>Ga0335073_10005489_pt1 | contig 17801 bp, 20 predicted proteins | sample Lox_Sample_22_FD_207093 | JGI IMG/M metagenome (GOLD analysis project Ga0335073, IMG submission 207093) | Soil microbial communities from Loxahatchee National Wildlife Refuge, Florida, United States - Lox_Sample_2.2 | ecosystem: Environmental > Terrestrial > Soil > Wetlands | place: USA...
TCCCGTATCTGCCTCATTACCGCCGATCCTCCAGAATCCTCACGTCGTGCCTATAAAGAACTCGTAAAACACCCAAAGTTTCCTGCAGACTTGTCCGCCAGCATCGGCAAAGTCATCAAAGTCTCCAGCCTACGTGCGAAGTTCAAGTCCTTCGAAAGCTTGCGCAAACTGTACGCAGAGTACGACATCTTCTTCGCCGATGACCGTGTTATCAAAATGCTCCCACAGATCCTTGGCAAAACATTCTACAAGAATACCACCAAGCGACCAATACCAGTCTCACTTACGGGAAAGGAGAAATGGGGCAAGAAGAAAGACAAACAGCCCAAGGTTCATAAGATTACTCAGCGAGAAAAAGGTGCGCCTGGTCCAGACACCGTGGGAGATCCGGCGGATGTTGGCGCAGACATACGGAAAGCGCTCAACTCAGCTCTCGTGCACCTTTCACAATCACCCACAACCGCGGTAAGAGTCGCTCACTCAGGCTGGAAGCCGGACATGGTCGCAGACAACATCGAAGCAGTCGTGGAAGGCCTAGTTCAGCGGTTCATTCCAAAGCAATGGCAAAACGTCAAGTCAATACACATCAAAGGGCCTAACACGGCTGCTTTGCCAATCTGGCTGGCAGACGAGCTTTGGCAAGATGAGAAAGACATATTAGATGACATCGAAGAATCAAAAGCTGGAGCAATAGAAGCCAATCCAAATTCGAAGAAAGCGGGTAAGACCAAACGAAAGCACACCGAGTCCACAGATAAGACTGAGAGCAAGCAACGGAAGGAGAAGATGCGGAAACTGAGGCACGATACACTGGACGCCGTGAAGAAGGGACTGTCTGCTCCGAGAACGGAGAATGGAGATGGTGATGATGTATCATGAGTTTCTACCCTGTGGATCACGCGTTTTGCAGTTTGCTGAGTTCTTTTAGATACCATGCGCACCACGACTAATGCAGACTTTGGCGTGCAAAAGTGGAAGTGAACATGAATGATTGAAATGCAAAACCGATTTTCGAAGGCATAACTTCACTTGCTTACCCTTCTGTTGAGATGTCTATCGAGAATTCCCAGTCACTCTGCCTTGCCGCTGCCTATAGCGCCACACGCTATACAATGTTCTCGTTCACCAACACGGAACACTCTAAATTGTTCTCAATACAAGTCATCGGTGATCTCTCTTTTCGATAATGTATTCTCCCAGCCTTGGCCTTTAGATATGAACACACCTCAATCGCACTCTACCATCTCCGACCATCTGAATGTGTCAATTCTGTAGGTTGATCGACATCTCAAACCGCTCACGTTGGGTTAGTACCTCACTGCATTCCGCACATTAACATAAATACAAAACTTTTGGCTAACTACTCACAGCCGGTACCTACGCAGCAATCTGTAGCAACACTCCGACAAGCAGTCAGTATTACACATAGCTCAACAACACAACTGCTCTTGCTACACTCGCAACTGCGCGAACACGGCGTCGCAATCAAAGACCTGGAGGAAGAATCCAAAAAGCCGCTTCTCGACATCGAAACGCGAGTCAAGGATTCCGCCGAACTACTACTTCGCCTCTGCACAGAACTGGACGAACGACGCGTCAGTTGGTGGGACTCCAAAAGCGAGATGCGAAAGACATGGTTGGAAACTAGCGACAGCAAGTTGACGGAAGTGAACAAAACCAATAACAATGTCGTCGATATGATTCGGGACATGAGGCAACGGATCGGTCAGTTCTGCAGGTACACGCTTTCTATCTCGGCGGACCAGAGTAAGACGAAAAGGCTGAATGAGAAGATGTTACATTAAATCTTCATAGACTAGATGGCTCTTCATCAAGAGAATCAGTGCCAGAGCCTTGTCATTTGGCTTACTGGCACTCTTCGGCGTGGCACATACGAACACTGCTACTTTGAACGATTCTATTCCAATGTTCCGATAAGCATATAAAGTATGGCTACCAATACCTATATGATAACTCCAGCAAGTCGATGCTTCTCACCTTCTAAGTTTCTAAGCAGCTTTCTGTCCTTCAGTTAATACCAATATTATGCAAATCGACCACAGCGCTCACTCTGCTCTTACCAGACCTAATCTATCTGAATAGCGCAATAGTATCAACGAAGCCATTCAAATTATCACTGAAAAGCGCCTTGTCGACGTTATCCACAGTGATCATGTCCGTAACTCCAACGGTATTCAGATTGTACATGCTGACGGCACTAGTAGAATCGTCAAAGACACGCTTCTGACACGCCTCTCCATTGCCTTGATTGCTGCAGTTGACGTCGTAGTTATCGTAAAACGAGTACAGGCCCGCGCCGTAGATCAAGATTTCCGTCGAGGCAACAATGCGTAATCCCAACGCGTTCGCTGAATTGGACCCGCTGGTCGCAGTGAAGATCGGATCATTGAGTAAGGACACGGGTGGGAAAGGAATCGTCGCGTCTGGGTTCGGTTGGTAGTACGGCGTCTCCGTTTGAATCTGTCCCATGTACACGTTCTGCGTGTTTGCCAGCTGAAATTGATAAAGGCTATGGTGTTCAGCAGCGGCACCGTAGAGCCAGATGTTGCCGGATATGGACTCGATGTACAAGCCTCTACCAGTGTAAACGGTGATTTGAGTGAGGTTTGGATCCTCGACATCGTGGTCGGCGGTCCAGAGCCATACATTTTCGAGGTAGAGGCCACTAGCAGACGTGGTGACATGCATGGACATGAAGGCAGCGATACAGTGAACGTTGATGTTTGAGGATGTTGCAGTGGTGGTGTTTGTTGTTGGGCATTCGGCAAGTTGGAGATTACTACCAGCGAAGCCGCCAATACGCGTGTGAACATCCCACATTCCAGCTGGCGCACTTGAAGAAGCGGCAAGATTCCACTCGATGAGAACAGCTCCTGCTTGAGCACCTTGTGTCGATACAATCATGTCACTCCATTCAACGATTCCTGTGTCTCCAGTTTTGCCAACCTGGACAACGGGAACAGGGTTGTTCATGTTGGAGAAGGTAGAGCCACCTCCTATAATCACTGAATAGCTCTCACCGACAATCCTGGAACCTGCAGGAACAGTGATAGTATCCGTAACCAGGTATGTGCCTGCGTCAACATACAAAATGCTCCCACAGCTAGCAGCAGCGTCGATTGCGGCTTGGAGAGCAGCTGTGTCATCTTTGATACCATTACCTGCCGCACCGTAGCTGCGAGCGCTGAAGAAGGAGGATGTGCTATAGCTTTCGTACTGTGGCTTTGATCGTTCGTAGTACGCAGTGCCAGAGGTCAACCCACTGGGACGAGTATTAGGAGTGATACCTCCTTGAATGACAGTTGGTCCGTTCGGCGTATATGAATTACCTTGACCCCAGCCACCAATAGTAGAGCTACCACCTTCGAGGATAGTGACACCATTGGAACCTTGAACGGCAGTGCCTACGTTCTCGAGGACGACATTTTCTAAGATCATGCTCCCACTAGCAGAAGGGTTGTTATTGTTGAGGGTACGAGCTGTAGCGACACCGATTTTGGTATTAGAAATTGTACTATCGATTATGATGACCGAGCCGACTGTTTGAGCTCCATTGTTCAAACCTGAAATGTTCAAAGCGATGGTGCAATTGTCGACAGTTATGCCTTTGTATGTCCATCCCCAGTCCCAAATCTGATTGATGGCTGTAACAGCGTTGTAGAATGTGAGGTTACGCATTGTAAATTGTTGATTTCCCCAGTTCGCGCCAATGTTGCCGCCATAGAAGATTAGGTCCGTCATGAAACCTCCAGATCCAGATTCGATGAAGATTCCTTGATGCAGAGTACCAGAAGCTTCTGACATTTTGAACACGATGTTCTGCAAGCTTGTTGCTTGGGCGGTCGGCCAATGTATACCGGTTAAGGCGGTGGATGGTGAGACAGACGTGAGATCGATGATGAAGTTTCGAATTTGTCTCCAAAAGACATTGGTAGAGCCGAAACCCAAGGAGCCTCCTGACTGATACGGATCTCCATCAATGATCCATGGGCCAGAGAAGTGGCCGCTGGCCTTGATCGTCGGTACGCAGTTCGGATTTCCGATTATCTGCGTATAATAGAAGTCGATAATGGGTGCTGAGACTAGATAGGTACCAGCCGGAAAGTAGACAACAGCTGGAGTCTTTGTAGATGAACCACAGCTTCCTGGAGCACAACGGTCACCATCGCTGATTGCAGCGTTGATTGCAACAGTGTCATCTGAAACACCGTCACCTTTTGCGCCATAATCCTTGACATTTCGGAACACAGTGTAGTCTGAGGGACCGAATGCAGAAATGCCTTGGTGGGTAATATCTTCCATCCAGAAATAGCAGCTGGGAAGTGCTGACGGAGAAGCAGTAGGACAGCCGGATGCGGTAGACCTGGTTGTAGTCTTGCTCTCTGTGCCTGAGGTCTTTGACCCTGATTGGGACCCGGAGCTTGAGGAGCTCTGGTTCGGCTGCGTACTACTTTTCGAGGCAGAGGTTGTAGAAGACGTAATGGAGGTGGTTGAAGACCGTACACTAGAGATTGTTGACGACTGAATACGTGAGGTAGTGGAGGGCCGAATGCTCGAGTAAGTTGAAGACAAACTACTCGAGATAGTTAAGGAACAACTGCTCGAGGTGGTTGAAGACTTGATAGACGACGAACTTGAAGACAAAGCTCGAGATGAAGTAGTTAGATACGTGGTTGGCCTTATAGATGACGAAGGAATAACGGAGGAAATCTTCGTCAACGTGGCATTGTTCAGAACAGAAGACGTTGAAATTGGTGGGCAATTACTTGTCGATGGAGGGCGACTGGATGACTCGCCAGTCCGAGATCCATTTCCTGGTGTAGGAGACGCCGACACAGCGCCGGCTTTGGAACATTTCGGACAGACGGTCTTGGTTACTGTCTCCCACACGGTCGAAACGTAATCAGTTGTGAATACCCAGGTTCTTCCGTTTGAGGTGATTGGTTGTCCAGCGGGACAGGTAATGACTGTGGAGTACACGATGTTGGTGGTTGTTGTGGTGAATGAATCATTCAAGCCTTTGTGTGGATGCGGCCGGTTAGTGAGCCTACTCGATGGTGTGGGAAAGGTATGATCGGTGGCATTAGGTTCACCAGAAGGAGTGCGTTGTTGAGGCGGAATATAGCTTGCAAAGACTGAAGAAACGAGCGCGGCAATAGAAAAGAACGATCGCATCTTGAAGGCACAAACGAGGATGGACTCCTACCTTTGCGACCATGTTGGGCTGAGCCGACTGTATATGCGATTTCATGGATGAAAGCGCACAGTGTACCTGGCGTTGGAGTGAATTGATCACATATCTGAAATCAAATCTCAAATGAGAGCATAATCTGGGTCAGGAGCATTGCCACAAGGCGGTCCATTACTGCATGAGGAACGCTATACTGAGACCCATGGCGCCATATCCTAGAACTGTCGCTGTCACGACCATTCACAGGCCGGGAATGGTGAGTTGAAGCTGTTTCCGTGATACTAACTTACTCGAAGGTTGCACAACAGCCGTTTGGAAGTTGGAGTACATATGCGGGAGGTTGGAAGAGGCAAATGAAATCTAATGAGACAACACTTCGACTGAGCGTGCATGCTGCAAATGAAGACGTACGGGAGCCTCTAAATCTTCGAATAAAGCAAATAATCGCAGCAGATGTCTCGCATAGATGGTTAGAGAGGAGCTTGACTCGGTGATGGCCCGTGATTGCTCTGGGACCGTCCGAAGCCACCGGAGCTTGTGTATCGTACCGCACTACTCTAGTTGACGCTACGGTACGATCAACAGCATGCCGTAATTAGAGCAAGAGGGAGTTTCGTTAGAGTACCACGCGGGAGCAGTTCGTGACCTTGGAGACACAAGTTTATTGAGAGGGCAAACGACAACCAACGACGCCATACGATACCTCAAAGATCTTCCATAGCTTTTTCTGCGTTTGTTCCAATTTCACTCCAAAGGAATGGAACCGAGGCGAAGAATCTTGATGACAATGCTATGCTGCAACAAGAGATCTCTACTGGTGAGATGCTCTCGGCCCGTAGTCTAATAAGTCTAATTATCATCCAGCCTTCTCAGAAGATATCATTTTTGAGTACAAAGTCTTTATTCCGGAAGACCCAAGCGTCGTTTTCGGGCCCAATGCTGTTCCATTCTATCGATTGCGCTCATCAGCTCCATGCTCCGATTGATGGCTCGGACATCTGCCATATCAAAGCACCCGGAAGTCTCGATCATGGCATCTCTCCCGTCTCTACGAGCGCTTCAGACACTGAAATACTCGACGCACCATTTGAAATTCTACTGCAACTGAATATTTTATCTCAAAGCAGTTGGAATGTATAGTCAGTCGATTTCTTAAGACACCAACTCTTCACGCAGCTATTCGTTTCATTGATGTATTACTTCACTTTTAGCGCCAGGGTTTATGCTCAATATTTCCCTTTCAGCATTGCTAATTGCGCTTGGAGTCTACCTTGGCTTCATCTGGAAGCGAGACCTCGGTGCTAACGCGGGTCTGCACGACTCACGTAACGTCTTTATCTTTTACATCATCGGCGTCTTCTCTATGATTGCCGTATATTCCGTGCTTAACGCACTTAAAGACTCGGAGGACAAGCATCAAGAAGTGCGGAAAGAGCTTTTTAACTTATTGGAACAAGTGCAGATAAAGACCGGGAAGTTACCTGCGAGATCAACAGAAGGGTTGATTGGGCAAGAAGGTGGCAAGGATGACAAGGCAAAAGGGCTGGACGGTGGAAGGACCGTTGGCGACAGAGCGCTCTTAGACCTAGATACGGTTCTCGAGGAGAGTATTCGGGCACAGGAAGCACTCCTTAAGGCAAACTCGGAACTCCTGGCCAAGATTCGCGGAACAAGCAGAAGTTCAATCATCTAGCAGCTGTAGGCTTAATGTTAAAGGTGGTGAGTTATGATGCAGCAGGTTGTGAGTTTCATGAGAACGATCGACATCGACAGACTGTGGAGTCGAAATGAGCACAATGCTCATAATTTGTGCTTAAGACTTTCTACTGGCCTTCCATACGGAAGGCTTGGAGAACAAGACGAAATCGAATTTGATCACCATAGAAAGATAACGTGAGATAACTGTGACGAAAACAGATTCGGCTGATGGCCACGACAAAGCTGAGTGCGGTGCGGAACGACAGTACGCAGAGATCCGATCTAGATATCATCCAGCCTCCTACAATCTCCCATACACCACGCTCTCATAGTATCTATCCCAACCCTTTTCTCAAAACGAAACCTTCAAACACTTGTTCACATTCATTCCTGGCACACCAATCGTGTCTGTTTAACAACTTTCGGCCGATTGACCGCTGCTCAGCTGCGCACAGCCAGGTGGACCTTCCAATCTCGGCCTCAATAGAAGGCCTAATGGCAGTGGCTGGCTTTGACATTGGCGCAATTCGAGAGGCAGTGATTCTAGGCTTCTAGTGGTCCCGCTGAATGCATTTAGGTCCACTTCATCGCGCCTCTCATTCACCACGTAGAGCCAAAGCAAGCTTGCCTCGCTGCAACGTGGATCTTTGTCGCATTGCAACCAGTGCTAACCATTGGAGGCACGATCGTGTCCTTAGAATGTTGGCATGCGTTTCTTGAAACACGTAGAATCCGGCGCTTCAGGTATACCATCTCTTCGACATTACCGATGCGCATCCAACAACCTCCTCTACAGGACTCTCGTTTTCACACTTCTGAAACGTGGAAGGTAATTGGATCCTTGTTTTCTCGCGTACCTTTGTGACCGTATCGGACCACGTGTCGGAGGTTTCCTAAACAGTAGAGAGTTCGTTCAAAAATATCCTGTCGCTGAAAGAACAGCCGCATCCTCCTATCAACTCCACTAAGCTACGTTACTGCACCCTATCGTCTTTGGACCCCAGCCTTGGACTCCTTGTTTTCGTGGCGAAGGCTGGACCGAAGGGATGGCCTTGTTTCAAACCTTAGCTCTCCAGATCTCTTTCATAAAGCCGACGATGTCTTTCACCTCAGGCGATTTCGCTCTAGCACCATGTGAAGGTGGATCTCCATCTACAGTTTTGTCGCGACAGTTGCATGTGTGACTAGTCAGTTCCTGAATCGTGCCTACCTCAGTATTTCATCCTCCTACTTCAAATTTCGTGTTATCCTCTGCCTTTTTATTTTCTTCAGCTAAGATGTTGCCATTCTTATCCCTGGTAGCCGTGCTACTGCAAGGAAGCAGTGCTGCACCGACGAAAAGACTGTCTCCAGTTCCTGTGATTTCAGAAAACTTCCCAGATCCTTCATTAATCAGCACAAATAATACGTGGTACGCTTTCGCTACGAACAGTGGTCAATACAACGTACAAGTTGCGCAGTCATCCGACTTCATCACTTGGGAGTATCTCAACCAGGACGCACTTCCAGATCTACCAGCGTGGGTTGACGCATCTGCTCCCAACGTCTGGGCACCGGACGTGAGCGAAAGAGTTCGTTACTCCAAAGCCTTTCATTTCATGGCTGACTCTGGTAGGATGACGGTACCTATTTCCTATACTTCTCTGCTGCTCTTGCGCAGTTTCCGAGCCACCACTGCGTCGGCTATGCGACGTCCGATACTATAACTGGACCGTATATCGCCATCGACAAACCAATTGTGTGTCCGGATCCAAATGGCGATGGAACCTCCGTTGCAACAGTCATTGCATCTTCCGGCCAAGGTGGAGCCATTGACGCATCTGGATTCCGCGATTCAGACGGTAGCAGATACTTGCTTTACAAAATTGACGGCAATAGTCTGGTTGCAGGAGGCGCATGCGGCAATGATCCTGCATCAGGTTCGGGCATGCCAACGCCAATCATGATGGTGCAGGTGGAAGAAAATGGTTTGGATCCAGTTGTGGCTCCCATTCAGCTTTTGGACCGCGATCCAGCAATTGACGGCCCGCTCGTCGAGGCTCCGAGCTTGGGAATGACGGCTCCAGGCCAGTACACGCTCTTCTACAGCAGCAATTGCTTCGACAGCGACCAGTATGACATCACGTGGGCGTATGCTACCTCTGTCACTGGCCCTTACACGAGGTCTGGACCTTTGTTAACGACAGGAATTGAAGGATATGATGCGCCAGGAGGTGGTACAATCTCCAAAGACGGCTCACATTTCGTCTTCCACGCTAATTCACCAGCTGGGAGAAGTATGTTTACCACGACGATCAGCGGGAGTGGTACTGCTGTCGAATACTCTTAGACACTCGTTTTGATTTTTCAGCGTTCATGATATCCATAGATTTCATTGACACGCAGCATTGGCGTTTTGGAAAATAGGCATTCTGCCAGTGCAGGCATATGGTACGGAATAGGCCCTGATGGAAAGCATTTTTGGAACGGTACACACTGGAAATACAACTAGACACGGGCGGCAGTAGGATCTTTCATTTATGTCAATAATGAAGTAATGCATCAATTCTCTACCACATATGCATGTTCCAGGGTGCTCCATAAGCCATATTCACCAGTATTTCAAGTTCCGAAGTGATTAAACTGTATCTATCATTCGCCATGAATATCGAGTAAAGTCTTAATTGAAAAATCACCTTTAGTTTGGCTATTACTCATCAATTGGTGGTAAGATCTTCTCTAGCCAGATACATAAATCACGAAGCTCTTGACCACTGCTTGTGTGCTGCAGACCTTCGTATTCATGAAGCTCAATATCCTCGTCTGTGTAACCAAGCTGTCTCAGTTTATCCATCTGCATGTGCAAATATCTCTTCGGAATGGCAATGTCTGCTTTGCCTCGGACCACGAACAGTGGCGGACGCTCGGCAAGTAGTTTTGGCAATCCGGCTTCACTTCGCAGGTCGACGATCCTGTCAACGAGAGGAAGGTAACCGGACAATGCAACCAAGCCAGCCAGCTTCCCAGAATACGGGGATAGAAGACCCGTAAGTAGAGCCATGGCATGACCTTGCGAGAAACCACCGAGAACTACCCTTTTCGCTGGAATACCTTCCGCGACAAGGTCATCGATTATGCTCACAATGTACCTGATGGTGCGCATCATGCCGTCTTCGTCTTCCGCATCTGCCAGTTCGGGCCTGGACGGCGCGATGGAAGGTAGTCCCGTAGGCGCGTACCAAGCTTGCTGCATTCCGTCTCGGTTTTCGGGAGCATCGAGAAAGATCCATTGCATGTAGGGAAGTCTGCCGACTGCTCGGAATTGATCCGCCATGTCTGCTCAACCGTCAATTTGTGCCGGATCGCTGCAATGCCGCGCTCGGACACACACTGGCCCAGCCATCCGCACTATCGCCGAGTCCATGGAGAAAGACAAAGGCAGCACGGTGCCTCGGATTCGACGGTTGTGAGGATGCCGGCTTTACGATCGGTGTGCCTGGTCGGTAGGACATTGCCGCGACGAGAATGTAGAGAGTAGAATGATGCGCAGGCGAAGAGAGAAAGCACACCATAAGAACATTCTCACTACCTACTAGTACCTCGTTCCAACGGAGCCATCACCACGATGGAGGGGAATGTACTCCGTAGAGCCAGAAAGTCAATGACGGGGACGGCAATCGGCAGAGGATCCGCACCGCCTCCAGAGCCGACGCCAAAGTTCCTGAGCTCTCGTCTCACACGGTGCTAAAGGGAATGCTGACGCGGTGATGAGACTGCTGTAGCTTTGCAAGGTTACGAGACCAAACTATTCATAGAACACATACAATACAACTTTTCTTCTCCACATCCTCCATCCACCCTGACTGCGACAAGTCGATCCATCTGACTATTCCACGCTCTGTGAATACAAGAGTCTGGCAGGCTGCTTCTTTCCGCCCGATCCGTCGTCATTTACCCGTTGTCTTTCCTCCCATGCCTGCCGGCTTCCAGCCAATCGATGGTGCGCAAATCCAATCGTTCGACGAAGGATTACGAAACACTGCGGCCGTCGACTTGCATTCAGCCGCCTTTCTGTTGCTTGTGCTACTTCTCCAGACAAAACCTCCACACTCAACACCATGCTGATGCCACGAGAAGGCGTTTGGGAGCGGGAGCCTGCGCATAAGCGCACCCAGCTTGGGAGCTTGCTGACAGCTCGTCAGTCGGGCAGCACGAACCCGACCACAGGTACTATGGTTGGCATTGTTGTATGCATTGTATCTGTACCGTGCACCCATCATCTCATAATTGACAATGATGCTATAGGTCTCCATCCTCGTCATAATCGCTCTCACCCTCCTCGTTGTCGTTTACATCATGGTAAAGGCTGCTCGTGCTCGCAAAACCTCTCCAGACTACATCCCGGGTGATGGACTGGCTGCAAAGTTCAGGAGGTGGACCGGGCGAGAGTCAACGAGGGGAGAATATTCCACACATCTGCAGCCGGGAGCGTCTGCACCCTCCCTAATCCGAGTACGGAGAGATGGAGGAACCGGTCGGGACGGAAGCAGAGATCCCAGCGCTGATCGAAGCCAAAACATCGAAATGGGTCTCGAGAGCAACAGAGACTCGACGGCGGCAACCGAAACCGGCGCAGGCGTGGATCGAAACACGTCTGTCCGAAGTGTAATGACATTGCCAGCATATTCTCTTGCTGCTCGAGACTCAGAGCAAATTCTCGGTCGCGAAGGCGAGCGTGGAGGCATCGACGTGGTTCTTGAATATCCCGAAACGATGGACGAGGAAGAAGTACGGCGTGAAGAGGAGATGGAATCGTTATACCAAATCCGTCACGCACGAAGGCAGGAGCAATCGGAACGGGAAGAACGACGGCGAGCACGACAGGAAGCTCGAGCAAGAGGTGACTTCGCGACGCTCGATCGGTTGCAGACCGAGAGCCGACAACGCGCTGCAGATGGTACACTCCTCTCCCAACAACTCATTGCCGAACATCAGTCTACAGACCGGACACGTCGTGTCTCGGCCGTACAGTATGCAGCCTTAGGAGTCGCCCGCCATGACGGCTCACGAATTCGAGCGAATTCGACCGACTCCGATAACAGACCGCTCCTTGATTCCGCTGCGTCAATATCGGGTGTATCCACACGACCCAATACATTGAGCTCAAGGCACTCGCGCGGCCATTCCGCCTCGTCTGTGCTGTCTGTGAGTACGATGGCAAGCGACGACATGATCCATCCGTCGATGCAACGCAACAGTTCGGGAGAAACCGAAGACTACGAAGTGATATCCCTCGATAACCGATCTCGAACTTCATCCGTTGGTCGACGAACACCAACTCCTGGCATACCTGAAGGTGGTGAAGGTGAAGGAGCATCGGGAGACCTCGGCGAGCATGCTATTCCACATGAAGATCCGCCGCGATACATAGAAGGCGATAACTGGGGAGAGCAGGCGCCGCCGTACGAGAGTCCATTAACAACAAGATCACCTATGCTACCTATACCGACAGCGTTGCAAGACGGGCCGTTACCAAGCATTGAGATCCACATCGCAAGTCCGGTAAGCAGGAGTGATTCCAGGTCACCTGCACTGTCAGCAACCAGAAGCATTGACGAGGCGATACACGAGTGAATACTTAATCGATGATGATCACGATTAACCGAGCGATATCAATGAAGCGAGATTTTGGTTCCTTTGAATGGAAATACATTGTTCATACTACCCATCTGACTTTGGAAAAGCGAACAGGCGCCTGGAGAAGCTCGATAAGCGTCGAGTTTCATATCGATTGAATGTACCAACGGCCTCTCATTCCGGAGAATAGGTTCAGGATTTTCTTTGGCGTCATCACATAAGTGTAATTCGACCAACGTACATAGATAGGTACAGTCGTCAACCCGGCGATGAACACCTACTAATCTGCGCTACATTTTAAGACGTAATCATTCATTGACACAAATGTAGAATACAGTCATGACACCAATCGCCGAGCCTGAAGCCATCCACTTTGACCTTTAGTACTCCAATGTTTTGTGAGCTTTAAGGCCGCGAATACCGCGTCACCGTTTCTACGCTACTTCGAGTCCTCGATCAACCCACCCAATCCCAGATGATCCACGCGCTTCTGCTCCTTCGAGGCCGTCACTCTCTCGCTCTCCGCCTTCAGATGCCTCTCTTTCGTCTCTGCCTGACCCGCCGCAATCGCGTTCATGGTGCCGTGGCCAGCACCTTTGAATGCGCCCTCGCCCTCGGAGTGCTCCGTCGTCTTCGACGATCCGTCCTTGGCCGTGTCTGTGACCTTGCGCGATCGTCCGCTGAACACGCCAGAAATGGCGCCGAAGAGGTTGAGATTCAGCCCGGCCTGTGATTCGCAGTGAGTATGCGTCTCGGAGGTAACATGTTTTGGGAACTCGGTGACAGATCTGAGAGTGGATTGATTCAAAGTGGGTTTATGTGGACCGCTCACTCAACTTTCCATGGTTTTGAACGCGAGACGAGCTGAAGACTGATTGTTTTATCGGAATCACGTACCTGTGCTGAAGCTCTGGCTTCCGCCTCATGATACTCCACCTGTCGAAGTTGTTGAGCCTGCGCTTGCTTGGCTGCGAGTTGTTGTTGGTTGGCTTGGTCGGCCTTTGTGAGTTGCTGGTTGTTTCGAGCCATAATGTATCTTCTTTCTGTAGAGAAATATGCAACGCTGGATCTCAGAAAGGGTCTTTGTAGTTCCAAACGACGATTGATATTCTGGCGTGGGCGCAGCCGCGGATCAGCTCCATGTGTGATGTCATGGCTTCGCCCGCAAGTGGAAACAGGTTTGCTTGCTCGCCATTGGGCCTACTGATTACTGCGGAATTGAATTTGAAAGAAACTGGAATAGCACAGTAGCTTGCCGGAGGATCTTAAATTCTTTCAGACATTGAAAGGTCGTCGATGTCGGGGCTAGCAGGGAGGTCGCTCTTGTGCTCTGAACATTTGGCAGCTTCTCCAAGACTCTGTACGTTAGCCATACTCCGACAATTCATAACGCGATGAATCGATTATATTTCTATGTATTCAGTCTATCGTTGCAGCATCTCTTTCAGCCGTGAAAGCACTCTCTGTCTCTTCTTTCGAAAAGACTCATATCTGCCCCTATCCTATGTAGTGAACAGTCCCAAAGTGAGGGAGATCGTTATGAAGATCGACGGATTGTCATTGTTGTTGTAGCTGTTTCGTGCTCTGGTACATGCAGAAGGTATGATATATCAACCAAGCTATGGCTCCTGCCATAACATCTTATATATTCCGAGTTCGCCGCCAGCACTCCGCCATATTGCTACCAATGTGTATCTAGAGATGAGTGGACCTCAATGAAAAGCAGCACAATACAATCTTGACACTAAGCGCTCATACTGCCATATTCGCTATTCAATCGGTTCGAGCGCGGTTTGTAGAGTCTGGCTACCGCAATTTAGCTCATCAAAGATAGCATTTTATGACGATATGTCAGGAAGCACTCACCTCCAGGCTTAACAAACCAACTCACTGTCCAAGCCAAGCCGAAGCAGGCGGCGAGAACGACAAAATATGCCTGTGGAAAGACACCGACAGTGGCGGCATAAATTCCAGTGAACACAAGAGGACCAATCGCCCGTCCGAGAGCGTGCAGCAAGCCCATAGCTCCTAATAACTGACCAACGTTCTCCTTTGGTACATGTTTTGTAAGAGCAGCTTGCATTGTCGGTGATGCAGATCCTCCTATGGAAGCGATGGCTCCGGCAAGAGTGAACAAGTCTCCAGTCGGTGCTATACCATATCCAAGAAAGCCCACAATGTCGGCAAATATCGCGACTCTTATAACTGCTAATTCAAAATTGTCTGTTCCGTGCGGTGAGTCTGGGTCAGAAAGAGGCTGAAGAGGTCGTGACTTGGCTTGGCGATTTCGATACCAGTGTGTGATCATGGGAATGGCGACGAGTAGATACGACACCTTACAACTATTCACAATAGAAGTGAACTTGCTTTGTTCCCATGTATCCCAACCGTAAACGTAATTCGAGTAGAGAAGCACCACTGTCTGTGCACCCATGCCGACACCAAACACAATGGTATCGGTTGAGGCAAGTAATATCAGATTCCGTCGCACTGTTGCGGGAGCATCTGGTCCGTACACAATCTTCAACGGCTCGAAAATGTTGAGGACTCGTAGCTGTGAGAGAATTGGTAGACTTGGCCTGATTGTTTGAGTTTCGAGGTGCTTCTCTCGAGCAACGCGTTGTCGAGATGCTGGTACGGACTCCGGAATGACAAAAAGCAACATCAGTGCAAAGACAAGATGACATCCTGCGGCGAGGTAGAACATTGTGATAACGTCCCCAGTGACTTTGATAACATAGCCAGCAATGACCGGTCCAGCCGCGATACCTGTGTAGAGACAGCCGTGAAAGTATCCGAATACGACGTTTCTTTTGTTGTATGGAGTACAATCGGATGCATACGAGTGTGAGAGAGTCATGGCTGCATTGAATGAGCCTCCAGCGCCATCGAAAATTGCTCCGACGAGGATCCACCAGACTGATACAGACCTCGGAAAAGTCGCTGCAACGATGGTGATTAGCTCATTGATAATCATTCCTGTGTTTACTATCACAAGCATCCGTGTTCTTCCATAGCGATCACTCAATGCGCCCAGCTTCGGTGCCACAACGGCAGCCAAAGTTCCTGATATCAAACTCATGAGAAGCTTGAAAGTTGCTACGCGAGCTTGAACATCCGGAACACGGCAACCGTCGTCTATGTCGAAAGTAAAGGCTGCTGAGTTAACGTTAACAGATACATCTTTGAGGTATTCGTGGCAGATGAGATTGAGAACGAGGTTGACTTTTGGGACAATAACGCCTCCAAAGGCCAGAGCGGATAATGCGAATGGTCCTAAAAGCCAGGATACCTTTTAATCCATATAAGGATAAAGCGCTTCAAAAGATAAGACGTTAGATTTTCTTACAGATGGACGCTTGAACCAAGGTAACTGTTCCAAAGGCACCGCTTCCGGGAAGAAACTGTCATCCACATCGTCTTGACTTAACAGAGACTGCTGTTCGTCCTGAAATATTCTCCTATTAATGACTTCATCATCAGCATCAATGTCTTCTACTGGCAATTGCAGCTCTTGATCCGTCTTCATTGTGGATTCCTCCAAACGGCGCTTCGGAGCGCCAGCACTCCAATGGAGTCCAAGAAGAGCCACTCAATGGCTTTATTTCTGTCATCTGCGATGAGAAGGAAAGAAATGAAGGCAATGAATGAGGTATTGTCAGCGGACAACACATTGGTAACCCGAAATGGAAGAAGAAAAGTGATGGAAATTGCGGAATCGAGTGTCGGAAATTCCCAATACGCGCGTCCTGCGGCACGAACGAATCCTTTCCAACCACGCATAATATCTTCGTCACCGCAGCTAACCAGTTAGAGATAAGACTTTCAGAACGCCAGACACAACATTTGACATATTGAACTCATTTTTATCCTCTAAATTAGAATGGATTTCGTTTATGCACTGATTTTGGTGTACAGTTCCAGTGGGAGTATCGTATGCAAGTTAAGATGTCAGCCTTGGCAATTCCAACTCCAAAGTCTGACATTTTCGCCGTTCGCTTTTGTCCATTTACGTAAGGTATGAAGGGCGTAACGCTTATGAAGGGTGTAACATCTAGGATATCTTGCGGAAGGAGTGATACTCAGAATGGCCTTCCGAGTGGTGAACGTTCAGGTTTGGTCCCAGTATGAATCACGGACAAGGCAAGAGCAGTGTGCGCTCTTCCTCGAAGGGTTCCTCTCGATTGGCCGTAATGCTCTTCTCATAATAAGGCCTCTATGCCGCTGTCGCTCACCGTCGGATTTTCAAGGCTTTTCCACAGCCGAATAGTCATTCATTCCACTCTTCATACCGATTTTCTACGAAATCATAAGCTCAAATTTCAAGTACTCTGCTACCGTACACACCATCCAACATGAGTGCAAAGCAACAAAACCGACCAAACCAACGAGGCAACGCGAGCAAGCGTCCGGAGGCTAGTACCACAGCGGAGCCATCAACTCAAAATGATCCGCTCCTCTGCTTCATCCGACGAATTCATGTAAGCTGAAGGCTTAAGATCTACTGAGTTGCATAGCTTACGAAATGCATAGGGAAGCAACCCAGCAAAGGCTATGGAGGTGTGTCGATTGATTGATCGCCACATTTTCTCTCTCCAGTCCTTCCTCCAGACTTCTGGTATCGCACTCAGCCGTGACATCGACAACCAATTCGGCAAAGATATGGTTCTCGCACGCGAACTCTGGCACCTGCTTTTTGAATCAATGAGATTCCCACGATAACTCTTCCGCGATGGAGCTCCACTCGGTGCCACCACCTTTGATCCGTTCTTGAACAACACCGGCACGAAGGTGCCGGTGACATTGCCAGTGACCGAGGCTACCCAGCCGACCGTGGAAGATGCGGAGGGCTTTCTCACTGCCGTCAAGGTCAGTTTTACTTTCCACAGCAGCAATGTCTTATTTCTTAATGATCTACCTTCATATCCCGCTCTCCTTCACCTGTTCTTTAATAGAACGCTTCGCAATAGAGTCTCTTTAAGACTTGCCTTCGAGGATTAAGCTGACCAACTTTTAGCAAGTGTTTCCTCCCACCTCGGAAGTCTATCGGCAAATGATTTCGATCCTATGTGAGCTGAAGAATGGCAATGTCGACCTTGACGACGTTTACGACAATATGATGTTCATGCTCGGCAACAGAGAAGATCTCAAGAAGACCTTCGTTCGCCTGCTGCCATTCTACCGGACTCGTCGCGAACGACAAGCCGCTCTCGCACTGTTGACGATGCCGAAGAAAACAGAGGATAAGTACGTTGAACAGAGCAAGGAGTAGGTG
>Ga0335073_10005490_pt1 | contig 17798 bp, 17 predicted proteins | sample Lox_Sample_22_FD_207093 | JGI IMG/M metagenome (GOLD analysis project Ga0335073, IMG submission 207093) | Soil microbial communities from Loxahatchee National Wildlife Refuge, Florida, United States - Lox_Sample_2.2 | ecosystem: Environmental > Terrestrial > Soil > Wetlands | place: USA...
GGGCTTGCGCCGTTGGCCTTCAGCACGTCTTCGAAGCTCTCGCCATGGCGGATTTGAACGAGCTTTTCGCTCGGCGACCCATCGTCCGGACCCACTTTGACCGCGTTGGTCACGTTCTCCGGGATCATGCGCACTTCGATCGACGCAAAAGGCGTGCTCGGCGTCGCGGCGCCCACGTTCGCATAGGAGAGCGCGTGCAGCGCGTCGCCGCCAGCCCGGCTGGTCCGCATCAGCAGCATCTGAGGCGGCAGCGATTGCGCGGCGGCCTTTTGCGCGCCGGAGGGCGATTTCAGCGTCTCGACGACCTGCGCTTCCGCCTCGGCCTGCGACAATTCGCCGGTCGTGCGCTCCGCGTCGGCGGGAGTGAGATCCTCGACGGAGAACGTGACCTCCGCGTTGTCCTGCACCGGGCCGGGGTCGGGCGGCGCGTCGGCGACGTCGGTTCCGCCATTCATAAGCTTGAGCGGGTTGAATGGCGGCACTGCGTCGGCAAAGCCGGTCGGCGTCATTGTGAGGGTAGTTTGGAGACGGGTGTACGGCCGCTCCCTCACCACTTCCTTCTCGCCGACCTTGATGCTGGTCGGAACCTTGAAAGTTTGCTTATCCGAGACAATGTCGACGGGCCGGAGCAGCCGATCGCCCTTGCCGGGATTGACGCCCTCTTCCTGCCCGTCGGCCGGGCGCGCGGGAGCGGCGAATTCGGGGGCCTCCGCAAAGTCATACTGACTGTCGAGATCGAGATAGAGCGCCGCGCCGATCAGCGTCACGCCACAAAAGCCAGCCAGTGACGCGCCGACAAGCCACCGCAACGACGCATTGCGCCGTTCGTTCCGGTCCAGCCGATCGTCGCCCAATCGAATTGGCGGCTCGACGCCCAGGTCGGCGCCGACCGTCGCGCGGTCGGCGCGGGAGCCGAGGTGGGGAAAAGCGGCGGCCAATGTCGTCAAACTGTTGCTTCGCTCGCTTTCAGCGTCTGAGTCGCGGTCGCAGGACGGGGAGGCTAGTTAACGCGCAAGCCTGGCGAGCGCAAGTTTGGCGCGCCGCCGTTTTCCCCTCTGCGCCAATGCGTTCACGCTTGGTGATTTCGCTCCGCCGCCTTATTTTGCCGGTCGCGGGCCGAAATGCACATTCGGTCGTTTTCGTCCGCAGCCCAATCGCTTCGGCGCGCCCGAGGATCGCATGCAATTGATCGGAATGCTTGATTCCCCGTATGTGCGCCGGGTCGCGATTGCCCTGATCGCCGCCGGAGCTCCGTTCACACACCTGCCTATCTCGTTGTTCCGGCACATCGACCAGTTCTCGAAACTGAACCCGCTTCTCAAGGCGCCGACCCTCATCGCCGACGACGGCGCGACGCTGATGGATTCCAGCGTCATTCTCGATTACCTCGCGGGCGTCTATCCGCGGATAGCGGCGCTGACGCCGCTGGATGCGCCCGCGCGCCTCCGCGCGCTTCGCGCGACCGGCCTCGCGCTCACAGTGATGGAAAAAGCAGTCCAACGCCATTACGAGCGCGCTCTGCGCCCAGCGAAAAAGCGCCATGAACCATGGGTCGACAGGGTCATGGCCCAGCTGGCCGCGGGAATGAGCGCGCTCGACGCCGAACTGCCCCGGTCGGGCTGGATCGGCGGCGAACTGGGCGTGGCCGACATTACGGTCGCTTGCGCCTTCGGCTTTACGGAAGGCGTTCTGGCCGACCTTTTCGAGACGAGCCGCTATCCCAATCTCGCGGCTTACTCCGCCCGCGCTGAAGCGCTTCCGGCTTTTCGCGCCGCGCCCCCCCAGGACGGAGCGACAGTCGCGGCGATTGGCGATTGACGGAGCGTTACCTGTCGCCGGGCGGACAGCGGCCGGCGCGACGCAGGGAGGTTTGCGTGGCTCTGCAAGGCGAGAGGATGCGGGTCGTGGTTGCGGTCCGCCCGGGCGGCCCGGAAGCGCTGCAAATCGAGATGCGCCCACGCCCGGATCCGGCGGAGCACGAAATTCTAGTTCGGGTCGAAGCCGCGGGCGTCAATCGACCCGATGTCCATCAGCGTCAAGGACATTATCCGCCGCCGCCCGGCGTGACCGATGTGCTAGGCCTCGAAATTGCCGGCGAAGTCGTGGCGCTTGGGCCAAAAGCCGAGGTTCACCGCCTGGGCGCGCGGGTGACGGCGCTCGTTCCCGGCGGCGGCTATGCCGACTACTGCGTCGCCCATGAAACCAATGCGTTGCCGATCCCCGCCGGCCTCAGCGCAACCGAGGCGGCGGCGATCCCGGAAACCTATTTCACCGTCTGGACCAATGTCTTTTCCCGCGGGGCGCTGAAGGCCGGCGAAACCCTGCTCGTGCACGGCGGAACCTCTGGCATCGGCACAACCGCCATTGCGCTCGCCAAGGCGTTCGGCGCCCGGGTCGTCGTCACCGCCGGGTCGGACCAGAAGGCGACGGAATGTGAGCGTCTCGGCGCCAATCTCGGGGTCAACTATCGCAAGAACGATTTCGTCGCCCTGACCCTGCAGGCGACCGCGGGGCGGGGCGCCGACGTCATTCTCGACATGGTCGGCGGCGACTACGTCGAGCGCAACTATGCGGCGGCGGCCCTGGACGGGCGCATCGTGCAGATCGCGTTCCTGAAGGGCCAGAAAGCGGCCGTCGATCTCCGGCTGATCATGGCGAAGCGTCTCATCCATACCGGCTCGACGCTGCGTCCGCGGTCGCCGGCGGAGAAGGCGGTCATCGCCGAGGCCCTCCGCGCCAAGGTATGGCCGCTTCTGGAAGCGGGCCGGTGCAGACCGGTTATCGACTCGGTTTTCCCCCTTGCCGAGGCGCCGAAGTCGCATGAGCGGATCGAGAGCGCCGAGCACGTCGGCAAGGTGGTCCTGACGACGTGAGCTCCCAGCCGCGGGCCGAGCTTGAAAAGCGGAAGCCGAAGTCGCATGTTTGCCGCCGCGGGGCGAGAACCGGCCCCGGGCCAAGAGGAACGCGACGCTGACACTCATGCCTCTCCCTGCTGCGGCGCCCGCTGCCCGCAGCGCGGCCAGTTCCGGCCAGGCGCCGACGGCCGACTTCTTGTCGCAGATTATCGTTGAAGGACTCGAGGACGCGAAGGCCGAAGACGTTGTCTCGATCGATCTTTTCGGTAGAACGACGCTCGCCGATCGGATGTTCATCGCCTCCGGTCGTTCGAGCGTGCATGTCGGCGCCATCGCCGACCGGGTGGTGAGGGCATGCCGTGACGCCGGCTTTCCGTCGCCGAAAGTCGAGGGAATGCCGCTATGCGACTGGGTTCTGCTCGATGCGCAGAACGCCATCGTCCACATCTTCCGGCCGGATGTCCGCCGGTTCTACAACCTCGAGAAGATGTGGGGCGCGGATCGACCGGGAGAGGCGGGCAAGAGCTGAGGCGATGCGCCTCGCGCTTCTTTGCGTCGGCAAACTGAAGGCGGGCCCGGAGCGCCTTCTCTTCGATCGTTACCTCAAGCGGCTCAACGAGGGGGCGCGCAGCGCAGGCCTCGCCGGCGTCGATTTTCGCGAGATCGGTGAATCGCGCGCTCGCCGGCCCGACGAACGACGGGCCGAGGAAAGCGCGGCGATCCTCGCGGCCGTGCCGAAGGGCGGCGCGCTCATCCTGCTCGACGAGCGGGGGCCGCCCGCCACTAGCGAGGAGTGGGCCGCCGACATCGGCCGGGCGCGGGATGCGTCGAAACCGGGCTATGCGGTCGCGATCGGCGGACCGGACGGGCTCGATCCGTCGCTTGGCGCCGCCGCCCATCGAGTGGTGAGCTTCGGCGCGATGACCTGGCCCCACCAGCTCGTGCGGGTCATGGCGGGCGAGCAGCTTTACCGAGCGGTAACGATTCTCGCCGGCCACCCCTATCATCGCCGATGAACGCCGCGATGTTGGCTAGATTTGGTGATTGTTGCCCCGCATGTCGCAACGCTTAAGCCGCCTCAGGCGAACCGCATTGAGTAGCGCAGTCGTCGCCGCCTCCTTCGGCGCCGCTTGGGCCGCCCTAGCCGATTCGGCTCCCCCGGCTGCGCCCGTGGCGGATCAGGAGCGGGCGGACAAGGAGACCGAGCTGCGCGGGGTCGAAGACACGCTGCGCGCGTCCGAGGAGCAGCGCCGGGCGATCGAAACCGAAATCGAGTCGGTTCGCGCCGATCGGGCCCGGCTGTCGGCGGCGCTGATCGAGACGACGGCCAAGGTCCAGGACGCCGAGCGCGGCGCCGCCGCGGCCGGCGACAAACTGGCAAGCCTCAACGCCGCCGCCGATGAACTCTCGCGCTCGCTCGAGCGCCGGCGGGCGGTGATCGCGGATGTCCTTGCCGCTCTTCAGCGCATGGGCAGCAATCCGCCGCCCGCCATTCTCGTCAAGCCCGACGACATGTCGGACGCGGTGCGGGCGGCGACGGTGATGGGCGCGGTCATACCGGAATTGAAGGCTGAGACCGAGTCGGTTCGCCACGATCTGGACGCCCTCGCCAAAACCAGGGACTCGATAGCAAAGGAGCGTGACGAGCTCACTCAGAGGGGCCAGGCGCTGGCGGTCGACAGGATGCGTCTTTCCGCCCTCATCGACGCGCGCCAGCAGTCGCTCGCCTCGGCGCAGGACGCGCTCGGCTCGCAGCGGCGGCGCGAGGGCGACCTCGCCAGGCAGGCGACGTCGCTCAAGGATCTCATCGCCAAGCTGGACAGCGAGAACGCAGCCCGCAAGGCCGCCGAGGCCGCGGCGGCGGCCGAAATCGAGGCTCGGGCGCGGGCGGCTCGCGGCGCCGATCCGGGACGCCTCAAGCCCGAGATCGCCTTCGGCGACGCCAAGGGTCAGGTGCCCCTGCCCGCCGCGGGCGCAATTCTGAAATCGTTCGGCTCGCCGGACGGCCTTGGCGGAACCGAGCGCGGGGTCTCTTTGGCCACGCCCGCCGGCGCGACGGTTTCCGCGCCGGTCGACGGCGCGGTGCTTTTCGCCGGACCGTATCGGTCTTACGGACAACTCTTGATCATGGACGCTGGCGGAGGATATTATGTTCTTCTCGCCGGCATGGATCGAATCAATGTTGAGTCCGGCGAGTTCGTCCTCGCGGGAGAACCGATCGGCGTCATGGGTGACGGTTCCGTCCGCATGGCGACCGCAGCTGCGGTTGGCGCGGCGCGCCCGGTGCTCTATATCGAGTTGCGCAAGGACGGAACCGCAATCGATCCGGGGCCGTGGTGGGCGAAGGCAAACATCGAGAAGGCGCGCGGATGATTCGTAAAACTGGTTACTTGGGACTTGGCGTAGTTCTGGGAGCAGCGGCCGCCGCCACGGCGCCGCAGGCGCTGCTCTTCGTCAGTCCTTCCGCGTATGCGGCGGCGGCCGACACCTACCGGCAGCTCAACCTGTTCGGCGACGTGTTCGACAAGATCCGCAACGACTATGTCGAGAAACCGGACGAGTCGAAGCTTATCGAGGCCGCGATCAACGGCATGCTCGCTTCGCTCGACCCGCATTCGAGCTACATGGACGCCAAGGCGTTCCGCGATATGCAGGTCCAGACGAAGGGCGAGTTCGGCGGCCTCGGCATCGAGGTGACTCAGGAAGACGGCCTCGTCAAAGTAGTGACGCCGATCGACGATACGCCGGCCGCCAAGGCGGGCGTGATGTCCGGCGACATCATCACCGCGATCGACGATCAGCCGACTCAAGGCCTGACGCTCGACCAGGCGGTCGACAAGATGCGCGGCTCGATCAACTCCCCGGTGAAGCTCAAAATCCAACGCGGCCCGAAAAAGGAGGTCAAGGAGTTCACGATCGTCCGCGATCTCATTCACGTCCAATCCGTGCGCTCGCATGTCGAGGATGGCGACATCGGCTACATCCGCATCACCCAGTTCACCGAGCAGACCGAGGACGGCCTGAAGAGCGCGATAGAGAAATTGCATAGCGAGATCCCGGCCGACAAGTTCAAGGGCTACATCTTGGATTTGCGCAACAATCCCGGGGGTTTGCTCGACGAATCGATCGACGTCGTTAACTCGTTCATTGACCGCGGCGAGATCGTTTCGACTCGCGGCCGCACGGCCGACGAGACGCAGCGCTTCGACGCCAAGCCGGGCGGCGATCTCTCGGGCGGCAAACCGCTCGTGGTGCTCATCAACGGCGGCTCGGCGTCGGCGTCGGAGATTGTGTCGGGCGCCCTGCAGGACCACAAGCGCGCGACGCTGATCGGCACCCGCTCGTTCGGCAAGGGCTCCGTCCAGACGATCATGCCGCTCGGCCAGGATGGAGCGCTGCGTTTGACGACGGCGCGCTATTACACCCCGTCGGGCCGGTCCATCCAGGCCAAGGGTATCGAGCCCGACATCAAGGTGCTCGAGAACGTGCCCGACGATCTCAAGGGCAAGGACGACATGAAGGGGGAGGCCTCGCTCAAGGGCCATCTCACCAACGGCGCCGAGGATACGTCGGCGTCGCAGGCCTATGTTCCGCCGGATGAGAAGGACGACAATCAGCTCGTCGCCGCGATCGACCTCCTGCACGGGGTCAAGTATCAGGAGCCTGCGGTCAAGGCTGACGCGGCCCCGGCGAAAACCGACGCGGCGGCCACGCCCGCACCTGCGCCCGCAGCGACTGCTTCGCCGACGCCGGCCGACCCGGGCCAGGCGACCGGCGCCAAGCCAAATTGATGCAGCCGAACAGAGGCACGGAGCCGAGCGTCGTTCAATGAGGAAGGGACTCTCCTACCTTGCGTATGGGGTTGCGGCCGGCGTACTCCTTACGGGCGCCTCGCACGACGCGTTGCGCGCCGCCAGCAACGGCGCCAACGAGAAACTCGCGGTGTTCAGCGAAGTGTTCAACAAGGTCCGCGACGACTATGTCGATAAGCCTGATGACGAAAAATTGATCAAGTCGGCGATCGACGGGATGCTGACCTCGCTCGATCCGCATTCAAATTATTTTGACCCGAAGGCGTTGCAGGACTTCCAGAGCAGCATGAAGGGCGAGGAGTTCGGCGGCCTTGGGCTCGAAGTGATGATGGAGGGCGGCCTCGTCAAGGTGGTGAGCCCGATCGACGACACCCCCGCGGCGCGCGCCGGGATGATGTCCGGCGATCTGGTCACCCGCATCGACGACACCGCAGTCAAAGGCCTGACGCTCAAGGAAGCGGTGGACAAGATGCGCGGCCCGGCCAAGTCGGCGGTCAGGCTGACGGTCGAGCGCGGAACGAACCGGGACGTGAAGGAGTTCACGATCGTCCGCGAGATCATCCACGTCCAGTCGGTGCGCGCCCATCTCGAGGAAGGCGACATCGGCTATATCCGCATCACCCAGTTCAACCAGGAGGCGTATGACGGGCTGCGCAAGGCCTTCGACCATTTCCGCACCGACCCCGGCGAGGCAAATCTCAAGGGCTATATCCTCGACCTCAGGAACAATCCCGGCGGATTGCTCAATCAGGCGGTCGAGATCACCAACGCTTTCGTCGACAACGGCGACATCGTCTCGACTCGCGGCCGGACCCCCGACCAGGGGCAACGCTACAGCGCCCGCCCGGGCGTCAACCTGTCCCAGGACAAACCGCTTGTCGTGCTCATCAACGGCGGCTCGGCCTCCGCGTCGGAGATCGTCTCGGGCGCGTTGCAGGATCTCAAGCGGGCGACGCTGATCGGCACGCGCTCGTTCGGCAAAGGGTCGGTCCAGACCATCCTGCCGCTCGGCGAAAACGGCGCGCTCAAGCTCACCACCGCCCGCTATTACACGCCCTCAGGCCGCTCCATCCAGGCCAAGGGCATCGACCCCGACATCAGGGTGCTCGAGAACATCCCTGACGACCTCAAGGGCAAAGTGTCGAGCCTGGGGGAGGCCTCGCTTGCCGGCCACCTCAAGAACGACGGCGAAGAGGAGAAGGGCTCCGACGCCTATGTTCCGCCAGATCGCGACAAGGACACGCAACTGGAAGCGGCCGTTGAATTTCTGCACGGCGCCAAGGCCGAGACGCTGAGAAGTCCCGATCCGCCTGCGGCCGTAACCTCGCAATGACCTTCGGCCGGTGGGTCACGGCCGTCGCGCTTCTAGCCGTCGTCGCGAGCGCGGCGCCGGGCTTGGCTCGGGCGCAGGAGGGTTCGGGCTGCGCCGGGTTTAAATGGCCGCTCGACAGCGAGCGCGCGGCGCTTATCCGTCCCGACAAGCCGTCGCTTGGCAACGGCGGGGCTCTCGCCTTGAACGTCGCGACGACGCTCGAACTTCAGCCGCTGGCGAGCGCCGCCCTGCCGAAGGAACCGGAGCGGGGCCCGAGGTCGCCGCAGGCGTTCGCCGGCCACTTCGCGCTTCCCGCGCCGGCGAAGGCCGGCGTCTACAAGGTCACGATCTCGTCGCCGGGCTGGATCGACGTCCTCGACGGCGGAAACTACCTCCATCCGAAAGCATTTAGCGGCGCGACAGCATGCGAGGGGGCGCGCAAGAGCATCAAGTTCGACCTGCCGTCCCGCCCGCTCGCGATCCAGTTCAGCGACGTTGAGGGCGACAAGATTTCGGTCATCGTCTCGCCTGACCAATAGCCCCCTCTTGGTCGCCGGCCGGACGAGGGAGCAAAGCGCCGTGCCATCAATGCCGGAAATGCCGCATGCCGGTGAACACCATCGCCGCGCCCGCTTCGTCGGCCGCGGCGATCACTTCAGCGTCGCGCACTGATCCGCCCGGCTGGATGACCGCGGTCGCGCCGGCCTCGATTGTCGCCACGAGGCCGTCGGCGAATGGGAAAAAGGCGTCGGAGGCGACGACCGAGCCTCGGGTGCGCGCCTCGGTCGAGCCCGCGGTCGCGGCCGCCTCCCCGGCTTTGCGTGCGGCGAGGCGCGCCGAATCGATCCGCGACATCTGCCCCGCGCCGACGCCGACGGTCGCGCCGTCCCTCGCGTAGACGATCGCGTTCGACTTCACATGCTTGGCGACCTTCCAGGCGAACCGGAGGTTCGCCATTTCGCTCAAAGTCGGCGCGCGCTTGGTCACGACCTTAAGCGCCTTCTCGTCGAGCGCGCCGCTGTCGCGGTCCTGGACCAGGAGCCCGCCGGCGACGGACCGCACCGAAAGCGTCGGCAGACGGGGGTCTGGAAGCGCGCCGGCAATGAGGAGTCTCAGGTTCTTTCTTCCCGCCACGATCGCGAGCGCCTCGTCGTCCGCCTCCGGCGCGATGATCACTTCGGTGAACATTTCCACGATCTTGCGGGCGCTCGCCGCGTCGAGCCGCCGGTTGAGCGCGATGATCCCGCCGAAGGCCGACGCGGGATCGCAGGCCAGAGCCTTTTCGTAGGCCTCGAGAAGCGTTGCGCCGAGCGCGACGCCGCACGGGTTGGCGTGCTTGATGATCGCCGCCGCGGCGCTTTCGGCGGGGTCGAATTCAGCCGCCAGCTCATAGGCGGCATCGGTGTCGTTGATGTTGTTGTACGACAGCTCCTTGCCCTGGACCTGGCGCGCGGTCGCAACTCCCGGGCGGCTCTCGGCGGTTAGGTAGAGCGCGGCGCCCTGATGCGGATTTTCGCCGTAGCGCAGCGCGCGGTAGCCCGGATGGAGAACGCCGGCGAAGGCGCGCCATTTCGGCGCGGGCTCGCGAGCCTCCCGCGCCAGCCAGTTGGAGATCGCGGCGTCATAGGCTGCGGTGCGAGCATAGGCCTTCTGCGCCATCCGGCGGCGGAAGGCGAGGCTGGTCGCCCCCGCGTTCAGCCGCAATTCGCCGATCAGCGCAGGATAGTCGTCAACGTCGACAATCACGACCACGTCGTTGTGGTTCTTTGCTGCGGCGCGGATCATTGCCGGGCCGCCGACATCGATATTCTCGATCCTGTCTTCGAACGACGCTGCCCGCTTCAGCGTCGCCTCGAACGGATAGAGGTTGACGACCAGAAGATCGATCGGCGCGATGTCGTTGGCGATCATCGCCGCCTGATGGGCCGGCTCGGAGCGGATCGCGAGCAGCCCGCCGTGGACCCGCGGGTGCAGCGTCTTGACCCGGCCGTCCATCATCTCGGGGAAGCCGGTGATTTGCGCAAGGTCGACGACCGCAAGACCGGCGCCGCTCAGCGCCGCCGCGGTCCCGCCGGTCGAGATCAGTTCGACGCCGCCTTCAGCGAGAGCGCGCGCCAGCTCGACGAGGCCCGCCTTGTCAGAAACGGACAAAAGCGCCCGTCCGACCCTGACGATATCGGTTGCCATTGACGCTGATTTCCTACTAGCGCTGCGCGGGGAGTCTTGTTGCGGCGCAATAGCACAGAGGGAACCGCGCAGGAACCGTCGCGGCTCACCAAAACGTTACGTTCATCGGCATTGTCTCGCTCCTGGCGCTTCCTACCTAGAGACCACGAGGTCAGCGATGGCCCGCTTTGAGGAACTTCCAATGGTTAAGACATTTGCTTTGACGGCTCTTGGCGCGGCTCTCGCGCTTGCGCCGGCTGCGGCGCTCGCCGAGCAGGGTACGTCGTCGTCGTATGGCAGCGTCGGCTGGGGCCCGCATATCCCCACCCAGTCGCTGACGCCCTTCGACCGTTCCTGGAATCATGCCAATCAGTCCAAGTATCAGGCGCAGGATAGCGCCGAGTGGGTGCGCGTGCACGGAAAGTACCCGTTCCCATTCTTCTGACGAGCAACGAGCGCAGATCAGGGCTGATGCGTCGCCTGCCTCTCGCACGGCGCTATGTCGGTTTGTCGCACTGTGCGTTTTGTCCCGAATATTCCCGGGCGCTTAGGTGTTGTTGAGCGGAGCGGTCAACCGCGGGCCCTCCGCCAGCCGCTCGTTTTCTTCGGGAATGCATCAATGCTCAAGGTCATCGCCCTCATCGGGTTCGGCGCAGCCATCGCCATTCCCACTTCTGCCGCTTTCGCCGAGCAGGGCACGTCGTCGTCTTACGGCAGCGTCGGCTGGGGCCCCCATATTCCCACCCAGGCTCTGTCGCCTTTCGACCGACAGTGGAATCACGACAACCAAGCCAAGTATCAGGCGGAAGACAGCGCCGAATGGCTGCGCGAGCACGGCAAGAGCCCATTTTCCTTTTTCTGAGCGGCGCCGTTTCCTCAGTCGCTAGCCTGCCTTGACGAGTCGCGCCGCGAAAAACCCGTCGAGCCCAGAGCGCCTCGGATTGTCGCTCCAGAGATGGCATGGCAGCGTACGCAGGTCTCCCGCAGGCGTGAGGCACTCGCTCAGGCCGCCGATCTCTTCGGCCGTGATCGGCAGGCGCCGCACGTCGGGGTTGCGGCGGAGCAGGGCCGCGATCTGGGCTTCGCCTTCCTCGGGCTCGAGCGAGCACACGCAATAGACGATCTCCCCGCCCGGCCGGGCAAGCGCGACGGCTTTGTCGATGAGCTGGGCCTGCAACCTGACTAGCGGCGGGAGGTCGCCCGGACGCTTGATCCAGGCGACATCGGGATGGCGGCGGATCGTGCCGGTCGCGGCGCATGGCGCGTCAAGGAGCACGGCGTCGAACGGAGGAGCGGCGAAGGCGATCGCGTCGGCGACCACGATCTCGCAATTGAGACGCAGGCGCTGAAAATTGGCGGCGAGCAACTTGAGCCGTTCGGCCGACCGATCGACCGTTGTCACTTCGGCGCCCGCCGCGGCCAGTTCGGCCGCCTTTCCGCCCGGCGCGGCGCAGAGATCGACGATCCGCATGCCCGCTCGAGCCCGGAGCAGCCGCGCCGGCAGCGCCGCCGCCGCGTCCTGCACCCACCATTCTCCCTCCGCGTAGCCTTCAAGGTCGGCGACCGCCTGATAAGTGTCGAGTCGCACCGAGCCGGTCGGCAGCACGATTCCGCCGAGGCGTTCGGCCCAACCGGAAGGATCGCTCTTGACGCTGATGTCGAGGGTCGGCTCCGCGCGATGCGCCGCGGCGATGGCGCGCGCAACGCTCTCGCCGTAAGCGGCGCGCCAGCGCTGGGCGAGCCAGGCGGGGGTATCGTCGTCAAGCGGATCGGAGCCCGCCAGGATTTCGTCGCGCTCGCGGGCGATCGCGCGCAGCACCGCGTTGACGAGCGCCGCAAACGGCGCGCTCGCCGGCTCGGCGCGCGCCGCCTTGACCGCCAAGTCGACCGCTGCGTGATTGGGCGTATCGAGGAACAGGATCTGGGCCGCGGCGACGATGAGCGTCCATTCGAGCTGGCCGCTGCGCTTCGGCATACCCTTCTCCATCCGCCGCGCCAGCGCCTTACGGATGGCGCCGAGCCGCCGCAGGGAGACGGTGGCGATCGAGCGCGCCAGCGCCTGGTCGCGGGCGTCGAGGCCGTGCGCGCGCTGCCCGACGCCGACGGCGAGCCGTTCGTCGAGCGGGCGGCCGACCGTCAGCGCTTCGGCGACGGCGCGCGCCGCCACGACCCGCGCCGCGAGCCCCGGCGGCGGCGGCGCCGGCGGTTCTCGATGGCCCGGATGAAATCCGCGCTGTTGCCGCGCCAAACGACCCTCACCACGAATCAAAATTGCGGCCACCCGGCCCAAGTCTATACGCGAAATCCGCGGCGCCCTTGCGTCAAACTGGCGGACTTAAGCGCGCGAACCGCCTATATTGCGTGGCGGACACAACGTTGGAAGCGAGCGCGGTCATGAACGCCAAGGCTCCCGGCCCGGCTCCCCGCCCTGAGGCGGAGGCGTCGGCCTCCCGTCGCGATTTGCCGCCGGCGGCGCTTCGCGCGCTCAAGGAAGCGACAGGACGGCGGGCCGAGCCCAAACCGGCTCCGCCGCGTGAGCTCAATGGCCGCTCGGGCCCTGATCCGGTGCGCTATGGCGACTGGGAGGTGAAGGGTCTGGCGAGCGATTTCTAAAACTTGGCCGCGCGCCCCGCGCCGTTGGCCTTCGGCGGCTTGTGCGGCTTGGCGGCGGCCTCGATTCCGGCGATGAACCTGCAGATGCGCGGGGCGATCTGGCCACGAAAGCGGGAGCCATTGAAGACGCCGTAATGGCCGACCCCCTCCGCCAAATAATATTGCTTCCTTGATTCGGGGATGTTGACGCACAATTCATTGGCCGCATAGGTCTGGCCGACGCCCGAGATGTCGTCCTTCTCTCCTTCGACGGTCAGAAGACCGCTGTTGCGGATCGCAGCCAGGTCGACCCGCGCGCCGCGATGCGTCATCTCGCCTTTTGGCAGCGCGTGACGCACGAACACGGTCTCGACGGTCTGCATGTAGTATTCGGCGGCGAGGTCCATCACCGCTAGATATTCGTCGTAGAACTCGCGGTGCTTTTCGGCCGAATCTCCGTCGCCGCTGACCAGATGATTGAACATGTCGAGATGCGCGCTGACATGGCGGTTCAGATTCATCGCCATGAAGCCGGAAAGCTGGAGAAAACCGGGATAGACCTCCCGGCCAAAGCCGGGATAGGGGAATGGGACGGTGTGCAGGCAGTTGCGGCGGAACCATTCGACGCCGCGCTTCTCGGCGAGCTTGTTGACCTCGGTCGGGCTGCGCCTTGTGTCGACCGGGCCGCCCATCAGGGTCATGCTGGCGGGGGCGTTGACGTCGCCGCTCGCCTCCATCAGGGCGGCCGCGGCGAGCAACGGCACCGACGGCTGGCAGACCCCGATCGTGTGGACGCCGGGGCCGAGCTGAGCCAACATCTCGCGCAGATAGTCGATATAGTCGTCAAGGTCGAAGGCGCCCAGCCCCAGCGGGACCATCCGCGCGTCCGCCCAGTCGGTGATGTGGACATCGAAATAAGGGAGAAAGGCTTCGACTGTGCCTCTGAGCAGGGTCGCATAGTGGCCGGACATCGGCGCGACGATCAGGAGTTTCGGCTGGTTGGCCGAATCCGGAAAGTCGGCCCGGACGAAGCGCAGCAGATTGCAAAACGGCTTGGCCCAGACGACGTCCTCGAGAACCGGGTAAACGACGCCGTCGATTTCGATTTCACGGAGGCCGAAGGTTGGCTTGCCGTAGCGGCGCGTCATCCGCTCGAACAATTCCGCGCCCGCCGAGATATTCTTGCCGAGCGTGGTGTTGGCGAGCGGATTCCAGGGATTGCGAAAGACGAAATGGGTCGCGTCGGACACCGCTCGCGCTGGCGCGAGAACGGCGTGAGCCATCTCGTAGAGTTGATAGGGGTAACTCGAAGACATTCCTTCAACCGGGCCCGGAAGCGCTTTGGCGCGTCCCCTGACATGTCAGCTTATCGTTCGCATGCAAACATATCAATTAGGCGTAAAGGATCAGTCCACAGAGGACGAACTTCGCCGACCGCCAGGATGGCGGCAATACCTAGCCCACAAGCGCTTGTGGAAATCGAAGCGCGAGCGATGCCGGCTTGTTAACGCCGGAAAGGCGAGAAAATTTCAGTCCGGAGAACGGCTGGGCCGATCTGCCGAATCAGGCCCCGGCTTGGCTCTTGAGCCGGACGCCGGCATCGGAGAGCATCGCCGCGAGCTCCCCGGACTGAAACATCTCGCGGGTGATGTCGCAGCCGCCGACGAATTCCCCCTTGATGTAAAGCTGGGGAATCGTCGGCCAGTTGGCGTATTCCTTGATCCCCTGACGAATTTCAGCGTCCTCGAGCACGTTAACGCCGTGAACCGGCGCGCCGAGATAGTCCAGGATCTGGATAACCTGGCCAGAAAACCCGCATTGAGGAAATTCCGGCGTTCCCTTCATGAACAATACGACCGGGTTTTCCGAGATCACCTTCTCGATACGTTCGCGAGCAGTCGCCATGGCGCAGATCCTCATGAGAGCGGAGAGTCAAGATCCCGCTCTCTTCACCTCCTGTCATATAGCGCGCCAGGACGTTCGCCGCCAGCGCATCGACGACAAAATGATAAAGGCGTTCAGCCGCCGGTCGCGTTCATGTGGCGTTCGGTCGCCGGCGGCGCCGATCGCGCGATGACGAAATCGTGGCCCTTCGGTTTGCGCGCGATGGCCGCCCGGATCGCCCCGATCAGCGGCGCATCGGAGGTCGAGCGGCGCAGCGGCTCGCGCAAATCCGCCACGTCCTCCTGGCCGAGGCACATGTAAAGCGCGCCGGTGCAGGTGACGCGGACCCGATTGCAGCTCTCGCAGAAATTATGGGTCAACGGGGTGATGAACCCGACCAGTCCTCCGGTTTCCTTGACCGCGTAATAGCGCGCCGGACCGCCGGTCGCGTAGGTCGAGGGCTTGAGCGACAGCGAGCCTTCGAGCCGGGCGCGCAACTCGGTCAAAGGCAGGAACTGGTCGGCCCGGTCGCGTTCCATCGCCCCGAGCGGCATCACCTCGATAAAGGTGATGTCGAACCCCCGCTCGTGCGCCCATTCGACGAGGCCCAGGGCCTCGTCTTCATTGAAGCCCTTGAGCGCGACCGTATTGATCTTGATCCTGAGACCCGCTGCGGCGGCGCCGTCGACGCCGGCCAGGACGGCGCCAAGATCGCCCCAGCGGGTCACCTGGCGAAACTTGGCCGGATCGAGCGTATCAAGCGAGACGTTGACGCGCTCGACCCCGCAGTCCGCGAGTTCGCGGGCAAAACGGGCGAGCTGGGAGCCGTTCGTGGTCAGGGTGACTTCGTCGAGCGCGCCCGCGATGAGATGTCGGGACAGCGCACGGAACAGCGACATCACATTGCGCCTGACCAGCGGTTCGCCGCCGGTTATGCGGATTTTTCGGGCGCCCAGGCCGATGAAAGCGGAGCAGAGCCGGTCGAGCTCCTCGAGGCTGAGCACGTCGCGCTTCGGCAGGAAATTCATGTCCTCCGACATGCAGTAGACGCATCGATAGTCGCAGCGGTCGGTGACCGACACGCGGACGTAGCGAATCGCGCGGCCGAACGGATCGACGAGCGGCTGGACGGCGGGCGGCGCGTGAGCGTTCATTAATCAAGCATATAGCCTCGCAGGCGCCCGAAGGAAAGGCGCCCGCCGGGGGCCCGCCGGGCGCGCAATCTCTATGGCTCGATGAGTTCAGCGGGTCACGACCACCCGCGCGCCGACCTTCGCCCGCCCATAGAGGTCGATGACGTCGTCGTTCGTCATCCGGATGCAGCCGGACGAAACCGCCTGCCCGATCGTGTCGGGCTCGTTCGAGCCATGGATTCGATAGAGCGTGCCGGCGAGATACATCGCACGCGCGCCGAGCGGATTGTCCACGCCGCCCTCCATGTGGCGCGGGAGGTCCGGCCGGCGCCTGAGCATCTGCGCCGGCGGGGTCCAATCCGGCCATTCCCGCTTGTACCCGATCCGGGTGACGCCAGCCCAGGTGAAACCCGGACGTCCAACGCCCACGCCGTATCTCAGCGCCTGATGATCGGGCAGCACGAAGTAGAGTCGACGCTCCGAGGTGCGGATGATGATGGTGCCCGGCGCTTCCCTACCGTCAAACGGGACAGTCTCGCGCGGGATCGGAGAGGCGACCGGCTGGAGCTGCGAATCGAGCGCATTGGCGAAACCGGGCCCAGCCCCGGCGCTGAGAAAGAGGCCGGCCCAGGCGGCGGCGCGAATCAGATGGCGGCGCATAGCTTCCCTCGTAGACAATCGACGATGTCAATGAACCCGCGGACGGAATGGCAGTTCCCCAGCTCGACTTAGCGCGTTCGAATCATTATTGCGCGGGGCCGGATGCGCGCAACGCATTGCGGCGGGCAACCGGTCGCGAATTTGTCAATTGCGTTAAAGAGTGGCGAAGAAGTCACATTGAATCCAGCCGCAGGACAAGATTGGGGTTGACTTGGCCGTTGTCTGGGTCATTGACGCCGGGCGATTGTCGCGAGCGCCGCGCTCGCCTGGCTCTGGCCATTTTGTCCATCGCGGGCTAATGGTAAACGCGTCGCGAATGGGGCCGATCGGCTGCTCAAGGGAGAGACGGGCGAACAATGACGGAACATATTCGTGAAAAACTCGTCGCCGCCAATGATATCGACGCCGCGCTCGAGGAGAGCTTGACCACCGTCTGGGATGCGAAGGTCTACTCGTGGGACAATTCAAAATATCCATTCGACGAGTGGATCCTGAACCGCATTCGCGGCATGGGATATAAGCTCGAGGACCTGAGTTATCTGCACGAGGCCGTTCCGCTCAACGAGACCTATAGGGTCACGAAGCAGCTGTGCGCCGACACCAATCTGCCTGAGTTTCGCCGGATGCTGAACCGCTTCGTCCGCGAGGTCATCATCCCTCAGGGCAAATTGCAGCTGCCGGTCGCGGTCCAGCGGTTCATGAACGTCCGCATCATGCTGCCGACCACGCCAGAGCTGTTCTTCCCGTTCCACACGGGCCTCCTCTACGGCCACGGCATCGCGTCGCGCAGCATCTGGATGCCTTTCTGCGACGTGACCAAGGATGAGGACCGCAGCCGGTCAATGCAGATCCTAAGCATCAAGAAGTCGCGTGAGCTGATTCAAACCGCGATCGACAAGCGCCTCAGCATGGATGAAATGACCGAGCTCTTCGGCAAGGAGAGCTTCCAGATCAAGGCGGGGCCGGGCAGCGCCTGCTTCTTCACCCAGGAGAACATCCACGGCTCAGGGCGGCCCAACACAACCGGCAAGACCCGCGTCAGCATGGACTTCCGTGTCGCCGAAGGAATCTATGGCGACTATCTCGGTCGCAAGATCCCGGCCGGCTACTTTCATCTCATTCCCGACACCGAGGAAGAGGAAGAAAGGCTCGCTGCGCAGCCGCGCAGCCCGGACGCCTTTCTCAACGGCAAGAACAACATCTTCTATGTCGCCAACAATACGGCCTCGACCTACGGGATCCCGGTGCATCTCCAGCGGTACATGCTGGTCGATTATTGCAACAAGAAAAAGCTCGAGTTCGATTACGAGCTGTTCGACCTCGAGGATATGACGCACCTGCCGACGCTGAAGTACCTCGTCACCCAGCGCGAGTGCAACATCGT
>Ga0335073_10005491_pt1 | contig 17798 bp, 16 predicted proteins | sample Lox_Sample_22_FD_207093 | JGI IMG/M metagenome (GOLD analysis project Ga0335073, IMG submission 207093) | Soil microbial communities from Loxahatchee National Wildlife Refuge, Florida, United States - Lox_Sample_2.2 | ecosystem: Environmental > Terrestrial > Soil > Wetlands | place: USA...
GGTGCCGACGATGAGGTAGACCGCCAGCCCGGCACGGCGGCGCGGCACGCGCGCCTCGGCGACCGCGCGCGTCGCGGGCCTCGTCAGCGACTGCGTCGTCGTCACGTCCGCCCCCCTCGCCGCACCGGCCGTACCGACGCCACCGGCCGCGCCGGCCGCGCCGACGCCACCGCCCGCACGCCGCCGCCACCGCCGCCCGACCGCCGCACCGGCCGCCTGTCATTGTCGTCACGCAGCAGGAAGAACTGCGCCGCGCTGATGATGCCGACCACGACCACGAGTGCGATGGCGCCGGCGGTCGCGTACCCGAGGTGGTAGTCGACGAACGCCTCCTCGTAGATCCACATGACGATCGGCTCTGTGCTGGTGCCGGGGCCACCCTGGGTGAGGATGAAGAACTGGTTGAAGGCCAGGAACGAGCCGATGACCGAGATGATCAGGCTGAGCGCGATGTTGCGGCGCAGCATCGGCACGGTGATCCGCCACTCCTTCTGCCACCAGGTGGCGCCGTCCACATTCGCCGCCTCGTACAGCTCGGACGGGATGCCCTGCATCCCGCCCATCAAGATCATCATCGTCAGGCCCGACGCGAACCAGATCACGAACACGCAGATCGCGCCGAGCGCGAGGCCGGAGTGCACGGTCCACGCGGTGTCCGAGCTGGCCAGGCCGAGCTTGCCGAGCACGGCGTCGATCGCGCCTGATTCCGGCTGCAGCTCGAGCAAGAGCATGAAGCTTTCTGTGGCCAGGCCCACGATGAACGGCAGGAAGAAAGCCGTGCGGAAGAACACCGAGCCGGGCCGGTTGGCGCGCACGAAGGCGGCGAGGGCGTAGCCCACGATCAGGATCGGGCCGGTCACGATCGCCGTGTAGAGCAGGGTGAACAGCACCGAGTGGATGAAGACCGGATCGTGGGCGAGCTCGCTGTAGTTCGACCCGCCGGTGAAGTGGTAGGAGCCGATCAGCGGCCAGTCGGTCAGCGAGATGTAGACCGCGAAGCCGAGCGGGAACAGCACGAAGATCGCGACGAGCGCGAACGCCGGCGACACGAGCAGCATGCCGGTCCGCGCGCGCTTGCCGCGCAGGCTGCCCCCCAGCACGACGCTGGCGAGGCGGGGAAGGGCGCCGGCCCGCGAGACCACGGTGGAGTCCCGCGGGCCGGCATTCTGTGTGGTCATCGTTTGCCTGGAGGTGGACTAACGGGAACGGTAACCCTGGCTACTGTGACGCCTGTGCTATCAGTTGCGTGAAGCCTGTTTGACCCTGTTGCAAGGCGAGGGTCATGTTACCGTCGTACACGGCCGTCTGGAACATCGCGAACCAGGGGCCCTGCGGGACGTTGAACGCCTGGTTGTAGATCAGCCCGACCGGCGCGTACCCCTTGGCGAGCGCCTTCAGCGCCACCGCGTCTTCCGGGTTCTTGGCCGAGAATGACGGGGTGAGCAGGTCGGTGCGGATCGGAGTGGCGCCGAGGGCGGGGTACTGCTCTTGCTGCGCTTGCTGCAGCACCCACGTGATGAATTCCCACGCGCCTGAGGGGTTCTTGGCGGCCGCGGGGATCGCGAAGTCGTCGCCGCCATCGAACGTGCTGTATCCGCCGGTCGCGCCAGGCAGCGGGGTGTCCATGAACTCGGTGCCCAGCTGCGACGGCTTGACGAGGTTCACGACCTGGCCGTAACCGCCTGGCATGATGCCGATCTTGCCCGCCGCGAAGTCCTGGCCCCAGGTCGGGCCGTCGTCTGTGCGGTCGTTGTCCGGCACCAGCTTCTGCGTCCACATGTTCCGGTACAGGGTGAGCGCGTCGATCAGCGCCTGGTTGCCGGTGATCGTCGCCTTCTGGTTGTTGATAGAGCCGGAGGTCAGGTACTGCCCGGCGGCCCAGATTCCCGGCTGCACGGTGAAGCCGAGGCAGCCTTCGCAGTCGCCCGCGAACGTGAACCCGTTGATCCCGTTCCCGAGCTTGTTGATCGCCTGCGCGTCGGACAGGATCTGCGCGTAGGTGGTCGGCGGGTCGTTGGGGTTCAGCCCCGCCTTGGTGAACAGCTGCTTGTTGTACCAGAGCACCGACAGGTCGGCCCAGTACGGCAGCCCGTACTCCTTGCCGTTGTAGGTCGCAAGTCCCAGGTGACCCGGGCTGAGCGACTTCGCGAACGGCAGCGCGGCGATCGCCTTCGTCAGGTCCATGAACGAGCCGTTGCGGGTGAACGTGGGCATGTCGATGTCGTTCAGCCCCACCACGTCCGGCGGGTTGCCGGCCCTGATGGACGTCGCCAGCGTCGTGGTGTCGTCGTTGATCGAGGTGAGGGTGAGCTTGACCTGCAGGTTTTTGTGCGTGGCGTTGAATTCGGAGACGAGCTTCTGCGCGAGGGTCTTGGACACGGTGCGCGCCCAGAACTGGACGGTCCCCGTGGCGTTGACGCCGAAGTTCGGCGAGCCCGGCGTGTTCGACGTGCCAGAACCGCCGCCGGAGCCGCCCGAGGAGGAGCAGGCTGCCGCGGAGATCGCGAGGGCCGCCGCGGAGAAAGCGATGAGAGCTGGTCTAAGGATCTTCATGTGCTGTTCCTTCAGACGTCTGCGAAAGAAGGTGCGACTGGTGCTGACCAGCGTGGTCTGCGGGTCGGCGATGTTCGGGTGGAACATGCCGGCCCGACGCCAACGTGCGGCGCGGGTCCGGCCAGGGGACAGCTCGTAGTGCCACGGCGAGCGACGGCGCGCCCCTCCTCGCCGTGAGCACCGAGCGTGTTCGGTTGGTGGCTAATGTCGGGGGTTTTACCTCAAGGAAACCCTTTGCCTTCCCAAATTAGGAGTCGCGAACGGGCGAGTCAACCCCAGTGCGGAGGTTCGGCGCGGTCCGGACATAACAGTTCCGTCTGAGCCCGCCCGCTGCGGCGCGAAGCGCGGGCAGATCAGGTCAGACCGCGGGCCGTTCGGAGGGCTCGATGAGGCCCACGCTCGACTCCCGCACCACCAGGCGGGCGGGGACAGTGTGCACGCCGTGCGCTGGCGCGCCGGCGATCGCGGCGAGCAGATGACCGGCGGCGGCCCGCCCGACCTGCTCCAGGCACATGTCGACGCTGGTCAGTGGCGGTTGCGCGCCCAGCACCATCGGCTCCCAGTTGTCGAAGCCGACGATGGCGACGTCGTCGGGGATGCGCCGCCCGGCCGCGTGCAGGGTGTCGGCGACGCCGCGCGCGATCTGGTCGCTGCCGCAGAAGATCGCGTCCACGTCCGGCTCGTCGGCCAGCAAGCGCGCCGCCTCCTCCCGGCCCCAGGCCTCGCTCCACTCGGCGAACCGCACGCCGCCGCAGGGCGTCATGCCCGCGATCATGAGCGCCGCGCTGAAACCGGCGGCCCGCATCCGCGCCGCGAGGAACCGGTGCGGCCCCGTGATGTGCGCGATCCGCCGCCGCCCGGCGGCGATCAGGTGCTCGGTCGCGGCCCGGCCGCCGCCCTCGTCGTCGGGCAGCACCGAGGGCCCGTCGCCGTAGGTCGGCTGGGTCATCGCGTAGACCACGGGTATGCCGTGACCAGCCATGACAGGCGGCCGCGGCTCGACACGGCGACCGGTGACGATCAGGCCGTCGACCCGCCGGGCGGTGAGCATGTCGATGTAGCGCCGCTCGCGCTCGGGGTCGTCGCGCGTGTCGCACATGAACACCGAGACCTGGCCGGTGCCGAGCGCGTCCTCGGCGCCGAGCATCACCGGGATGCTGAACCGGCCGAAGCTGTCGGTCGTGATCAGCCCGACCGTGAACGAGCGGCCTGCCAGCAGGGCCTGGGCGAGGGTGTTCGGAGCGAAACCCAGGCGCTCCGCGGCTTCGGCGACCCGCTCCCGGGTCTCGGCGCGCAGCTTGCCCTGGCCGTTCAGCGCCTTGGACGCGGTGCCGACCGACACGCCTGCCGCCGCCGCGACATCGCGGATGGTGACCTGCTTCATGACTGCTCCTCGCTGCCCACCGGCCGCCGTTGTTGACGTCTCAAGGGACGACGATCTAGCCTACGTTCCAAGTCGTGCAAGGAAAACCTATTCCTCCCATAGGAGCCTGGTACGTGAGTAGCAGTGCCGAACTGTCGCCGGAAACGGCCCCCAGCGCGGACTCGGGCTCGGCAGCCGGGCCCGTCGGCGTATCCGCAGCCCCGGACTGGGCACACCGTCCGCTGCCCGGTCAGGCAGCCCGGCTGACCGAGGGACTGCTGCACGAGTGGCAGCAGCGGAACCTCAGCAAGAGCCTCCCGCTGGCCCTGCGCCAGCTGCAGGACGCCGGCAATCTCGACAACGTCCGCCTCGCCGTGCGGGCCGCGGCCGTGACCGTAACCGGAATCGGAGCCGGAGCCGGAACCCCGCTGGCGGCAGTCCAGGACCCGGCCACGAACCAGGACCCGGCCACGAACGCGGCCGCGGACGGCCACCGCGCCGACCGCACCAACGCCGGCGCCGGCCTCGGTCCCGTCGATCCCCTGCCTGGCCTCGGCTACCGCGGCCCGGTGTTCATGGACTCCGACATCTACAAGACCCTCGAGGCGATCGGCTGGGAGCTCGCCCACGGCCCCCGCCCCGAACTCGCGTCGTTCGCCGCCGAGGTCGTCACGCTCCTCGAGCGGGCGCAGCGCCCGGACGGCTACCTGAACTCCTACTTCCAGGTCTCCGGCGAGCCGCGGTACACGCGCCTGGCCTGGAGCCACGAGATGTACTGCGCCGGGCACCTCATCCAGGCCGCGCTTGCGATGCACCGCGGCGCGGGGGACAGCAGGCTGCTGGCCGTCGCCGTCAAGCTGGCCGACCACCTGGTCAGGGAGTTCGCCGGCCAGGCCAGGGGCCTGGACGGGCACCCGATCATCGAGACCGCGCTCGCCGAGCTGTACCGCGAGACCGGCACCGCCGCCTACCTCGACCTGGCCAGCCAGTTCGTCGACCAGCGCGGCAGCGGCCTGGCCGGCGACTCAGGCATGGGCCACCGCTACCTGCAAGACCACATGCCGGTCCGCGACTCGCCGACCGAAGTGGGGCACGTGGTGCGCGCGCTGTACCTAGAGGCCGGCGTGGCGGACGTCGCCGCCGAAACCGCCGACCGCGAACTGCTCGACTCCTCGCTGCGCCGCTGGGCGGACATGCTCACCGCCAAGACCTACCTGACCGGCGGCAACGGCTCGCGGCACGCCGACGAGGGGTTCGGCGACCGGTTCGAGCTCCCCCCCGACCGCGCCTACAACGAGACCTGCGCGGCGATCGCGAGCTTCCAGTGGAGCTGGCGCCTGCTGCTGGCCACCGGCGACGCCCGGTACGCCGACCACATGGAGCGCGTGCTCTACAACGGTTTCGGCGCGGCGATCGCGCGCGACGGCGACCGGTTCTTCTACGTCAACCCGCTGCAGCGCCGCGAGGATCACTTCGAGAAGGACGACCCGGGCCGGCGCCGCTCATGGTTCTCCTGCGCCTGCTGCCCCCCGAACATCATGCGCCTCCTCGCCTCACTCGAGAACTACCTCGCCACGACGGCCGGCGACACGCTGTACCTGCACCAGCTCACCGGCGCCGCGCTCGCCGGCGCGGGCCTGGCGGTCGAGGTCACCACCCGCTACCCGTGGCACGGCCAGGTCCGGATCCGGGTGACCGCCGCGCCGGAGGAGGAAAGAGGGCTGGCCGTCCGCATCCCCGCCTGGGCCGCCGCGACCCGTGCCCTCCTCAACGATGATCCCGAACGATCCGTGGCACCTGCCCAGGGCTACCTCCTCATCCGACGTCAGTGGCGCCCCGGCGACGTGCTCACCGTCGACCTGGACCTGGCCCCGCGCTGGACGCGCCCCGACCGCCGGGTGGACGCCGTGCGCGGCTGCGTCGCGGTCGAGCGCGGCCCGCTCGTCTACTGCTTCGAGCAGGCGGACCAGCCAGCCGGGATAGCCGTCGACGACATCGCGGCCCCCTCGGCGGCCGGCCAGCCGGCCGCCGAGCTGACTGAGCACCCGCTGACACTCCCCGGTGTCGGCCCGACCGTGCAGGTGAGCGCCGCCGCCCTGCACCTGCGCGACGCTGCGCCCGGCGCGGACCTCGCGCCGGCCGCCGGCGCCGTCCCGGTCACCGCCACCGCGATCCCGTACTTCCAGTGGGACAACCGCGACGGCGGCGCGATGCGCGTCTGGCTCCCGCTGCGGGCGACACCGACGCAGGACAAGCTCGCGTAGCGGGGCATTCCAGTACGCTCGGGACATGGGAGGAGTTCACCAGCTCAGCCGCCAGGACGCGCGGCGGGTGGCGATCCGCGCCCAGCTCCTGCAGCGCGGCCGCCCGGCCGACCTGGTGACCATGGTCCGTCAGCTCACCCTGCTGCAACTGGACCCGGTCAGCGCGATCGCGCCGAGCGCGGACCTCGTCGCCTGGACCAGGCTCAGCTCCGCGTACCAGCCCGCCGACCTGCGCGCGGCGCTCGAGGACCGCCAGCTGATCGAGCTGCGGGCGATGCTGCGCCCCGCGGAGGACCTGGCGCTGTTCCGCGCCGAGATGGCGCGCTGGCCAGGGACCGGCGAGCTGCGGGACTGGCAGGTGTACATCCGCGACTGGGTCGCCGCCAACGACCGCTGCCGCCGCGAGATCCTGGACCGCCTGCGCGACGGGCCGCTGCCCTCGCGGGAGCTGCCAGACCTGTGCGAGAAGCCGTGGGAGTCCACCGGCTGGACCAACAACAAGAACGTCACCAGGCTGCTCGACTTCATGGTCGCGCGCGGGGAGGTCGCGGTCGCCGGGCGCAAAGGCCGCGAGCGCCTGTGGGGCCTGGCCGAACACGTCTACCCCGGCGACCCGGTCGTGCCAGCCGAGGAGGCCATCAGGGAGCGCGACCGCCGCCGCCTGCGGTCCCTCGGGATCGCCCGCGCCACCAGCACGGAGCTCGCGGTCGAGCCCGTCTACGCCCGCGAGGCGGGGGAGCCCGCGGTCGTGGACGGCGTCAAGGGGGAGTGGCGGGTCGATCCGGCCTACCTGGACGAGCCGTTCGAGGGCCGGGCGGCGCTGCTGTCCCCATTCGACCGGCTCGCGTACGACCGGGTCCGCGCCCAGGACCTCTTCGGCTTCGAGTACCAGCTGGAGATGTACAAGCCCGTCGCGCAGCGCAGGTGGGGCTACTACGCCCTCCCGATCCTGTACGGCGACCAGCTGGTCGGCAAGCTGGACGCCAAGGCCGAGCACAAGGAGGGCGTGCTCGTGGTGACCGCCATCCACGAGGACATCCCGTTCACCGCCCAGATGAGCGCCGAGGTCGGCGCGGAAATCGCCGACCTGGCGGCCTGGCTGCGGCTGGACGTGCGCCGCCTAGGTTAAGACGGCGCGAGCTCGACGCGCCGTCCGCTGATCTGGGCCGGCGTGATCCGCAGGTACACGTCCCTGGCGCCGGCCGCCCACGGCTCGGGCCGGGCGGTGTGCTCGAGGAGCCTGACCTCATGCTCGCTGGTGACCGTGTGGGCGTGACCCTGCACCAGGACGCTCCAGCCCTCACGGCGCGCCTCGTCGAGGTGGTCGGCCTCGAAGCTGAGCCGCGCGTTGCCGTACGCCGCCAGCTGCGTGTCCGGCCCGGTGCGGATGATGATCGTCTTTCCCGCGACGGCGAAGTTGACCGGCAGGATCACGACCCCCTCGGCGGACGGGAACCCCACGCGGCCGACGCCGCCTGGCTCAAGCAGGGCGAAGCATTCGGCGGGGCTGAGCGTCCGCAGGTTCCGCACGCCTGGTCCTGTTGTCCTTGCAGTCATGTACCGTCACCTCCGCAATCGATGAGTCCGCGCCGCGCGACTGGCGTTCGCCGCCTAAGCCACCGCGGCGGCGGGCTCGCCAAGAAACTCGTTCTCCTGGGCGCCGAGGAAGTCGGCCATGGCGCCTGCCGCGTCGAGGGCGGTCACCGAGGACCGGTAGTGGTGACCGCACAGCCACAGGTCGACCGGGTACGGTCTGCCGGGGACCGGCGGCATGGAAACTCTGACCACGGGCCTGGCCGGGCAGCAGCAAGCCCTCCCCGGGACCTCGGGATCGGCGATCGCGAGCCGCGCCCACCCGAAGGCCCCTCGGCCAGTCCCTTGCGCTGGATGTGTGCTGATCATGGCTTCAGCATCGTCGTGAGCCAGTGGACCGGTGAGGGGCGAAAGTCCCCTCCGGGGCGGCTATGGGACCTCGTCCCGCGGCGCCGCGGCGATGCGGCGATGCGGCGATGCGGCCTCTGGTCCGCCCGGCCGGGCCGGTCGGCTGCCCAGAGGTGACGAAAGTCCCTGGCCAGGCTAACAAGGGCCTAGCGGGTAGTCAGGGGAGATGTCCCACATGCGCCGCACTACTTTCGGCAAGCTTCTTGGCTGGATCGGGTTCGCCCGGATCCGCAAGGAGCAGCCCGGCGCGACCGTCTTCGGCCCCGCCATCGAGCAGATCAGCCAGGCCGGCCACGAGGCAGGCGCCGCGTCCTGACCATGGCAAACCGAGAGCCGGCCGGGAAACCCCGGCCGGCTCCTATGTCGCGCTCACAGTGCTTGGATGTCGCGCTCACCGGTGCTGACCCGAAGCGCGCCCGCCAGCGGGCAGACCCAGATTTTGCCGTCACCGATAGTCCCGGTATTGACCGACTTGGCGATGCCGTCCACCACGGACCTGGCCACTTGGTCCTCCACAGCCACCTCGATCCGCAGCTTCGGCAGCAGGCGGACCCGGATCTGCTGATCCTCCGACTGGGCAGCGACCAGGTGACCGTATTGCTGGCCGAACCCGCGAACCTCCGTCACTGTCATTCCGTGCGCGCCCGCATCGATCACTGCACGTGTCACTTCTTCGAGCCGTTCCGGCTTGACGATCGCGGTGATGAGCTTCATCCACCGTCGCCTCCCTGCCTGCACGCGCTATTTCCGATCCCTACCAGCATCGCCCCTGCCGAACGGGCCGGTGAGGGACGGACGTCCCTTTTCGCCGCGGCATCGGACCCCGCACATGGCGACGGGTGCGGGTGGCCACGCGGTCTCGGTCTAGCTTCGGGCGGTTCGGCCCAGAGGGCGCGGCGGTATGGCACTACCTGGCACGCGTCGAATCGCCGAGCCTGATCACAGGGAGATGCCGGCGTGCTACGTCCGTCTTTGGCGTCCGCGGCCGTCGGCGTTCAGGAGGTGACTCGGGATGCGCGCATGGTCGGATATCTCAGAGCTGGGACTCAGCACCGGCAAGAAGGCCCGGCTGCACAGGATCTTGTACCAGCACGGGCTGCGCAACGGGACGGCGCTGTTCCTACCCTACGACCAGGGCCTGGAGCACGGGCCGCGTGATTTCTTTGCCAATCCCGAAGCCGGCGAGCCCGCGTACATCGTGCGGCTCGCCGCGGAGGGCGGCTTCAATGGCGTCGCCATGCAGGTCGGCCTAGCGCAGAAGTTCTACTGGGATTACGCCGGCGAGGTGCCGCTGATCCTGAAGCTCAACGGAAAGACCGAGATACCCTCGGACGCGCAGGCGCTGTCGGCGCTGCACGCGACAGTCGAGGACGCGGTCCGGCTTGGCGCGGACGCGGTCGGCTACACGCTGTACGTCGGGACTCCGGCCCAGGAGGCGGACTTCGCCCAGTACCGGCAGGTCCGCGAGGACGCCGCAAGGCTTGGCATGCCGCTGATCGTATGGGCGTACCCGCGTGGCGCGGCGATCGAGGCGAAGGGCGGGCGGGACTCCTTCTACGCCGTCGATTACGCCGCCAGGACGGCCAGCGAACTGGGCGCCGACGTGGTGAAGGTGAACTTCCCGCACCCGGAGAAGCGAACCGCGGTCCCCGCATGCTACGGCACGGAGTTCTCCGCCGGGCAGGCCATCGACGCGGTGGTGCGGTCTGCTTGCCGGACCATGCTGCTGGTCTCCGGGGGCGAGCGGGCCGGTGACGAGGCGATGCTCGACAAGGCGCGGCTGTCGATGGAGGCGGGTGCGACAGGGCTGATCTTCGGCCGGAACGTCTGGCAGCGCGAGCACGCCGAGTCGCTGCGCTTCATCGCCCGGCTGCAGGAGATTCTCGCCAAGCACCCGCTGGGGAATGCGTGAGACCAAGGTCCCTCGCGGGTGGCCCGGACGTCTCTTATCCGATCGAACCAGCGTTCCTAGGCTCAGAACTGAGCAGCGGAATTGAATAACGCGAAAGACCCGGGGACGCCGGGAATGTCGCCGGGACGGAAACCGCGTTCCCACGGTGATCTCGGTTCCCCGAAGGGAGTGAGCGCAGATGCCGCGCACCGACGTAAATCTTGACACGATGCTCCGCCACCTGGGTGCCGCGTACTACGAATCACTGCACGGCAGGGCTTCAGGAGCCGACGTGACACGGGCCCTGGACACCGTGGAGGAGCACCTCAACGAGCAGGGGCAGCGAGTCGGGTCCGGCCAGCCGAAGGCACGTGAGCATCACGTTGGCCACCACAAGGGCATGCCGCCGGGCCCCGGCGGGTGGGACCGCAAGGTCCGCGACGTGATGACGACCTCCGTGGTCACCGTTGACCGGATCACCCCGTACAAGGAGATCGCACGCCTGCTGACCGAACACCGGATCAGCGGCGTGCCGGTGCTGCAGATGGGACGGGAAGTAGCCGGAGTGGTCACCGAGGCCGACTTGCTCGCCGCCCAGACCAAGACCGCGAAGCGCCTGCACGCGGCGGCGCGCGGCAGGTGGCTCCGGCGCGTACCTGAGCACCCCTCGCTGACCGCGGGCGAGATGATGAGCGCGCCTCCCGTCACCATCAGCCCCGACGCCACCCTCCCCGCCGCGGCCCGGTTGATGTGCGACCGCCACGTCAGGCGACTCCCGGTCGTCGACGAGAAGGGCAAGATTGTGGGCCTGGTCAGCCGCCGCGACCTGCTGAGCGTGTTCCTGCGGCCCGATGAGGACATCGCCACCGACATCCAGCGCGTGCTCGGAAGCATCCTGGGCACCGTGCCAGGCGACGCCCACGTGGTCGTGCGCAACGGCATCGTCACGCTCACCGGGACGATCAGCCCAGGGGTCGGCCCGCACGGGGACCTCATCCCGCTCGCCATCAAGCTCATGTGGGACGTTGACGGGGTCGTCGACATCATCGACCGACTGGGCGAAGCACAGCCCGCGGTTCCGGCCACCCCGCCCAGCGATGCACCCGCGGAAGGATGAGGATCGTCGCTGTCTTGGCGGCAACGCCCCCGCTCACCCGGGACGAGTCGCCCACGCCGGTGTCGGGGAACATCACGCCACCAGCGCGGGGGAAGCACGACGGACCCACCTGTTGTCCCCTTACCCGTTCGTCGCGCCCGGCGACCAGACCCAGGGCGCATGATCGGCTACTGGATCGTTCGGTGGCGCCGGCGGATGAGCACCTGGTGACGCGTGCCATGACTTCCTCGGGTGCCCCCCACGTCGACGCCATGCGAGGCGGCCATCCGCAGGAGGGCCACCTCGGTGCCGGGCACAAGCAGGCGTGCCTCGACGTCGGTCGCGATCCCGTCGCGCAGCACCCTGGCACGCTCAGGAGGGAACGCGGCCAGCGACGGCCGCGGCGCCGGGACAGCTCGCTGGGCCCGGCGACCTCCAGCCGTCGCGTCGCTTCGCGGCCGGACAGGCCGTCGGGAGACGAGCGCAGGTCCCGGAACAACTCGGCCAGCGGTTCAGCGGATCCGGGAACCTGGCCCGCCGTGCCGGGGCCGCCAGCCGCGGCAGGGCCGTGCCCGTTCGCGGCTGTCCGTGTGTACTCCGGACGTCATGACTCCGCCTCTCGCGCCGCGGCCGATGGCCTAGGTCGCGTCTGGCCGCCTATCACGGGCGCGTGCCCGGTGCAGAAGACGGCGACCAGGCCTGTCGCGCACGCGGCGAGGACAAGGGCCGGCACGCGACCGGCGGGGGCGAATCCCGCGATGGCCAGCCTGGCCAGGCCCGCCATGACGGCGGCGAGCCCGGCCAGCAGGATCGCCGGTGACCATGGCCCGAGTGGCCCTACGCCGCCTGGCAGCCGCAGCAGCGGCCGCTCAGCGCGCATGACGGCCATCGTGAGCGGGACCAGCACCACGGTCAGCAGCCCGAACCACACGGGGCGCAGTGCCCACCACTGCGCGCTCCCGATGGGAGGCTGCGGCAGCACGCCAGTCGGATAGCAGGCGATCGCCACCACGATGACAGGGACGAAGTGCCACAGGTAGACGGTCATCACGGTGGCATTCAGCCGCTGGACACGCCGCCACATCGCTGGCCGAGACAGCAGCCGCATTGCCGCGCGCTCGGCCGCGACGATGAGCCCGGCCTGCGCGAGGGCGTACGCGAGCAGCGCGACTGACGGCGGGTTGGTATTGCCGGATCCGACCATGTCGACCTTGGAGTGGGCGCACGCCAGCAAGATCGCAAGCAGCGCGGCTCCGGCCGCGACCATGGCCAGTGGCCGCCATCGCCGGTTCAGCAGGCCATCGTGCCAGGCGAAACCCCATTGCTGGACCGAGCCCCAGACGAACAGGTAATTGGCGTAGCCGACGGCGTGCATGTGCGGTCCGGCGACGGCGATGTTCACTACTGCCGCGGCGGCGGCCATGAGCAAAGGCACGACCAGGCCCCAGCGCCGCTGCGCTGTCAGTAGGGCTGGGGTAAGGGCGACCAGTAGCAGGTAGACCGGCAGGAACCACAATTGCAGGGCGACGAGCCAGCCCGCCTCCGCGACCTCGGCGGCGGGTACGCCAGCCAGCCGAGCCACGCTCACCCCGGCTGTCCCCGCCGCGATGAACACTGCCGTGGGCCACAAGAGCCGCAGCGCCCTCCCCCGGACCCACAGGGTCCAGGATTCTCCACGTTCGTGATGGGCTGACCAGGACACCGCGTTCACGTAACCGCCGACTAGGAAAAAAGCTGGCATGACCTGGAACAGCCAGGTGACCCAGCGACCCCAGGGGACGTAGTCGAGGGCGTCGGCGCCTGACAGCCGCGAATGGGCGTACGTGACGCTGATCAGCAGCCAGTGCCCGTACACCACGCCGCCGATCGCGGCGACCCGTATCAGGTCGACATAACGATTGCGGTCCTCGACCATGGGCTGTCCTTGCGTCGGCCCTGGGGTTCACAACACGACAATGCGGCCATTTCGATCGGCACGACAGGGCGGAAAGGTCCGGAGCAGCGGGACTTTCGGCGCAGCGTCGCGCTCGCGGCCTTGGCGTTTATTACCATTCGAGGGACGCGGCCGTCGTCTCACGCGACGGCGGTCCTGCGTTGTCAACCCCCCAGATGTGGGACTATCGCCCCTGCCGGGCCGCCATTCGGTCTCCTAGCGTGGTGGGCGTGCGATGCGTGCCGTGGTGGGGGCTGATCTCGTCGGCGGCGGCTCCCCTGGTCCTCGCCGGCGGGTGGATCGTCGCTGCGCGACTGCAGCCGCGTTCCTATGACCCGTTGGCCGATACGGTCAGCGCGCTTGCCGCGCTGGGCGCGGCCGACCGCTGGGTCATGACGCTGGCCTTCGTGGCGGTTGCCGCCTGCGAGTTCGCGACCGGGCTGGCGTTGAGCCCGGCTGGCCTGCCGGGACGCCTGATCCTGATGGCCGGGGCCGTCGCGGGCGTTGTGGTCGCGGCCAGCCCGGAGCAAGTCGGCGGGTCGCCGCGGCACGCGATCTGGGCAGCGGTCGGTTTGTGCGCGCTCACGGTATGGCCGGCGGGTGCGTGGCGGCGGGGCCGGGCCGTGCCGTGGGCCTTGCGTCCGGTAGCAACGGCATGGGCGGTCGCGGTGCTCCTCGCCCTGCTGGCCTGGTTCGTCATGGAATTGATCACTGGAGCCGGCCTGGCCGGCCTGGCCGAGCGAGTGCTCGGCCTCGCTCAGGCAGGCTGGCCGTGCGCGGTGGCCGCGTCCTGCAGGCGTTCCGAGCCTGCGACGGGGACGCCACGGACCGCGGGGACGCTTGTCCCCGGCTAGGGTTAACGCGTATCAGCCCGTGTCTGCGTCCGCACAGGCAAGCTGGCGGTGAGGAGTTGCTGATGGCGGTGCTGGTGCTGCTGCGTCACGGTGAAAGCGCCTGGAACGCTGCGAACATCTTCACCGGCTGGATCGACGTGGGACTGAGCGAACACGGCGAGCGGCAGGCACGGCAAGCCGGGGCGCTCCTGGCGGATGGCCGTCTCTTCCCAGACGTGGCCCACACGTCGGTGCAGCGCCGGGCCATCAGGACCGCGGATCTGGCGCTCGCCGTCTGCGGGCGGTCCTGGGTTCCAGTGCGCCGGTCCTGGCGGCTCAACTCCAACCACTACGGCGCGCTGCAGGGCCGCAGCAAGCCGCAGGTGCGAGCCGAAGCGGGGGAGGAGCAGTACGTGCTGTGGCGCCGCGGCTTCCGGGTGCGCCCGCCGCTCGGCGAGCCGGACGACGACCCCCGCTACGCTGCCATTCCTCCGGACGCCCGCCCACGCGGCGAATCGCTGCACGACGTTCTTACGCGCCTGCTGCCCTGCTGGTACGACGCGATCGTGCCCGACCTGCGCCGGTACGGCTGCGTGCTGGTCGTCTCGCACGGCAACACCTTGCGCGCGCTGGTCAAGCACCTGGAGGGAGTCAGCGACGAAGCGGCGTCGCGTCTAGAGGTCCCTAACGCGGTCCCGCTGTGCTACCAGTTCCAGGCGGGGTACCTGACCCGGCTGGCCGGTGTGACTGGTTAAGGCGGCAGCGACCCAGCTACCGGCGACGACGTTGCCGTGGCAGCACGAGCAGGGCGACTACGCAGCCGCCGATCGCGACACACGCGCCCGTGAGCAGCCCAAGGTTCATCCCGCTGACGAAGGCGCTCCTGGCCGCGTTCGCCAGCTCCGTGCCGAACTGGCCGCCGATCCTGGCGGCCACTTCCAGTGCGCCCCCAAGCGAGCCGACAGTGGCCTGCAAAACGCCCGGCGGCAGATGGTACGGAGCCAGCACAGCGGATATGTGGTCGGTGTAGCGCGTGTTCAGCAGGCTGCCGATGACGGCGACGCCAAGCGCGCCGCCAGTCTGCAGGAACGTCCCGTTGGTGGCCGAGCCGACGCCGGTGTCACTGGCCGGCAGCGACCCCATCACCGATTCGGTCGCCGCGGGCATTGCCAGCCCGGCGCCCGCGCCGAGCAGCATGATGCCAGGCAGGATGCTGGTATATGTCGAGGCCACGGTGGTCTGCGATAGCAGCCACAAGCCGACGGCGATGCACGCCAGGCCCGCCGCCACCGTGTACCTGACCATGGTCACCGGCAGGGCGCGCGCGGACAGGGGCGCGATGACCGCGATCATGCCGGCCGCGGGCAGCACCCGGACCCCGGCCGCGAGCGGACTGTAACCCAGGCTGAACTGCAGGTACTGGGTGAGCAGGAACAGCGCCCCGAAGAGCCCGAAGGTGACAAGGCCCATCGAGCAGATGGCGCCGGTGAACGCGCGCTGGCGGAAGAACGCCAGGTTCAGCATCGGGTGCGCCGTCCGGCTCTCCCACACGATGAACAGCGCGAGCACCGCCAGCCCGCACGCTCCAGCGGCCAGCACGCGGGGCGAGGTCCACCCGCGGACCGGCGCCTCGATCAGCGACCACAGCACGAGCCCCAGGCCCGCCATGGACAGCGCCGCTCCCGCGAGGTCGGGCCGGCGCGGCGTCCTGCTGCGCGACTCCGGGATCAGCGGGACGGCGCACGCGATGCCGGCCACCGCGACCGGCACGTTGATCAGGAAGACCGAGCCCCACCAGAACCGCGCGAGCAGGGCGCCGCCGACGATCGGGCCGAGGGCGATGCCAAGGCCGCTGGTGCCGGCCCACAGCCCTATCGCCCGCTGTCGCTCGGTGGCGTCGGTGAAGATGCTCGTGATCAGGGCCAGGGTGGCGGGCATCATGAGCGCCCCGCCGATCCCCATGCTGGCCCGCGCGGCGATCAGCATCCCCGTGGACCCGGAAAAGGCCGCCCAGGCGGATCCGGCGGCGAACGCGAGCAGCCCGGCGCAGAAGACCTTCTTCCGCCCGACGCGGTCGCCGATGCTGCCGGCGACCAGCAGCAGCCCGGCGAACACGAGGACGTAGGCGTCGACGATCCACTGCAGCTCGGTCGTGGTGGCGTGCAGGTCGCGGACCAGCGTCGGGAGTACCACGTTGAGGACCGTGTTGTCCAGGTTGACCATGAGCAGCGCCACGCACAGCACGGCGAGCGAGAGCCACCGGCGCGGCTCGCGGCCGGGCTCCGGCGGACGCGCGGCGGGGGCCCGGTGCCCGCGGACATATGTTGTCATGCTCCCGACTAGACCTCGTCACCGGCACGGATAGGGACGTACAGCACGCGCTTGGTCCTGCCTAGGGACCTACTGCTCTGTCGCGGCCGGCCTGCTGGCGGGCATGCTCGATGTCATGCAGATCGTTTCCGAGGAAAGGCTGCGGGCGCTGCTCGGCGCGCGGCCCGGCGCCCCCAGGGTGGTGTCCGGCGGCAATTTCGCCACCCCGTGGCGGGCGCTCGCCGCGCTCGACGCCGCCGTCGGCGAATACCGGCTCTTCGCTCTCAACGGCCAGCCGGGCATGCCCGACCGCGAAGGGGTGACGCTAGAAACGGCGTTCGTCGGCTCGGGCATGCGCGGGCGCGAGCGGCTCAGGTACTACCCCTGTCGGCTGTCGCTGGTGCCTGTGCTGCTCGCCGGCCCGCTGGTGCCGGACATCGTGCTCGTCCAGACGTCAGCGCTGCACGGGGGCACGGTGTCGCTTGGCGCCGAGGTGAACATCCTGCCCGCGGCGATCGAGGCGGCCCGCGCCCGCGGCGGCCTGGTCATCGCGCAGGTGAACCGGCGCGTTCCCTACACCTACGGGGACGCCGTGGTAGCCGCCGAGGCGATCGACTACGCGATCGAGACCGACGAACCGCTAGCGTCGCCATTGTCTCGGCCGGTGCCCGACGCCTGCGCGTCGATCGGGAAGCGTGTCGCCGCCCTCGTCCCGGATGGCGCGACGCTCCAGCTCGGCATCGGCGCGGTCCCAGACGCCGTGCTGGCCGCGCTGTCCGGCCGGCGCGGCCTGATGGTGTGGTCGGAGATGTTCAGCGACGGCGTGCTCGCCCTGGACAAGGCGGGCGCCCTCGACCCGGACCACCCGATCAGGGCGTCGTTCGCCTTCGGCAGCGCGGAGCTGTACGACTGGATGGACCGGAACCCTAAGGTCCGCATGCTCCGGACCGAGACAACCAACGACCCGGCGGTGATCGCGCTGCAGCCGCAGATGGTCTCCGTCAACTCCGCACTCCAGGTCGACCTGTTCGCCCAGGCCAACGCCAGCCGCGTCGGCGGTGTCATCTACTCGGGCTTCGGCGGCCAGACCGACTTCGTGGTCGGCGCGCTGCACTCGCGGGGCGGCCGGGCGATCATCGCCCTGCCGTCCTGGCATCCCAAGGCGGACGTGTCGACCGTGGTGCCAAGGCTCGCGGGCCCGGTGACGTCCTTCCAGCACAGTTTCTTCGTCAGCGACCAGGGCACGGCCCCGATCTGGGGCCTGGACGCGTCTTCGCAGGCCGAGCAGATTATCACCCGGATCGCGCACCCGCGGGTCCGCGACGAACTGCGCGAGGCCGGACGCGAACTCGGGTTTCGTGTCTGACATTCGGCCGGGATTGATTGGCGGGACGGCCGTTGGTGCCGGTGCCGACTGGCGCCGTACAGGCGGATCTGCCGGCCTAGCTCGATGCCGGGTCTGTGCGCGGGCGTCGAACAGGCGGTCAGGTCTCCGGTCGAATCGGTCACCTGGCAGTTCACGTACCCGGGCCAGACTTAAGACCCTGGCCAGAGCGCCGGGGCGTCCCGGGTGTGAACCTCTTGCCGTGCCGGCCGTGCGCGGTCACGATGAAC
>Ga0335073_10005493_pt1 | contig 17793 bp, 15 predicted proteins | sample Lox_Sample_22_FD_207093 | JGI IMG/M metagenome (GOLD analysis project Ga0335073, IMG submission 207093) | Soil microbial communities from Loxahatchee National Wildlife Refuge, Florida, United States - Lox_Sample_2.2 | ecosystem: Environmental > Terrestrial > Soil > Wetlands | place: USA...
GGGGAGGTGGAAAGGCCGCTTCGAGCAATTGAGGCGGCCTTTTTATTTGGGCTGCACGTAGTTAGGATTTTTTGGCAAGGAGAGGTGACGCCTCGCCCCACTTGCCAGTGAAAACGAAAGAATCGAGTGGTTTGCGGCTGCGAGGGGCGAGTTCGCGGTCTCGAAGCTGGTCGTGCAATTTTCCGGGGTCACCCGGATAGCCGATGGCGATACCGGCGACGGCTTCGTAGTTCTCGGGAATGGCGAAGAGTTCGCGGGCTTTGTCTGGAAGAATGCCAGCCATTTGATGAACCTGAAGGCCGAGCGCCGAGGCCTGTACGGCGAGAGTGGATGAGGCTTGGCCGACGTCGTGAAACGCGTGACGATTAGGGCGACCGTCGTCAAAAGTGACGTGCGCGACACTGATGGCGAGCACAGGCGCGTTGATGGCCCAACCTTGGTTGAATTCAACGAAGCAGTCAAGAATCTTGCGGTAATTCTCCGGGTCGTCTTTGGTGGCGACGATGTAGAACCAAGGTTGGGCGTTATAGGACGATGAGGACCAGCGAGCGGCTTCGAAAAGGCTGTGAAGTTTTTCGCGCTCGACAGGGCGGCTCTCGAAAGAGCGGGGGCTCCAGCGATGGCTAATGATTTCGTGAATGGGAGCAGAAACCGAAGCGGGCCTTGCGGTGGGTGTCATAACGATTTTTCCTCTCTTTCCAAAGTGGCGGCCCATTTGGGCCCACAATATTCGTTCGCAAAAAAGCCGCCGGACGGCCTGATCCGTCCGGCAAGGATGATGCTTAAGCCAAATCGAAGAGCAGGACTTCGGAAGCATCGAGTGCTTCCACCTGCACCTTCGTTTCTTTCGAGACGGAAGCGCCGTCGCCGGCATAAAGCTTCTTGCCGTTCAAGCGAACGGAGCCGCGGGCGACTTGCAGCCATGCATAGCGCTCGGCACGGAGCGTGTGCGTTACAGTGACGCCCTTATCGAGACGCGCGATATAAAGATCGGCATCCTGATGAATAGTGAGCGGCGCCTGGGGCCCGGCGACGAGGCCGAACTTGTTGCGCAAATCAGCATCGGCGAACGCGAGCTGCTCATATCCGGGCTTGAGCCCTCTGCGATCAGGGAGAATCCAGATCTGCAGAAGATGCACGGGGTCGGTAGCGGACGCGTTGTATTCGCTGTGCAAGATGCCTGTGCCCGCGCTCATGTGCTGGAGCTCGCCGGGCCGGATTAGGCCCGTGTTCCCCATGTTGTCGCGATGCTGGAGCGCGCCATCGAGAACCCATGTGAGGATCTCCATATCGCGATGCGGATGCATGCCGAACCCCTTGCCGGGGGCGACGACGTCTTCATTGAGAACACGCAACGAGCGGAACTGCACGTGCGAAGGATCGTAGTATTGATCGAACGAGAAGGTGAAGCGGGTATTGAGCCACGAGATTTCGTTGTGGCCGCGCTCTTCACTTGGACGAATTTGAACCATGATCCTGCCTCCTTGCTGCTTTCGGTACCACTGCTGAGTCTTCCTTGTCGCCGCGGCCGAGCTTGCGGCACAACGCGCGCAGCGCTTCCTGCTCGCCGGGCGAGAGACGACTCATTTCGGCGGTGATCGCCTCCGCATGGCTAGGAAATATGTTTGCGATCAGGCGGCGGCCGGACGGCGTGAGTTGAACGACGACCATGCGGCGGTCTGCTTTTTGGCGCTGACGGCGGACTAATCCGCGCTTTTCCAAATTGTCGATGACGACCGTGAGATTGCCGCCGCTGCGCAGAAGCTTGCGCGCCAGTTCACATTGATTCAAAGGGCCGAGGTGCAGCAGAACCTCCATGACGGCGAACTGGCCGTGCGTGAGGCCACCCATCTCGATACGAGCGTCAAGGCGTGCGGAGAGGGAGTCCGCGGCCCTGAGAAAATTGATGAAGCAGCTCAAGGCGCGTTCCGTTTCCGGAGCTCCTTTGTAGTGGGTCGGCATCTCTCAGGAATCTTTTGAATTCAAATGATTCGATGTAGCCGGAAGCAAAAGGATTCAATGGATTTCAGGGCTTCTGGGTGGGGCGCAAAGATATCTCGCTGATAAAGCTTTGGGGCGCCTGGGTCAAAATGGTCTCGACGGCATGGGCGACATCGTCCGGCTGGAGCATTTTGGTTGGGTCCTTCTTGCCATGAGGAGAGAATTCGGTGGCGACGCTGCCGGGGCAGATGGCGCTCACGCGAATTCCGTGCGAGCGAAGGTCCTCGGCAGCGCATTGGGTGAGGCCGAGAAGGCCCCATTTCGACGCGCAATAGATGGAGCCCCCCGCGAAGGCATTTTTGCCCGCGAGGGAAGCGATGTTGACGATATGGCCGCTCCTGCGTCGAACCATCCCGGGAGCGACAGCTCTGGTGAGGAGGAACACCGCTTTGAGATTGGTGTCTAATATTGCGTCCCAGTCGGATTCGGATGCTTCCTGAATCGGGGCAAAGGCGCCGATACCGGCATTGTTAATGAGGATTTCGATTGGACCAAGGATATTTTCGGTTTTGGGCACGAGGGACGCGACCTCGTCGGGGTGCGTGAGGTCGGCGGCAATGGGGGCGACCTTCGTCCTGGATTGCAGACGTTTTGCTACAGCGTCCAGCCGATTGCCGTCTCGAGCGATGAGAGCCAAGCTAGCACCCAGAGCCGCGAGGCGTTGGGCGACGGCAAGCCCGATGCCGCGGCTCGCTCCTGTGATTAGGGCTACTTTTCCGGCAAGGGGTTTTTCGGATTCCATGGGCGATCTCCACAAAGCGACATTTGGGCGTTGTTCACCATCCCATAATCAGATCACGATCATAACGAAACAGCAAAGAGAACGGCACGCGACGCAAGAGAAGTGGAATTGGCCTTGCGTGCGTCGAAGGCTTTACCTATAATCCCGTCGATTTGTTGTCTTTAGACGAATTGACGATAGGCGAAAGGTTTCAAATCCCTCAGAGGCCGCCGAACCAGGAGGCAGGCGAGTGAAGATGCGAAAACAAACAAAAATAGTGCTGATTGTGCTGGGCGCATTCGCACTGATAGCGCTGACTGCCGCGCCGGCGAAGGCCCAGGCGGCCCAATCCGGGCAGGCAGCGAAGCCGAGCTACACGATGCCGGAATACAACGCGTTTACAGCGTGCCAGCAGGAAAAAGATCCGAACCAGCAGGTGAAGTGCTTCGACGACTTCGTTTCGAGATTCCCCAGTTCAACGCTGATGCCATACGTCTATCAACTGGAGGTTCCGGACTACCAAAAACTGAACAATTGCCAGCAAGAAATTGCCGTGGCGGACAAGCTGATCGCGCTGGATAGCGTGGCCGTGGGCACGAAGCTGCAAGCGACCCTCTCCCGGTTGCAAGCGTTTGCCCAGTGCTACAACGCCAGCGATCCGAACGCGACCGCCGACCTGACGAAGGACCGGGACCTCGCAGTTCAGGGCCAGAAGATGCTGACGCAAATTCCCAAACCGGCGAACGTGACGGACGAAGCTTTTCAGCAGTCACTGAAGCAAGTGACCAGCATTCTGGACAACCAGGCGGCTTGGGCGGATATGCAACTGAAGGATTATCCCTCTGCTGTGAGCGCTTACAAGGATGCGATGACGGCCAATCCGAACGATGCCGGAGCAAGCTACGAAATGGGCACAGCTTACTTAGCGATGAATCCGCCGCAGGCAATCAACGGTTTCTGGGCCATTGCGCGCGCCATCGATCTGAAAGTGCAGAAGGCCGACCAGGTGCAGCAGTACCTGCGCTCCCGGATTTTGGCCTACGAGCAGCCGGGTTGCGACAGTCAGGTGGACCAGCAATTGAACAATATGTTGCAGCTCGCGGCCAATTCGCCTGAACCGCCCGCGACGTTTACTATACCCAGCGCCGCCGATCTGGGCCAGATTCGCAGCAACAGCACAATTTTGACAATCATCAGCGACCTGGGGAGCGGCGGGGACAAGGCCACGCAGACGTGGCTTGCCGTTTGCGGCTCCGAGCTTTCCGCTGTAAGCGGCAAGGTGATTGACGTGCAGCAGGGCGACGGCTCCGTGGATTTCATGGTGTATACGGGTGCGACCTCAGCAGACATGGAAGCCGCGACGACACCGAATATGGATGTGAAGGTTTACACGACAGCTCCTGCTACGCCACCTGCGAATCCGGCGGGTGCGAGCGCTCCGCCGGAGCAGATTACGCCCCAGCCAGATGTGGTTCGTATAGAGAAAGGCGATCCCATCAGCTTCTCGGGGACAATCGTGAGCTATGATCCTTCGCCGTTCCTGTTGCATTGGGACGACGTGAAGGTTGATCCGTCGTCGATTCCAGCGGCTAAACCCGAAGCGCGCCACGGCAGAGGAAAATAACGCCTTTCGGTTAAAGAATCTGAATAGAAAGGCCGGTTCCTTCGGGACCTGGCCTTTTTGTTTTTATTTGAACAAACTGTGAGATTAGCGCTAACGCCGGCTCTCGCGGCGGCGACCTGCGTGATCAAGCTTGTAGTCTGAGACTTTGCGGCTAAGGGTATTGCGGTGAATGCCAAGAACCTTGGCGGCTCGAGACTGGTTTCCCTGAGAGTGTTCGAGCACGCATTTGATGAACTTTTTTTCGAATTCGGTGATGGCCTCTTCGAGCAGGATTCCCCGGTCAACCATCATTCCGATCAAAGATTCGAGTTGCTCCTTCACGCTAGCACGCTCCCTGGACGAGGTCGAGATTAGGCGAGTGCGTGGCCCGTGATGCGCTGGTAGGCTTCCCTGTACTTTTCTTGTGTTGCGGCGACGACGTCGGGCGGAAGAGCGGGACCGGGCGGCTGCTTGTTCCAACCGATGCGTTCGAGATAATCGCGTACGTATTGCTTGTCAAAAGACTGCTGAGCGACGCCGGACTGATACTGGCTGGCGGGCCAAAAGCGCGAAGAATCGGGCGTGAGCGCTTCATCGATCCAGATCAGCTGGCCGTTCGACAAACCAAACTCGAATTTCGTGTCGGCAATAATGATGCCGCGAGCTGCCGCGTATTCGGCCGCGCGGCTATACAGTTCGATGCTGGTGTCGCGAATCTTTTCCGCGAGCGGGCGTCCGATGGTGTCGACAGTCTGATCGAAGGAAATGTTTTCGTCATGGCCGGTGGTGGCTTTCGTCGACGGCGTGAAGATCGGCTGCGGCAGCTTGTCCGATTCGCGCAGGCCCTTGGGCAGCGGGGTACCGCAGATCGCTCCCGTTTTCTGATAGTCCTTCCAGCCGGAGCCGACGATATAGCCACGAACGACACATTCGACGGGCAGAGGCTGAGTGCGGCGTACCAACATGGAACGCCCCGCGAGTGCTTCCGCATAGGGCGCGAGTACTCCGGTGAAGCCGGCAGCGGTGATGACGTGGTGCGGGACGATGCTCGCGAGTTTCTCAAACCAAAAAAGAGAGAGCTGCGTCAATACACGGCCTTTGTCGGGAATAGGCGTCGGCAGCACTACGTCGAAGGCGGAAAGGCGATCGGTGGCAACTATAAGAAGATCGTCGCCAACTTCATAGATGTCTCGAACTTTGCCGCGCCCGCGAAGGGAAAGACCGGGAAAATCCGTCTGAGAAATTGCCACATTCATTTTGGGAGATGCCACTGGGCGCGTTTCCTCGATTGATGGAGGGGCTTATTCTATCGCGTGGAAGGCGGAAGTCAATCGAGAAGAAGGCGAAGCGAAAATGCTTGAGATAGAATGCGCATCAGGTACGACAGCGGAGGAGACATGCCAAGTGGGGAATTCTGGAAGTATTTGATGAGCTTGGCGATAATTTTTGCGACGAGCGCTCTCGCGGCGGCTTCCTGCGCCGCGCAGACAAACAGGACGCCGGCCGCGCCTGTGCCGGCGGCAATCGCCTCATCGCGGAGGATTTTCATTTCCAACGCCGGCGACAGTTGCGTCGTCGCGAGGAAGCTGGGGCAAGGACCAGATGTCGCATACAACGAGTTTTATGCGGACATGAAGGCCTGGGGGCATTACGATCTCGCCGCGAGCCCGGAGGCATCGGACTTAGTGTTTGAAATACGTTTCGAGTGCCCGCTCTTTGCGACGCAAACAAGTCTGGATACATATGATCCACGTTTTCAGTTGAGGATAATCGATCCCAAAGTGAACATTGTGCTTTGGACGATTACGGAACACATCGAAGGTGCCTTTCGGATATCGACTGCAGAAAAGAATTTCGCGGCGGGAGAGGCTGCAATCGTCACAGACTTGAAGACGATTGCCGGATCGAACTCAGATAGCTCGGTGCCAAGTTCGCAATGATACTTCAGGCGGCGTTGCTTGTCGCGGCGCCGCGAGGTTCGGCAGCTGCGTCCGAGTCTTCCCACTTCACCGAGACGAGCTTTGAGACGCCCGGCTCCTGCATCGTGACGCCGTAGAGAACGGAACCCATTTCCATCGTGCGGCGGTTGTGCGTGACGACAATGAATTGCGTCTGGCCGCACATATCGGCCAGCATTTTGTTGAAGCGTCCGACGTTGGCTTCGTCGAGCGGGGCGTCGACTTCGTCAAGGATGCAAAAGGGGCTCGGCGAATAACGGAAGACCGCTATCAAGAGGGCGAGAGCCGTGAGCGCCTTTTCGCCGCCGGAAAGAAGCATGATGCTTTGCAGGCGCTTGCCGGGAGGCTGGGCAACGATGTCAATGCCAGCCTCGCCGGAGCTATCGGGTTCCGCGAGACGCATCTCGCCGTGACCGCCGCCAAAGAGAGATTGGAAGGCGATGGCGAAATGCGCGTTGATGAAATTGAACGCCTCTTCGAACTTTTGCCGTGAGACCTGATCGAGTTCGTTGATTGTGAGCTGCGTATTCTGGATTGACTGAACGAGGTCGTCGCGCTCGCGGCGAAGGAATTCGTCGCGCTGCTCGCATTCCTGAAATTCTTCGAGCGCCATCATGTTCACCGGGCCTATCGCTTCGACGCGAGCCTTCATCTCGTTGTAATTGGTTTCGGCAGCGATGAGCGCCTCGCCGATAAGGAGCTGCGCTTCCTGAGCCATCAACTCTTCGGGCTGTGCGTTCAATTCGGCGACGCAGGTCTGCCGGAGATAATCGCGATCGGCGCCGTTGCGCGCTTTCTCGATCTGACGATCGTTGCGCTGGGCGCGCAGATCTTCGAGAGCCTGGCGCCTGGAGCGGACGGATTCCTCGAGTTCGGCGGTGCGAGCGCGCGACTGTTGCCATTCGGACTCGAGCGCGGCTTTGCTTTCTTCGAAGCGTAGCTTGTCCTGGCGGAGAGCAGCGACCTGCGAAATCAGTAGCTCGCAGGCGGATTCGAGCGAGGCCTTTTCGGCCGCGAGCGATTCATGCTGTCGGCGGACACCTGCGACTCGCTGCTCCGCTTGAGCGTGCTCTTCGGCAAGGCGCCTGGCGGAGGATTCGGCGCTGGCCAACCGTTCGGACATGGCTGCGAGCTCTTCGCGACGAGCGACCACGCCCTCCTGCAAGGATTGGAATGCGGAGCGAAGCGCTGCCAGCTTGCGCGTGGATTCGACCGCTTCAGCTTCGGCGGCGGCACGGAAGCGTGCTGCTTCGGCGTGTTGATTGCGAGCTTCTTCAGCGCGAACGCGAGCTACGCCAGCTTCGGCACGGAGACGCGCAATTTCGGAGCGCTCGGAGTCGAGTTGCTGTTCCACGCGAGCCAGGTCGTTGTACGCCTGATCGCGCTGGTGGGCGGCAGCGACAAGGGCTTTTTCGGCCTCCATCTGCTGGCTTGTGGCAGAAGCGATCTGGGTCTCACTGTCAGCCACCTGCTGCGCGATTCGGGCGAGATCGGATTGGCGCTCTTCGGCCAGGTGATTCAGGCGCGCGACTTCGCTCTCGTGGAGACGAAGCTCACGCTTGAGGGCCAGTGGGCCCGCGTCGCCGGCGCGGCCTCCGGTGACCATGCGGCCGTGATAGCAGGTTCCATCCAGAGTGAGGTAATAACTGTGCGGATTTTCGCGCGCGATCTGTTCAGCGACGAAGCCGCTTTCGACGAGATAGGCCGTGCGGAGCTTGGTGAGAAAATGCTTGGTCGCCGGACCGAGAGGATCGCGGAATTCAACAAGGCGATCGAGGCGGGCGATTACGCCTTCGGGAAGCGGGAGATTTGCATCGGCTTCCTTCGTATCGATGTTCAGATTGCGCAGGGAATCGACGAAGAAGGTGGCGCGGCCGCCCATTTCGTCGCGAAGCAGCGCCACCCCGGCGCGGGCGTGATCGAACGATTCGACGACGATGTATTCGAGTTCGTCGCGAAGGAACTGTTCGATCGCGGACTCGTATCGCTCGGGAACTTCGGCGTAATCCGCCAGAAGTCCGACGGCGTAGAAATTGCTCGAGCCGGAAGAGCCGCCGACATTGAAGAGCTTCTGGACAGCATCGGCCGTGTAGGCACGTTCACGAAGAATCTGTTCGATCGAAGACTGGCGGGCGCGCGCAGCGGAAAGTTCCTGGCGGGTGCTTTCGAGCTGCTGCGAGGTTTCCTGTTGTGAATGGCGCGACGTGGCAAGCGCAGCCTGGGCTTCGCGGACGGCTGCGGCGAGCTCGCGCGTTTTGCGATCAGCGGCGTCATAGGCCGCGCTCGCGAGCTGAACTTGCGATTCGAGAGTGGCGAATTGTTGTTCGAGTCCGGCGAGAGAGGCGGAACGCTGCTGGTCGGCCTCGCTGAGACGTGTGGCCGCCTCTTCCGCTCGTTGCGATTCGGCTTGCTGGCGAGACGATTCTTCCACGTAGCGCGCGGCCAGGAGTCGGAGTTCTTCGGTGCGGCGTTCGAGTTGTTCCTGTTCCGAGGTGCTGCCGGAAACTTGCTCCATCGAGGAGCGAAGCGCCGTTTCGAGCGCGGCGGTTTGGGAGCGAAGCGAATCGATGGATTCGTTCTGGGCAAGGACGCGAGAAGACAGCGTCTCGACCTGACGCGATGCGTCCTCGATCTCGAACGTCAGGCGAGTTGCACGCGATTCGATTTGGGCGGCTTGTTCGCGATTGAATGTGATGCGATTCTCAGCGCGGTCGAGTTCGATGGCGGCCTGATTGAGAAGGTTGTGGACCTGGCGCAGCTCTGCATCGAGTTCGTAAGTGCGATTGCTCAGGCGCTCCTGTTCAGATTCGAGAGAATGAAGAGTCACAGCATCGCGTTCCTCGGCAGCGCGCATTTCACGCAGCAGATTCTCGAGGCGCGCGGCTTCGATATCGAGATGCTCGGCCTTGCTGGCGAGAACGCTGCGGAGCAGGCCGCGCATTTGTTCGCGCAATTCAGCGTAACGGCGAGCCTTGGATGCCTGGCGCTTAAGGGATGCGAGTTGCTTTTCGACCTCAACAAGAATGTCGTTAACCCGGGAGAGGTTGATCTTTGAGGCTTCGAGCTTCGCCTCGGAGAGACGGCGCTTGGTTTTATACATGGTGATTCCCGCGGCCTCTTCGATGATGGCGCGGCGGTCCATGGGTTTTGAATTGAGGATCTGGCCGATGCGGCCCTGTTCGATGATGGCGTAGCTGTCGGGGCCGAGACCGATGCCCATGAAGACTTCCTGCACGTCGCGGAGACGAGCGACGCGGCCGTTGAGCAAATATTCGCTTTGCCCGGAGCGGTAGAGGCGGCGGCCAACAACGACCTCGCCCGGGCGCGTCACGGCAGCCTTGTGGCCTCGGCGCTTGCCGGGCCTGCGATCCTCCGTTACGGGTGTTACGGGCGCTTCTTTGATCGATCCCTCCGCGTCCGAAACTGCCGCAACCTCTGGAAGTTCAGCAGGCAAGTGGTCTTGCGGTGTGTCCTGAGCATCGATGACTTTGGCGACTGCCTCGGAAAGCTCTGGATCGACGAGGGTTAGGGTGACTTCGGCGATGCCGAGGGCCGGGCGCTTTGCCGTGCCGTTGAAGATGCAGTCAGACATGCGCTCGGCGCGGAGCATCTTGTGGCTTTGTTCGCCAAGTACCCACGAAATAGCATCGACCACATTGGACTTGCCGCAGCCATTGGGTCCGACGATGCACGTGATCCCGCTGCCACTGAAGGTGATCGGCGTCTTCTCGCAGAAGGACTTAAAACCTACCAATTCGACTTTGCGCAGTTTTAGCACGCAACTCCTCGCACTCTTGGCAGAAAAGGATGCCTATTCAATTTCTTACAGAGGACGTTCGAGACAGAAACGTTCGGAGGGTTCCTAATCGGGTAGCCCTTCCGCCTGGCGCTACGATCCGGCGGTTACGGGAGACCAAACTAACATGGCGGCTTAGGCTTGTAAAGCGCGGTTTTGCAATGGGGACACCAAATATTGCGGCATCTAGGCATCGATATACCACGGGACGTTGATCAAGACGATCTGCTGGCAGCCATAATACAGGAGGAAGGCTTTTAGCAACTCGGCGCGCTGGTTGTGAAGGGGGTAGTGGTACCAGTGTTTCTCGACAAGCTCGGGGACAATAATGGCGATCTGGCGATGGGGATGAGCCGTTTTGATCTCGTTGACGTAATCGAGAATCGGCTTCAAAACCAGGCGGTAAGGCGAGGGAAGAGTGATGAGCTTCGGAGGAGTCCCACCGGCGCGCCTTACGGGAGTTTCGACGAGAGGACCCCATTGTTTGCGGAGCGCGTCGGTTTCGTCCTCGGTGGCAACGTGAACCGCACGAATATCGGGAGAAAGAGTAAGGGCGAACTGCAGGGCGCGTTGCGCGACTTTTCCCCAATCGTGAATAGGAACGACGACGATCGGCGGAGAGATTGGATCGAGCTCAAGAGGAGAATTGCTGCGGATTTCCCGGGCCACAGCCCGATAATGCCGGCGAACCCACAGCATTGTGGAGACGAGGCCGACGACGAGCAGGGCGCTTACCCACGCGCCTGACTTGAATTTGGCAACGAGGACGACGAGCAGAGTAGCGCCTGTGGCGAGAGCGCCGAGGCCGTTGATGAGCATGCTGCGGATCGACCCAGGACCGCCGACTCTTCGCCAGTGTGCAACCATGCCGGCTTGGGAAAATGTAAACGCTAGAAACGCGCCGATTGCGAACAGCGGGATCAGACGGTCGGTGACTCCGCCGAATAGCGTGAGGAGGATCGCAGCGAGGATCGCAAGGACGACGATTCCTTGCGTATAGACCAGGCGTCGGCCGCGAAGAGCAAATACATGCGGCAAAAAGCTGTCATGCGCCACTGCTTTGCACAGACGAGGAAAGTCGGCGAACGCTGTGTTCGCGGAGAGCGATAGGATCACAAGGACCGAGCCGATCGTGAGGTAATAGAACCAGCCGCGGCCAAGCACGGCCGCCACAAGCATCGATATCACGCTTTGATAGCCCGGTCGGCCGGGATCGGTTGCGACGATGGCGTAGGCACGGACGAGCCAAGCTATGCCTGCCAGCAGTACAATCAGCAGACCGATGATTACGGTCAGAGTGCGCTGCGCGTTGCGCACGGTCGGTTCGCGGAAAGCACGGACGCCGTTGCTGACGGCTTCGACTCCGGTCATAGCTGTGCAACCATTCGAAAAAACTTGAAGCAGTAGCCATGTGCTGGCTACCGTGAGGAGCGCAGGCGGGGCCTGAGGCGGTGCGATGACGGCGATCGGGTGCCCGTGTGCAAGGACGGTCTTGACGGCGCCGATTACGATGGTTATCAGTAGAGTGCCAACGAAAAGGTATGTGGGCAGCATGAAAACAACGCCCGCTTCGCGGACGCCGCGCAGATTCACGATGGTAATGACAACCAGAATCCCGAGGCAGATGCCGAGGGTATGAGTCTGGAGCCGCGGCAGTGCTGACACTAGGGCTCCCACTCCAGCGGAAATTCCGACTGCGACGACCAGAACGTAGTCAATCATGAGCGCCGCGCCCGCCAGAAGTCCGGGAAACGCTCCAAGGTTTTCCGACGCGACGGTGTATGAACCACCACCGCCGGGGTAGGCGGCAATCGTTTGCCGGTACGAGAAAAAGACAATGGTAAGGAGGGCGATAATGCAGAGGCTTACGGGAACGATGTAGTGGACGCCCGCGGCACCCAGGCCGATCAAGAGAGTGAGCGCGGCTTCGGGTCCATACGCGGCCGAACTGAGCGCATCGAGGCCAAAAATCGGGATTCCGGCGGAGGGTCCGATTTGCTCGGCCCGTTCATCGGATGTGGCCACGGGCTTGCCGAGCAAGATATCCAGAAAGGACATGTAACCTCACAGGATAGGCTGGAAAGAACAGGTTGCTAGGGTAATGGGAACTTCGCGGGATTGGAAATGAATATTAGGCGACTTCGTGCGTCATGTTGGGTGGAATAAGCGAGCGCACTGGTAGGATGGAGCACCGAGGAATGGAATTGGACGACGCGGCACTGATCGAATTAAGGAACGTCCGAGTCATGCGGGGCGAGAAGGCCGCACTAGATGACTTTTCGCTGAGGATCGCGCTGGCCGAGCACGTGGCGATTCTGGGGCCGAATGGATGCGGAAAGTCGACGCTGATCAAAACGATTACGCGCGAGTGTTATCCGGTTGCGCGGGAGAATTCGTGGATGACCATTCTGGGACGCGAGCGATGGAACGTTTTCGAGCTGCGGTCGCTGCTGGGAATTGTTTCGAACGATCTGCTTGCCTGGTGCAAGTCCGATACGCCGGGATTGGAAGTAGTGCTTTCCGGGTTTTTCAGCAGCCAGCGCGTGTTTCGGAATCATCGCGTTTCGACGGAACAGGAGCGCCGAGCATCTGGCACGCTAGAGCGGCTGGGAGTGTTGCATTTAGCGGAACGCCCGATGGAAGAAATGTCGTCGGGCGAGGCACAGAGAGTTTTGATTGCGCGGGCGCTGGTGCACGAGCCGAAGGCGCTGGTGTTTGATGAACCGACAAACAGCCTTGATGTGCTGGCGCAGCGCGAACTGCGCGAAACGATGCGGGAGCTGGCACGGTCCGGTGTTGGAATCGTGCTGGTGACGCATCACGTGACGGACATCATTCCGGAAATCGAACGCGTGGTGCTGATGCGCGAGGGCCGGATCATGGCGGACGGACCAAAGCGGGAGGTGCTCTGCGCCGATAGACTCTCCGAGCTGTTTGGCATGGACGTTGAAATCAGCCGTCATAATGGGCACTACCATTTGTGGTGAGGCTCTGCTTGGTCTGGGCCGCGGCCTTTGTGATGAGGAATCGGGAACTGCTCGACCGGCTCGCCGCGCTCCCGCTCTTCACGCTGCCTCTTAGGCCTATACCACTTGAAATAGAGAAGAGCGGCGATTCCGCCGAGCGCTGCGAGCCCGAGCAGCGCGTAAAGAAGAGGCTTATAGTATTGAGAAAGCGCGGAAATGATCGCCGGGCCGTAGACGTGGCCCAAATACGCGACGGCCAAGAAACGAACTCCTCGTCCAAGAGAGAGGGACGCAAAGAATTTCTTGAGAGGGTAATGCATCACGCCCGCCGCGATCAGCATGGGCGCCATTGGGAAAGGTGGAGGTAGTATCGCGCTGATTGCGATGGTGCTCGCGAAAGCGAGCATACACTTTTTCAGCGCGCTTCTTGCCAATTTTTCTTTCGAGTGTTTCTTCTCCGCCTTTTTCTCCCAGGCGGAAAGTCAGAAAGCCGCCGCCGACGGCTCCGACCGTCGCCATGAAGGAGTAATAAGGCCACAGGGTGCGATGATAGGCCGTGAGCAGAATCACGGCGGCATCCATGCTTCCCGGCACCGGGATGAGGGAATTATCGACGATCCCGAGCAGAATAGGGCCGGGACCTCCGAGGCGATGGAACCAATTCAGAAACTCACTTGAGAACAGCAGCGAAATCGAATTTAGCGTCCGCAAGCTAGCGACTCTGTCTTTTAGGCGAGCTGCCACCCACGATCATTCTATGCTTTGCGATTCGTAGAGGAGCTACAGCATGGCCTTGATTGGGCGGGCGAAATCTCCTTAGCAGCTCGAAAGAAATGGCGACGGCCGCGAGTGTGTTAGCGCACATAAGTATGCGGGTAGCATTGACTTAGGCCTGTTCTACGCCTAGCATGACGCGACGGAGGACGACCCCGTTTTGACACCCGAGCGTTCACCGGGCATCCGAAGAGCGGCCTCCAGCGTGCTGATTCTCGGCGCGATTTTCCTCCTTTGTTATCTTGGAGTACGGCCGCCGGCAGCGAAACCTGCGAATGCTCCCGCCAATCAGTTTTCCGCGGAACGCGCAATCAATGTGCTGGGAAGGTTGCTCGACGGTGACACGCCGCACCCGGTGGGCAGCGTGGCAGACGACGCAGTGCGGAGCCGGATTCTCGTCGAACTGGTCCGGCTCGGTTACGATCCCCAGGTGCAGAGCGCGTTTGACTGCAACGATTACGGCAACTGTGCCGTGGTGAACAATGTGCTGGCGCGGCTCGACGGGACCGAGACTTCCCCGGGCAGCGGCGCGGTGTTGCTTGCGGCCCACTACGATTCGGTGCCGGCGGGGCCAGGCGCCTCCGACGATGGAGCCAGCGTCGCCGCGATCCTCGAGGTTGCGAATGACTTGAGGTCGCTCCCGCGGCCGCGGCATTCCATCATTTTTCTGATTGACGAAGGCGAGGAAGCGGGACTGCTCGGCGCGCGAGCCTTCGTCGACTGGCATCCCTGGGCGAAGGAAGTGCGCGCAGTGGTGAATTTGGACGCGCGGGGAACTTCCGGCGCGAGTTTACTGTTTGAAACCGGCACCGCCAATCAGTGGGTGATTCGGCTTTTCAAGGAGTCGGCGCCGCGGCCGGTGACCAGTTCGATCTTTTACAACGTGTATCGAAGATTGCCTAACGACACGGACATGACGGTGTTCAAGTCCGTGGAGATGCAAGGCGCGAACTTCGCGTACATCGGAAATGAACCGCAATACCATACGCCCCTCGACAATTTTGCGAACGTGAATGGGGCAAGCGTTCAACACCAAGGCGAAAATGCCCTGGCGATGACGCTTGCTCTGGCAAACAGTGCAGAGCTCACGAAGCCTCCGGAGAAGGATGCGGTTTATTTCGACGTATTCGGCAGGCACCTATTCGAGTGGCCGGAAACTCGATCGCTGAAGATCGGAATCGCGGCCTCACTCTTGCTGGCTGTTCAGATCGCGGTGCTTTTCTGGATGAAGCGCATGGCTTGGCGTGAGTTTCTCTCGGGCCTCGCCGCATTGATTATGGCCTTGATATCGACGGGCGCGCTCGCGCTGATCCTATACCGTGTGCTGAGACTGACGGGCGCGATTCCCGTGAATTGGGTGGCGCATCCAGCCCCTTCGCGAATTGCATTCTGGGTTTTCGCGCTCGCCGTAGTGGTGATTCACGGAATAGCGTTCGCGAAGCGAGCGAGATTCTGGGGCCTCTGGGCCGGCGTTTGGACATGGTGGGCGCTGGGAGGCGTGGTGCTGGCGCTGTTCGAGCCGGGAATGAGCTACATATTGCAAGTGCCGGTTTGCGTGGCGATGATTGTGGGACTACCAATTGTGGCTTTTCGAAAGGACTCGGCGTTTGGGCAGTGGCTGGCGGGAATCATTCCCATGGCGGCGGCTGCGATTGTGGGGTTCACGCCTCTGATTTTGCTGTACTCCGCGCTGGGAGTGCCGGCGCTCGCATTGATCGCGATTTTTGTCGCGCTCGTGCTTACTCCACTGGTTCCGCTCTGCGTGGACTTGGGTGACGCGGATGGATTGCTGGCTGTGTCGATTCCAGGAGTGCCAATTATTGTAACGGGGCTGGCGATGTTTGCAGCTGTAGTGGTGCCCGCCTATTCCGCGCAGGCGCCTGAACGAGTGAATCTGCAATTTTGGCAAGATGCGGATTCCGGGAAGGCGCAGTGGGTGGTTGAGCCGGAGTCCGGAAAGTTGCCGGTGCCAATCAGCCTGGCAGCTTCTTTCCGGATGGGACGAGGCGATGAAATACCCTGGGACAAAAGCCCTGCATATCTTTCGAACGCGCCTGCGCAGGATCTTAGCGCGCCTTCGTTTACCGTGCTCGATTCAGCTGTGATCGGAAACAAACGACAGTTCGACGCGCTGTTACGTTCTGAGCGTGGGGCGCCTGCGGCGGCGGTGATGTTTCCGCCTGACTCGGGAGTCGAAGCTGTCCATATGGAGGACGTGGCGGTGCCGCCGGAGACGGCGCGGGTGAGGAATTATTTTAACGGGTGGTATGTGTACGCCTCGCCTTCGATGCCGGCGCGCGGAGTGGAATTAAGCTTTCTACTGCCGATGGGCAAACCGGTCACGGTTGTGGTAATCGACCACTCCTACGGACTGCCGGATGCGGGGCAGTTCCTGACCAACGCGCGACCACTGACCGCGGTGCCTTCGGGCGAGGGAGACTTGACGATCGTCAGCCGACGCGTCCAACTGAATCCGTAGCGCGCACCCGGACTGATCAAATTCCCTTTTCGAGCTGGTTCGGACTGCGTTATTCTCGCCTGGGCCTGTACAATATTTTTCTTGGGGGCGAATTGCTCTGGGTTAGAGTGACTTTCTGGACGCTGTTTCTGGCGGCAGCGGGAACGTGCGTGGGAATTTCCTACCACAAGCGATTCCAAGCGGAGAACCGGCTGAAAACCGAAGCGACGCAGGCGCAGGCTGAGGCCGAGGACATCCAGCGGACCGTGATTCTCTTCAAATCGCATCCCGTCCCTGCAGGGCTTCCTTTCGCGACGATATTGGAAAACTTCGGGATCGAAGGCGATAGGGCCGCAAGGCTGATCGCTTCGGTGCAACCTGTATTTGACTTGCGGCACCTTCGTGCGGGCAATGAGCTCGCAATCGGAAGATCGGTACTCGGCGAATTGCGCGAAGTGCGTTATCGAATCGACGGAGATCATTTGCTTTCTATCGCGCCTAGCGGAGACGCTTTCCAATCGAAAATCGAAACGATTTCGTCGCAGACTGAGACGGTTGCAGTGGCCTGCGAGATCCACGATTCGCTATTTCAATCCGTGATCGACGCGGGCGAAAAACCTGAACTGGCGATGCGAATAGCTGACATTTTCGCGTTCGATCTCGATTTCTACACCGATCCCCGGCAGGGGGATACACTTCGCGTCGTAGTGGAGAAGAAGGTGCTGTCGGATGGAGAAGCGGTCTCTTATGGACGCGTACTTGCAGCGCAATACGTGAACGCGGGACATTCCTACGAAGCGATCCTGTTTCACGACGACGCCGGAGATCCGGCTTATTTTCAGCCCAACGGGCAGGCGATGAAGCGCGCGTTTCTTCATTCCCCGCTGAAATTCGCCGCGCCGATCACTTCGCATTTTAGCCTGAGCCGGTATCATCCGATTCTGAAAGTCTACAGGCCGCACTTGGGCACCGACTATGGAGCGCCGGAGGGAACACCGGTGCAAACGATCGGCGACGGGCGCGTAGTTTTCGCGGGACGCAAAGGCGAGGATGGGAATCTGGTGAAGATCCAGCACACGAATGGATATTTCACGTACTATATGCACCTTTCTCGGATTCTTGTGCACGTCGGGCAGCACGTGGCGCAAGGCGACCGCATCGGGCTCGTTGGGATGACAGGGCTGGCGACGGGGCCGCATCTTGATTTCCGGATCGAACTCCACGGTCAATTCCTCAATTTCGAGCGCTTGAGGTTGCCGACAGCGAATCCCATTTCGAAAAAGGATTGGGCGGCGTTTGCAGCCGCTCGGGATAGCGCGTTGGAGCAGATGCCTTCGACTCCTGCAGGCGGGAGCGCCGTCGCAATGAACGCATCGCACTGACTTCTCTGAAGGCAAATTCTTACAGCGCCCGCTAGTGTCCTGTAACATTGGTTCATGACATAAGTTCCGTGGCGTGGGCATCCGCCGTGCGCTGGGCGAAGCGGGCGATGCTGGCCAGGATTTCCTCGGCGCTT
>Ga0335073_10005494_pt1 | contig 17791 bp, 14 predicted proteins | sample Lox_Sample_22_FD_207093 | JGI IMG/M metagenome (GOLD analysis project Ga0335073, IMG submission 207093) | Soil microbial communities from Loxahatchee National Wildlife Refuge, Florida, United States - Lox_Sample_2.2 | ecosystem: Environmental > Terrestrial > Soil > Wetlands | place: USA...
GACAACAGCGCGGCAGGCCCGGACGAGGACAACAGCGCGGCAGGCCCGGACGAGGACAACAGCGCGGCAGGCCCGGACGAGGACAACAGCGCGGCAGGCCCGGACGAGGACAACAGCGCGGCAGGCCCGGACGAGGACAACAGCGCGGCAGGCCGGGACGAGAGGGCCGTCGGCCGGTTCGTCGAGGACCTGGCCTCCGCGCTGACCGAGATGGGCGTGCCGCGGATGCCGGCCCGGGTCTTCGCCGCGCTGCTCACCACCGACGCGGGCCGGCTCACCGCCGCCGAGGTGGCCGCTAGCCTGCAGGTCAGCCCCGCGGCCGTGTCCGGCGCCGTGCGCTACCTGACCCAGATCGGCATGGTCAGGAGGGAGTCGGAACCCGGCACCCGGCGCCACTACTACCGCGCCCCGAACAATGTCTGGGATGAGGTCATCACGATCCGCGACCGCTTGATGGCCCGCTGGACCGGGGTGCTGCGGGAAGGCGTCGACGTCCTCGGGGCGCATACACCGGCCGGGGAGCGGGTAGCGGAGTCGGTACGGTTCTTCGAGTTCGTCAGCTCCGAGCTGCCGAGCGTCATTGGCCGCTGGCGCCAGCGATCCGAGCCGGCGTCCCCGCCGCAGACCGGGCGCGGCTGATCGGCTGATCACCGGCGGGGCGGGCCTGACCGGCCCGCACGGCCGGCCGCTGGCCGGGCACGGACCGGAGCCGGCGGCCGTCGGCCGGCCCCGGCACCGCCGCTTAGGCCGGTGGTGGTCAAACTGTGACCGCAGCTTGGTAAGACTTGTAGTAGGACAACTATTGAGGAGGCTGCGGACGTGGCGCGTGATCCTGCAGACCTGTACCAGGTGAGCCCCGACGCGCCCGACTTCGATGACGTCGCGATGCTCTACTACCTCGACGGGTTCATCGACGCGGGCGGGGCGGGCCGCCTGCTCACCGCGCACCTGCTGAGCACGCTCGAGCACACCGACGTCGCCACGTTCGACGTGGACTCCCTGCTCGACTACCGGTCGCGCCGGCCGGTGATGACGTTCGCCAAGGACCACTGGGAGAACTACGACGCGCCCGAGATCACGGTGTCGCTCATGCACGACACGACCGGGAGCCCGTTCCTGCTGCTGAACGGGCCGGAACCGGACCACGACTGGAACGCGTTCACGGCCGCGGTGCTGGACCTCGCCGCGGCGCTGCGGGTGCGGCTCGCGATCGGGTTCCACGGCATCCCGATGGGCGTCCCGCACACCCGGCCGCTCGGCGTCACGGCGCACGCCACGCGCGCCGACCTGGTCGAGGGCTACCGGCCGCTGGTCGACCGGCTGCAGGTGCCCGGCAGCGCGGCCGCTCTGCTGGAGCTGCGGATGGGCGAGCAGGACCGTGACGCGATCGGGTTCGCGGTGCACGTGCCGCACTACCTCGCCCAGGCCGCCTATCCCGCGGCGGCGGTCACCCTGCTGGAGTCGGTGCAGCGCGCGGGCGGCCTGTCCCTTCCGGGCGACGCGCTGCGCGAGGCGGCGCACCGGACCGACCTGGAGATTGCCAGGCAGGTCGAGGGATCCGACGAGGTCTCCGAGGTCGTCCAGGCGCTCGAGCAGCAGTACGACGCCTTCGCCGCGGGCAACACCGGCGGCACGCTGGCCGAGGAGGCGGAGAACATGCCGACCGCCGAGGAACTCGGCGCCCAGTTCGAGCGGTTCCTAGCCGAGCAGCAGGGCCGCGGCGACGCCCCGGACGCCTGACGCCGCCGGATCCCTCACCCCGTCAGCCCCCGGATCCCTCGCCCCGTCAGCCCCCGGATCCCTCACCCCGTCAGCCCCCGGATCCCTCACCCCTCTCACCCCTCAGTGGTGCCGGGCGCTTGCGCGGTCCTAGCCGCGATCGATGTGAATCCCGGTCACTTGCAAGTGCCTCAACGCCACATCGACCATCGGAGTCGCCCGGGTTCGATCACCGTAAACGCACGACGCGCCCGGGAGGCGGCCGATGGGGCACCGTGGCGGCTGCCCTAGCTGACCTCGTTGAGCTTGCCCGTGGCGACGTCGAACACGAACCCGCGCACGGCGTCGGTGTGCGGGATGAACGGGCTGGCCTTGATCCGGGCGATGGACTGGCGCACGTCACCGTCGAGGTCGGTGAACGCCTCGGCCGCCCAGGGCGGCTTGATCCCGGTGTCCTCCGCGATGCTGGCCTTGAACTCGTCGTCGGTGAAGGTGAGCATGCCGCAGTCGGTGTGATGGATCAAGATGATCTCCCGGGTACCGAGCAGCCGCTGGCTGATCGCCAGGGAACGGATCTCATCGTCGGTGACCACCCCGCCCGCGTTGCGGATCACATGCGCCTCGCCCTCGGCGAGACCCAGGATCGCGTACACGTTGAGCCGCGCGTCCATGCAGGCGATGACGGCCAGGCCCCGGGACGGGGGCACCGGCAGCGGCCCGCTGAAGCTCTCGGCGTAACGCTGGTTGTTCGCTAGCAGCTCGTCGGTGACGGACATGGCTGGGCCCCTTCGTCCCCCGGTCGCGCCCTGGCGGCATCAACCGTCTGTGAGCCAGATTGCCCACAGACGGAGCGTTAAATCAATATAATTCTGGTGGTAATTGTTGGCTTTTTGCGCCTGTCGAATCTTGAGACCCCCGTGAGCGAGACGGGATACTGGCCGGGGAATGAGCCTTCCGCCGGTGGCGGTGCCGTTGGTGAATCGGGGAAAGCGGGGACGGCACCGCGGCCGGTTCGGTGCGGGGGCCTCGGCCACCGGGGATGGACGGGCGATGAACCGATCGACGGTGCGCGAGTTCGTGGCGCCCGGGAGCCGGGTGCCGCCCGGCGAGGTGCTGGTCCCGACCGAGATCGGCGACGCGGTGCGGGGCCCGCTGCCGAGCCCGGCCGCCCCGCTGGTGGGCGGGACGCTGCGGCGGAAGGGGACCCGGGTCAGCTTCGCGCCGGTCGGGCCGTGCCTCGACCCGGGCGCGGACGGCGGGGCCGCCGTGTTCGTCGCCACCTGCCAGCGGCGGGACGGCAGCACGGCCGCGGTGGCCGCCGCGGCCAGCCCGGCGGACCGGGTCGCGGTGGCGGCGGCGCGCTCGGCGGTGGAGGAGTGGGCGGCGGTGATCGCGACCCGCAGGCTGCTGACCGCCGCGGGCCCCTGGTGCGGCGGCGCGACGCAGGCCCTCGCGGCGGCGCGGCGCGCCGTGGCCGGCCGCCGCAACGTGCACGTCTATGGCGAGCTCGCGGGCGACCCGGATGCGATCGCCGAGCTGGCCGCGGACGGCGCGGTCTTCGTGCGGTCGCTGGACGAGGTTCCGGATGGGGCCAGCGTCGTCTTCCCGGCGCACGGCGTCCCCGCGGACGTCCGCGCGCAGGCCGCGGCCCGCGGGCTCGAGATCATCGACGCGACCTGTCCCCTGGTCAGCGCGCTGCACGCCGAGGCGAGGAGGTTCGCGGAGCGCGGCGACGAGATCCTGCTGGTCGGGCAGCCCGGGCACCGGGCGGTCGCGGGCATCGTCGGCCAGGCGCCCGCCAAGACCACGCTGGTCTCCAGCCCGGCCAGCACGGCGACGCTCCAGGTCACCGACTCCCGGCGGGTGTCGTACCTGCTGCAGCCCGGCATCCCGGTCGAGGACGCCATGTCGGTGGCCGGCGCGCTGCAGTCGCGGTTCCCTGCCCTGCACGGCCCGCGCCCGGACGGGTTCTGTTACGCCGCGTCCGACCGGGCCGAGGCGATTCGGCTGATCGCGTCCGCATCGGACGCGATGCTCGTTCTCGGCGCCGCCGACTCGCCCGACAGCCGTTACGTGCACCGGCTGGCGAGCGCGGGCGGAGCCAGGGCGCACGTCGTCGAGGAGGCCGGCGACATCGTCCCGGCCATGCTGAGCGGGGCGTCGGCCATCGGCCTCGCGGAGTCCACGTCGGCCGGGCCGTCGCTGGCCGTGCGGGTGACCGAGGCGCTGTCCGGGCTGGGCCCGCTCAGCGTGACCAGCCGCCGCGTCATCACCGAGGTGGTCGGCGCCCCGCCCGCCCCGGCCTGACGCGAGCCCAGGGACCCGGACGAGCTGACCTCTTCTCCGCCAGCCACCGGGCACTCTCCGCCAGCCACCGGGCCCGCAGTGTGTGCGGAAACTGCTGCCATCACAGCCTTTTGCGCACACAGTCGCCTCGCCGCCAGCCGCCGGGCCTGAAGTGTGTGCGGAAAGTGCTGCCGTCACAACCTTTTGCGCACACAGTCGCGGCCGCCGCCCCGATCCGGGGGCTGGTCGCCGACCCCAGCCGGGCGGACCTCCGGTCCTGGACCACCCGCGCCCGCCGGGCGTCATATTGTGGCAACGCCCGGCCGCGCCCGTCGCGCGGCGCAAACCCTGGCGCAGACGCGGCGCAACGGAGGCGACCATGCTCTTCCCCACCTCGCTCGTCGGCAGCTACCCGCAGCCGGACTGGCTGATCGACCGGGAGAAGCTGGCCGGGCGGTTCCCGCCCCGGGTCCGGGCCACGGAGCTGTGGCGGGTAGATCCCGCCTACCTGGGCCAGGCCCAGGACGACGCCACCGTGCTCGCGATCCGGGCACAGGAGGAGGCGGGCCTCGACATCGTCACCGACGGCGAGATCCGGCGCGAGAGCTACTCCAACCGGTTCGCGACCGCGCTGGACGGCGTGGACATCGACAACCCTGGCACCGCGCTGGACCGCAGTGGGCACCCGAACCCGGTGCCCAGGGTCGTCGGGCCGATCTCGCGGCGCCACCCGGTACAGGTGGACGACCTTAAGTTCCTGCGGGCGCACACCGACCGGAAGATCAAGGTGACCGTGCCGGGGCCGTTCACGATGTCCCAGCAGGCCCAGAACGACTATTACCCGAGCCGCGAGGACGCCGCGTTCGGATATGCCGAGGCGGTCAACGAGGAGGTCAAGGACCTGTTCGCGGCCGGGGCCGACATCGTCCAGCTCGACGAGCCGTACCTGCAGGCCCGGCCGGGCGATGCGCGCGGTTACGGGGTGGCGGTGGTGAACCGGGCGCTCGAGGGCGCGCCCGGCACCACCGCGGTGCACCTGTGCTTCGGCTACGCCGCGATCATCCACGAGCGCCCCGAGGGCTACTCGTTCCTGCCCGAGCTCGCCGCGAGTCGCGCCGACCAGATCTCAATCGAGACCGCGCAGTCGAACCTGGACTGCTTCGTGCTCGCCGCGCTGGAGGGCAAGACGATCATCCTGGGCGTGCTGGACCTGAACGACCACGGGGTGGAGACGCCGGGCCAGGTGGTCGAGCGCGTCCGCCGCGCCCTGCCCTACGTCGCGGCCGAGAACCTGGTGCTGGCCCCGGACTGCGGGATGAAGTACCTGCCCCGCGGGGTGGCCGCGGGCAAGCTCAGCGCGATGACCGAGGCCGCCACACGGCTGCGCTCCGAGCTGGCCGGATAGCCGGCCAGTAGGCTCCGCAGCATGACCGACCTCGCTGGTTTCGCCGCGCTGGTGCCGGGCGACCACGGGCTGTGCGTGGTGTCCACGCTGCGGGCCGCGGGCACGATCCAGTCGTCCGTCGTCAACGCCGGGGTGCTCGGGCACCCGGTGACCGGCGCCCGGGTGGTGGCGTTCGCCACCCGGGCCGGAGCGGCCAAGCTGGTTAATCTGCGCGCCAGGCCCCGGGCCACCATCGTGATCCGGTCTGGCTGGCAGTGGGCCGCCGCCGAGGGGCCTGCCGACATCGCCGGCCCGGACGACCCGCTGGAGGGGCTTGACCCGTCGCGGCTACCCGGGCTGCTGCGCGACGTGTTCGCCGCGGCGGGCGGCACCCACGACGACTGGCCGACCTACGACCGGGTGATGGCCCAGGAGCGACGGGCCGCCGTGCTGATCACCCCGGACCGCGTGTACTCCAACGCCTGACGCCGGGGGACCGTCGGCGAACGCGGCCCCACTCCCCGGCGACCCGGTGTCTGGCGGCCCGACGGCCTGTTGGGCCGGTGTCCGGCGGTCCGGTGTCCGGCGGTCCGGTGTCCGGCGGTCCGGCGTCCGGCGGTCCGGTGTCCGGCGGTCCGGTGTCCGGCGGTCCGGTGTCCGGCGGTCCGGTGTCCGGCGGTCCGGTGTCCGGCGGTCCGGTGTCCGGCTGCTCCCTGCTATGAAGAAGTTCTGATCAATTCCTGGCTAGCCACAGGCTGGAGCGAGGTCGTGGTTGCACGCCTGTAGGGGCTCTAGGCCACACAACGGTGCAACCACGCCGGCGCGGCGCGGCCAGTCACGGTCGGCTTGGGCCTGGTGTGATGGACGAGATCGGTGAGACGAACGGGACTTCGATCTGGCGGAGGGTCAAGCGTGGCGGGTCACGCCGGCCGGGGGGCGCGCGGCGGGTCACGCCGGCCGGGGGGCGCGCGGCGGGTCAGGCCGGCCGGCGGGCGCGCGGCGGGTCAGGCCGGCCGGTAGGCGCGCACGAACACGGCGACGCCGCTGGTGATGATCCGCTCGACCTCGGGGTCGCTGACCGGGACGACGCCGAACATCGTCCGGGCGTTGATCCGGTTGATCGTCAGCGCCACCAGGTGCCCGGCCGCCTCGGCCGGGTCGCTGATCGCCAGGCGGCCCTCCCCGGCGAGCCGGGCCAGGTACGCGGCGATGCTCCCGTGCATGGTGGTCGGTCCCTGTTCCGCCGTGATCAATGCCGGGAAGAACGGGGCCTCGGACATGATCAGCCGGACCAGGGCGATCCGGTCCGGCGCCGTGGTTATGGTGAACGCGACCTCGAGGGCGAACGCGGTCAGGTCCTGCTGCACGTCGGTGACGTCGCCGAGGTGCTTGTCGACGATCGCGCGGAATGTCGTCATCATCGAGTTGTAGGTGTCCCGCAGCACGGACAGGAACAGGTTCTCCTTGTCGCCGTAACGGTTGTAGACCGTGCGCTTGGACACCCTCGCCTCGGCCGCGATCGCGTCCACGCTGGTGCGCTCGTAGCCGTCGCGCAGGAACAGCCGCAGCGCGGCCGCGGCGATCGCCTCACCCTTCGGCCCCGCCGCCCCTACCGCGCGGCCCTCGGTCAGCATGCCTGGCGCAGCCATCCCGCCTCCTTCGCCATCGTCTTACACTCACCAGTTTACGTTAGTAAACTGCACGGTGTAGTTTATAAGCATGAGCGTGACGCCCGAAGCTCAGCCCGGCAGCGCCAGGCCGGTGCGCGACCGCCTCGACCCCGCGCTGGTCAAGCTCATCGTCGTGCTGCTGACCGGCGCGATCCCCTCGCTGCTGGACACCTCGATCGTCAACGTGGCCGTCGACACTATCGGCCGCGACCTGCACACCACCGTGTCGACGATCCAGTGGGTGATCACCGGCTACCTGCTCTCGTTCGCGATGGTGATCCCGCTGAGCGGCTGGGCACTGGCCCGGTTCGGCGGGCGGGCTGTGTGGATGTTCTCGCTCGCGCTGTTCCTGGCCGGCTCGGTCGCCTGCGGCGCGTCGTGGAACATCGGCAGCCTGATCGCGTTCCGGGTAATCCAGGGCATCGGCGGCGGGCTGCTGACCCCGCTGATCACCACGCTGCTGGTGCAGAAGGCCGGTGGCGACAAGCTGGGGCGGCTGATGGCCGCGGTCAGCCTGCCGGTCGTCGTCGTCCCGATCTTCGGCCCGGTGGTGGCCGGGCTGATCATCAGCAACATCAGCTGGCGCTGGATCTTCTATGTCAACGTGCCCATGTGCCTGCTGGGCCTGGCGCTCGCCTGGCGGGAACTGCCGGCGTCGCGGCCGCAGGGCGGGGCGTCCCGCATCGACGTGGCCGGCCTGGTGCTGCTGCCGCCCGCGCTGCTGGCGCTGCTGTACGGCCTGGCCGAGGCGAGCACCGCCGGCGGCTTCAGCCGCGGCGAGGTGATCATCCCGCTGGCCGCCGGCGCGGTCCTGCTGGCGGCCTACTGCTGGCACGCGCTGCACACCTCGGTGACGCCCATGGTCGACCTGCGGCTGTTCCGGGCGCGCGCGTTCGCCGGGGCGAGCACTCTGCTGTTCCTCGCCGGGCTGTCGATCTACGGGGCCATGCTGCTGCTGCCGCTGTACTTCCAGGTGGTCCGGCACGACAGCGCGCTGGTGGCCGGGCTGCTGATGGTTCCGCAGGGCATCGGCAGCATCGCCCCGCGGACCCTGGCGGGCAAGCTCACCGACCGGATAGGCCCGCGGCTGGTGGTGCTGGCCGGCGTGGTGCTGTCGGCCGCGGGAACGGTCCCTTTCGCGCTGGCCGGTCTGCACACGAGCTACTGGCTGCTGGGCGTGGCGCTGGTGGTGCGCGGCGCCGGGCTGGGAACCGCGACGATCGCGGTGATGGCCGGCGCGTTCCAGGGACTGGGCCGCGAGCAGGTGCCGCACGCCAGCAGCGAGACCAGGATCGTCCAGTTCGTCGGCGGCTCCTTCGGCGCCGCGGTGCTGGTGGCCGCCATCCTGGACCGCCAGGTGGCCGCGCACGCCGTGGCGGGCGCCGCCGGCCTGGCCACCGCGTACGCCCACACGTTCTGGTGGTGCACCGGCTTCACCGCTCTGGCCCTGCTTCCCGCTCTCCTCCTACCATCAGGAAACCGCACGACTGTGCCAGGAGCACAATCGGCCCCGTCCCGGTGAGCCGGTCCACGATCACGGCGTTGACCAGCTAATCGAGCCTGCGCTGGTGGGATTGGCCAACGGCATTCCGGAGGCATTTGTGTTCAGCCACAAGAGCTGAAGCCGCCGAAGATATAGGCTGCGGCTTTATGGCGGACACGTGGCCCCAGGCCCGCCAGCCTTCGGTCGTGCTCGACCACCGCGCGGTCCAGCACGAGAACTCCCTGTTGCGCGAGCTGGTCACGGTCTACCAGCACCTGACCGGGCTGACCCTCCAGGACGCCGACGTCTCGACGGTGGCCCGGCTCCTCGCCGAGCGCACGGCCTCCACGGTCGCGGTGGTCAGCCGAGGGCTCGGGGTTCTTGCCGCGGCAGCGGCCGATGCCGGCCCGGGCGATGACGTCGCCGGCTACGTGCGCGACTACCTGGCCAGCCCGCGCCTGGCGGCCGTGCTCAACAGCACCGCGCAGACCCGCAGGTCGCTGCGGCTGCCGGACGTGGGCGACGCGGTGCCGGTCATCGTGGCGCCGATCCTGGTCGGCGACGATGTCCCGGCCTACCTCATGACCTTCGGCAGCGGCCACAAGGGCGATGGCGGGGACATGAGCCTCCTGGTCACCGAGCACGCGGCGACGATCTGCGGGGTAATACTCGGCCGGGAGCGCGTCGTGGCCGCCGCGGCCCGGCAGGTACGCGACGACCTCGTCGAGGGCCTGCTCCTGGGCGGACGCGACAACGGCGACGTCGGCCGGTGGGCCCGGCATCTCGGCTACGACGCCACCCGCGAGCACCGGATCCTGGCCGTGGGGTTCGAGGCGGCCGGGTCCGCCCGGCCCGCCTCCGCGGCCGGCGCGCTCAGGAAACGGGCGGCCGCGGCCATCGACCACTTCTTCACCACGCGGGTGCCTGGCGCCATCACGTCGATCCGGGACGACGAGGTGGTGATCGTCGTTCCCGAGCCCGCGGAGGCCGGCCGGCTGAGCTCGGGATGCGTGGCCCGGATGCGGGACCTGTTCCCGGAGATGGTGATCACCATCGGCATCGGCGCGGCCTGCCGTGACCCGGCGGACATCGCGCGCTCCTACGGGCAGGCCCGGCGCACGATCGAGGCGGTGCTGCGCCTGGGGCGCCAGGGCCAGGTGGTGGCGTTCGAGGATCTCGGTATCCACCGGCTGCTGCTCCAGGTCCCGGACCTTGCCGAGCTGAGGACGTTCGCCACGGAGATCCTGGGCAAGCTGGGCGGCCAGGAGGGCCAGCGGGGCACCGAGCTGCTGACCACGCTCGCCTGCTATTTCCGGGAGAACAGCAGTCCCCAGCGCACGGCCCGCAGCCTGCACGTCCATCCCAACACGGTCGCGTACCGGATCAGGCGGATCCAGGAAATCACCGGCCTGCAGCTCGGCAGCTACCGTGACCGGCTGATGGCACAGGTCGCGCTCGAGATCATTGACGCTTTGGGAGGCGGGCCATGACCGACCTGGCCGCCGCGCTGGGCAAGCAGGTGCTGATCTGCGACGGCGCGATGGGGACCATGCTGCACGCCGCGGGCAACTCGCTGGACCGGGCGCTGCCCGAGCTCAACCTGTCCAACTCCGGCCTGGTGAGCACGATCCACGAGAGCTACCTCAGCGCCGGCGCGGACATGATCCTCACCAACACGTTCGGGGCCAACCGGCTCCGGCTGGCCGATCAGGGGTTCGGCGACCTGGTCCGGGAGATCAACCTGGCCGGAGCGCGGATCGCCGCGCAGGCCAGGGACGGGGCCGGGCGCACGGTGTTCGTCGGCGGGTCGGTCTCCCCCGCGGTCACCGCCAGCCAGCGCCGCCGGGTCGCCCAGGCGCAGCGGATCGAGGCCATCAGGGAGCAGATCGAGTGCCTGGCCGAGGGCGGGGTCGACGTGCTGGTCCTGGAGACGTTCGGCTACCTCGACGAGCTGGCCGAGGCGGTCCGGGTGGCCGCCGACGTGACGGACCTGCCGATCATCGCCCAGGCCACGTTCGCCAGCGACGGCAGGACGCTCGGCGGGGAGAGCCCGCGCGAGGTGGCCAGCGTGCTGAGCGACCTGCCGATCGCGATGCTCGGGACCAACTGCACGCTCGGCCCGCAGGGCGCGCTGTCGGTGGTGGAGGCGCTGGTGCCGCACACCGCCCTGCCGGTGAGCGCCCAGCCGAACGCGGGCCTGCCCCGCAGGGTGAGCGGGCGCAGGTTCGAGTACCACGTCGACGGCGCGTATTTCGCCCGGTACGCGCGCCGCCTGGTCGAGGCCGGAGCCGCCCTGGTCGGCGGCTGCTGCGGCACGACGCCGGCGCAGATCCAGGCCGTCGCCGGGGAGATCTCCGGCATGGCCCCGGCTCGCGGCCGACAGCACAGGGCGGCCGCGTCGCCCCGCCCGGCGGTGCCGGTGACGCTTACCGGGCACGGCGGCGCGCTGAGCGAGCGCCTGGCCGGGGGCGAGTTCGTGGTCGCGGCTGGGATCGCCGCACCGCTGGGCGGGGCTGCCGACGAGGCGGCGGACCAGGCCGCGGCGCTGTGCGAACGCGGCATCGGCACGTTCTTCGTCGCGTCCCGGCCGAGCCCGCGGGCCCAGCTGAGCACGATCGACCTGGCGTTCCAGCTGCAGCAGCGGGCCGACATCGAGACCATCGCCACGGTGACCACCTGGGACAAGACGATCATGGCGCTCCAGGCCGACCTGCTCGGGGCGAACGCCCTCGGGATCAGGAACATCGTCTGCGAGACCGGCAACCCGCCGCTGCTCGGCGACTACCCCAACGTCGACGGCATCTGGGACGTCGACTCCGTGGGGCTGGTCGAGCTGGTCGCGGGGCTGAACCAGGGCACCGACTGCAACGGGCTGCCGCTGGCGACCAAGACCGCGTTCCACGCCGGCGCCCGGTTCAACCCGAGCGCGTCCGACCTCGACGCGGAGATAGCGCGCACGGCCAGCAAGATCCAGGCCGGGGCCCGGTACCTGATCAGCCGCCCGGTGTACGAGCTTGGCCAGCTCCGGCGGATGCTGGCGGCGCTGGCCGAGGAGGGCGTCCCCGTCCTGCTATCGATCGCGGCGCTGCGCAGCTTCGAGGAGGCCGACTACCTCTCCCACGAGGTCCCGGACATCAGCATTCCGCAGCACGTGCTCACCACCATGGAGCAGGCGGGCCGGCGCGGCGCCGAGGCCGGGATCGAGCTGGCCGCCGGCCTGCTCGCCGAGGCGCGCCCGCTGGTCCAGGGCGTGGTCCTGACCATCCCCGGCGGCGACCCGGCGGCCCTGGACCACCTGCTCGGCGCCTCGCTGGCCTGACCGGGCCGCGCCAGGCCCCAAGGGCGCCGCTTGTCCCCGAGGCACAACGATGCGAATGGGACCTTGTGGAACCGGATGTTGCCGGGACGAGCCCGGCAAACCGATCCTGAAGCCGACGCCGAGCAACCGGAGGGACCGCGGTTGAGCGTGAGCAGCAACGGAGGCGGCCCGGCGACCGGGCCGCCCCGAGACGCGCCGCCCTCGCCGCGCCCGGTGACCCCCCGGGTGTCCGCGCGCTCGCTGTACCTGCTGCATCACCTGATGCAGCCCAACGCCGGCTACCGGCGGCTGGCCGCCTGGCTGGAGGCGGTGCCGTGGCTGCGCCGCCTGTTCACCGCGGCCGAGAAGGGCGTGAAGCAGGAGATCTTCGGCTGCCGGATGTGCGGCCAGTGCTCGCTGCCCACGACCGGGTACGCGTGCCCGATGACCTGCCCGAAGCAGCTCAGGAACGGCCCGTGCGGCGGGGTGGGCGCGGACGGCCGCTGCGAGGTCTACCCGGCGATGCGGTGCGTCTGGGTGGTGGCGTTCGAGCGGGCCGAGAGCCAGGGCCGGGCCGGCGACCTGCTGCGGCTGCAGTTCCCGGTCGACCACCGGCTGTCCGGGCAGAGCTCGTGGATCCGCTACTGGCAGGGCCGCGACGAGGGCCTGTGGACCGAGCTTGACCCGCCCCGCCCGGCGGGGGCCGGCCGCGCATGACCCAGCCAGCCGACGCCGCCCGCCCCGCGGCAGCCGCCCCGCCCGCCGCGGGCACCGTGCCGCCCGCCGGCACCGCCCCGCCCGCCGCCGGCACCGCCCCGCCCCCCGCGGCCGCGCCCAGCAGGTTCCGCGCGACGCTGGAGAGCGGGGCCTTCACCGTGACCGCGGAGATCGGCCCGCCGCGCGGCGCGGACGCCGGCGCGATCGAGCGCAAGGTCACGTTGCTGCGCGGCTGGGTGACCGCGGTCAACATCACCGACAACCAGGGCGCGTCGGTCCGGCTGTCCAGCTGGGCCGGGAGCCTGGCCGCGCAGGCCGCAGGGGTAGAGCCGATCATGCAGCTCACCTGCCGGGACCGTAACCGGATCGCGCTGCAGTCCGAACTGCTCGGCGCCTCGGCGATGGGGATACCGAACGTCCTGGTGATGACCGGCGATCACCCGAAGTTCGGCGACCACGCCAGCGCCAAGCCGGTGTTCGACCTGGACAGCGTGCAGCTGCTGTGGGCCGCGCGCACCATGCGCGACGAGGGCAAGCTGCTGTCCGGCCGCACGCTCAGCCCTCCGCCGCGGTGGTTCCTCGGCTCGGTCGAGAACCCGTCCGCCCCGCCTGCCGGCTTCCGCGCCGCCCGGCTCGGCAAGAAGATCGCCGCCGGGGCGCAGTTCGTGCAGACCCAGTACGTGTTCGACGCCGAGGTGTTCGCGCGGTGGATGGCGCAGGTCCGCGACCTCGGGCTGCACGAGCGCTGTCACATCCTCGCCGGCGTGGGGCCCATCTCCTCGCTGCGCGCGCTCGAGCATCTCGAGCAGCGCGTGCCGGGCGTGCAGGTACCCGCCGCGTTGTCCCGCAGGCTGCGCGGCGTGCCGGAGGACCGCGTCGCCGACGAGGGCATCGCGATCTGCGCCGAGACGATCGGCCAGCTCAGGCACGTCCCCGGCGTGGCCGGGGTGCATGTCATGGCGGTTGGCAACGAGCACCGCATCCCGGTGATCCTCCAGCGCGCGGGCCTCCCCCCGGCCCTCCCGGAGGGCATCGGCGGTCTGGCAGGTTCCCGTGCGGGTTGACGTGCGGCCGGTGGCCAGGCTGCGCGGCAAGGAGCCGGTCAACGTGACCGACGCCCTCGGCCCGGTCATCGAGGCGCTCTGCGCCGGTGACGTGGACCTGTCCCGGCTGAGCGTGGTGTGCGACTGGATCCAGTACCGGTCCAACTTCCGCGAGATCGCCGACTTCCGCCCCGTTCTCGCCTCCGCGCACGCCGCAGACACGCCGGACGACGACCAAGCCGACATTCAAGATCCTGAACGGGACGGCGCCCCCGAGACCGGCCTCGAAATGGCGATCGACCTGCGCCGCTGCGCCGAGGCGGACATGCGGTCGGTGGTCAGCTGCCTGCTGGCCGAGCACGAGCGGCCCGGCGCCTCGACCCGGGTTCCGCTGGGGCCCTGGGTTCCCGGCCGGCACAGCTGCATCTGGGGGTTCAACGCGCTGTACTGGCAGGCGCTGTCGCTGTGGGAGCAGGCCACCGGCCGCGACTACGAGCAGGCCCTGCCGGGCGGCGAGAGCGACGCCCGGAACACCGCGGCGGTGCGCGAGCTGATCCTGGAGCTGTTCAAGACCTGGGACGACCTGGATGCCCGCAGCGCGCTGCCGCCCGAGCTCTACGTGGTCGAACTCGGGGTCGGCAACGGCAACCAGGCCAGGACCTGGCTGGACGAGTTCGTGGCGCTGTCGCAGGCGCACAGTCGCGACTACTACCGCCGGCTGCACTACATCATGGGCGACTACTCGCCGCACGTGCTCGGCCGCGCGCTCAAGGCGGTCGCGCACCACGGCGACCACATCAGCGCGCTCGTGGTCGACGCCACCCATCCCGCGGTCAGCCTCGGCTTCCTGCGCGGCAAGGCCTTCCTTGTCTACATCTCCAACGTCTACGACAACCTGCCCAGCGACGAGGTCGCGCGCATCGGCGGCCGTACCTACCAGGTGGAGACCCGGGCCTACCTGCCGGGCGCCGACGCCCAGCGGATAGGACAGCAGTGCTCCGCGCCGGCCGCCAAGGTCGGCGAGCTCGTCGACAAGCTGCTGCGCCTCGGCCCGGAGCTGCTGTGCGAGGCAATGCCGCAGCACTTCAGGGACACCGCGCACGCGGTCGCGTTCTGGCGGGACGCCTGGGCCGCGCTCAGGCTCCAGGAGCGGTACCGGCCGCTGGAGGGCCTCGACCTGTACCAGGTCACCCCGGACCTGAACGGCGAGCTGCTGCGCTCCCAGCTGGAGTCGCACGGCGACATCCGGATCCACGTCAACAACGGGGCGCTGAGCAGCTTCGCCGGGACGCTGCCGCTGCTGCACCCGTTCGGGCGGCTGCAGTGCCACGACCTGTTCCTTGACGACGTCCGCCGCTACCAGTCCGGGTTCTTCGGCCCGGGCAAGTACGACGGGTCGGTCGTGAACTGGGTCAACGGCCCGCTGCTGCGCCACATTGGCGGCCGGGCCGGCTTCGACGTCCGCATCCAGCCGTTCGCGGCGCGGCCGTCATCCAACGTCAAGACGCTGACGGCGGGAGTCCGCGAATGACAGACGCGCTGCGGCCGGACCCCGGTGCCTTCCGGCTCCCGGTCCTGCTGCCGACCACCGTCATCGGGTCCTACTCGGTTCCGGAGTGGCTCGGCCAGCTGAAGAACGACTACTACCGGCACCGGATCAGCCGCCGGTACCTGGACGAGATCCACGAGATGGCGATCAAGGCAGCGGTCATGGACCAGCAGCGGGCCGGGATCGACATCGTCTCCGACGGGGAGCTGCGCCGCGACAACGACGTGGACTACCTGCTGGCCAGGATCCCGGGCGTCGAGATCCTGCGGCCGGACAAGGCCGACTACTTCGACTACTACGACGCGGCGCTGAGCCGCGAGCTGCCCGCGCCGGGCCGGGCCAGCCTGGGGCTGGCCGACGACTTCCGGTTCGTCCGGCAGCTGACCGACCTGCCGGTGAAGCTGTCCATCACCGGGCCGTACTCGCTGGCGCGGCGGATCCGCGTCACCGGCGGCGCCTACCCCGACCTCGCCGGCCTGGTGCGGGCACTGGCCCGCGCGCTCGGCGCGGAGGCCGCGGAGCTGGAACGCGCGGGCGCCCGGGTGCTGCAGATCGACGAGCCGTTCCTTGCCGGGTATCCCGAGGACATCGGGCTGGCGATCGAGGCGGTCAACGCCGTGACCGAGGGCGCCGACGTCAGCTGGACCCTGCATGTCTGCTACGGCAACAGGTACGCGCGGCCGCTGTGGGAGGGGCACTATGACTTCCTGTTCCCGGCGGTCAAAGAGGCGAACGTGGACCAGCTGGCGCTGGAGTTCGCCCGGACCGGCGACGAGGACCTGAGCCTGCTCGAGGAGCACCACTGGGACCGCTGCCTCGGGCTCGGCGTGATCGATGTCAAGACCGAGCAGGTCGAGTCCCCGGACCTGGTCGCCACGCGGATCCGGCGGGCGCTGCGCTACGTGCCGCCCGAGCGTCTCGTGATCAATCCCGACTGCGGCCTGCGGCACCTGCTGCCCGACGTGGCCCGGGCCAAGCTCGCGGCGATGGTGGCGGGCGCCGCGATGGTCCGCGCCGAGATCACCGGGCAGCCCGCCGCGGGGCACGCGCCGGCCGCCGGGCAGGCCACGGTTAACCAGGCAGCCGCGGGGCAGGCCAGGGTAAAGCGTGCATCGGCGGCCGCGAAGCCCGCGGCGGTCCCGCACGCTACCGCGGCGGCCGAGCCCGCCGCGCCCGCCGCGCCCGCCGGCGACAGGCGAACGGCCGCCGCCAAGGCCCACAGCACTACCCGACGACCCGTCCCAAGCAAGGGGTAAACGACGTGAGCGAGCGCGACCAGGACGGATTCCTCTTCACATCCGAGTCGGTGACCGAAGGGCATCCCGACAAGATCGCGGACCAGATCTCCGACGCGATCCTGGACGCGGTGCTGGCCGAGTCCCCGGAGTCGCGGGTGGCGGCCGAGACGCTGGTGACCACCGGCCTTGCGGTCATCGCGGGCGAGATCACCACGGACGCGCGCGTTGACTTCGCTGACATCGCGCGGTCCATGATCTGCGACATCGGCTACGACTCCGGCGAACTCGGCTACGACGGCCACGCCGTGGGCGTGCTGGTCGCGCTGGACCGGCAGTCCCCCGACATCGCCCAGGGGGTCGACCGCTCGCACGAGTCCCGGCGCGACGAGGCGGCGCCGCACCGCTACGACGCGGCGGGCGCGGGCGACCAGGGCATGATGTTCGGGTACGCGACCAACGAGACGCCTGAGCTGATGCCCGCGCCGATCGCGCTCGCGCACCGGCTGGCCAGGCGCCTGGCCGAGGCGCGCAAGTCGGGGCTGCTGCCCTACCTGCGGCCAGACGGCAAGACGCAGGTGACCGTCCGCTACGACGGGGCGAGCCGCCCGGTGGCGGTCGAGAAGGTGCTGATCTCCACCCAGCACGCCGAGGGCGCGGAAGACAAGCTCCCGGACGCGCTGTGGAGCGAGGTCGTGACCGCGGTCCTGCCCGAGGACCTGTATCACCCGGCCGAGCTGCGCCGCAACTTCTACGTTAACCCGACGGGACGCTTCGTGGTGGGCGGCCCGTGCGGCGACACCGGCCTGACCGGCCGGAAGATCATCGTCGACACCTACGGCGGCTCGGCCCGTCACGGCGGCGGCGCGCTGTCCGGCAAGGACCCGTCCAAGGTCGACAGGTCCGCGGCCTACGGCGCGCGGTACGTGGCCAAGAACGTCGTGGCAGCGGGCCTGGCCGACCGCGCCGAGCTTCAGGTGGCGTACGCGATCGGGATGGCCAGGCCGCTGTCCCTGCACATCGACACGTTCGGCACCGAGCAGATCCCGCGCCCGGCCATCCTGGAACTGGTCCGCCAGAACTTCGACCTGCGCCCGGCCGCGCTGCGCGACCATCTGCGCCTGCCCCGCCCGATCTACCGGGCCACCGCGGCCTACGGCCACTTCGGCCGGAACGAGCCGGACTTCACCTGGGAACGCACCGACGTGGCCGCCCGGCTGCGCGAGCAGGCCGGCCTCAGCAACGGGGCGACGCCCGCCGGCGCGTCCCCGGCGGCCGCCGGTACCTGATCGCCGACCGCAGCACTTGATTACGGACCACATACCGGTAAACGGACACCCTCCCGGGCCGCGCTCGCCTGGCCGAAACTCGGGCTCCGGCCCGGAAACCCGGTCCCGGCCTCCGGCA
>Ga0335073_10005495_pt1 | contig 17786 bp, 18 predicted proteins | sample Lox_Sample_22_FD_207093 | JGI IMG/M metagenome (GOLD analysis project Ga0335073, IMG submission 207093) | Soil microbial communities from Loxahatchee National Wildlife Refuge, Florida, United States - Lox_Sample_2.2 | ecosystem: Environmental > Terrestrial > Soil > Wetlands | place: USA...
CCAGAATCGTCCAGAACGATTCGCTACGTCGAAAGCTCTCCACCGGCGGCCGCCGTCGAAAACGCCAAGGCCCGATCCGGCGGACGGAGCCGCCGGATGCGACCGTAGCCGAAGAAAGCTCCGGAAAATAGCTTTTTGCGCCGCGGTGCAGAAAATCGAAGATATTGTGCCGCGCCGGGTTCACGCCAGTCGCGAAGGTGGACCACGCCACTGGAGACAGCGCCGGAAGCGTGGTTCGCAAGCGCCGATACGCGCCGCGCCCGGCGAGCCGGGCCAGATTCGGCAGCTTCCCTTCCGCCATCCAGCGTTCGGTCAACCGCGGATCCATGCCGTCGAAGCCGATAAAGATCAGCTTGCGGATGTGAGCCCGCCGCAGCGCGCGCCGCGAACGAAAATATCCCCAGCAGGCGCGAAAGGGCCAGAAAACCAGCGAAGCAACGTTGGCGGCGACTGCCAGCAGAACGGCCAGGAGCGAGCCGGCAATGGCAAATCCCGCGCCCGGACCGATGTACGCGAGCGGTGCTCCCCAGGTCATCTAGCGGATCTTCCCCTCCACGAACGGCACTTCCAGAACCTTCGGATGCTGGATGGGGCCGTGGCCGAAGTAGCCGTCCTCGCCAAAAAGTTCACCGTGGTCGGAGGTGACGGTGATGTAAGTGTTTCGAGGCACGATGTCGAACAGCCGCTCCATCGCGCTGTCGAGAAACTTCACCGCGAGGATCTGTCGCTCCCGCAGGTCGGCCAGTTGCGCAGCAGAAAACCATCGCTGCCTTTTCCCGGTTGAAGACCGCTTGCCGAGGCTTTGAAATACACCGTGCACACCGCTCAGCCGCGGCCAGGCGCCTTCCGGCTCATCGGCCAACGCGTACGGATAATGGGTTTCTCCGGTGTTCAACAGGTGAAAGCTGGGCTGCTCCGAAAATTCCAGCGCGTCCAGGATGGCGCCGAAATCGTTATGCTTCGGCATCAGGCGATATCGATCGAACCCGCTGTTCAGAATGGTATGCGGATTCAAAACGGGCATGGACACCAGCGCATGAGTGCGATATCCCAGATGCCGCTGCAGAAACGCCGGCAGGTAGAGATCCGGCGCCAGCGATTGGAATTCAACGCCGTTCGCACCCAGCCGCTGGTCGAATTTCGGAAACTCGGCCTTGTAGTATTCCGACGCGTACACCCGTTTCGGGCTTTGATGCGGCATGAGGCCAGTGAGGAGATTGTAGTGCGACGGCGCCGTCCAGGACGCGTAGGACCACCGTCGCTCGATTTGCCCGAGTTTTCGCAGATGTCGCGGACGAGCTGCCCGGAAAGAATCGTAGCGGCAGCTATCGAACACGATCAGCAGATAGTGGTTGAGCGTGCTTCGCCTGGCTGGCATGTTTCTCAGTTTATGATGGACGCCCCCGGCGCCAGGTTTGGGTACAGCCGGAACCTGCGAGTCTCGAATCCGTTTCGCAGGAACTGGCGTACTTATTGCGGGGGAGTCAAACGGATGACAACAGAAGAGCAGAGCAATATCGAAGTTGCCAAAGCGGGCTATGCGGCGTTCGCACGCGGTGATATCGCCGGCGTGATCGCCATGCTGGACGAGAATGTCGAATGGAGCATGCCGGGAGGGCCGGCGCTGCCAAGTTCAGGCATTAAGAAGGGAGTGGAGGGCGTCCTGCGGTTCTTTACGGTGGTCAACGAAACGTGGGCTTTTGAAGCTTTCGAACCCCGTGAATACATCGCCAGCGGCGACCGCGTGTGCGCTCTCGGTTACTATCGCGCGCGAGCCCGCAAGACCGGGCGCTTCGCGGAGTCGGATTGGGCGATGGTGTGGCGGATCCGCGACGGCAAGTGCGTCCAGTTGCAGGAGTACACCGATACGGCCGTGCTGGGCGCCGCGCTGGTAGGAGCGTCTGCCGGCGCGGTAGGGTAGACTCCATGAGAGGAGCGCATCGAGATGCACCTCGATGCGGCAGGCAGGACTGCCCTCGCCACTGGTTGGTCACATTTCCCGGCGGCCTTCCATGGCCTTGGAAATTGTGACTTCGTCGGCGAATTCCAGATCGCTGCCGACCGGAATGCCCATGGCGATGCGGCTCACTTTCACGCCCAGAGGCTTCAATAGCCGCGCCAGATAAACCGCTGTCGCTTCACCCTCGACCGTCGGATTTGTGGCGACGATCACTTCCTTGATCTCGCCCTGCCCGATCCGCTCGATCAGTCCCTTGATCTTCAGCGACTCCGGACCGATCCCGCGCAACGGAGAAAGCGCGCCGTGCAGCACATGGTAGCGTCCCGGAAATTGCCGCGTGGTCTCGATGCCGACGATGTTGTGCGGCTCTTCCACTACGCAGACCACCGACGGATCGCGATTGGGATCGCGGCAGAACTGGCAGAGCTCGCTGTCGGCGATGTTGTTGCAGACGTCGCAAAAACCCAGTTTGTCCTTGACGTCGAGAATTGCGTCGGCCAGCAGTTGGGCGTCTTCTCGCGAGGCGCGCAACATGTGGAAGGCGATGCGCTGCGCGGATTTCTGGCCAATGCCGGGAAGACGCTTGAATTCCGTAATCAGGCGGGCGAGCGGTTCGGCGAAATCGGGCATGTTTCGATCCGGGCCGTCAGAAAAGTCCCGGCGGCAGGCCCATGCCGCCGAGCATGCCGCTCATCTTCTGCTTGATCTCGTCTTCGACGCGCTTGACGGCTTCGCTGTGCGCGGCGAGCACCATGTCCTGCAGCATTTCCACGTCGCCGGCCACTTCCGGGTCGATTTTGACGGCCAGCAGGTTCTTCTCGCCGTCCATCTTCATGGTGACCATGCCGCCGCCGGCTGTCGATTCCACGCGGATAGCGGCCACTTCCTGGCGCATCTTGTTCTGCATGGCCTGCGCCTGCTGCATCATTTGGTTCATGTTGCCGGGCATTTTCATGATGTCACTCCTTGAGATTGCGGACCGCGCGGACTTCCCCGCCGAAAACTTCGCGGAAGCGCTTGACCTCGGGATTTTCGAGCGCGCGGCTGGTAGCGTCGCCAGGGGCCGGCCCGCTATTGGCGGCTTCACCCGGCACCGCTGCGATGGGAGCCGTAGCCGCCGGCTCGCCAATCGATATCTTCACGACCATGGAGCGGCCGGTGATGTGACGGATAGCTTTGTCGAGATCCTGCTGCTTCAGCGCCAGCGCATAGACTTTTCCGGTCACAATGCGCAGCTCGTTGTTGACTTCGGTCACCTGCGACGCCTCGACGGCATCCGCCGTGAACGGCATGCTCAACTCCATCAGGGCCGCGTGCAGCCGCGCTCGCCAATCCCCGACCGCGATGGGCTGAGGCGCCGGGGCCAGCGCATTCGAGCCGGACGACTGCGGATCGGGCGGGCGCGAAGCCGCCTTACGGGCGCGATCGAGCTCGAACGGCGAGGGTCCAGTTCGCGGCGCCGCGGTTGTCCGTACCGGACCGGGCGCGATCGGCGCGGCCGCCGGAGCGGAAGCACGCGGTCCGGCAGCGCTTCCGAGATCGGCGAGAGCCTGTTCGATCGGCAGCAGACGGCCGGCCTGCACCAGGCGCACCAGGCCCAGTTCCAGATGAAAACGCGGTTGCAGCGACGCCTGTAAATCCTTGAACAGATCGAGTGAGAGCTGCAGGTAGCGGGTTAGGTCTTCTTCGGAGAAACCGGCCGCCACTTTCGCCAGGCGCTCGCGTTCGGCTGAAGAAGCGGCGATGAGGCGCGCCGAATCGGCGCCACCGGCGCTGGCAATTCGCGCCACCAGCAAATTACGGAAATAGCGCGAAAGCTCGCGGCTGAAATGCTGCAAATTGTGGCCGTTCCGTTCGAGTTCGTCGACCACTTCCAGCATGCGGCGCGAATCGCCGGCAGCCAAGGCTTGCGATACCGCGTCCAGCGAATCGAGCGAAAAGGCTCCCAACAGCGCACGCACGCCGGCGGCTTCGAGATGCGAGCCGCAGCAAGCGATTGCTTGATCCAGCGCGGAAAGGGAATCGCGGACGCTGCCTTCGCCGGCTTGCGCCAGCACCGCCAGCGCCTCCGGATCGGCCTGAATGCCTTCCTGTTCGCAGATCCACGCCATGCGCGCGGTGAGCGCGTCAAAATCGACCGAGCGGAAGCTGAAGTGCTGGCAGCGCGAGGCGATAGTGGCCGGAATCTTGTGCGCTTCGGTAGTGCACAGCACGAATACCACCCATTCCGGAGGCTCTTCGATGGTCTTTAATAGCGCATTAAATGCTTCATTGGTGATCTGGTGCGCTTCATCGATGATGAAAACCTTGTAGCGATCGCGCGCCGGCTGATAGCGGACGTTTTCGCGCAATTCGCGCATTTCGTTGATGCCGCGATTGGAGGCCGCGTCAATCTCGATCACATCCACCGCGCCCGAGCCCGAGGAAATTTCGCGGCAACTGGCGCATTCGCCGCAGGGCGTGGCGGTCGGACCCTTCACGCAGTTCAGGCAGCGCGCCAGGATGCGGGCGATGGTGGTCTTGCCGGTTCCGCGCTGGCCGGAAAAAATGTACCCGTGGGCGATTCGCCCCTGGGTGATGGCATTTTCCAGGGTGGCGCGAACATGTTCCTGATTCACTACGTCCTGAAACGTTTGGGGCCGGTATTTGCGGGCGATAACCTGATACATGGGGCGGGCTACTGCCAGGCCCCGGGGAATCCGCGGCACACGAGCCGCACCACTACCGTTGCTTCCTTCCGGACCTGGCGGGGTTTGCGGCCGCCCGTTGCACGGAGCCCGAGACCTGACAAGTATTCATCGTAGCATGGGCATTTATGCAGATACTTGCGTCGGTTGCCCGGCTGCGCCACACTAAAAGTGACTGGGATCATGCCTGAATTCTGCACTTGCGGAGCACAACTACCACCCGACGCCCTGTTCTGCCATAAGTGCGGAAAGCCTCAAAGGGAAATCGCCGCGGTTGAGCCGGAACCGGTTCCGGTGGTGGCTGCGCCACCAGTCCCAGTGGAGGCGCCAAAAGTCGACCCGGCCACAGTGAATTTTCACAACCGCGAAGCGCTGAAGGTGGCTCTGCTGGCTGCGGCCCTGGCGACGTTTCTGGTCTTCGTGCCCTACGTGAATTGGGTTGTGGGCGGGTATTTTTCGGTGTTCTTCTACCGCCGCCGCACGCGGCGGACGGTAAACATCGCGGCTGGTGTACGCATCGGATGGCTCACCGGTTTGATCGCCTTCGTGATGGCGGCGGCGATCTTCACGACAGGGATACTTATTATGCGTTCGCCCGGAGTCATGGACGCGATGAAGGCGGCGGCGCAGGACAACGAGTGGATCCGCCAGAGCTTGAGCACCGCGCAGCAGACCCTGGCGGTGACTCAGAGCGCTTCGACCGTGATCGCCTCGCTGGTCGGCGGATTTATCTTCGTCACCTTCCTCTGTATGACGGGCGGCTTGCTGGGCGCGGTGCTGACGGGGGCGGTCAGTCCACCACCGCGCGGCGGGAATACCGTTTGACCAGCGCCACGCTGGAAAAGATCACCATCATCGACACAGTTTCGCGAATGCCGAACGGCTCGCGGTAAAAGAGCCAGCCCAGCGCTACCGCGACCACGGAATTGACGTAGGGATATACCGACGCGATGGCCACCGGCAAGCGATCCATCATGTACGCATAGGCGCTGTAGCCGACGATCGATCCGAAGATCACCAGGTACCAGATGGCGCAGACGCCGCGTACACTCCAATGGATCGGATCGTGCGGCAGCAGGAACGCGAACGGGGCCAGAATCAATCCGGCGGCGAGCTGTTGCACGCCTCCGGCAATCGCCGGATGCGCCTTCCCGGATTTGCGCCGCTGGTAAATGGATCCGAAGCACCAGCCCACCATTCCGACTTGCAACACCAGGAATCCGTAGACCAGGTTGCGGTTGAACGGATGCGGTCCGGGATCGGGGGTGAAGAGCAGACAGGCGCCGAGAAGCCCCACGAGCATGGCGCCGATGGTCGGGGCATGCAGCCGTTCCCCGCCCGGCAGAATCGCTTCGGCGGCCACCATCCAGAAGGGCGACATGGAGACGATGAGCCCGGCGATTCCGCTGGGAATCGCGGTTTCGGCGAACACGAGGGCTCCGTTTCCGACGCCCAGGACGAGCAGTCCGCTGAAGCAGGCGGAGCCCAGTTCGCGCCCGTGCGGCAGGTGCATGCCGCGGGCCAGCGCGAAGGCCACCATCATGGATCCCGATATGATGTAGCGTGAACTCACCAGGATCAGGGGCGGGAATGTCTCCAGCGCCATGCGGATGCCGAGGTAGGTGGTGCCCCAGAAGAGACACACCGCCGCCAGGGCCAGGTACGGCTTGAAGAGAGGATGGCGCTGCAATCGCCTAGCGTAGCATCGGGCGTTTCGAATCGCCCGGCACTGAAATGATTCCCGAATGCCTCAACGCTGGCTGCGCGTGCGACTGTTGCTCGTCGTTCGCCGCGGGATTTTTCCGGTTTGGCTTCGCCGCATTGGGAGTTGGTGGCGGTAGGCGCTCAGGCAAGATCCTGAACGAGCCGAATGGACGGATACCGGTTTTTGCCCGCCCGGACGAGGCGCTGATCCGCGGTGTAGACCGGGCAGTTGTGTTCGATGGCGAGCGCCAAATACACGCAGTCCCAGAGTGACAGTTGGTATCGAAGGGAAAGAGCCAGCGACGGCAGGATCAGCGGACGGGTCTCATACAGCCGGGGCGAACATGCGGTCATCATTGAGTCCGCCTCGGCAGCTTGCGCTCCCGAAATCTCGCGGCGGCGATTCCGCTTGGCCACGAGGCTGGCGAACTCCGCCAGAAGGAGGGCGGGAGCGATCAGGAAGATCTCCCCGCTGCTCCACCGCTCGAACAAATCCATCGCCGCCGCACGGTCCGGTTCCGGGAAGACCCACTTTGCGGCCACGCTGCAATCCAGGACAAATGTCTCCGGCATCCACTACCGCTCCCGGTCTGAGCGGATCAGCGCGGAACTGTCGCCGAAGCCAGGCAGGGAGGCGGCAAACCGATCCAGTTCCTTTCGGAACCGATGCAGTTGGCGCCGCCGTTCCGCTTCGGCTGCTTCCGTCTCCAGGGCTTGGGTGATCTCGGCCTTAAGGCTTCTGTTCTTTCGTTTGGCTTCCCTTTTGATCACCCGATAGACCGAATCCGGAATGTTCTTGACCGTGAGGTTGATGGAACCATTTTGGAACCGTCAGGTGGCAAACGCTACTTCACCGCCCCGTCCAGCAGGGCGCCCGCTTCCCCAGGAAGGCTCCGACGCCCTCCTGCGCGTCGGCGGCCATGGCATTGAGCGACATCACTTCCTTGGCGTACGCATAGGCTTTCTGCACATCCAGATCGATTTGTGTATAGAAGGCCTGCTTCCCGATAGCCACCACCAGCGCGCTGGCCTCGGCCACCTTAGCCGCGAGTTTGCGTGCTGCGGATTCGAGATCGGCCGCCGGGACTGCCTGGTTGATAAGGCCCCAATCCGCGGCGGTCCGCGCATCCACGGGGTTGCCGGTGAGCAGCATCTCCAGCGCGCGCTTCCGTCCGATGGCCCGCGTCAGAGCCACCATCGGCGTGGTGCAGAAAAGGCCGATTTTCACACCCGGCGTAGCGAACCAGGCGTCTTCGGCGGCAATCGCGAGGTCGCAGGATGCCACCAGTTGGCACCCGGCGGCGGTCGCCACGCCCTGCACCTGCGCGATCACGGGCTGCGGAATCGCCTGGATCTTGAGCATCAATTCGCTGCACACGTCGAAGATCTCGCGGTATTCGTTGATGCCGCGGCCGCCCATTTCGGACAGATCGTGGCCGGAGCAGAAGACTCTTCCGGCGGCCGCCAGGATGACCACGCGGATCGTCCGGTCGCGCGAAATCTCGTCCAGGCACGCGATCAACTCGCGCATCAGCGCCAGCGAGAGGGCATTGCGGCGTTCCGGCCGGCTCAGCGTGACGGTGGCAAACTGGTCTTCGCGCGCGACGGTAAGCGAATCGAAATTCATGATGAGTCCCCTCCACGATCGTATCGAAGATTGGCCGGCCACCCCAGGTTTTGGCGGACCTTTTGACCCGCATTCGATTGCAATCGGGTTGTGGTCTTGCTACCATCAAGTTGGCAGATTTGGTACCCTCCTTGAAGTGCCGCAAATCCATCCAACGGAGTAACATAATCACTGAATGAGCTTCACCGTATTTCTTGGCAACCTTCCCACGTGGGTCACCGCCGATGACATCAAACAATGGCTCGCCGCCGAAGATTTGGTGGCCGATGCCGTAAAGGTGATCCGAAACCACGAAACACAGGAATCGAAGGGCTTCGCGTTTGTCGAGGCTCCCACCGCCGACGAAATGGCGGCTATAATTCGCCGCTTCGATCGCGCGCCGCTGGAAGATCGTCTGCTTCGCGCCAATCCCGCGCAGCCGCCGAAAGGTAAGGACGCTCCCCGCGGAGTGCAGCAGCAGGCTACCGGCGCCCCCAATGCGCCGCGGGCCCAGCAGAGACCGGACCGCAAGCGTCGCGGCGGCAAAGACCGCGAGCCCAACCCGCGCAGCGCATTCGCAACCGAGTTGGCCAAAGTTCTCTAACGGTTCGACGCCCCGTTTCGGGCGTGCTCGCGCCGCACAATTTCCTTCCACAGTGTGCCGTGAAGGCACATCAATTTAGCGCTTATCCATTCTCTTTCCAATCATTTATAATTGGTAGCGTGCGTGCACTCCGGGCCCATATGAAGCTCGCTTGGCTGGGGGTCTTGGTCCTTGGTGCACTGGCGTGTGGCCCGCTCGTAGCCGGATCGCAGGATTCGGAGTTCAACGTCAATAACCGCTATACCGTGGATTCCGTCCTGCTGAACACCGATGGCGCCAGCTTCGATCTGGCTGCCGCCCGTGACGAGCGAATCAGTTCCCCGTTGCGGAAAGACATCCTAGCGATCATCGGCGAAAAACTGAACCCGGCGACTCTGGACGATCTCGCCCGGCGTCTCCGCAAGGAGCTGCATGCCCGCGCCGTCGACCACCATATCCTGAAAGGCAATAGCCTGGATTGCGTAAAGGTGGTGTTCGACGTTCAGGTTCAGCCCGCGCGCTTTGACATTGCCGTGCCGAAGTTCGGCTATCATTCTCAGCTGGGATGGAGCGGCGCGGTGGAGGGAACCGCGATCGTCAATCACCAGAGTTTCACGGTCGGGCTGGTGAGTGACGGCGACGAGCTGGTGGAGCGGTATGCGGGAATCACGGCCCGCTATCAGAACAACCGGCTGGGCACCGACCTGTTGCATTTCAGTTTCGATTACGGCACCCTGCACGACCAGTGGAACGGGAGCACGGTAGATGCCCTGGCTCTTTCCCGCCTGGCGGAGGGGTCGTTCGCGTCCTCGTATGCCTCGGATTTGTACCGCTCGCGGCAGTACTTCGAGCCGGCATTGAGCTTGCGCGTCGCAAAACCGCTCACGGTGAGCGTCGGCGCCAGCTTCGAGAGTTTTCAGGATCAGATGGCATCGGCGGACGGCCGGATCGAATCGGCCAACGCCGCGCTGGCGTCAGTGCGCTATCATCAACCGGTTGAGGGCGCCGAGACGCAGCAGGATTTCGACGCCGGCTACGACCTGCGGATGGGAACCAAAGCTCTACGGAGCGACATGGTCTATTCGCGGCACCATTGGGAGTTTCGCTACACGATTACTCATGGGAAGCAGGTTTTGATCGAAGACGCCATGGCAGGTATGATCATGGGTCAGGCGCCGCTCTTTGAGCGATTTGTACTAGGGAATAATACTACGCTCCGGGGATGGAACAAGTTTGAAATCGATCCTTTTGGCGGTAACCGGATGGTGCACAATACCGTCGAGTATAGGTACGGAGCCTTCCAGATTTTCTATGATTCGGGAGCCGTTTGGGATAGCGGCCAAACGGCGGACGCAAGGAATTCGGTCGGCGTCGGTTTGCGGCAAGGACCTTTTTCCGCAAGCGTGGCTTTCCCCTTACGGGAAGGACATATCGACCCGGTCTTTATGGTTGGCATGACATATTGATGTCGCGTCAGGCGCGAGACATTCGGATGAGTCGACGAAGCTGGCTATTGGCCGGCCTCGCTCTACCTCTGTTCCGCGCCCATGCCGCCGACGATAGCATTCCCGCTCCCAGTTTCGACGGTGATAACCTGCAGCCCGTCCTGCCTCCGAAATTCCACTTTTTGACCGGCAAGCCGTTGGAGCGGCTGAACGGCGGCAATACCGTGGCCTTTGTGGCGCAGATCAGCCTGTTCACCGACGACAAGCACACCACTGTCAAAAACAGCCCGATCCAGCGTTTCATTTTGAGCCAGGATATCTGGGATCGCACCTTCAAGGTGAGCATGCCGAATTACGGCCCCCACGACAGAACGGGGCTGACCTCCGCGCAGGCCGAGGCCTATTGCCTGGATAAGATCTATATCAGCGTGGCGGGCGTTCCCAAAGATCAGCCGTTGTGGCTGAAGTTCACCATGCGGACCGTGCACCAGGACGACCTGTCGCGCGTGGTGGGCGACAATCGGCTCAGCCTTTCCACCGCGGCCGTGAGCATTGTCGAGTACCTCAGCCGGAGAGCCGGCGTCAGCGAACCCGAGTGGATGTACTGGACGACGCGCCCCTTCCGCCTGCTGGACCTTCCCAAGCTGCTGTTCGCACGCCCCAATCGACTCGGGTGAATCGTCTTCGCAACAGACTGATCTTCGTCTTTGTCGCCGCGACTCTAATCCCGCTGGCCGTCACGATCTGGGTCACGACTTCACTGATCCAGATGGGACAGGGGCTGCGCGAGACGTCCATATCGACCGCGCTGTCGGTCGGCGAGCAATTGCGCGTCAGCAGCGACGCATACTTCCACAGCGCCTGTGACGATTTGGAGCGCAGAGCGCAGGCGGGCGAGGTGGAACCGGCCCGGCACGCCGCGCCAGACGATGCCGTCAAGGCATTCGCGGAGAGCGGCGAATCGTCCCGATGCTCGGTCGCCGGCGACCAGGGAAACCGCATCGAGTACCTCGTCAAACATGCGGATGGCGTTTGGGTGTATAGCTCGCCGCTGGCAATCTCACTGAAGCGGGTGGGAGACACACGCCGGAATGCCAGCCTGCTCGACCAGATGTGGAGTGAATACGACCTGCGTCATGGCCCGGAGGTCACGCTCGTGCTTCTGTCAGCCGCGTTCTGGATAGCGTCTCTGGCGTTGTTGGTGTATTTTGCCCACCGCATCAGCCAGCCGATTCAAAGGTTGACGGCCGGGCTGGCGCAGGTGGCTTCGGGCGACCTCACGGTGCGCGTGGCTGCCGGGCGCGATGACGAAGTCGGCCGGGCCATCAAGACCTTTAACGATATGGCCGCGCGCCTCAAAGAGAGTACCGACCGCCTCCTCTATCTGCGGCAGTTGGAAAGTTGGCAGACCCTGGCGCGGAAAACAGCTCATGAGGTGAAGAATTCATTGACGCCGATCCGCCTTACGGTTGAAGAGATGCTCTCGCGCTACGACGAGGCGGACCGCGTATTCATGGAACAAGCCACGCAGATCGTCGTGGATGAGATCGAGACGCTCGAGCGCCGCATCCGGGCGTTTTCGCAATTCGCTACCGAACCTCCCGTGTCTCCGACGGCACTGAATGTGAATTCGCTGCTACAGGAGCGCATTGCGCTGCTGAAGTCGGCGCATCCCGAAGTGGCGTATGAGTGCCGCTTGGGCACGGTTCCAGAGGTTGTGGCGGACGCCGACTTAGTGAAAGGAATTCTCACCAACTTGTTGGAAAACGCCGCGGACGCGGTTGGAGGAGGCGGCCGGATATTGGGCATCACCTCGGCTGACCAGGAGAAGGTGGCCATTGAAGTGCATGATTCCGGCCCGGGTCTGAGTGAACAGGCAATTGCCTCTCTGTTTCAGCCCACGATTTCGTTTAAAAAGAGGGGAATGGGACTGGGCCTTTCGATCGCCCGCAAGAGTGCACTGCTGTCGGGCGGGGACATTGTTTTGGTGAAAGGAGAACTGGGCGGCGCCGCGTTCCGCGTGCTGCTGCCCGTTGCGACAAATGGCTACCAAGCGCGTCCTGATCGTGGATGATGAAGAGAATATCGGCCGTTCCCTGCGCATGATTCTGGAACGTGAGGGCTACGCGGTCAACGTATGCCGTTCGGTGGCGGAGTTCAACCGCCATCCCGACTCCCAGCGCGCCGACGCCTACCTCTTCGACATGAAGCTGCCGGATGGCAACGGCATCGACCTGTTGCGCGCCATCAAGCAGAACGGAGCCGTCGCCCCCGCGGTGATGATCTCCGGCCATGGCACCATCGCCGATGCCGTCGAAGCCACGCGCGCCGGCGCTTTCGATTTTCTCGAGAAGCCGCTGAGCCGGGACCGCGTCCTGCTGGCCGTGAAGAACGCCATGGAACAGGGCTCGCTGCGCCAGGAGAATGAACGCCTGCGCGAGCTGGTGGGCGCATCCTCACAGCCCATGATCGGCAACAGCCAGGCGTGGTTGCGCGCCGTCGAGCAGGCGACCCTGGCATCGCGTTCCGATGCTCGCGTGCTGCTGATCGGCGAATCCGGGACCGGCAAGGAGTTGCTTGCGGCGCACATTCACAACAACAGCCCGTTTGCTTCCGGTCCGTTCGTCAAGGTGAATTGCGCGGCCATTCCGACCGAGCTGCTCGAGACTGAGCTGTTCGGACACGAGAAGGGGTCGTTTACCGGCGCCACCGCATCCCGGCGCGGCAAGTTCGAGCTGGCCGATGGTGGCACCATCTTCCTGGACGAGGTCGGCGATCTCCACGGCGCCTCCCAGGCCAAGCTGCTGCGGGTGCTGCAGGAAGGCGAGTTCCACCGCGTGGGCGGGGAGCAGATCATCCGCGTCAGCGTCCGCGTAGTGAGCGCCACCAATCGCGATTTGACCGCTCTGGTGACGCAGGAAAAATTCCGCGAGGATCTGTATTATCGCTTGAGCGTGGTGCCGATCCGCGTTCCCGCCCTGCGCGAGCGGCCGCACGATGTCCGCCTGCTGGCAGAGTACTTCCTCGAGGATTTCTGCGCGCGCAACAACTTCCGGCCCAAGCGGCTCGACGAAACCATTTACGCCATGCTGGAAAGCTACCACTGGCCCGGGAATGCGCGCGAGTTGCGCAACGTCATCGAGCGGATGGCCATTTTGACGCAGGGTGAGCGGCTGACGCGCGAATCGATCCCCGTCGAAATCCGCGTGCAGCGCGACCCCGGCCCGAAGTCGACCATTCAGGAAGCGCGCGAATCGGCCGAACGGGAACATATCCTGCGGGCGCTGGAGCAGAGCAACTGGAATGTCTCCGGGGCGGCACGCGCCCTGGGGATGGAGCGGACCAATCTGCACAAGCGAATCCGCGCGCTGGGCCTGAGCCGCGGGCGATAAATGATGACCCACGGGCGGTAAAGTGCGGACTGCGAGCGATAAAATGTGTGCCATGGGCAATCCTCTGATGACCCGTGGCCGATGAATTACCAGAAGGAGATCGACTTCGCCCGGCGCCTCGCCGACATGGCGGGGCGGAACGCCGCGCGCATTCGCGAAAACGGCGTCACCGCCGAAACCAAAGCGGACAATTCCCCGGTCACGGTTGCCGACCGCGAGAACGAGAAGCTAATTCGGGAGGCCATCGAGCACGAGTTCCCGCGGGATGGGGTCCTGGGAGAAGAAGGATCGAGCAAAGATGGAAACAGCGGCCGCCGCTGGATCGTCGACCCGATCGACGGCACCCGCGATTTCGTCCGTGGGAACCGGTTCTGGTGCGTGCTGATCGCCATCGCGGAGGCCGATGAGCCCGCCGCGGGCGTTGCTCATTTCCCAATGCTCGGTGAAACCTACTGGGCCGCGCGCGGCGGCGGGTCCTGGCGGGAAAATGAGCGGCTGCACGTTTCGGCCATCGATTCGATGGAAAGCTGCTGCTTCTGTCCCAACGGGCTGCACCTTCGCGAAGCCCAACCATTCCTTCAACGCGTGACCGGTCTGATGCAGCGTTGCTGGGCCGTGCGTTCCTACGGCGGGGCGCTCGATGGCTGCCTGCTGGCGGCTGGGAAAGCGGATATTTGGTTTGAGCCCAAGGTCGCCGTGTGGGACCTGGCGCCCTTGAAGGTGATCATCGAAGAGGCTGGAGGCCAGTTCTTTGCCATGGACGGGACGGCGCGCATCGATCGGGGTACTGCGATCGGATGTGCGCCGCTTGTGGCCGGGGCTGTGAGAGAGGCCTTCGGACTTCCTGGTTAATCGGTGCTGCCTACCAAATCCGTAAGATGACGCGCGACGTCGCGCAAGGCATCCGATTGGGCAGACAACTCTTCGGCCGCCGCCGCAGTTTCTTCCGCGCTGGCGGCGTTTCTCTGGGTCGCTTGCTCCATCTGCTGGACGGCATGGCGGATCTGTTCCATGCCGGTGGCTTGCTCCCGGCTGCTGGAATGAACTTCATCGATCAGTCCTTTTACCTTAGTCGAGATCGCGACGATTTCCCGAACGCTTCCCGCAACCCCGTCTACCCTGGACTTGCCCCCCGATGACTTCGCAATGGATTCTTCGATGAGCGCGGTCGTGTCTTGCGCCGCCTGTGCACAGCGCTGCGCCAGGTTTCGTACCTCGTCGGCTACCACCGCGAACCCGGCCCCGGCTTCACCTGCGCGGGCAGCTTCCACCGCCGCATTTAGCGCCAGGATGTTGGTCTGAAACGCAATTTCGTCGATCACTTTGATGATCCGGGATATTTTGTCACTGGACGCGCTGATTTCCCGCATCGAAACCACCATTCCGTTGAGGGCATCGTTAGTTCCCTCGAAGCCTTCACTACAGTCGGTGACCATGCCAGCCGCAGTCCCCGAATTGTCCTGATTCCGCTGAGCTGTGGCCGTAACCTGTTCCGCCGCGGCCGCCGTCTCCTCCAGCGAGGCCGCCTGTTCGGATGTTCCTCGAGCCAGTGACTGGCTGGCAGAGGAGATCTGCGCCGAAGCGGACGCGACCTCGTTGGCGCCTGAAGATACGCTTCGGGCGATGCTGTGGAGAGCTTTGGCGGAACGGCCTACCACCGCGATAGCCAGCGAGGCGACGATGGTCAGAAGCGCCGTCAGCACCAGGCTCACCCAGGTGCTGACGGAAATACTGGATTCCGACCGCGCCACCGCCTCGGCGCGCCTGACTTGGTTCGATCTGGCAAACTCCGCCGCATTTTTCTGGATCAGGTCCATGATCGGCGACGTTTTCTGGATCGTGAGCGCATCAGCTTCCGCGCCGCGTCCCGAGGCGTTCAACGACATGAATTCCGGAAAACTCTGCGTCCATTGATCCAGCCCGGATCGGATCGCGCCCAGGATGCCGGCGTCTTCAGCCGACAGGTGAGACGCCAGAAGCGCGCCGGTCGTCTCCTGCATCTGCCGCGCGGAGGTTTCGAAGAGCGACCGAGCCTTATCGACTCCGGCGGCATTTCCATCCTGCGAAAAGAGCGAGATGCCCCGCATCGCCGTTCGCATGTTCGCCAGGCCAATCGTGATCTGGCGCGACTGATCGAGCCGATCCGAAGCGACTTGAATCTCCGTTCGCAACTGGTTATCCAGGCTGCGGACGATGTAAACGGAGTGCGCGGCCTCCGCAATCGCGAAGAGCAGCACACCTCCAAAGCAGGCGAACAGCCGGGTTTGAAAACTCAGTCGTCTCATGTGCCTTGGCCCCCTCGTCGTCACTTTTCGTGGGTCCAGAGCGGAACGCCGAGTTGACACCAGAAGGAGTTGCCGCGGGTCCGGTTCTCCACCAGAAATTCTTTTTGATATTTCACGATCAACTCGGCGCGGCCAATGTGATACTTGATCTCCGGACCAGTAGCCAGCACTCGTCCGCGATTGCCGCCGTCCACCGGCAGTCCGTTCTGCCGGTCGTCCGTGGCCTGCAAGGAACTGTAGCCATTCACCCCCATCGACAACTTCTTCGTGAAGTTGTGCATTGCCGCGTATTCCCAGACGAACTCGTGCCCCGCGTGATATTGATCGGCGGGATTCTTGAAATTGACGATGTACTGGAATTTGGAGCTGATTTCGTCCTTCCCGCGGTGCGGCAAATAGGTGAATGCGCCTTCTGGAGCAGTGGCAAAGTAGTGCTGTCCTATATTCAGAGGAGCGTTCTTGTCGTATTGTGCCCCGGGCGCGTACACGTCCCAGCCATACCAGCAGTGCCAGTCGCCTTTGACGTATGCGACCGCCATAACCCCGATGTCCGGATTGCCGATGCCTGTCTTGTGCAGGGTACCGAATGGCCCGGTAAGGTGCTCATAGACAACCGGCACTGCGAAACTGCTCACCAGAACGCCCCCCAGTGCCTTCACTCCCCAGTTGTGAACCACTTTTCCGGCCACGGCCGATACCCGCAGGTGAAAACCCGGAATCAAACTGTGGCCTTTGCCATCCATGACACCATTCGCCTGATAGAAATTGTTGAATTCGAGCAGAATGGTCTTGCCCGAAGGCGGCATCATGCCGGGCATGATCGTTTCGACACCCGCGGGATAAACGCTAACCCCGCCTTCCGCGGCACGGATAACACCGGCGGCAGACAGGCTCAATAGGATCGCAACCGTAGACAGACGAATCGCAGAGGCGCTCAGGCGCGTTTTCGGTAGGCACGTTCTTGAAGGCAACAAAGTTTCTGACTCCCGATTACTCTATCGGCAATCGGGGTCGGAACTTTAGCGCCGGAAACCCTATTTTCCCGGCTCGCCATGGCATCGGCAGTCTACTCTTTCGGCCCGATCCCCAGCGTCTTCATCTTGCGATACAGATTGCTCCGCTCCAATCCGAGCAGTTCCGCGGTTCGCGAGACGTTGCCGTTGGCCTCCTCGAGTTTCTTGAGGATGTACTCGCGTTCGGCGGCCTCGCGAACCTCCTGCAAACTGCCGAACCGGTCCAGCGGACGATCGTGCTGGCGCCGCGCGAAGTGAATCGGAATGTGGCGCACATCTACCCGGACCTGCGGGTTCAGAATCACGATCCGCTCAATCAGATTCTTCAGCTCCCGCACATTCCCGGGCCAGTGGTATTCCGTCAGCGCCTGATAGGCCTCCGCTGTCAGCTCCTTCGGCTTACGGCCGTACGCTGTAGTGAATTCCTTCAGAAAATGATCGGCCAGGAGCGGGATGTCTTCCTTGCGTTCCCGCAGCGGCGGAACTACGAACGGAATCACATTCAGCCGGTAGAACAGGTCTTCGCGAAAATTCCCACGTTCGATTTCTTCCTCCAGATTCTTGTTGGTCGACGCCACTACGCGCACATCCACCTGCATCCATTCCGATGCCCCGACCGGCTCGAAGCGCTGCTCTTCCAGCGCCCGCAGAACCTTCGCCTGTGTGCGCAGGCTCATGTCGCCGATTTCGTCCAGAAAAACCGTGCCTCCATCGGCCTTCTCGAATTTGCCGGTCTTGTCGTCGTGCGCGCCGGCGAAGCTGCCCTTGCGGTGGCCGAACAGCTCGCTCTCGATCAAGTCTTCCGGAATGGCGGCGCAATTCACCTCCACGAATGGCTGCGCGGCGCGCGGGCTGAGCGCGTGCAGGGAGTGGGCCACCAGTTCCTTGCCCACTCCGCTCTCGCCGAAAATCAGGACGCGCCCATTGGTCCCCGCCATCAGGGAGAGCTGCTGGCGCAGCGCTTTCATGGGCACACTTTCGCCGATAATACGATACCGCGCGTCGGAATCGCCCTTGAGCTGGCTGTTTTCCAACGCCAGGTTGCGGCGGTCGAGCGCGTTCTTGGCCACAACCAGCACTTTCTCCAGCGAGAGCGGTTTCTCCAGGAAGT
>Ga0335073_10005496_pt1 | contig 17786 bp, 16 predicted proteins | sample Lox_Sample_22_FD_207093 | JGI IMG/M metagenome (GOLD analysis project Ga0335073, IMG submission 207093) | Soil microbial communities from Loxahatchee National Wildlife Refuge, Florida, United States - Lox_Sample_2.2 | ecosystem: Environmental > Terrestrial > Soil > Wetlands | place: USA...
AGGTAAAGCGTGAGATGAGCTCGCGACTCTCCTGGCTATGATCGAAATCCAGGACCGCCATCTGGACGTTGTAGATTTCGAAGGTGGCGGCGTAGCCGAACACAAGCATCTGGAGAATCGGCGGAACGATGAGGCGGAAGCGGCCCCATTTGTCGCGCCACAGCTCGATGAACTCCTTGACCGTAATATGGGCGATGCGCTCGAACATGGGATCAATCGATGGTTTTGCGGAAAGCCCGTGCGGCGAGCGCGGCGATCACGCATGCCCAGACCCCGAGCGCCGCGAGCGGGATCGCGAGCTCGGCGACGCCGGCGCCCTTGAGGAACACGGCTTTCAGGATCGTCACGTAGTAGCGCGCGAAAATGGCGTAGGTGAGTCCCTGGATGGCGGCCGGCATCTGGTCGATCGGAAAGGACATGCCGGAAAGGATCGTGGTCGGCAGCATCGTGACAAGAAGCGCGATCTGGCTCGCGCCGATCTGGCTCTTGATCCCCACCGAGATGAGGTAGCCGATCCCGAGGACCACCAGAAGGAACAGCGATGTAGCAACGAACAGCGTGGATGTTGCTCCGCGGAACGGTACATCAAACCACAATGCCGCGATCGCCAGGCAGAGGCCGGCATCGACGAGGCCGATGATGAAATAGGGCATGAGCTTTCCGACCATCAGCTCCATCGGCGTGACGGGCGTCGAAACCAGAAGCTCCATCGTTCCGCGCTCCCATTCGCGCGCGATCGTGAGCGAGGTGAGCTGCGCGCCGATCAGAGCCATGATGAGCGCGACCGCGCCCGGTATGATGAAGTTTCGACTTTCCAGATCCTCGTTGAACCAGACGCGGGACTGAACCGCGAGGTGTCCTGGTTCACGTGCCGTGGGCGCGTGAAGCGCGTTCCATCGGAACGCAACATCCGTTTGGAAGCCGGATAGCACCGCTTGTGCATAACCCGCGGCCAGTGTGGCCGTGTTCTCGTCAGTGCCGTCGAGGATCGCCTGGACCGAGGTCGCGTGGGAATCGGCCAGGTGCTGCGAGAAATCATTAGGGACGATGATGGCCATCTTGCAGGTGCCGCGGTCGATCGCATCTTTGACCGCGTCATAGGATGCAAAGACCGCGACGATCTCGAAATAAATTGACGCCTGGAAGCGTTTCAGCAGAGCCTGGCTCGTCTGCGACCCCTCGCGGTCGAAGACGCAGATCGGCAGATGCTTCACGTCGAGGCTCATCCCGTAACCGAGAAGCGCCATCTGCAGGAATGGCATCAGCAGCGCCATGACCAGGCTCCGCGGATCGCGAACGATCTGCAGTAGTTCCTTACGTGCGACGGCGCGAACGCGGCGGAGTTTCATGCCGCCGTCTGCTTTCGATTGCGCCCGACGAGGCGCACGAAAACATCCTCGAGCGAGGGTGCGATCGGCACGATTCGTCGAACGCGGACGCCGGCTCGCCGTAGAGCCATCGCCAAGTCGCCTTCGGTACGCGCATGATCGATAAGGACGTGAACTGCATTGCCGAACGGAGCGGTGTCGAGCACGCCCGGCAGGCGTGACAGCGCGTCGATCGCTGGACCTAGCTGGTCGCATTCGACAAGCAGCAATGGACCGCCAAGCGCGGTCGCCTTGAGTTCGCCCGGGCGGCCGAGTGCGACCAGGCGCCCCGCGTCGATGAGCGCGATCCGATTGCAATATTCGGCCTCGTCCATGTAGTGGGTCGAGACGAGGACGGTCACGCCATCCTCCGCCATGGCGTGGATGAGGTCCCAGAACCGGCGCCGCGAGTCCGGATCGACGCCGGAAGTGGGCTCGTCGAGGAAGAGGATGGGCGGCCGATGCAGGATCGCGCAGCCCAAGGCGAGCCGCTGCTTCCATCCGCCGGCGAGGGTCTGCACGAGCGCATGCTCGCGGCCCTTGAGCCCTGCCATGTCGACCGCAAACGCGATGCGCTCGGCGCGGACATTCGTGGGCACGCGATAGATGCCGGCGAAGAAGCGCAGATTCTCGCCGACCGTGAGATCGCCATAGAGCGAAAATTTCTGCGACATGTAGCCGATCCGCTGCCGCACGCCTTCGGGATCGCAGGCGACATCGATGCCGGCGACGACGGCACGTCCGGCGCTCGGCCGCAGCAAGCCGCAGAGCATGCGGATCGTCGTTGATTTGCCGGCCCCATTGGGCCCGATGAAGCCCATCACCTCGCCAGCGGTGATCGTGAAGCTGACGGCATCGACCGCGGTAAAAGTGCCGAAGCGCTTGGTGAGGGATTCCGCGACGATCGCAGTGGCGTTCATGCCGGCTCCTTCAGCAGAGCCATGAACACATCCTCGACGCTGGGCTCGGTGCGCTCGACCGCGCTGAACGGAATCTCGGCCGCTGTCAGCGCCCGCCTCATGTCAGCGATACGGCCCTCGCTATCGGCAACGACATGCACGCCATCGCCGACCATGACGACGTTGCCGAGTCCGGGCAGCCTCTGAAGCCGATCACGGACGGCGCGCGGCGCCGGCGATGAAACGACAACGAGCATGCCGCTCATCCGCCGCTTCAGGGCTGCCGGCGTGTCACAGTAGCGGAGACTTCCGTGGTGCAGGAGCGCCAGTCGGTTGCAGCGTTCCGCCTCGTCGAGATAGGCCGTCGCGATGACGAGCGTAACGCCGCTTTCCCTGAGCTTGAAAAGGATGCGCCAGAAGTCACGGCGCGACAGAGGATCGACGCCGGTCGTTGGCTCGTCCAGAAGCAAGACCTTCGGCGCGTGGACGAGTGAGCATGTGAGGCCGAGCTTCTGCTTCATGCCGCCCGAGAGCTGGCCGGCGAGGCGTTTGCGGAACCGGCTCATGTCGGAGGCGTCGAGCAGCGGACGCGCACGGGCCTCGCGCGTGGCCGCATCGACTCCGAAGAGATCGGCATAGAATCGGATGTTTTCGTCGACGGTCAGGTCCTCATAGAGACCGAACCGTTGCGGCATGTAGCTGACATGCCCCTTGACCTGTTCCGGCGACTTCACAACGTCGACGCCATCGACTGCGATGGTGCCTCGGTCGGGCCGCATCACGCCCGCGAGCATGCGAAGGATCGTGCTCTTGCCGGCGCCGTCGGGGCCGACGAGACCGAAGATCTCGCCTGGTTCGACTGCGAAGGTCACCTCGGAAACCGCCGCCGTCGTCCCGAAGCGCTTCGCCAAGTGGGCGACGGCGATTTCGCTCGTCATGGCGGCAGGGCGTCGATTGCGGCGTCGGCCGGCATACCCGGTACCAGCTCGTGCGTCGGATTGTCGATGTTGATGCGGATGCGATAGACGAGCGTGACCCGTTCCGCATGCGTCTCGACGCTCTTGGGCGTGAACTCAGCTTCGGACGAGATGAAGGAGACGCGTCCCCGATATTTGTTGTCAGGATACGTGTCGGTCGTCACGGTCGCAGACTCGCCGAGCCGGATGCGCGAGATGTCGGTCTCGTTGATGTAGGCGCGGAGCCAGATATGGTCGAGATCGGCGAGCGTCACCACGGGCGTCCCCGGCGCCGCGATCTCGCCCAATTCGGCTTGCCGGACCGAGATCACCCCGTCGAAGGGCGCGACCAGGGTCGTATAGCCAAGGATGATGTCGGCCATCCGCAGCGTCGCCTGCGCGTTGTCGATGTTGGCTTGAGCGAGCGCGACGGACTGCTGCGCCGCGAGGGTGAGAGCCTGGTCGCGCTGGAGGATCGCCGCGGATTGCTTGGCGGCCGTCTCCGCCTGGTCGCGCGCCTGCGTCGATACGGTGCCTTCCTTCCAGAGCCTTGCGGCGCGGTCGGCGTCGCTCTTTTTTTGCGCCAGATCCGCCTCATCGCTCAGGATCGTGGACCGGGCGGCGTCCCAGTTCCGTTCTGCAGTCTCGAATTGTCGCTTCTGAACCTCGAGCACCGAGCCCGCGATCACGACCTGCTGCTGGTAATCGGCGTCGTCGACGCGGGCGATGACCGTTCCGGCCCTAACCGACGCGCCTTCGTCGAACGGCAGAACGACAATCCGCGACTGCACGGTCTTGAACGCGAGAAGGCTTTCGTGTGCCTCGATATTCCCCGAAACAGTCACGATCCGCGGAGGCGCTGCCGGACCGAACCAGTGCTGGGCGTCGCTCCAATAAACCCCGGCTCCCAAGGCCGCGAGAGCGGCGAGCCCGATCATGGCAGCCATACGCCAAGGGCGCGGCGGCGACGCACGGGTTACGGTCAAGGTCGGTGGAGACGCCGTACCGTTCTCGACCGGGGGAAGACTGTCCATAAGAACGCGACCTCACGCAGCGGACGCCTGCAGCAGAGCAAGCGCCCCCGAGGGCCGCCTTGATCCAGGTCAGCGCTTATGGATTTTGCGACAGATCAAGGTGCTGGCGCCATCCGCATCGGATCGTGGCGGGATGAGATTCCGGCGGCCGCATGCGATTGTCCTAGGCGGCGCGGCGCTGCTCGCGGCCGCGGCGCCGTTGTCGCCATTGGGCGATTTGATCGGCATTCCCACCACCTATGTCACTCGGTACGAGGACACGCTGCTCGACGTCGCGCGCCGGTACGATGTCGGATTCATCGCCATTCGCGCGGCCAATCCTGGCATCGATCCGTGGCTGCCGGGTGCCGGCAGAAGCATTGCCGTGCCGACCCAGTTCGTGCTCCCGGATGCGCCGCATCGTGGCATCGTCATCAATCTGCCGGAACTTCGTCTCTATTATTTTCCGACTTCGGGCGAGCCCCTGAGCTTCCCGATCGGAATTGGGGGCGAGGGCAAGGAAACGCCCGTTGGGCACACGGTGGTCGCGTTCAAGCGGGTCCACCCCACATGGACTCCCACCGCCTCGGAACACGAGGAAGATCCCGACTTGCCCGCCGTCGTGCAGCCGGGTCCGGACAATCCGATGGGCGACTATGCGCTCTATCTCGGATGGAAGGGCTATGCCATTCACGGCACGAACCGACCGTACAGTATTGGCCGGCGCGACAGCCATGGCTGCATCCGCATGTATCCCGAGGACATTGCGAGGCTCTTCACCCTTGTGCCGCAGGGAACACCGGTCACCGTGGTGGACGAACCGGTCAAGGCAGGCTGGCAGGCCGGCGAGCTCTTCCTCGAAGTGCATTGGGAACAGGCGGATTCCGAATCGCTCGAGACAACCGGCGCGCCCCGAGCCGAGATCGCCGCGGACGCGGATGATCTGGTTGTGAAGGTTGCGGGGGCGGAGGATAAGCGCCTCGATTGGTACGCCATTCATCTGGCGGAAAATCAACGCACTGGCATCCCGGTTCAGGTCACCCTGTCGCGATCAGGCGATTGATGCAGCTCAAGGTGGGCTTCGGTCCGTGCAGGCATTTTACTCGCCAGTCGTTCGAGGAGGAGCACCCATGCGAGCTGCCGATGTCATGCGACACCGCGTCATCACTGCCACGCCCGAAACCACCGTCGCCGAGGCGGCGCGCATCATGCTCGAGCATCGCGTCAGCGGTCTTCCCGTAGTCGACGCCAAGGGCACGATCATTGGCATGGTCACCGAAGGCGACCTGCTCAGGCGGTCGGAAACTGGGACCGAGCGGCATCGTCCGCATTGGCTCGAATTCCTGCTCGGTCCTGGCCGCCTCGCCGGCGAGTACGTACACACCCACGGCCGGAAGGTGGGAGAGGTAATGACGGAAAAGGTCGTCACGATCGATCCCTCGACGCGGCTCGAAGCCCTGGTCGGCCTCATGGAAAAGCACCGCATCAAGCGCCTGCCCGTGGTCCAAGATCGCACCCTCGTCGGGATTGTGAGCCGCGCCGATCTTCTGGGTGCATTGGCGCACTTGGCGCCTCAAGCGCCCAAGACGACGCCGCGCGACGCCGAAATTCGCCGCCACATCCTTGCCGAGTTCGACAAGAATCCGTGGGCATTGCGTGGATGCCTCGATGCGTTTGTGGACAACGGCACCGTCGAGCTGCGCGGCGTCATTGGTGACGAGCGCCAGCGCCAGGCTCTGAAGGTCGCCGCAGAAAACGTCGACGGGGTGAAAAAGGTCGTGGATCACCTGGTGTGGGTCGAGCCGGTCTCCGGCATGGCGATCTCGCCCGAAGACCTTCCGGCGGCATAGGGGTCCCGTGTCCGTTCGCAATCTCGACGCGGTGTTCCGTCCGCGATCGGTCGCCTTGATCGGCGCCAGCACCAATCCCGCCGCGGTCGGCGGCGTACTGTCCCGCAATGTCGTGCGCGCCGGCTTCAAGGGCCGGATCATGCCGGTAAACCCGCACCACGACGTGATCGACGGGCTCCCGGTTTTCAAAGACGTGGCGGCCCTGCCGGAGGTTCCGGACCTGGCGGTCATAGCGACGCCGCCCGAGACCGTGCCGGGCCTTCTGCGGGAGCTTGGCGAGCGCGGGACACGGGGCGCGGTGGTGATCAGCGCCGGTTTTGCCGAACTGGGCGAGCGCGGCCGCGCGCTGCAGCAGCAGGCGCTTGAGGCCGCCAAGCCGCATCTCCTGCGCCTCATCGGTCCGAACTGCGTCGGCGTGATGGTGCCGGGAATGGGTCTCGACGCGAGCTTCTCGCATATCGCGTCCCTCCCAGGTGATCTTGCCTTCGTCAGCCAGTCGGGCGCGCTCATTACCGCCGTTCTCGATTGGGCCAGACCGCGCGGCATCGGCTTCTCGCATGTGGTGTCGCTCGGCGACATGGCGGATGTCGATTTCGGCGACATGCTTGATTATCTCGCCGCCGATCCCGGAACGCGCGCGATCCTGCTCTATGTCGAAGGGATCACGCAGGCCCGGAAATTCATGTCGGCGGCGCGCGCGGCGGCGCGCGCGAAGCCGGTGCTGGCAGTGAAGGTCGGGCGGTTTGCCGCAAGCGCGCGGGCCGCCCGATCCCATACCGGCGCACTTGCAGGCTCCGACGCCGTGTACGAGGCGGCCTTTCGCCGCGCCGGGATGCTGCGCGTCGCCAGCATGACCGAGCTCTTTGACGCGGTCGAGACGCTTGCCATGACGGGTCCACAAGACGGGGATCGGCTCGCCATCCTCACGAACGGCGGCGGGCCGGGCGTGCTGGCGACGGACGCGCTCGTCGAGCGCCGCGGCACGCTGGCCGAGATATCCCCGGAGACGATCGCGAAACTTGACGCGGTCCTGCCCAGGACCTGGAGCCGCGGCAATCCGGTCGACATCATCGGCGATGCCGACGGCAAGCGCTATGGCGCTGCACTGGAGATCCTCCTCGCGGACCGCAGCATCGATGCGGTGCTGGTGATGAATTGCCCAACGGCGTTGGGCTCGTCCGAGGACGCGGCCCGCGCCGTCGTTGCCAGCGTCGGCAAGATGCCGCCGCAACTCCGGCAGGGGCGCAATGTCTTGACCTCGTGGCTCGGCGAGGCCACCGCCGGCAGCGCGCGGCGGCTTATCGGCGACGCGAAGCTTGCGAGCTATGCGACGCCCGAAGGCGCTGTTCACGGCTTCATGCACCGTGTGCAGTATCGGCGCAATCAAGAGCTTCTCGTGGAAACGCCACCGGCGCGCGAGGAAGGCGCGCCGCCCGATGCAGCGCGCACCTCCGCCGTCCTGGCGCGCGCACTGGCGGCCGGACGCGAATGGCTCGATGCGGACGAGGTCGCCGACATTCTCGACGCTTACCGCATCCCGTGCCCGGCATGCCGCGTCGCGTCGGACCCGGCCACCGCCGCCAAGGAGGCCGCCGCGATCGGCGGCCGAGTCGCGCTCAAAATCCGCTCGCGCGACATCACGCACAAGAGCGATGTCGGGGGGGTTGCGCTCGGCCTCGAGGCCGGGTGCGTCGCCGATGCCGCAGAGGCCATGCTGGCGCGCGTCCGCGCCGCCCGGCCCGAGGCGCGGCTCGACGGGTTCCTGGTGCAGCAGATGATCGAGCGACCGGGAGCATTGGAGCTCATTCTTGGCGTCAACGAAGATGCAAGCTTCGGTCCGGTCGTGCTCTTCGGGCATGGCGGCGTTCTCGTCGAATACCGGGGCGACGAGCTGCCGCCGTTGAACGGCGCCTTGGCGCGGGCGCAAATTGCGCGTACGCGCGTGTCGCGGCTGCTGGCCGGTTATCGCGGGTCGCCCGCCGCGAATCTCGACGCGGTGGTTGACGCGCTCATTCGCGTTTCGCAGTTGAGCACCGACCAGCCTCTCATCAAGGAGCTCGACCTCAATCCGCTGCTCGCCGACAAGGACGGCGTCATCGCGATCGACGCGCGCATTCGCGTGCACGCGGCGCGGGTGGCGCCGCTGGCGATCCAACCCTATCCCACGGCACTCGAGCGGCACGTCACGTTGCGGAATGGCTCGGCTGCGTTCGTCCGGCCGGTGCGGCCTGAGGACGAGCCGCTGCTGCAAGACCTCTATCGCCATATGACGCCCGAGGACCAGAGGCTGCGCTTCTTCGCCCCTATGAAGGAAATGTCACATCGCCTGGCCGCTCGCCTGTCGCAGCTCGATTATGATCGTGAGGTGGCCTTAGTCGCGCTCGACGCGAAGAGCGACGCCTTGGGGGTGGTGCGCTACGGAGCCGACCCCGACAATCAGCGTGCCGAATATGCCATAGGTGTTCGCAGCGATTGCCAAGGGCTCGGGCTCGGGACCGCCCTCATGCAGGCCGTCATTGAGGTGGCTCGCGGGCGAAGCATTGGGGAAATCATTGGCGACGTGCTTCGCGAAAATCGCAGGATGCTACAGCTTTGCGCCGAACTGGGATTTGCGACGGAGCAGAACCCGAGAGATCCCTCGCTCGTGCGCGTCCGGAAACGGCTGCAACCCGGATGAGCATCCCGTGCAACCCGGATCCTATTGGACAGGTGGGAGGGTAAAGCGGAAGATAGCGCCGCCGCCCGGGTTCGCCTCGGCCCAGAGCCGCCCGTCATGGGCCTCGATGATCGCCCGGCAGAGCGAGAGCCCGACCCCCATCCCCTGCGGCTTCGTCGTCACGAACGGCTGAAACAGGCGCTGCATGACCTGGGCAGAGATGCCAGGCCCGGTATCGCTGACGCCGATGCGGATCAAGCCATCATCGCCGAGGCCGGTTTGGATCGTGATCTCGCGCCGTGGGCTCGCCTGCATCGCCTCGACCGCGTTGCGAATGAGGTTCACGAGAACCTGCTGTATCTGCACCTTGTCGACACGCGCCAAGGGCATTTCCATCGCGGTTTCGAAGCGTACCGTGACGCCTTGCTCACGCGCGCCGATGAGGGCAAGACCGCTCGCCTCCTCGATCAGCGTGACAACGTTCTCCTCACGTCGGTCGGGCTCGGCTTTCTTCACGAAATCGCGCAAGCGGCGGATGATCTCGCCTGCACGGGTCAGTTGTCCGGCGGCGCTTTCAGCGGCGGCCTTTGCGCGCGCGAGCGAGGCCTCATCGCCGCGCTCGATGAGCCGCCGCACGGCCTGGAGATAATTGGCGCCTGCGGTGAGCGGCTGGTTCAATTCGTGCGCCAGGCCCGAGGCCATTTGGCCCATCTCCGTCAGGCGCGAAATGTGCAACAATTCGGATTGCAGCTCCTGGATGCGCCGCTCGGCGCTTTGCCGCTGCGTAAGGTCACGGATGAAACCCGTGAAAAGCCGGCGACCACCCCGATTCACCTCGCCGACCGCGAGCTCCATGGGAAAGGTGTTCCCATCCTTGCGCAGCCCGGCAACGACCCGGCCAATCCCAATGATATGCCGCTCGCCCGTGGTCATGTAGTGCCGCAGATAATCGTCGTGGTTCTCCTGGTGTGGAGAGGGCATCAGCATCTTGACGTTGCGGCCGCAGACCTCGCCGGCCTGGAAGCCGAACTGTTGCTCCGCCGCCGCGCTAAACGACTGGATGATTCCACGCTCGTCAATCACCACCATGGCATCCGGGATCGTTTCGAGGATCGACCGCAACAGCCCCTCGCGTTCCTCAAGCTCCAAGCGGATACGACGCTCGCCGCTGACATCGCGCGAAATCCTCGTGGCGCCGACGAGGTGGCCCGCATCGTCGAAAATCGGCGACACGGAAAGCGAGATCGCAACGGCATGCCCGTCCTTGTGGCGCCGCTCAGTCTCGAAATGTTCAATCCGATCGCCGGCCTTGATGCGCTCGAGCAGGTACGAGGATTCGTTTTCGCTACCGGGCGGCGCGATCACGGTCACCGATTGCCCCACCGTTTCGGCGGCGGAATAGCCAAACATTCGCTCGGCCGCGCGGTTCCAACTCATGACGATGCTATCCAGGGACACACCAACGATCGCGTCGTCGGACGATTCGATCATTGCCTTGTAGTAGGTCGCGCCAAGAACGTGCCCTCGCTCTCGGGCTGCGGCGCTGGATTGGGCGTTCTCGTCCATGGATTTGCCGGTGCTCGTCGGCCGGAGTCTACGCGAAGCCTGACCTAAATCAAGGCGCCGGAGCATCGAAGAACGGATCGTTCCAGTCGCGGAAGGCTCAGGAGCGATGATCTATCTGGCGGAAGACGACGACGCGACGCGCGCCGCGATTTGTTTGTTGCTGGACTGTGAAGACCTTGCCGTCGCTGGATTTGCGTCCTGCGACGCTCTCTGCGCCGCGGTCGATGCAGCATCGGCCGATCTGCTGATTCTGGACGTTCACATGCCGGGAACGTCGGGACTGGAGCTGATGGAACGGCTGCGGCAGCGCGGGGCGGTGCCGCCTGTTATTCTCATGACAGGCGATCCCACCGCCCAGGTTCGGGCGCGGGCGGCGGTGTCCGGCGCATTTGCACTTCTGGAAAAGCCGTTCCCCGGCGATGAGCTCGTTAGCCTGGTAAGGCGCGCGCTCGCCAAGGAGGGCCGGGGCAGCGTGCCGAAAGTATGAGCTGGGCCCTCGGCACCGCCCATCATCGAGCTGACGCATCCACGTGTGTCAAGCCGGCGCCGCTGTTCTGGGTGTTGACGGCGTCGAGACCCGTCCCGCCAGGGGATCAGGCAAGGTCGAAGCGATCGAGATTCATAACCTTGGCCCACGCCGCGACGAAGTCCTGTACGAATTTCTCCTTCGCGTCCACAGAGGCATAGACCTCCGCAAGCGCGCGAAGCTGCGCGTGCGAGCCGAAAATCAGATCGACGCGGGTGCCGATCCATTTCAGCTCGTTCGTCTTCCGGACGCGCCCCTCGTAGACGCCTTCGGAGCCGGCCAAAGGTTGCCATTGGGTGCCCATGGCGAGTAGGTTGACAAAGAAGTCGTTGGTTAGCGTTTCCGGACGGTTCGTGAAGACGCCGTGCGGCGATTTCCCGACGTTCGCTCCCAGCACGCGCAGGCCGCCGACGAGCACCGTCAACTCCGGAGCCGTCAGGGTCAGCAGTTCAGCCCGGTCAACGAGCAGCTCCTCGGGCGATAAGCGCTGCTTGCCGCGGATATAATTGCGGAAGCCGTCGGCGGTTGGCTCGAGCGGCGCGAAAGACTCGACATCAGTTTGCTCTTGCGACGCATCCATGCGGCCCGGCACGAACGGCACTCTTAGCTCGTGCCCCGCGGCCTTGACGGCCTTCTCGATGGCGGCGCAGCCACCGAGGACGATGAGGTCTGCGAGCGAGACCTTTTTTCCGCCGGACTGTGATGCGTTGAACCTCGATTGGATCGCTTCAAGTGCCTCCAGCACGGTCGCGAGCTGTGCCGGTTGGTTCACCTCCCAATGCTTTTGCGGCGCCAAGCGAATGCGCGCGCCGTTTGCGCCACCCCGCTTGTCCGAGCCGCGGAATGTCGCCGCCGCAGCCCAGGCCGTCGAGACCAGTTCCGAAACGGACAGCCCCGATGCGAGGATCGTCGCCTTGAGCGCCGCGATATCCTGCTCGCCGACGAGCGGATGATCGAGCGCGGGAATCGGGTCCTGCCAGATGAGCGGCTCCTTCGGGACGAGCGGCCCGAGATAGCGCGCGATCGGGCCCATATCACGGTGCGTCAGTTTGAACCACGCCCGCGCGAACTCATCCGCGAACTCCCCCGGATGCTCGTAAAAGCGCCGCGAAATCTTCTCGTAAGCAGGGTCGATCCGCAGCGAGAGGTCGGTCGTCAGCATGGTCGGCACGCGCCGCTTCGACCGATCGAACGCCTCGGGAATGGTGGCCGGACCATCCTTCGCCCGCCATTGATAGGCACCGGCCGGGCTCTTCGTCAGCTCCCATTCGTGCTTGAATAAGTTCTCGAAAAAGTGGTTGCTCCACTTCGTCGGCGTTTGCGACCATGTCACCTCCGGACCGCCGGTGATCGCATCCGCGCCTTTGCCGGAGCCATGCCGGCTTATCCAGCCCAAACCCTGCTGCTCGATCGGGGCGGCTTCAGGCTCCGGGCCGACGAGCGAAGCATCGCCGGCGCCGTGGGTCTTGCCGAAAGTATGACCGCCGGCAATGAGCGCGACCGTCTCTTCGTCATTCATCGCCATCCGCGCGAATGTCTCGCGGATATCGCGCGCCGCCGCGAGCGGATCGGGCTTACCGTTCGGCCCTTCCGGATTCACGTAGATCAGTCCCATCTGCACGGCGCCAAGGGGAGACTGAAGCTCGCGGTCGCCGCTGTAGCGCTCATCCGCCAGCCACTTGCCTTCGGGGCCCCAGTAGATGTCCTCCTGGGGCTCCCACGTGTCCGCGCGCCCGCCGCCGAAGCCGAAGGTCTTGAAGCCCATCGATTCGAGGGCGACGTTGCCTGCGAGAATCATGAGGTCGGCCCAGGAGATCTTTCGGCCGTATTTCTGCTTGATCGGCCACAGGAGGCGGCGGGCCTTGTCGAGGTTCGCGTTGTCCGGCCAACTATTGAGCGGCGCAAAGCGCTGCTGCCCGCCACCAGCGCCGCCGCGACCGTCGCCAATGCGATAGGTACCGGCGCTGTGCCACGCCATTCGGACGAAGAGCGGACCGTAGTGGCCAAAGTCGGCCGGCCACCAATCCTGCGAGTCCGTCATCAAAGCGTGCAGGTCCTTGATCACGGCGTCGAGGTCGAGGCTCTTGAATTCCATGGCGTAGTCGAACGCCTCGCCCATCGGATTGGATAAGGCGGAATGCTGATGGAGCACCCGAAGGTTGAGCTGGTTCGGCCACCAGTCACGGTTCGCATGCGCATGCATGACCGGGCACTTGACTCCCTCTGCCATGGTCCCTCCGATTGTCGTACGCTGTTGGCTTTCTAAGCATCCTGAGACGCCGATGTAACGCCTTGACATAGATCAAGCGGGCGAATGTAGGCTCATGCACGACGAAAGACGGGCGCAAATCGCCGCGCCTGCCTCAAGGCTAGATCCGACGCCGCTTGCCAGTTGACGACTCGAGGCCGCGCATTTGTCGCTTAATGCGACATCAGGACCGGAACGGTCATATGCTGCAACAGGGTTCGCGTGACGCCGCCCAAGACAAACTCGCGCTGGCGCGAATGACCATAGCCGCCGATCACGATCAGGTCGGATCCGAGGTCGGCGGCGCGCGAGAGCAGGGCATTGCCGACATCGATGTCGTGGCTGACGGTTGACGATGCCTCGACCGGAACGCCATGGCGCGCCAAATGAAGCGCAATGTCGGCCCCCGGCCACGGAGAACCGCCGCCATGCTCGCCGGGGGGATTGACGGAAAGGACCACGACCTTTTCGGCCTTTTGCAGGATCGGCATTGCGTCACCCAAGGCGCGCGCCGCCTCCCGGCTCCCATTCCAGCCGACGAGAACGAACCGGCCGACTTGGTCGAAACGCCCGGCATAAGGCACCACGAGAACCGGCCGCCCAGCACCCAGCAGCACCGATTCGGCGAGGTGCGGCGCAGTCGCGGGATGGTCGGGATCGTTCTGTCCCAAGATCGCGATATCGGCATGGCGCGCATGCAGCACCGCGCCGCGAACGACATCGCCCTCCACAAGTCGCCACTCATAGGAGCGTCCGTCACGCTCCGCATTCGCCCGCAGCGCGCACTCGACCCGGCTCGCCGCCTTCATGGCGTTGGCCCGGCGCTCGGCCTCGATCGCCTCGAGTGCACGCACCTCCGACTCCGTTCCGGCGAACGGCAAACCGCCCCCGAGGAAGGTTATGGGGGCCATGAGATAGAGGCCGATGAGATGCCCCGCGACGGGTTCCGCGACCTCGTTTGCAATCCTCAAATTCTCCGAGGACCGGCGATCGTCGGTGAAGATTGCGATCACGTCTTTGAAGGCCATCGCCGTTCTCCTTTGGCTCGAAGATGGTGCCATCCTAAGCTGGCTTGTCGGGTCCGCGTTGATCTGGCTCAATCCCGGCCGGGTCCGAGGAAGGCTGTTGCGTCATCGAAGTCGATACGACAGATTTCAGCCGGAATCCGATGCAAGAAGCCACGATCTTCGTCGTCGATGACGACAGTGCCGTCCGTGACTCGCTGACGCTCCTCCTGGAGACCAGCGGCCACCGGACGGTCTCCTATGCGAGCGGTGCGGCCTTTCTCAAGGCTTTGCCGCAGGATGCGCGTGGCTGTGTGCTGGTCGACGTCCTCATGCCGGAAATGGGCGGCTTCGAGGTGCAGCAGGAATTGCAGAGGCGCAACGTCGACCTTCCGGTCATCGTGATTACGGGTCACGGCGACGTGCCCCTCGCGGTCCGCGCCATGAAGGCGGGAGCGTTCGACTTTCTCGAAAAGCCCTACAGCGAGGAGGCGCTGCTCGCCGCCGTGGCGCGGGCGTTGCGGCTGGACCTCGCCAAGAGCGACGAGCGCATTGCGACGGCGGCGATACGTGAGCGGGCAGCGCAGCTGACGGCGCGCGAGCGGGAAGTGCTCGATCTCCTTTTGGCGGGGCATCCCAATAAGGTGGTCGCCTACCGCCTGTCGATCAGCCCACGCACCGTGGAAATCCACCGCGCGCGCGTGATGGATAAGATGGCCGCGCGCAACCTTTCCGAGCTCGTGCGCATGGCGATCGCGGCCGGACTCGCATCAGTCGGCCAAGGAGAGCCTCAGAGCTGAGACGACTGTTCACGTGGGACCGCCTGGCCGGCGCCCATGATGCGGGCGGGCGGATTTGCGCGTCCCCGGCTTGGCGTCGCCGTCATGGATGGCCCAGGCGAGACTGCCCATGAAGGCGAACAGGGCAAGGATCAGAAGGGCGAGATAGAACGCATCGAATGACATGGAACCACTCCTTCAATCGGCGTTGCGGATTGGGAGATTCGGGGCGAAGACCTGGTTGCTGAAGGGCGATGCGTTCGGCACTTTGATTTTGATGAAGCCCATGCCCTGCGCGCGATGGCAGTCGTTGCAGCCGGCGGTAAGGCTCCGGAAGGCGGCGGCGAAGCGCGTGCTGTCCTTGGCGTTGATCGCGGCCTCGATCGCCGCCGAAGGTTTCGCCAAGGTCGTCATGTCGGAGATCGGCAGGCCGGGGTAATAGGTCATAGCATCGCCGAAGCTCTCCCTGATCTGGCTGAGCTCATAGGTTGCAAGCGGCCAGTTCTTCTCCGTTCCGGCATACCAGAGCTTAAAATGGCGCAACTGGGTCGCGCCCATGATGTCCGCGAGCCGCGGGGCATAGGGTTGCGCGACCGCCGGCCGGTCGTCGGCTCGGGCCGGCAGCACGAAGGCCGCTGCGAGGAGAACGAGGGCTGCCTTCTTCGTCATTGGATGCCTCGCGGATGGTTCAAACCAGTTTGCGCGTACCTGCGGAACTCGTCGCCGGACAGCGTCTCATGGTCCAGCAACGCCGTCCCCGCGCGATGCAACGCCGCGAGTTCGGCCGTCAGGATCGCACGCGCCGTCGCTTCGCCGGCTTCCACGAGACGGTGAACCTCATTGTCGATGAGTTCTGCCGTCTCCTCGGACGGCGCCGCGTCGACAAGCGAGAGACGGCCAAGCCGCTCGCTGAACCCGAATTCGGCGACCATGCGGCGCGCCAGCGAGGTGGCTTGCTGCAAGTCGTTGCAGGCGCCCGTCGTGACGCCGTCTTTGCCAAAGATCAGCTCTTCCGCGACCCGCCCGCCGAACATCATAGCGATGCGCGCGGTCAACTCGGCCTTGGAGTGGCTGTGCCGATCGTCGTCGTGGGCGAGAAGGGTGAGGCCGAGGGACCGACCTCGCGGCACGATCGTCACCGCCTGCAAGCGACCATTCTCGGGCAGTGCGAGCGCCACGATCGCGTGCCCGGCTTCGTGATAGGCCGTCCGCCGGCGTTCCGCCTCCGTGAGCGAGAGCGACCGGCGCTCGGAGCCCATCGTGACCTTGTCGCGGGCCGCGGCGAGCTCGGCCATGCCGACGTGCGGCCGATTCCGCCGCGCCGCAAGCAAGGCCGCCTCGTTGACGAGATTCGCGAGCTCGGCGCCGCTGAATCCGGACGTGCCGCGTGCAAGCGCCGTGAGATCGAGCGCCACATCCCGCTGCACCTTCGCGAGATGGACGGCGAGAATGCGCTCGCGTCCGGCGGCGTCCGGTACCGGTACGGTGACCTGGCGATCGAACCGACCGGGGCGCAAGAGCGCCGGATCGAGGCTGTCGGGCCGGTTCGTGGCCGCGACGACGATGACGCCGCGGGCGCCCTCGATTCCGTCCATCTCGACGAGGAGCTGGTTGAGCGCCTGCTCGCGCTCGTCATTCTGGCTTGAGGGGTTCATGCCGCGGCGGCGTCCGATCGCGTCGATCTCGTCGAGAAAGACGATCGACGGCGCCTGCTCCCGCGCCCGGGCGAAGGTGTCGCGCACGCGGCTCGCCCCGACACCGACGAACATTTCGACGAAGTCCGATCCGGAGACCGCGAAGAAGGGAACCCCGGCCTCGCCGGCCATGGCGCGCGCCAGCAGCGTCTTTCCCGTCCCCGGCGGGCCGGCCAGAAGGACCCCGGTTGGCAGCTTGCCGCCCAGGTCCGCGAAGCGCTTCGGCTCGCGGAGAAATTGGACGACCTCTCCGAGCTCGTCTCGGGCCTCGTCGACCCCCGCGACGTCCGAGAAGGAGACGCGCTTGCTGGAGGCGCCTGCGTCCTTCATGCGCGAGCGCGCGAAATCGGTGGCTAAACCACCGGCGCCGCGCGTCCGTGTGACGGAACCGAAAAAGGCGAGTACGGTGACCGCGAATGCCGCGATGATCGCGTTCCAGAGAAAGCCGAGCTCAGCGCCGGTACTGTCGGGCTCGGCCGTGACGGTGACGCCATCCGCAATGAGCCGCGAGACCAGATCCGGGTCGTTCGGCGTATAGGCCTGGAATTGACCGCCGCCTGCGGTCTTGCCATAGGCGAGATTGCCGCGCAGCGTGAGGCTGCGGATGTCTTTGGCCGCCGCATGCGCCAGGAGTTCCGAGTAAGAGTATTCGACCGGCAGCGGCGTATAGGAATCCGTGGCCGATGCAGGTCCGGCGGCGATGGCCGTCACGCCAATTACCGTTAGAACGAGAATGAATGCCCGGATGCCGGCCATGGCGCCGATTGTTGGTCTCGGCTTCTCCGCCAAGCTTGAGGTATCTCAAGGATAAGTATTTATCCCTACCAATAATGGCGCCAAACCCGTTTCACCCTTGAGGACCCGCGCGATGCAAGCACCCTTGGAAGCGACTTTGCTCCGCATCTTCGTCGGATATGACGACGCGTTCGAGGAGAAGCCGCTCTACGACCAGATTGTGCTGAAGGCGCGCGCCATGGACATGGCGGGCGCCACGGTGACACGCGGAATTCTGGCCTACGGTCCCGCCAGCAAGGAGCTGGGAATCGTGCTGCGGCTCTCGGAGGACGCCCCGATCGTCATCGAGATTGTTGATAGCGAGGAGAAAGTCAGGAGCTTTCTCGCCGCGGTCGATCCCATGATCGAGAGCGGCCTGATAAGCTTGCAGAAAGTTTCGGTCGTCCGCTACGGGCGCAAGGTGGGTTAGCCGGGGGCGCTAGAGCCAGCGCCG
>Ga0335073_10005497_pt1 | contig 17785 bp, 11 predicted proteins | sample Lox_Sample_22_FD_207093 | JGI IMG/M metagenome (GOLD analysis project Ga0335073, IMG submission 207093) | Soil microbial communities from Loxahatchee National Wildlife Refuge, Florida, United States - Lox_Sample_2.2 | ecosystem: Environmental > Terrestrial > Soil > Wetlands | place: USA...
GACATTTGAGTTCTGGCAGGGATTCGCGGGGGTGCAGTCGCCATTGCCCGCCGCATTCACACCGCGGTTGAGGACATAAAGAAACCGGCTGCCGAGGGTAAGAACAGCCCGGACCGGGTTTGACCCGCCGGAAGAAACGGGCAGCCCATTGATTCCTGTAAGGAGGCCCAGATTGTGGTCGATCTTAAAGCCGGAGATGATGCCATTGTTCCCAGACTGGGCGGTTACGTTTCCCGTCACATACAAGTAGCCAACTGTATAGCTCTCCACGCAAGACGCTACGCCGAAGATGATGCCCGCTGAGAGGGCGCTCATGCCTAGCGCCTTGCCGAATTTCGTAAACCTCATGCTATTCCTTCGTCCTGGCCAGGCGTACCCGCCAAGTTGAACGTTCCGCAGCAGTGCTGGGTTGGGATGGAGTCCCTGATGCATTGTAAAAGGCGAGGGCCGGTTGTGCATAGTTTCAGCCACTGAGGGTTAAAACCACGTCTTTTTAGAAGTTGCGTCGTTTTGCAATCGAGCCGATACCGGTCCTGTGCGCTGGCCAATCAGGGCTGGTAATGGACGGCATATAGACGGACTCCGCCGGGAAATGTCAACCCCGAATGACCCGAATGAATGGAATCGAAGATACTTCTGCCCTCAGTCCAGGCCCGCCGGCCCGTGCGCGAAACCCGGCTTACCATATCCGGCATGCGCTCTCGGGATACATGGGCTGGCCCTTCTTGCAGCCGAAAGCTTTGCCAAAAGCATCGAAGTTGCGCACGCTTCCGTCCACGCGCCACTTGCCCGGCGAGTGGGGATCGATAAGCGATAGCTGCCGGGCAATGGCGTCGGTCTGGTTCTGGCACCAGGTTTGGCCAAAGCTGATGAAGTAACGCTGCGCCTCGGTAAAGCCGTCAATCTTCTCGTCGATCGATTTGTGTTCCTCAGCCAGCGTGTCGAGCAGCGCCATGTAGGCGATGCGCAGGCCGCCGTTGTCTGCTGTGTTTTCGCCGAGCGTCAGATGCCCGTTCAGATTCTGCGCAGCCGCATCGCCCTTGGCGGGGGCCGCCTCAAACCCGCTGTATTCGTTCGCCAGACACTCCGTCCGCTCTTTAAAGGCCTTCAGATCGTCGTCAGTCTGCCATTGCCGCAGGTTGCCTTTGCCGTCGTATTGCGCTCCCTGGTCGTCGAAGCCATGGGTCATCTCGTGGCCGATGATCGTGCCAATTGATCCAAAGTTCACGGCTGGGTCAGCCTTGAGATCGAAGAATGGCGGCTGCAAAATGCCGGCAGGGAAGTTGATGTCGTTGAAGCTGTCGCTGTAGTAGGCGTTCACCGTCGGCGGCGTCATGCCCCACTCTTTCTCGTCCACTGGCTTGCCCAGCTTGTGGAAGTTGTAGTCGCGTTCGAAGACCTGCGCGTGGTGAACATTTTCGATCAGCTCTCCACGATTTACTTTCACACTCGAGTAGTCCTTCCACTTTTCGGGATAACCGATCTTGTTGCGGATCATGGCCAGCTTTTCTTCGGCCGCCTTCTTGGTTTCATCGCTCATCCAGGGCAGCGTTTTGATGTCTTCGCCAAGCGCCCTCTCCAGAGCCGCGACCAGCTTGTCCATGCTCTCTTTGGCGGCGGGCGGAAAATTCTGTTTCACCCAGTCCTGGCCAACCGCTTCACCCAGAGAGCCGTCGCTCAGCGTCGAACATTGCTTCCAGCGCGCCAGCGGCTGCTCCTGGCCTCCAAGCGTTTTGTCGAAGAATGCAAAGTTTTCGTCAAAGAAAGCTTTTGGCATCTCCTCCGCCTGCCCGTGCAGAACCTGCCAGCGCAGGTAGCTCTTCCATGAGTCGAGCGGCTCGGATTGGATCATTCCATTCAGCGCCTTGAAGAAATCGGGCGTAGCCACGTTCAACGTATCGAAGTGACCGATCCCGCTCATGTGGAAATAGGTATTCCACTCGAAGTTGGGCGTGAGCTTGTCGAGATCGACCACCGTGTAAATGTGATAGCGGTTTGCCGGTTGGCGAAGATCGGTCCGGCTCATTGACGCCTTCGCCATGGCAGTTTCGATCTCCATCACCGCTGCGGCCTCATTTGCAGCTTGCCCGGCAGAGTCGCCGGCGAGCGTGAACATTTTCTTCACGTGTCCGACGTATTGACTGCGTATCTCGGCATAGTGCGGATTGTCGACGATGTAATAGTCGCGGTCGGGCAGCGAAATGCCGCCCTGGTAAAGTTCCGCGATCTGCTTTGTGGAATCTTTCTCGTCGATGCCGACCTCGAAGCCGAAGAATCCATCTGGCGTGCCGTGATTCTCGAGGTCGGCCAGCAGTGCGGGGATTTCGCTCGTGTTCTTCAGTCCCGCAATCTTCTTCCACGAAGGCTCGATGGGCGCCATGCCGAGTTTCTCAATTGCATCGGTATCCATGCAGGAGGCGTAGAAATCGCCATACTGCTTCTGCAGGGCAGTTTTTGGGTCCTTGGCTGCCGCATCCAGCAGCTCCCATAACAGGTAGCGGTCTCGCTCCCGCACTTCAGAAAACGAGCGTACCCAAAGTGGCCGGTCCGGCGGAATCGGATTGTTCTTGCGCCAGTTGCCGCAGGCGTACTGGTAGAAGTCGATGCAGGGATCGGCGCTCATATCCATCGCCGAAACATCAAAGCTTTTGACCGCAGGCGGCTCTTTAGGCCGGGTCTCGTCGCCGGCCTGAGCCTCGATGGTTTGAGCGAAAGCGGAAGCAGATGCAAGCAATAGGAAAAAAGCGAGGCGAGAAAAATTCATTGTGATTCCTCATCGATGCAGTCATGCCGGAAGCATCTGAAACTGTAAGTCTGCAACAGGCCCTGCGCCATTAAATTCAAACTGGTGCGCAACGGTAAATCAGTTGCACAGCATTAGTGAAGTCTTCATTGCTGAACTAGCCTATCACGCGCAGAGCGGCGAACGCTGCGTCTTCGGGTGATAGCCCCGGCGACCTGAATCGGCTTGGGCACCGGGGCCCTGAAAAACGTGCATTTCGTCCCTGCAATCAAATGGTTCGTCACCAATTGACTCAGCGAGAGAAAATGGCTCATGCAAAAACGTGTTGTGTACATCTCTGTCTTGACTTGCATGGTTTGTGCCGCGAATTACGCGCAACCACAGGACGTCCACGTGCGCGTTTCGCCCGATGTGAAAACCGGCATCGAAGGGACGACGGAATTTCCGACCATCCAGATGGCGATGGATCATCATCCGTTTGCCGGCAAGCGCCCCGACGGAAAGCCGGGCCGAGTCTACATCGAAATCGCGCCCGGCGTTTATCACGAGCGCGTAATCGTCACGCAGAACCACGCCAACATCACACTCGTCGGCATGGGAAAGTCGCCGGCCGACGTCGTCATCACCAATAGCCTGAACGCGAAGCAGGCGGGCGGAACGTTCTTCACTGAAACGGTGGAGATCAACGGCAACGCCTTCGAGGCCGACAACCTGACCTTTGAAAACACCGCGGGCAATACGGGCCAGGCGGTTGCCGCCGCGGTGCGCGCCGATCGCGCTGTCTTCAAGAAATGCCGCTTCCTTGGCCACCAGGACACGCTCTTCGCCGATTACGGCCGGCAGTATTACGTCGATTCCTATATTGAAGGCGGCGTCGACTTCATCTTCGGTAATGCGACTGCGGTATTCGATCATTCCCAGATTCACGCGAACGGCCCAGGCTATCTCACTGCGCAATCGCGAACCTCACCGAATCAGACAACCGGCTACGTCATCATCGATAGCCAGGTGACGAGCGGAATCGATCCCAGCTCGCCGCACCAGACCATCAGTCTGGGCCGGCCATGGCGGCCGTACTCGCGAGTCATTTACATCCATACGGAGCTGCCGGCGAATGTGGTTCCCGAGGGCTGGAACGCCTGGGGTCATCCCAACGAGACGTCGCTCGCCTACTTCGCGGAGTTCGAGTCGAAAGGGCCAGGCGCAAATCCGGCAGCGCGCGTTGCCTGGTCGCATCAACTGTCGCCACGCGAGGCTGCACAGTACAAGCCGCGCGCGTTTCTCGCGGGGAAGGATCACTGGGATCCCATCGCTGCGGCAGCCAGGCTGCCTTAGGATTCTTAGGGGAAGACTGACTCACCGCGGATTACGCATCAATACTTGAGTTTGCCCGCACTTGAGCCTGTCCGCGGTTCTTTACACGCCCTCGATCGCCCTGCCACACTGGAGCGTGGACACCCAGACAGTCGTTATCCTCGATTTTGGCTCGCAATACACGCAGCTCATCGCGCGACGAATCCGCGAACAGAATGTCTTCTCTGTCGTGCTGCCCTGCACGGCGCCGCTCGATGAAATCCAGGCTCACAAGCCAATCGGACTGATCCTTTCCGGCGGTCCTTCTTCGGTGTACGATGCTGATGCCCCGGCCTCCGACCCGCAGGTGCTCGCCCTCGGTGTTCCCACGCTCGGCGTGTGCTACGGACTGCATTTCATCGTGCACCACATGGGCGGAAAAGTGCGCCCCGCGCCCAAGCGCGAATATGGCCATGCGGAGGTCACGATCGAGGACGCGAAGACGCCGCTGTTCGCGGGATTCCCTCCGACGATGCAGGTTTGGATGAGTCACGGCGATGAAGCCCTGGAACTGCCGCCGGGTTTCCGGCGCATTGCCGCCACATCCAACGCGCTGGCCGGCATGGAGAACAAGGAACTGTGCATGTGGGCGGTGCAGTTTCACCCCGAGGTGCATCACACACCTCTCGGCCCGCAACTGATCAAGAACTTTTTGACAATCTGTGGCGCGCGCGGCGACTGGACGCCCGCGCATTTCATCGAGTCCACAGTCGCCTCGATCCGGCAAAAAGTTGGCTCAGGCCACGTAATCTGCGGCCTCTCGGGCGGCGTCGATTCCTCAGTGGCCGCGATGCTGGTGCACAAGGCCATCGGCAGCCAGTTGACCTGCATCTTTGTCAACAACGGCGTGCTGCGCAAGAACGAGTTCCAGAACGTGCAGAACAATCTGCGCGACAAGCTAGGCCTGAACATCGTTGCCGTGAACGCCAGTGCGCGATTTCTTGAAAAGCTTGCCGGGGTGACAGAGCCAGAAGCCAAGCGCAAGCGTATCGGTGCGGAGTTCATCGCTGTCTTCGAAGACGAGGCGCATCGCATCGAGCAGCAGTCGGGCAAAGTGGACTGGCTGGTGCAGGGAACCCTATACCCCGACGTCATCGAGTCGTCGAGTGTGAAGGGCCCCAGCCAGACCATTAAGAGCCACCACAACGTCGGTGGGCTGCCGGAGCGGATGAAGTTGAAACTGATCGAGCCGCTGCGCGACTTGTTCAAGGACGAAGTGCGGCGCATCGGGCGCGACTTGGGGATGCCGGAAGAGATTCTCAGCCGCCAGCCGTTCCCCGGCCCCGGACTGGCTGTGCGCATTCTGGGCGAAGTGACGCCGGAGCGCGTGGCGCTGCTGCAGGAGGCCGATGAGATCGTCGTCAGTGAGATCAAGGCCGCCGGGCTGTACACAAAAATCTGGCAGAGCTTCGCAGTGCTGCTGCCGGTGATGAGCGTGGGCGTGATGGGCGACCAGCGCACTTACGCTTATACCTGCGCCATCCGCGCCGTTCACTCTGAAGACGGCATGACCGCCGACTGGGCGCCGCTGCCCTACGAACTGCTCAAGCGCATCTCCAACCGTATCGTGAACGAAGTGCGCGGCATTAATCGCGTAGTTTACGACGTCACGTCAAAACCGCCCGGAACGATTGAGTGGGAGTAAATGCCCGTTGCGCGGGAACGTGCACTTTGCGTGCCATTCGTGCTACGGGGGCCGTATTGGAATTCCGACGCTTTGTAGCGTGAAAGTCAGGTCGAGTACTGTGCGATTACAAACAGCACCACACCCGCGCCTTCAATCAAGAGCGAAAGAATTGAGCCCAGCTTTACGATACCGGATATACGGTTTGCGTTTCTTAGCCCGAGGCCAAAGGCAACCAGAAGGAGCCCGACATTTAGGACGAAACCTACGCCAAAGGCAATGCGCGGCACTGCAATGTTGAACAGATAGCCCTGAAAGAGCGCCGTGCCATCAAGGATGGAGAGCACAGGATATAAGGAAAAGTCGAAACAAACCGCTGCTGTGAATGCCAAAAGCGGCTTGAGTGTTTTCTTCTCCGGTTCTCTGTCCACACCAGCAGCGAATTTGATCCAACCGGCCACAACAAAAAGTAACCCAATGCTTCCGGCGAGAAGCATTGCCAGCATTGGAATGATCAGATTCAATCCCTCGAACATCGTGACACCTCATCGATTCATGTCACTCGGCAGTGTTCATCGCACTCCATCCGTCGCGGATCCTGCAAGCCGCTAGTGCACGCCCTGCGCGGCCTTGGCGAAATGGAAGATGCAGTTGACGTCGTATTTGTCCGGATCAGGCTTGATGTCGTAGGTGGAGATGACGGTTTGCATCCACTTGGCCAGCGTTTTGTCCTGCTTTTGCGCCCGCGCTGCGAAGCTTGAAACGTAGCTCTCGTCGAACGCATCGCCAGGCGCCAGCTTCCAGAGGTGCGTGAGTTTCGCGGCCATGGCATCGGTGGCTCCGTCAAACTTTAGCGCGCCCATCCGATATTGCGCGCCGGAAGCAATCTCGACGCTGTAATTCGCGATATGCGAGGCTTCGTTAAATGAGGGGTGGGTGGCGACGGAGCAGTCCAAGTAGCCCCTGGCGTGATAGGCGTCGCGAACGGCCAGCAGAAACAGATCGAGCGGCCGTCCCGAGCCTACCGGATACTTGGACAAAACTTTCTCAACCTCGGAACGGGGAACGAGCGCGTCGGTGGGGTAATTGATCGAGCCGAGTTTGTAAATCCCGCCTTCAGTGATGGCAGCCGTATAAGGCACGTCGACGGCTTGATCGGTGACGATGAGAGGTGCAACCTGTGTCACATTCACTTGCACCGCCGCGTAGCCCTGGTCCTGGTAAAGATCCTCGAACGCATGTTCGAGACCGATGGCGCTGTTCTCCGTATCGAACGCGCTGCCGGTCTGGCCGCTGATAAGTGTATCGACCTTGGCCTGCATCGCAGGCGAAACGCCGGCAAGCTGGATGGGGCCGATGCGCACCGCAGGCGAGGCGATGGCAAAATTGATTGCCGTAATCCTTTGCGGGCCGAGCCCGCTCGTCAGCGCCGCATTCACGGTTGCCTTAACGCCTTGACCCGCAAGCATCTGTTCAAACGTCTGCCGGATTCCATCGACCATGGAGCCGCTCGCAGGCAACAGGCCGTGATAGAGCGGGAAACTCTCGTGGATTTTATCGTTGAGTTCCTCGCCAGGCTTGAGCGGCAAATTGTCCAGGTGCATGGGAAAGAGCTGGCTCGAAGGCGTCAGGACGAACAACAGCCCCTTGGCGTCGTTGCTGAACTTGACCAGGGCAAACATTCCCGTGTCGTTGAGTTGTTTGGCGTGAGCCTTGATCTCAACGGTGCTCAACCGCGCGCCAGGCTTGAGGCCGGCAGCCGCGAGCAATTCCTCAAGCGTGAACTGGGGCGCGCCTTGAAAGCGGATGGTCTTTGTCGGGGCGGCTTTGGGCGGAGCCTTCTTTTGCGCGGGCGATGCAAGTGAGCAGAGAAGAAATAGAGCGGCAATCGGAGCAGCCGGCTTGATCATGTTGCGCCAAGATTAGCAAACCCTTGAGAGAGCGGCCAGTGATATTTGCCGTCTGTTCCAGGTCATTTGGCGCGGTCCTCACAAAGGTGGCGCCGCTCTTAATCGCGCGCGGCTTGTGGCCGCAGCGCCGCCACCTCGCGGGTCAAAGCCTCTAACCGCTCGAGCAGTTCCTGGTGCTGCTTGTCGGCAAGCGAGGGCTCAAAGGCTTCGATATAAAAGGTGCCATTGGGCTCGAGCTGGCACAGGTTCACTTTATGGAAGTCTTCAAAGCCCTGGCGGTGGACGACGGCCAGCAGTTCTTCTCGCGTGAGCGACTCTCGCTGTAGCGCCTTTTTGTCGACCTGGCCGTTGCGAATCAGCACGGCGGAGCGGCCCTCCATCACCCGCATGAGGCGCGGTGAGCGGTAAAGCGCTCGCACCACGAGCCAGTTGATGGCGAGCAAGCCAAAGGCGCCGATAATGCCGCCGGTCACCGAGTTGTCGTCGCCGATGATGGCGTTCTGCACTGTGTTGGAGAGAGAAAGCAGAACCACCAGGTCGAACGGATTGAGCTGTGCCAGCTCGCGCTTGCCAAACAGACGCAGCAGGACGACAAGCGCGGCGTAGACAATGGCGGGCCGCAGCAGTTTCTCCAGAATCGGAAGCGGCAACTGAAACATGCTGGTAAAGATTGTGTGCAGCATGCAACGAGGATACCGGCGCGGATTTGCCTTGAGAATAACGAAATGCGAAACCCGTGCAGGCGCTTTCAATCCACACCGCGTTCTTTGGCTTGGTGGTCTGCTAGAGTGAGGAGGAAAAGAGGTCGTAAAGTGCTTTATGCAGGCTTCCGCGCAATCTTTGTCAGTTCGGATCGCCCCATTTCGCATCGACCCCTGGTACAGTCCGCGGCCATGGGGTTTCAGCGATCTGCGGCCCTGGTTTGACCGCGTGGCTGACGGAGAGCCGATTGGCGAGGCATGGCTGACGGGCGACGAGTGCTTGATGGCTACGGGTCCGCACAAAGGCGACAAACTGGGCGCGGTCTTCGCCGCGAATCATGATGCGATGGTGGGGGCTGGCGCACCGGCCGGTTCGCCGCTGCTCATCAAAGTGATCTTTGCGCGCGAAAAGCTGAGCGTGCAGGTGCATCCCGATGATGCGATGGCGCAGAAATACGGCGAGCCGCGCGGCAAAACCGAATGCTGGTATACGCTGGCGGCAGAGCCGGGCGCTCAGGTGGCCGTCGGCCTGAAGCCGGGTACGACGATTGAGCAGGTGAGGGAAGAGATCGCCGCGGGCACACTGGAATCGAGCCTAAATGCGATTCCGGTGACTGGCGGCGACATGGTTTTTGTCGATTCCGGCACAGTGCACGCCATCTGGCCGGGCTCGATCCTGCTGGAGACACAGCAATACAGCGACACGACCTATCGCATGTTCGACTACGGCCGTCCGCGCGAGCTGCACATTGAAAAATCCCTCGAGGCAACGAAGCTCACCACGCGCGCCGGCAAGATCGCGCCCCGCCCGCTTGCCGATCGCACGGTGCTGATCGATATGGAGTACTTCCGCGTCGAGCAGATGGCCGTGAACCTCAGCCGGAGTAGCGCGAGCTTTCGCAGCGACGGAGAAAAACCTGGGCTTGCGTACCTGTTTGCAGCGGCGGGCTCGGGACAGCTGAGTGGTGCGGGCTTCGAACCAGTGGACCTGCGCGCACGCGGAATCGTAGCTGTGCCCGCTTCATCGCCGGAGTTTGTAGTCGAAAATGCGGGCGCGCCGGGAGAGAAGCTCGATTTGATAAGGATTACGCCGAACTGGCCGAAGTAGCGAGTCAGCGAGTTCGCCGCTCTGCGGTTTTGCAAGAAAAGGGGGCAACAACAAGCGACCGCAGATCCTTCGATCCCCGTTGTCTGCACACGCAGACTCCGGTCGCTCAGCACGACATCGGTGCATTAGCCCGCGAAGCTGCCGGGAAAATGATACACGAGGAAATGCTGAGCATACTTTTGCACAATCTTTGCCCGGCGACCGGCGGCATCATGCAGAATCTATAGTGCTATGAATTATCGCCTTACAGTCTCTGCCAACCTGAAAGCCGCCTTCGATGCGGCCGCCGCCGACTGGCAATCCAACAACAAAATCGACCGCTTCTGGAAGAAGGATCCGAGTCTGTGGACCCGCGACGGCGAGGAGAAGTGGATGGGTTGGATCGACATTGTCGAGCGCCAACAAAAGGACCTGAGCGCCTTTGCCGAGCTGGGCGGCGACGTCGAGTCCGCCGGCTTCAGCACGGTGTTGCTGCTCGGCATGGGCGGCTCCAGCCTGTGCCCCGAGGTGCTCGCCAAGACCTTCGGCCAGCAGGTCGGCTTCCCCGCATTGCGCATCGTGGATTCGACCGATCCTGCGCAGATCATGGCAGTCTGCAACGAGGTGAATCTCAACGAGACGCTGGTCGTTGTCGCCAGCAAATCGGGATCGACGCTCGAGCCGAACATCCTGAAACAGTTTTTCTTTTCGCAGGTGACGCGCGCCGTGGGAGAGCCCGAAGCGGGCAATCGCTTCATCGCCATCACTGATCCCGGCTCGAAGATGGAGCGGGTGGCCAGGCACGACAACTTCCGCGACATCTTTTATGGCGATCCCGAGATCGGAGGGCGCTACTCGGCTCTGTCGAATTTTGGGGTGGTCGCGGCGACGGCGGCGGGCCTCAAGATCGACAAACTGCTGAGCGAAGCAGCCAAGGGCGTTGCAGCGTGCAAGAAATCGCTTGCCGAGAACCCCGGCCTACAGCTCGGCCTGCTGCTCGGCACGGCGCACAATGCGGGGCGCGACAAGATCACCATCTTCACGTCGCCCGAGATTCACGACCTGGGCGCGTGGCTCGAGCAGTTGATTGCCGAATCCACAGGCAAGCAGGGAAAGGGAATTACGCCGATCGATCGCGAGGCGATCGGCGCACCGGGTGTCTACGGAGATGATCGCGTCTTTGCCTACGTGCGATTCAAGGCAACGGCCGACGCGAGCCAGGACCCCAAGGTTGCGGCTCTCGAAGCTGCGGGCCATCCTGTTGTGCGTTTCGAGATTGAGGATCTCTACGAGATCTTCGGGCAGTTCTTTATCTGGGAGATTGCCACTGCAGTTGCCGGTTCGGTCATGGGCATCAATCCTTTCAACCAGCCCGACGTCGAGTCGGCCAAGGTGGAAACCCGCGCCCTCACCGCCGAATACGAGAAGTCCGGCAACCTGCCCACGCGTACGCCTTTCCTCACCGGCAAAGGCGAAAGCGGCGTGCCCTTCGCGCTGTATGCGACAGAAGCCTACGCCGCCAAGCTGAAAGCCGCCGCGCCCAGCCAGACGCTCGCGGGAATCATTCGCGCGCATCTCGATCAGCTCAAAGCCGGCGATTACTTCGCCACCGTCGCGTTCCTTCCCATGTTCGAGGAGCACGAGGCGGCCATCCAGGAGTTCCGGCACAAGGTGCGCGAAAAAGAGCGCGTGGCCACCAGCCTGGGCTTCGGACCTCGTTTTCTGCACTCTACCGGGCAGGATTACAAGGGCGGTCCGAACACCGGCGTCTTTCTGCAGCTCACCGCCGACCACGCCGACGACGTGGCCATCCCCGGGCAGAGCTTCAGTTTTGGAGTCGTGATTGACGCGCAGGCTGCCGGCGACCTGGCGGTGCTTGAGTCGCGCGGACGGCGCGCTCTGCGAGTGCACCTCGGCAAGGACGTTGGGGCCGGCTTAAAGGCACTAAACACGGCATTTAGCACCGCTTTGGGTTAGGAAACTTTTTCCTCCCGAACGGGTTTCTATGGAGTAACAGGCCCAGGAGTAGCCCGTCTAATCTCCTGAGCCGCCTATCGAACTACGAAGCAGAAGCGCCATCTTCACTGTGACTTTTTTGCCGGTGAAGAGGATCCGATAGGCAAAGGAGGAGAAGAGGATGAATCGGACTTTCTTAGGGGCGGGGCTGAAGCTCATGACATGGAGCGCGGTGGCCGTGCTGAGCGCAGCCATCGCGCTTGCCCAGGATGCGGGCGCGCCAGCCGACTCGGCACAGGCGCAACCGGCAGCGCAGGCCCAGAGCCCGCGCACCGACGGGCAGATTGAGATGGACGTGGTTCATGCGCTCGACGCATCCGCCGCGCTCAAGAACGATTTGATTACCGCGGCAACCATCCAGAGCGAAGTTACGCTCTCCGGGACGGTTTCCAGCGACGCGTCGAAGAAGCTGGCTGAATCCATCGTCTCGCACGTCGATGGCGTCACCAAGGTTCACAACAACCTGAAGGTGGGCAACCCCGGAGCAGAAGCGCAGAATATGCCTCCGGCCGACGCCGGCGCGCAGGAGATGCCTGACAATCAGCAGCCCGAAGCGACTCCCGGCCTGCCGCCCTCGGGCCCTTCTCCTGATCAGCAAGCGCAGGCCCCGGCTCCGAATCAGTATCCGCAGCAGCCAACCTACCCACAGCAACAGCCGCCTTATGCGCAGCAGCAGCCGTATCCTCCGCAGCAACCTTACCCGCCTCAGGGTGGGTACTATTCGCCGCAGCGACCGCAGTACGGCAATCCGCAGTACGCTCCGGGTCCGTCATATCGGCCTGCCGCCGGACCGGTGACGGTCCCGCAGGGAACGCTGATGTACCTGCGCACCAATGAGCCCGTTGAAAGCAAACACGCCAAGGACGGCGAACCGGTGCAGTTCACCGTCATTCAAGATGTCGCCGTCGGCGGCGTGCTGGCCATTCCGCGCGGCGCGACGGTGCATGGAGTGGTTACCGAGAGCAAGAATGTCGGCGCTGGCAGGCTGGCAGGCAGCTCGGTGCTCGCGCTTCGCTTGGTTTCGCTCGATCTGGGCGGGCGTAACTATCCCCTCGACTCCGACGAGTTCAGGGTGAAGAGCCCGAACAAGGCGGGTGAGACGGTCGGCAATGCAGTGGGCGCCGGAATCATCGGCACCATCATCGGTTGCGCAGTGGGTCGCGGCGCAGGCTGCGCTGTTGGCGCTGGCGCCGGCGTCGCTGCCGGAACGGCAGCTTCTGCCGCCACGCCGGGTCCGCGTGCCTGGATTCCCGCTGAAGCACTGGTAAAGTTCCATCTCACCGCGCCGGTAACTGTCGATCCCGTGAGCCCGCAGGAATCGGCCCGCCTGGCCGAAGGTCTTTATCCCGGCGGACCGAGCCTTTATCGTCGTGGACCGTACGGGTCGCCGTATTACGGCTATGCTGCTTATCCCTATGGTTATCCCGCAGTTTACTATCGGCCGTATTACATGACCGGCGGCTTTTACTACTGGCGATAAATCGACAGGGAGTAGCCAACAGGGAATAGGGAGTCGAAACGGGCATCCGCCTAAGTCGGATGCCCGTTTAATTCGGGGCCTTGTTTGCCGTGTCGGGCTCGAAGCTGGTTAAAGGCTGTCGTCTATAATCGAAGAGTCGGATTCAGCGAATATCGCGCTTGCGTAGGCCGCCCAGAAACAAGCCGAATCCTATCTTCAACTGGGCGCCCCGGATCTCGATTCTGAGACCTGGGTTTAGACGCGCGTTGAGGTTTCAAGTCCATCCATGATTCGTTTTCTGCAAACAGATAATCGCCTGACCAAAGCCCTCCTCGTCGTAATCATCGGCGCCGCTTCCATTTCGATGGTGGTGTATCTTATTCCCGGTCTCGCAGGGACTGGCGCCGCCGCGCCTGACACCTATGCCATCGTCTATCCGCACTGGTACAGCCGCTTCCTCGGGTCGGGCGACACAGTCACCCAAACACACGTCGACCAGATGGCGCGCAACGAACTGCGCCAGCGCGGCCCGCAGTATGCCAACAACCCGATGCTCGTGCAGTTCTTTGAGTCTCAGGTTGGCCAGCAGCTTGTGCAGCAGCAGGTTCTGCTTCAGGAGGCTCACAGGCTAGGCATCTCGGCGACCGACGCTGACGTGATCAAGTTTCTCCATACTGGCATGACCGGAGAAACACTGTTTCCGGGCGGCAAATACATCGGTGACCAGGCCTACGCGCAATTGGTCAGCGACCGCTTGAATATGTCGGTAAAGGATTTTGAAGACGGCATCAAGGACGACATCACCGCGCGCCGGCTCGAGGCCCTGATCACCAGTGGCGTGACCGTTAGCGACCAGGAAGTGCATGATACCTACCGCAAGCAGAACCTGAAGATCAAGTTCGACTACGCGGTCATCTCCGACGACGATATCCGCAAATCGATTAACCCGACGGACGGGCAGCTCCAAGATTTCTTCAAGAAGAACGCAGCGCGCTATGCGAGTGCGGTTCCCGAAGAGCGCAAAGTCACTTACTTCGCATTCGCAACGAGCCAGATTCCCGGCGGCGTTCCGCAGCCTACGCAGCAGCAGGTTCAGCAGTACTACAACGAGCATCTGAGCGACTATCAGGTGCCGGAAGAGGCGACGTCGCGCCACATTCTCATCAGCGTGCCTGAAAGCGCAGACGCCAAGACCGACGCTGCCGCCAAGGCCAAGGCGGAGATGGTGCTGAAGCAATTGCAGGCGGGCGGTAGCTGGGCCGATCTGGCGAAGAAATATTCCGACGACCCGGGCAGCAAGAACAGCGGAGGCGAGCTGGGGCCGGCACAGCGCGGCAAGATGGTGCCCGCGTTTGACAATGCCATCTTCACGCAGAAGATCGGCGACATCGAGATCGTAAAGAGCAGCTTCGGCTATCACGTCGTGCAGGTGGAGTCGCGCGAGGCGGCGCACACCAAGCCGTTGAGCGAAGTGCAGAGTGACATCCAGGCCGCGCTTGAGCGGCAGGAATCGACCATCGCGCAGGAGAACTACGCTGGCACGCTTACCTCTGAGGCCGTCAAGAACGGCCTCGAGAAAACGGCCACGGCGCATCATCTTGATCTTGTGACCACGCAGCCAGTTGGCCGGGATGGTGTCATTCCCGGACTGGCCGACAGCGCGCAGCTGCTCACCAAGGCCTTCGCGGCCAAGCAGGGCGATCCGCCGCAGTCGGCGCCCACCGGCGAGGGTTACGCCATCTTCCAGGTCACCGGCATCGCCCCCGCTCACGCACCCACCTTCGCTGACTGGAAGTCGCACATCCTCGACGACTATCGCGACGAGCAGGCGCCGATTCTGCTAAGCCAGAAGACGAAAGATCTTGCCGACAAGGCGAAGGCGATGAACGATCTTACCAAGGCTGCCAAGGCCGACGGCGCGACCGTGAAGACCAGCGACCTGGTGAGTAATACCGGCCAGGTGCCGGACTTCGGTGAAGTGGGCCAGGTTGCCCCGCAACTCTTCGATATGAGCGTCGGTACCATCAGCGGGCCTATCAACGCGGGCCGTACCGGCGTCGTAGTCAAGATTACCGACAAGCAGGAACCCACCGCCGACGACATTGCCAAAAACTTCGACCAAACCCGCGATCAATTGCTCGATGAGCGCCGCCAGGAGGCCTTCAGCGTATTCATGAGCGCTGTGTGGAACGACTACAAGAAGCACAACCGCATCCGCTTCAACCAGAAGGCGCAGGAGCAGCCGGGAATGTAGTTCTGCTGCCCGCGCAAGAAGCCAAAAGCCCGCAGCCGACTCGGTTGCGGGCTTTTCCTGTCAGAATTGCGGGCCGATTACGCTTCGCTTCTCAGTCGGCCGTAGGCGCGGCCTGGAGCTCTGGCATTGACGCCACGTGCTCAGCCCATCGCGGCTTGATCCAGAGCCAATAGAACAGCAGGTAGAGCGTGCCCACCAGTGCGCTCACTCCCATGTCGATTCCTGACAGGCCTCGGGTTCCCCACCACTTCGCACCCAGTCCATCCACCGCGGCCATATAGGCCACGGGAATATTCCCCAGGCTTACTGTAATTGCATAGCGGCTGCTGGCGCTGGTCCCTTTGTCGCCGATCACCTGAAGCACGATCGCAGTGAAGTTCGCGTAGCCCGCGCCCACCGTCACCAGATAGAAGACCGTTCCCACTAGGTAGCTGGCGGAATTGGTCGGGCCCAGGCACAACACACCGATCGATCCCGCATTCATCAGGCCGAACAGAATGTAAGTCAGTCGCGGATCGGTGCGCTTGGGGACGACTGCCATCAGCAACGCGCCCGCTGCAGTCAGCAGCGAGCCGAAAATTCCGTTCAGCCAGGCGACCTCGGCGCTGGAAACGTGATAGTCGGTCGCAATCCCAGGTAGCAGGCTCACCGCACCGCCGCTGCATAGTGGCGAAGTGATCAGTAGGATTGCGGGCAATGCGCTCCAGCGTAAAAAGACCGTCTTGAATTCGCGGCCCATCTCGACGAGTTGCTTGCCGAGCACTGCTCCGCCTTCACTGCTTCGCGGCGGTGGCACATCCAGGGCAAGCACTGCCAATCCCGGCAGTAGAACTGCCGCGGCTCCGATCAGTCCCAGCACCGGGCGGCTCACGTGCTCGGCAAGCATGAGCAACCCACCGGCTCCCAACGCCCCTCCGCCCAGGTTGCCCGCCTGGACCATGCTGGAGACGCGCGACTTCTGCTCCTCCGGGACCTGCGAGGCGGCGATTCCTCCGAAAGCAGCCGAAGTCATCATTATGGTGCACATTGCTGCGAAGAGCAGGACCACCGCCGCGGGACTGGACAGATCGGGAATGAAGAAGGCCACCGTTGTTCCAACTGCGGTGAGGCAGACGGCCAGCAGGTACCAGTGCTTTCTGCTGATCCAGAAATCGGCGAGCGGGCTCCACAGAAAGTAGAGCATCGGCGGGATTCCCAGCAGGGCGATTTCGTTGGCAATGCCAAACATGGCATGGCCCTCGCGCCGGAGTAGGAAGGAAAGCAGCGATCCCGCGACTGCTCCGGAATACACTCCATAGGGCATCGAAAGCAACAGGAAAAGCCACGACGCAGGCGTCCGGTGGCGGCTATTCAGCGCAGCTTCCGGGCCCCTGGTTTCGTCCGAGTGAGGAAGACTCATCGTGCGTGCAGGATCTCCCATTCCAAAGTAAATTGGTCTGAATTGTCACGATTCTACAGGAGGCCCAACCGGTTGCCACGGGAATTCCGCGCAATTCTGTGCGCGCCCTGCGCAATCTCAATTGTCTTTAGCGCAGCCCCGTCGTCGCCAGCGGCAGACCGGTCTCGGGCGAGTGATCGGGCTGTGCTTCCAGATTCGGCGCGACAGTCACGCCGGGAAACGACGCCGCCGCGACCGTCACATTCCATCCGTCGACGACAATCTGCGTATCTTCACCATTGAAGTTGCTATCTGCGGCGTCGATTGTGATCGTCTTCGTTTCGTTGGGAACAAGCGAAACATAATTATCGCTGTAAAAGACCGGCAGCACGCGCAGGCCCGATTTGCGGCGCAGTTGCACATGTGCCATGAGCGCAATCTGATTCGTGCGATTCTGCAGCGTGACGTTGTAGGTGCGCCGCCCGGCGATTTTACCTTCGATTTGGTCCACCTTCGCCGTCAGCGTCACCATCGGCAACTGGTTCAGCGCAGTCAATTCGTCGGGATGGTCCGGCTGCGCGCGCCAATAGAAGTTGCTTGAGATCATCTCGCCCGCCTTGTCACGTAAATCGAGCTTGACGAAATGCACTGCGGAGAGATTTGCGGGAAAATCAATTGCCCCAAGATCGGTTGCAGCTTCCGGCGCTGCCGTCACCTTTGTATCGCGCTCCGATGCCAGCGTGCCGTCGAGATTGTAAATTGCGATGCGCGCACTTGCGTCTGTAACCGGATCGGGCCTGTTGTTGATCACCTGCACGTGGCCGCTGAGAGGGCCTGTTGCCGACTCGTTGAACTGAATGTGTTCCATCTCCGACGCGTGCATCACGGCAAAGTACGACGACATCGGCTCAAGATCGTAGTGATAGATCTGCCAAACGAAGCTGGGCTGAGCCGGGTTGCTCATCCATGTGATCACAGCTGTGGTGGGATGAAACATCACCGCGTTGCGCCCCTCGTACATCGCGCGGAAGGCCTCGTAATTCGCCATCTGCGCCTTGCGCACAAAGTCGGCGAGGTTGCGGAACGGTCCGTAGCGCGCGGCAATCTCGCCGGGATACTTATCTGAACCGGAGTTGCCCTTGGCAAAGTCGTGCTCCGCCCAGTCGTCGTCAATCGTCTCCCAGTCTTTTTGCGGCATCATGCCGTGAATCGATTCGAGCGTGGGCACGCTCACACTTCCGGTCTCTGTCTTAAAATAAT
>Ga0335073_10005498_pt1 | contig 17784 bp, 17 predicted proteins | sample Lox_Sample_22_FD_207093 | JGI IMG/M metagenome (GOLD analysis project Ga0335073, IMG submission 207093) | Soil microbial communities from Loxahatchee National Wildlife Refuge, Florida, United States - Lox_Sample_2.2 | ecosystem: Environmental > Terrestrial > Soil > Wetlands | place: USA...
TGGCACGGTGCTGTCCTACGAATCGACGCAATTGGCCGATTCCGGCCCTGCCGCCGATGTCTTTTTGTTGAGCCACCCCGTGGTCAGAGGCCAGAGCGGTTCGCCGGTTCTGGCGGTTCATTCGCATGCGGCCGTAGGTTTGGTCGAAGGCCTCTGGCTGCGCGGCGTGCCTCTTCCGCGCGCCAAATCGGCGCCCCTCCCGGACGACACCCCCGGCGCCGCTATCCCGATTCGCTACGCCATCGCTCTCCTGCAGCAACACGCCATCGCGTGGCATTCAGCCGCTTCCTCCGCGGTCGCGCCGTCTTCAACGGCTTCGCAGTCGGCTTCAGCGCGGCCCAAACAATAGCCGCAAAACACTGAGCAATCTTTACGCATGCAGGCTCTGTCGGCGCCGACTGAGAGACGCCTGCGTTCCTACACAGGTGGAAATTCAGGGGATGACGACGAGGCGGCGGCCAGCGGTTTCTAGGCGCTGCCATGCTTGTTCGATTTCAGAGAGGGGCACGGACTCGGTTTCGATTTGAAGGACGCCATTCGCGCCCCATTCTAGGACTTGGCGCATGGCGGCGACCAGAACGTCGCGCGCGGGAATTCCGGCAGTGCCGAGGATTGTTAGCGCCGTGCTTCGGAGCACAGCGGCGGGAAGTGCAATCGTCGGTCCAGCGCTCTCACCCACCTGGACAAGGCGCGTCTCCGGATTTGTGACAGCGAATTCCGGTCGAGTGATCGCGCCGAGAAGGGCTTCGGTGGGCCGGCCCCAAACGTAATCGATGACGACGTTGAAACCGGCTTGGCCTGCTTCGCGCGCGAAGTCTCTTTTTAGGTCATCATCGGGCTGGTTGAGTTGAATGGTCGCATCCGCGCCGAGCTGGCGCAATTTTTCAAGAACTTGCACGTTTCGTCCGGCGGCGGTCACGCGCCCTGCTCCAAGCAATTTTGCGATTTGAACGGCCAGCTTTCCTGTTACGCCTGTCGCACCCAGAATCAGCACGGTCTCGTCTTTCGCCACTTTCGCGCGGTGATTCAGGGAAAGTAGGGCGGAAACGCCGGGATTCGGCAGAGCCGCGGCGGTCGCATCGTCGAGAACGTCTGGCACGGGGAAGCAAAACGCCGCCGGCGCCACAGTGCGCTGGGCCATGGCGCCGAAGGGACGGCGCGGGCCGCCAAAAAAGACCCGCGTTCCGTCGGCGAGATCGCCCACGCCGTCGGTGCCACAAATGACTGGAGATTCGCGAGGGCTGGCATAGTGCGAGCCGCTGGCGAGTTGTTTGTCCACGGCCTTTAGCGACGCCCCGCGGACCCGGATGAGGGCTTCGCCCTGCCGCGCTTCGGGCTCGGCAAAATCTTCGGCGCGTGGTGGCTTTCCCAATTCGTGCAAAACGGCGGCCTTCATAGATCCTCGTGTTCCTGCGTGAGAGTTTCGGTTTCTACTTTGCAGAACGGTCAAAACCAGGCGAATGGAATTATGCCACCGTTCGATGAGGGAGGCTGAACCATCCTCGATCGAGAAGATCGAGAAAATGGCATTCGGCTGGGGTTTCCTCCGGACGTATTATTTCCCCGAGTGTAAAAATCAATGGCTCCGTAATATCATTTGAGCTGCGCCGAAAGATTGCCGCGCAGGAGGATCGCGATGACTCCGAACGACTTCCGCAAAATGGCTCTCAGCTTTCCGGAAGCGGCCGAGCGCGCGCACATGCATCATCCCGACTTTCGCGTCGGTGGCAAAATTTTCGCGACGCTTGGTTATCCCGACAAAGCCTGGGGCATGGTCAAGCTCACTCCGGTTGAACAGGAAATGCTGGTCGCGGCCGAACCGGAGGTATTCGTGCCGGCCAAAGGCGCGTGGGGACGGCAGGGCAGCACGACTGTCCTTCTTAAGTCCGCCAAGAAGACGACGGTACGAAAAGCTCTATCCGCGGCTTGGCGCTTAGCTGCTCCCGAGAGCCTGATGAAGAAAATCAAGAAGTGAGGCGGGTTTAGTCAGGACTCTCGCGATTCCGCCGCGGGAGTAAAACATGTGGGCGAAGGCGTTGAAAGCGCAAACAGTGTGTCGATGCGAGTCTCTTCCGTGGCAATTCGGAATTTGCCGCGTGCAGGGCCGTAATTATGTTGCGCACTCTCGGCTCGGGAATCAAAATGCAGAGATGAATCTTATGCGCGTGTGGTGTGCTGAAGAGCGCCGGCTCCTTCCAAGTCATAATTCTCAAAAGTGGGAGCAAGGCTCCCGCACTCCAGACTAGAACAGCGCCTCGAAATTAGAAGAGCGCCTGGCCGCGGGTACGCTTGACACGTGGCGTGGGCTGACCTATGGTCTTGCTCGTAGAAAGTGGAAGTCGCAAACTCCTACCTGCTCCTGATGATTTCCGCTTTGGAGGTATCCCATGCCGCTCAGTCTTGCAACTCTTTCCATGATCGAGTCTCCGGTTTCCATGCAAGAGGGCCTTAAGATTCTCGAGCGCGATGATTACCGCTGCCAGTACTGCGGGCTGGACGGGCGCGCGAATTTCGAGAACGCACTCGTGATGCGCGTGGATTTCGTCGTACCCCGCGCCCGCAAAGGAAAAAAGGATCCGAGCAATTTGGTGGCGTGCTGCCTTCCCTGCAATACGATCAAGGGCAAGAAGGTTTATAAGAGCATGGACGAAGCCAAAGCGTTCGTGCTGAAGAGCCGCGAGGAGTTGCGCAAAACCTGGCAAGCGAAGACGGCGCGCCAGCCTAAGTCTGCGAGCGCTTAGAAGCTCATTGATGGCTCCTCGCGGTTGTCTCGTGCTGGCGGTTGTTTCGTGCCGAATGTGCACGGGCTATCTCTGCATTCGTTCAGGACAGCGCTACTTTCCTCAAGCATGAGCCGGCGGCAAAGGCCGTGGGGATAGGCATATTCAGAGCGAAATCGATATGACCATGGTATAATGACCATAGTTGTATTCGAGGTTCGCGATGAAAAAAATGGCGGCGGGCGCCTTCAAGGCAAATTGTCTTGCGGTGATGGATGAAGTTCAATCCAAACGCGAGACTGTGATTATCACCAAGCGCGGCAAGCCCGTGGCGAAACTTGTTCCGGTCGAACCGCAAGGCGATGATATTTTCGGGTTTCTTCGCGGGAAGGTTAGAATAACCGGCGACGTGGTTTCCCCAGCTTTATCCCTAAGTGAGTGGGGCAATCTCGCGTGATTTTGCTCGATACGCACATTGTGCTTTGGCTAACCTCAGAGCCGTCGAAGCTTTCAGGCAACGCCAAGACAGCAATTGAGGAAGCGCGCCGGAACGCGGTGGGATTGGCCATCTCTGCCATCACACTTCTCGAGTTGGCCACACTGGTGAGCAAGGGCCGAATCGTCATCGACATCAGCCTAGAATCCTTGCTGGGGGAAGTGGAATCTCGGTTCGCGGTGCTTCCCATAACTGGCCGAGCGTGCGCCCGCACCATCTCTCTTCCTATGACCTACCCGAAAGATCCCGCGGATCGCATCATCGGTGCCACCGCGCTGGTCGAAGGGCTGACATTGATTACCGCCGACCGCGAAATCCGCCGCTCGAAAGCCGTCCGCACAATTTGGTGAGAACGCTTGAGCAAAAACAATCGCTCTGGCTTAGCTCCCTCACAAAAAGGAAATTGAGTCCTATGGCGCACACACCTCGCGCTGAGTTAACTCTCCAGCAGTCCACTGTTGCGAGTAACATCGACTGGCAGACTCAGCTTTTTCGCGTCGACATTCACGATTAAGCCGAACGGGAGCCATTCGGAAAATCTGTGACGATTCGAGCTTTTGCTCTGCCTTCAAATTTTCAGAGGCGATTTGCGCTTGACCGTGCGGAACGGGGCGAATAGATTGCAAGACGAAGGGAGTCTCCAATGACATTGCGGATCAGAACCATTTCCGAGGATGGTGCGGCCAAGCGACCCTGTTTTCGCGCCCTCATCACTTTCCTGGTTTCAGGCGCGTTTCTATTGCTGGCTGCGGGCGCGAGCGCGGGACAGGTCTCGCTGGAAACGCTGATGAGCAAGATGAAGTGGCGAAGCGTGGGGCCGTACATTGGCGGACGAGTCGTGGCCATCGCGGGCGTTCCGGGAAATTCAAATCTTTATTACGCGGGTGCCGTAGGAGGCGGAATCTGGAAGAGCACGGACGAAGGTCTGCAGTGGAAGAATATTTCGGACGGCAAGTTGCCGGGACCGAGCCCGAGCATCGGCGCGATCGCCGTGGCGCCATCGAATCCAAAGATTATTTATGCGGGGACAGGCGAAAGCGATATCCGCAACGACATGATACCGGGCGACGGAATGTTCAAGTCGACCGACGCGGGCGAGACTTGGGAGTATGCGGGACTGCGCGAGACGCACACGATCAGCGCGATTGTGGTGGACCCGACAAATGCGGATGTGGTCTATGCCTCTTCGATGGGGCATGTGTTCGTGCCGGATCCGGAGCGCGGCGTGTTCAAATCCGTGGACGGCGGCAAGACTTGGAACAAAATTTTGTTCGTCGACGAGAAGACAGGCGCGATTGATTTGGTGATGGAACCGAATCAGCCCAACGTGCTTTATGCGGCGATGTGGCAAGCGACGCGGACACCATGGTCGCTATCGAGCGGAGGGCCGGGCAGCGGACTTTATAAGAGCACGGATGGCGGCGCGCATTGGACCAACATCACGCGACATGCGGGATTGCCGGAGGGCTTGATCGGGCGCATCGGAGTGGGAGTCACGGCCAGCAACCCGGACGTGGTTTATTGCATGATGCAGGCGAAGGAAGGCGGCGTGTTTCGCTCGAACGATGGAGGCGAAACGTGGAAGCGCGTGAATGCGGAGTGGAAACTGCGGCAGCGCGCGTTTTATTACATGAGCATCTACGTGGACCCGAAAGATGCGAACACGGTATATGTGCCGGAAGTTGACGCGCTGTGGGTTTCGCACGATGGCGGCGTCACGTTCACAAAGTTGAGGACGCCGCACGGAGACAATCACATCGTATGGATCAATCCCGACGACACGAAAATCCTGCTCGAGGGGAATGATGGCGGAGCGACCGTCTCGACCGATGGGGGAAAGAGTTGGAGTACGGAACACAATCAGCCGACCGGCCAGTTCTACCACATCAATTTGGATGACCAATTTCCCTTCCACATTTACGGCGCGCAACAAGACGAGGGATCCTTCGAAGGACCAAGCGCGTCAACCGACGGGTCCATTCCGCTCGCCGACTGGCAACGCGCCGCGTACGGTGAAAGCACCTTCACGGTGCCTCAGCCGGGCGATCCGAACATCACCTATGGAAGCGGCTACTACAGCATTTTCTTGAGGTACAACCTCGCGACAGGTCAGTACGACAGCGTGAGCCCGTGGCCGGATTATTTGGAAGGCGCGGCGTCGGACGAGTTGAAATACCGATTCGGATGGACTCACCCGATTCTATTTTCGCAGGCGAATCCGCGAGAGATGCTGATCGGCGCGCAATACGTCTTGAAGAGCGAGGATTACGGCAGAACGTGGGCGCGTATCAGTCCGGACCTGACACGCAACGTGGCCAGCACCGAGGCACCGAGCGGCGGGCCGATCGATCTCGACCATTCGAGCGCGGAGGTCTATCCGGGGCTTTCCGTGATCGCTGTTTCGCCGATGGATGACAACGTGATTTGGGCGGGATCGGATGATGGATTAGTGCACGTGACAACGGATGGCGGGCGAGACTGGAAAGTGGTAAATCCGCCGGGCTTGCCCGAGCAATCGTGGATCAGCTCGATCCAGCCCGCTGCTACGGAGCGCAGCACGGCGTATCTGGTTTCGCGGCGGTATATGTGGGACGACTTTAAGCCGTACGTCTATGTGACCAGCGATTTGGGCGGGCACTGGAAATTGCTGACGAACGGACTGCCGGCGGATACGTATGCGTTTGCAATCCGGCAGGATCCGAACGACACGAATCTGTTGTTCCTCGGAACAGACAGCACTGTTTATGTGAGTTTCGATGCGGGCGCGCATTGGCAGCCCCTTACACTGAATTTGCCGCCGGCGCAGGTGCGCGATATAGCGATCAATTCACGTCAAGGCGATCTGGTGATTGCGACGCACGGGCGATCGTTCTGGGTGCTGGACAATTTGTCGCTGCTCGAACAGTTGGGCCAGAAGCCCGCAGTCGAGAGCGCCAGCGCCTTTGTGTATGCGCCGCAACAGGCGTGGCTGACACATGCGTACGGCCAGCCGCCACCGGATTTTCCGGCGATGGATGCGGGGCAGAATCCGCCGTTCGGCGCGAGTGTATTTTTCCACGTTCCCGCGGGGTATGACGGAAAAACGCAGGTGAGCCTCGAGTTCACGGATGCGCAGGGAAAGCTGGTGCGCCGCTTCGCGCTGCATTTGAAAGAGAAAGAAGCGAAAGAGGCGAGCGAAGAAAACGCAAGCGCGAAGACTCCCGAGGAACAAAAAAAAGAGCAAGAGGAAAAGCTTACGGCGATCGAGCCGGGCATGAACTTGTTCCAATGGAACCTGCGGTATGCGGACGCCACCGACGTGAAAGGCTTTCAGGCGCCAATCGCGGCCGGCGGTTTGGACGACACCGTCGATGGACCGGTCGTTGTGCCGGGGACGTATACGGTGACGCTGGACTACGGCGGACTGAAGACGCAGCAGAACTTTCAGGTGGCGCTCGATCCGCGACTGCACGCGAGCCAGGATGATCTGGCGGCGAGCCTGGCGCTGGAGTTTAAAGTCCACGACGATCTCAACGCGCTCGACAGGAAAATCAACGAAGCGATGGAGGTGCGCGAAAAGCTCGAGACGGCTGTGCGCGAGCACCACTTGACTGAGGACCGGGCCGGACAGACGATCAAAGAATTAGACAGTGAGATTGCCAACCTCGTGCAAATGGACATTCACTCGAGCGAGGGCAGCTTGCTGCACGAGACGAAGCTGCACAGCCACTTGGCGTATCTGGCGGCGGACGTGGGCCTAGGCTATGGAAGGCCGACGCCGGCGCAGTACGACGTGTTCCAATATCTGGATCAACAGACGCAAACGGGCGAGCAGTTGCTGGACGCGGCGATCGCGCAGGGCAAGAAGTTACTGTAAGGGAGGACGGTCGGCGCGGCTGCAAGAACTTATGGTAGGGGCGGTGGGGATCGAAATCCGCGTTTCCAGTATTCTCAAAGACTTACGAAGCACTGCGGGGCACGGAAAGAAACAACTTAGCATTCAAGGGAACGCTTAATGCTGCCCTAAAGCTGCCTCGTATTTCATCCCGCTTTCCGCATCGGTGGCAACAGCATTTCGACCACTTTCCCATGAGCTTCCCGCATGGCCTGAGGAACTGCTTGCGTGTAGATGTTCATGGTTGTCCGAATGTCGGCGTGCCGCAAGAGTTCCTGCTGCACTTTCACGTCAACACCGAACGCTCGCAGAAGAGTCGAGTACGTGTGACGAAATGTATGCCAACCAATACGCCCGATGTGAGCAGCGATTCCCGCAGGGACGAGATGATGTTCCTGCAAGCGTCCCGGCCAGTAGGGCTTTCCACTTTCAAGGTTGGCGAAGACCCAATCGCTATCCTTTGCGTGCGGACTTGTCCGTGCCTTGTGTTGTTGCAGCAACTCTGCAAGGATCGGATCAACCGGCATCCACTTCTTTGAGTACTGCGTCTTCACTTCGTCCTCAACTCCCGCGACCCATGAACGTTGTATTCTTACTCGCAAGTCATTCCACTCGAAATCGCCCCATTTAAGTCCCAGCATTTCGCTCACTCTAAGCCCGAGACAAGCTGTCACCACACACATAGTCCGGCATGGTTCCGGAACATGCTCAATGAATCGGCGGAACTCCTCGGTTGTAAGTGTCCGAGGTTCCCGCTCTCGCTTGGACGAACCCTTAATGTGAACGAGGTTCATGGGGTTGATTTGAAATGGAATCAGTTCCCACCGCATCGCCCAGTTGAATAAGACGTGCATCATGCTGCGAATGTGTCCTTTGCTCTTCGGGGCTAGGCTGAGATCCTCGATCCACTTCTCTACCGGGAGAGGTTTTATCTTCGCGAGAGGTACGCCCGCCCAGTGTGGTCTAATGTGATTCTTGATCCACGACTGGTAGCGGCTGCGAGTTGTGCGCCGCTCGGGAATTGCCTCGCGAAGATAGCGGTCAATCACTGCACCAAAATTTATCTCCTCGGCAGGCCTTGGAGCGTTGACTGAAAGGCGGAGTCCTTCCGCCGCCCTCCATGCCTCGGTCTTCGAGGGATACTGCAATACCGTTCCCACGATCACCGAGTTCTCCTTGCGTCCGCCGTTTGGCATCGTGGACCGATATGTCCATACCCAAACGTCTGGGCCTCGCCTGCGGGCTTTCCTACGTAACCATCCGAACTGATACCGTGTCCGCTTAAACATTCACTTCGCCTCCTTTGATAAGCGGCACGGATGGCGAGTTGAATTTAACCGAGAACGCAGCCACGAGTCCAGTTCCGATGCACGGAAATACCAGTGGCCTCCGATTTGATATCCGGGCAGGTTTCCTCGCCGTGCGTATCGCTGGAGAGTCTTAACGTGGATGTCGCCGAGCAATTTGGTCGCAGCGAGACTTGTGATCAAAGGCTCGAAGGCATCCTCGAACTTCTTTGAAGGCGTGCCTGAGATCGCATCAACGAAACTCCCAGTGGTGCTTCTCTCATCTCCCCCTGTGGCCGCGCGGCGTGGCGCGGCATTGGCCGTACTACCAAAATTGATAGACGAATAGTTCTGCCCGCGCTCCAGCGGCGGTGATGCTGCGGTCTCCTCCTCGATGTGACTTGCATCCGCAAGACTGCTTACTACTTGACGTGAGCCATGTCGTCGGTCGGACGCTGGGTTCTCACGCATGCCGGATTGGAAGCGGTGGTGCATGGGGTTTTACTTCAATTCCAGTTGGAACGACTCTCCTTTCGAGCTTGGTGCGTGATTACTGGTATGTTGTCCTGAAAGCCAGGACTGAAACTCTTTGTCTTTGGCATATACAAGTTTCAGGGCTTCGGTCACGACGTACGATGGCGAGCAGTCGAGGAACTCTGCGTACTTCGCAAGCTTCCTCTTCGCTTCGTCGTCGAGTCTCAACTGGACTACTGTGGTCTTGGCTTGTTTGGGTGGTGCTTTCAGTACTGCCATTGCGATTCTCTCCTCTCTGTATTTGGAATTATTTCTTTCTTGCCTTCGGGATTGATTGCGTCTGTGTATGCGCGCGGGCAAAACGCGGTCATGCTTCCTGCGTGACGGGCGGGAGCGACCCCACAGGAGTTTGGGCGGCTGAAGGCCGTCCAAAGTGGGGTCGCTCCCGCCCCTCCCAGTGTTTTGCCCGCGTGCAGTATCTTTGCCTTCGATTTATGCATCTGCTTATTTCTCTTCTGCTTGTCGTGCATTCCCCTCGAAAGCTGGTTTGAAAGCTGACCCGAAAGTCGGTTGTAGGCTGTCCGTCACCTCATGGCCGATGGGCTCGCGTTTTTTGCTTGGGATTCTCGCTTCAAACAGGGCGGCTTGGCCGTCCACCAGTTCCGTGCGGAACGACACTTCCCGCCTCGGCGCCAGCCCCCGAAATTCCTCGCTCACATCCCCAGCGGTGATTTGGCCGTTCAACCATTGCTCATATCGCATGTCCGTCTGAGCATCATTGAATCGCTTCTTGGCTTCATTCAGGAATTCGATCTGTTCCACGTTCAGCCTTGCGTACTGCTTGGTCTCCCACATGTGCCGGTAATGAAAATAGCGCAAGCCTTCTACCCCCGGATCGGGATCCGTCGTGCGCGGGGCCATCGCCAGAAAAAGCTCACGAGCTGCTGCGAAGTGCTTGGAACTCGTGGCGACGTACACAAAATTCACCTGCGGCACAGCCGCAAACAGACTGCCGTAGGCGAAGAGATGCGTCTCAAAACTGGCGAGACTGAGCAGCCCCGGATCCACAAAACTGAAGGTAACCACAGAGGGAGAAGAGGAAGATTCAGGAGTGAAGAACAGCGGGAATTTGTCGACGAAATAACGGTCCGTGGTCTTTTCACGGATCGCTCCTTTATACCGCTTAGCGGGAAGCAGGGCTCGACTGACGGAGAGTTTCTGGCAGAAATAGCCGACCTTCTCGGTCTCGGTTTCGAGATAGCGGTACTCGAGGTGCGCCAGGACGAAATCAAGAACAGCCAGTTTCGTGCGGATGTGTTCGGCTGAATGCTCACGGCGATTGCGAAGATTTTCCCGGCCGATGGCGCGATACACAAGGCGAGAGAAAAGATGGTAGACGCGGCCGTTTCGAAGCAGCAGGCGGGCGGTGGCATGTCCCTTTCCGAGCACCTTCTGTGTGAAAGCCATGCTCTTATCACCGCTTTTGGTCCCCGTGAAGGCCAAGTACTGACGAGTGGAGAAATACCCAGAGTGAATGGCCACGAGATACAGGAAGCGGGCCTCGTCCTCGGTGTAGCCGAAGCCGCGGAGGTTCTCGATACTGATTTCCGGGAAGTGCATGGTTCACAAGCTCAGAATCGCGGTCATAATCTCCCGGTCGTCGCGCACGCGTCGCAGGCCAGCCGCGTCCTCAGGTCGAGCGTAAATATGAAAGCCGGCGCGAGCCTTTTCTGCTAGATGGCCAGCGTGGTAGTGGCCCGTAGCAAGTTCCAGGTCGAGGCGGGAGATTTCCATTTCCTGGTTGGCGTACTCGATGCGCAGGTCGGGGAAACTGACCTTGCCGTGAATAACCGGAATCCCCAATTGCTGCGCGAAGGCTTCCTTACTGCGTTTCGTTTGACCCTCGCCTTGCGCTTGGGCCCGGCCAAGTTTTCGGTAGAGCTTTTCCTTGAGTTCATAGTCGAGCTGCACCCTGAGCACCTTGCCTCCTTTGCGTTCGATCTCGTCGGCAGCCTTGTGATACATGCGGTACAAGGCGGCATCATGCTCGGCTTCCTTGGGCTTTACAAAGCCTGAGTAGATGGCTTGATCGTCGGGTGCGAAGCCCTGGCGACGAATCAAGTGTTTGCCTTCCTTTGTCAGAGCGAGGACCTGCCGAGACTCCCTCTTCAAGACGCTCGTGTCTCGTTGCTCGACAAGCCTCTGTTGAATCAGATAGCGAAGATCGCTGTCCAGTCGTGAGCGGTCACCCGCGTAGGCGTGCTTCGCGAGATCCTCCACAGCCACTACTCGAAACTTGCCGACTTCTGTGAGGGTATGAATTTCCGATGGCCGCAGCGAATAGCTTCTGTCCCTGTTGTGGATTTCCGTGCGCTCGCGCTGGGCGAGAACGTCAGCTTGCCGGGTATCGCGGGATAAGGGTTTTGCTTCTTGGCGCTCGCGGCTCTGGCAATCGAGATGGTCAGACTGATATTCGGCTTCCTTGAGCTTTGCCAGTCTTATTCGGACGCTGGCATTCGTTTGCGTGCTGCCGCCTCGTCCGCGGCTTGATTCTCGACCACCGTTGTACGGCTCAGATGGCGATTGAGAATCGCGAAAATCATCAATTTCGAATCCATCAAAGCCTCGTGACATTTAAGGACTCCTGTGGGTTTAATCGAACAGCCGAAGCAGAAATCAACTGCAGTGGAGAAAAACAAAGCGCCTGCGGAAGAAGAGTTAGCATCATACGGTGATGTATTTGCTAAAAGCCTCTACGGTTGCCCTGTACTTGTCTCGTTTTCTTGATACAGGAAGACTTCTTCGACATTCTTCCCGAATATGCGGGCAATCTTAAAAGCCAAGTCCAGCCCCGGCTCGTATTTGCCAGTTTCCACCGCGTTGATACACTGCCGCGTCACGCCGACGGCATCGGCAAGGTCGGCCTGCGACCACTCCTTTTCAGCTCTCAAAACGCGAAGTCGGGTCTTCATTCTTGATACCGCCAGGAAAAGAGGATTAGGCCGATGCTCCACAAGGCGATCATCAACACCGGAACCAGGAGTGTGGCTCCGGAAAGGAAACCGAATCTTTGCAAGATGCCGACGGCTAGTGTGAGGAGTAAGGAGCCAACAAAAGCAAAGCTCGCTGCTTCGTGGTTGATCAGTCTCTGATGTGTGTCTGCGACTTTCAGGAAGCGAAGGAAACTCCATATTCCTCCGCCAGCCAGAACAACGCCAAGCATTAACAGTGCTTCTTGCGCAGGCTGATTCACCTCGACGGCCACGATGAAAGCTCCGGTTGTAAGAAACACGAAAACATAGAACATGTGCAGCGCATTTTTCCGCTGCCGCTTCGTTTGCTGAGGTCCCGGTAGAGTAGACATGGCATGACTCCTCTCTCCGATCAAAGAGTATTCTATTCAGGTCTACATGTCAACTATACATTACTGCTAGACACTTTAAGGCGTCCATGATACTATCTACACTAGGGTTGTCGAGAGGGGCCGACACTACTCGAAAGAAGGCTATAATGGGTTCCATGGCAAAGGACGTGATTCACGTTTCGGACAAAGAGGCTGCCAGCGACTTTGCTTCGCTTCTGGCTCGTGTCCGTGAGGGTGCCGAGGTGATTATTGAGCACGACGCGCGACCCGTCGCTGTGGTACGTCCAGCAGAGGTTTTTCGGGGCCGCCTTCTTTCGGAGTCCATCGCATTGGCAGAAGCACACGCGAAAGAACTAGGATACGAACCAACGATGGACCCGGACTTCGTCGTCGACTTGAGAGAGATTATCAAGAGCCGCAAGCCACGTGACCTCTCAGCATGGGAATAATCCTTGATTCCAGCATTCTCATTGCCGCGGAACGTGGCGGTGAGAGTGTTGCGCAAATTCTCAAACGCGTGCAAGCGGCGCATGGTGAGATGGTGGCGGGACTCTCTGCTGTAACTATCGTCGAGCTCACTCATGGCATCTATCGAGCCAAAACCGATGCAGACCGTAAGCGACGACAGTCATTTTCCGATGAACTCTGCCGCGACGTTCCGGTTCATCCGGTGACGCTCGAAGTTGCCCAACTAGCTGGAAAGATCGAGGGAGAGCAGGCTGCGCGTGGCATCAGCATCGCGTTCGAAGACCTGCTGATTGGCAGTACGGCGCTGCATCTCGGCTATTCTGTAGCGACACTCAATGCCCGTCACTTCCGATTGATTCCGACCCTTTTCGTCGTTCAGCTTTAGCCAGTGGAATCACCTTCCTAGTTGCCTGCCAACGTCGCTGCGGGTCGGCTCTTCGCCATTCAAAGCTTTGCCGACGAGCCCGCAGTAAACTTACGACGCGGGTCGAAACGGAACTTGCGCCTTCACCGCGGTTCCGCGCCCTGGCTCGCTATGGAATTCAAACGTCCCATCCAGTTGCCGAACGCGCTCTCTCATATTGATCAGCCCCAGCCCTCCGGATTTACCGCTTCCATCGGGATTAAATCCGACTCCATCATCCGACACCACCAGGCAGACGCGATTGTCGGACCGCGTCAGACGAACTTCAATTTGGTTGGCCTGGGCATGTTTCGCCACGTTGCCGAGCGCCTCCTGGGCGATCCGGTAGATACACAGCGCCGCCCCAGGGGACAAATCCTCCACACTTTCATCGCCGTGATACGAAACGGGAATGCCGCGTGTGTTGCTGAACTCTTCGCAATAGGAGGACAGCGCGGCTGGCAATCCCGTCTCCTGCAGCACCGCAGGATGCAGCTCATGAGATAGTTGCCGAATCTCCGCGCCCACCTGGATGAGTTTTTTCTCCACTTCACTAACTTCTGCCTTGGGTTCCGAATCGGTTGGAAGCGCAAGTGTCGCCGTACCCAGCTGGAGAGCGAGCGACGTAAGCTTCTGGAGAACGCCGTCGTGCAGTTCCCCGGCAATGCGGATCCGCTCCTCCTCCTGCACTTTCATTAATCGTTCGTTCAGCGCGCGAACCTCGCCCTGATGGCGCTCTAGCGATACCTGGTGCCGCTCTAACACAGCTTGACGATCTTCCAACACGCGGATGCGAAGACGATAGGCGGCCCAAAGGAGCGCGACCAAAGCCGCAACACACAGCGCGCGGAACCAATTCGTCTGCCAGTAGGCTGGCGCAATGGAAAAATCCAGCGTATCGCCCACTTCGTTCCACACCCCACTGTTATTGCACGCAATCACGCGAAAGGTGTACTTGCCCGGGCCGAGGTTCGAATACTGCACTTGGCGGACATTGGCCACCTCCCGCCAATGCGGGTCCTGCCCCTCCAACTTGAAGCGGAAGTGCACCTTTTCGGGCACTACCATGCTCAGCGCCGTGTATTCGATCGAGAGATCGCGTACCCGCGCAGGCAACCTCGGGCGCGAGGAGGATGCATCGCCAGACCAGTTCTGCCAGTAGGTTTCGCCATCGGCGATCACTCGCTCGATGTGTACCGGCGGCGGAAGTTTGTTCAAGGGCAGGTAGCGTGGGTCAACGACGCTGACGCCGTCCAGGGGCAAGAACCACAACTTCCCATCCGCCGTTTTTGCGACGCGCGGGCCGAAATTATAAACGCCCGCGTGGCTCCGTACCCCGTCGGAAGTGTCGAAAACAGCGCCCTCAACCCTCTGGTTCGGATCGGCCACCCAGGCGTCCAACTTGGGCCGAGCGATGCGCATCAGGCCACAAGCCATGTACAACCAGAGGGAGTGTGCGTCGTCTTCGACAACGTCGTGCACTGTGTCACATGGCAAGCCGTTCTTGCTGGTGAGCGTCGCTACACGTCCGTCCTTGAGGCGGCTCAGCCCGCCATCGGTTGCGGCCCAGAGCGTATTCTCGGAATCGAGCTGAAGGGCGTTGACACGGCCGGCGCCCAAGCCGTCGGCGGGCCCGTAGGATGCGCGGACCCGGCCGTCCTTGAAATAGACCACGCCGCCATCCCAGGATCCCAGCCACAAACCTCCGCGCACGGGGTCCGTGACAATAGGATTGGAAAGCGAGCCATGAATTCCCAGTTTGGCCCAGGGGAAGCGTTCGATTACTCGCCCTTTGCTCAAGCGATAAAGCCCCTCGAGATTGTTGGTGACCCAAAGATTTCCCTTACTGTCTCCGGTGATTTGACTTAAGGATGTGACGTGGACATCCTTCACGCGAACCAACTTGTCATTCTCGAAATATGCAAGCCCCCGAACAGTAGAGACCCAAATTCGTCCATGATCATCCTGGAAAAGGGAAGTTATATAATTATCTGGCAATCCGCTTGAGATGATTTCCTGAGCCATTGCACCAGGCGGCTCCGCGGACGGGACCCCATGGAGCTTCTCTCCACCAGTTCCGGAAACCAGCGTCTCCGTGCTTTGCCGGGCTGGGCGGCCACTGGGCCTACGATAAACGGTCACCTTCCCATTTCTCCATCTGTTCAAACCATCCGAGGTTCCAAGCCAAACGCTGCCATCGCTAGCGGCCAAGATGCAGCCCACGTTGGGGGTGGAGAGCCCTTGCTTGACAGTAATTGGGGACACCGCATAGTCGCGAAAGCGGTCCGCGCCATTGGCGGTGGCTGCCCAGATGCTGCCTTCCCGATCCTCAAAGAGGCCTTCAACAAAATTGCTTGAGAGGCCGTCCGACTGCGCGTACGCGTCCATTCGCCCCTGGTGTATGTGTACGATACCGGCGTCCCGGGTTCCGATCCACAAGCCACCGTTTCGATCTCGCAATAGCGTTCCTCCCTCATGAAACTGCGGCACACCCCGATCCAGGGGATAGTCTTCGAATTTCCCATCGACAAATTGTTTGATTCCAGTACGCCCACTGATCAAGAGGGCTCCACGATCACCTTCAAGGAAGGCGTTCCGCTGGAAGACCACGCCGGGCAGCGCAAACTCCTTCAATTCCGGCAGCGCATAGTGCTTTGGAGGATCAGGCCTCCATAGCCATAGTCCGCTTCCCGCTCCCAACCAGAGATTGCCCCGACTGTCTTCATAGATGACGGTCACACCAAAGCCGAGACTCCCGTCGCTTCCATAGCACTCGATACTTCCACTGCGGATCGCGCAGAGTTCCCCGGGTTGCGAGAACCCGGCCTCCCACACGACTCCAGCGGCCCAGATGGTTCCTTCGTGATCCTGAAGAAGCGCGCCTACATCATATCCGTCGAGGTCCGGATAGTTAGTTAGCTTGCCGTGTTTCCAACTCGCAAGTCCTTTAGCAGTGCCTAGCCAGAGAGTTCCATCGCGGGCGGCGATCAGGCTGCGAATATCGCTGCTGGGGAGGTGCTCACCCTGCGGCGGCTGCCAGGGGACTGCGCGAACGCCATCGAAGCGAAGCAGGCCGGATTCCGTTGCGAGCCAGAGGTAACCGTCGGGTGTCTGAGCAATCTGGTGGATGGTGCCTGTGGCAAATCCCTCGCGGATTTTCCACGCCGTGTGCGCGTACTGACTCACGTCCAGCGCCGGGTCCAACCCGTAAGCCCCACTCCCCCACCCCAGCAGCATCCCCAACGCAATAATCACTCGCCTCATGACACCCACATCTTATCCCACCCGCCGTTGTACTGGCCGGTCTTTAGACCGGTACATTTGTTTGGCCCTCTCTTCTCTGTGCGCTCTGTGTCTCTGCGTGTCAATTCCTTCTTTTGACTTTCAACTTTGCACCTCCTCCCGGACTGCGAGAACCACCCTTTTGGGGGCTTTCCCACACCCATTCGCGTGTTGACACTCGCACGTGCCCGCGCGTAGGCTCAGGACCTCTCGCCGCCTCGGATGTGAAACACATGCGCAGAGCCTCAGCCCTTCTGCTGCTCTTCCTCCTTTCCTATCCCCCTGCCCTTCGCGCGCAATCCACTAACGCCGCACTATCCGGCCGCGTCACCGATCCCTCCCACACCCTCATCGCCGACGCGAAAATCTCCGCCATCTGCACCGGTACAAATTTCCGCTACGAAACCACGACCAACAACTCCGGCGACTGCTACCTGACCAATCTCCCGCCCGGCCTCTATCAAATCGAAAAATCCGGCTTCAAAAAATCAATCAAACCAGACGTCACCCTTCACGTCCAGGACGCCATAGAAATCGACTTCGAAATGACCCTCGGCTCCACATCCGAGACCGTCACGGTCCAATCCGGCGCGCCGCTCGTGAACACCGAATCCGCGACAGTCAGCACCGTGATTGACCAAACCTTCGTCGACAATTTCCCTCTCAATGGCAGGAGTTTCCAGACCCTGATAATGCTCACGCCCGGCGTAGTCGTGACCGCGACAGCTTATGGCGATCAGGGACAGTCCAGCGTTAACGGAGCGGATGGCTCTTGAGTTCCACGCCGAATTCTTCAACGCTTTCAACAGCACGCAATTCGGGATTCCGGATACCACATTTAGCGACGGCGTGCCCGCATTCGGCAAGATCACGAGTACTTCGGTAGCTTCTCGTGTTGGACAACTCGCATTGAAACTTAATTTTTAGCTGGTGCTGCGAGTTAAGCCGCCGGTCGAAAAGGAACTTCCGCCCTCACCTTGGTTCCGCGCCCTGGCTCGCTGTCGACCTCAAACGTCCCGTCCAGTTGACGAACGCGCTCTCTCATATTGATCAGCCCCAGCCCTCCGCCTTTTCCGCTTCCGCCAAGGTTAAAGCCAACACCATCATCAGACACCACGAGGCAAACGCGATTGTCGGACCGAGTCAGCCGAACTTCTACCTGTTTGGCTTTCGCATGTTTCGCCACATTTCCGAGAGCCTCCTGGGCGATACGGTAGATGCACAATGCCGCTCCGGGGGATAATTCGTCCACCTGTTGATCCGCCTGATACGAGACGGGAATCCCCCGTAGCTTGCTGAATTCTTCGCAATACGAGGACAGCGCCTCCGGCAGACCCGCTTCCTGCAGCACCGCAGGATGAAGCTCATGAGATAGTTGACGAATCTCCGAGCCCACCTCGATCAACTCTTTCTCCAC
>Ga0335073_10005499_pt1 | contig 17781 bp, 18 predicted proteins | sample Lox_Sample_22_FD_207093 | JGI IMG/M metagenome (GOLD analysis project Ga0335073, IMG submission 207093) | Soil microbial communities from Loxahatchee National Wildlife Refuge, Florida, United States - Lox_Sample_2.2 | ecosystem: Environmental > Terrestrial > Soil > Wetlands | place: USA...
CCTGCTGATCATCATCCTGGTGATCCTCGGGGCGATCCTGATTACCCGGCTGGCGGACTGGGCACGCGGCCGGATCATGGCCCGCATCGACGTGCGGGCCACCGACTCCGATGAGCTGGTGCGTTCCGAGGCCGCCAAGCACCGTCACGTGGTGGCGCAGGTCGTCACCTGGAGCGTCGTCGCAGTTGTCTACACCGTGAGCGCCGTGCTTGTCGTGCAGCAGCTCGGCATCCCGACCGCCGGCCTCGTGGCGCCTGCCGCGCTGATCAGCGCCGGACTCGGCTTCGGCCTGCAGCGGTTCGTGCAGGACATCGGCGCCGGGTTCTTCATCACCGGGGAACGCCAGTACGGCTTCGGCGATGTCGTCAAGATCAACGTCAGCGGCGTGACGGAGCCCGCGTTCGGCACGGTCGAGGAGGTCACCCTCCGGGTCACCCGCATCCGTTCGGTGAGCGGCGAGGTCATCATCACGCCGAATGGCCAGATCACCCAGGTGACCAACCTGTCACGGGACTGGGCGCGCGCCGTCATCGACGTTCCCGTGCCGGCCGCCATCGACGTGGGCCACGCCACCGACGTCCTGGAGCAGGTCGGCAAGGAGGCCTACAACGACGAGCGGCTGCGCAAGATGATGCTCGACCAGCCCACCGTCATGGGCGTCGAACGGATGGACATGGACACGTTCTCGCTGCGCATGGTGGCGCGAACGCTGCCTGGCATGCAGTTCGACGTCGGCCGGGAGCTTCGCGCGCTGGTCGCGGCGGCGTTCCGCACCGAGGGCATCATCGTGTCGGCCGAGGTCGACGCCGGCCGCCCCACCGGGGATGAGACGCCGTGACCCGGGAACCACGGCACCGCATGCGCTTCATCACCGGGCGCCCGCGCAAGTCGACTCTCATCCTCATCGGGCTGTTCCTCGGCTTTTTCGCGCTCTACATCACGGTCCGCCCGGTGACCGCGAGCGATACGGGAAACGAGCAGCAGATCAATCCGGCGACCACCCATACGCCCATCACTCCGGCGAACACGCATACGCCGCTGCGGCACACGACGTCGCCGACGCCCACTCATTCTCCGACGTCTACCGTGACCCGCACGCCGAGCCACACGGCCACGCCGACGCCGACCACGTCGGGCACCGGTACCGACACGGGAACGCCGGTGCCCACGACGTCGCCCTCCTCCACCGGCGTCACGTCGCCGGCGGGGCTGCCCAGCGCCACGGGATCACCCGTCCAGTAACGCGGTTCCCGCTGGTCAAGGCCGGAGTCGCGATACCGTCGCGCAGCGTCTCATCCTGGTAACAATCACCCATCGTGCGCACCGTCGCGGGTCGCTGCGCGTCTTATCAGGTGGAGGAAAGAAGAAACGGAAGGCTGATGTGAGATGACCGGGGCGGAGCTCATGAAACCCCTGACCTTGGCCGCTTGCGCAGCCGTCCTCGCCGCCCTGGCCGGCTGCGCGAACTCCTCGTCCACTAACCCGCTCGTGGAGCACAATCTGCACGGCGCGCTGACCTGCCAGTCGGTGCTGGTCAGCGGCAACACCCTGGCGAACGAGGTCAGCACGCTCTTCACCGACAACCAGGCGATCAGCGGACAGTGGGCGACCGCCGAGGCCGCGGCCACGGGCGCCAACACCACGCCTACCGCGGCGCAGGACCAGGCCATTACCGACCTGACCGCCACGCTGAGCGACCTGGGCACCGGAACGGGCGCCACCGGCACCCTCGTCCCCACCGTCAAGTCCCTGGACGACAACGCGAACAAGCTCACCGACGGCGCTTCCGGCTGGCGGTCCGCCGGCCCCGCTGTCAGCGCCGACATCACCAGCCTGAACAAGTCCTGCGCCGCGGACGCGACCACGAACTCGCATCAGGGCTGAGACAGGGCCAAGCCGGGACTACCCGGGCTCACGCCCCCGCCGCGGCGAGGAAGCCCAGCGTGGAACTCATGGTGCGAGCGACGTCCGCCTCGGTGTGCGGCTCGAGGCCCATCTCCCAGCGCACCAGCTGCATGGAGTTGCGCACCACCAGCTCGACGCGCGGCATCCGGCGCCGCATGAACGCGGGCAGCGCCTCGTCGACCGGCAGGTCGCCAGTGACGAGATCGGCGAGCACCACAGCGTCTTCCGCACACATGGCCGCCCCCTGGGCGATCAGCGGCGGGCAGGCGTGCGCGGCGTCGCCAAGCACGATCGCCCGGCCGCGGAACCACGGATCCTCCACCAGCAGCCACTCGATCCGCGTGTGCGACACGTGGGAGTCCGGGCCGATGGTCTCCCGGATCTTCCCCCAGGTGCCGCCGTACCCGGCGGATCGCTCGTACATCAGCTGCCAGGCGGGCGCGTTGCCGAAGTCGCGCTGGCTGCCGTCGACATCCAGCACGTAGGCGTAGCACTGGTCCGCCGAGATCGGGGCGTAGCCGGCCTTGTACCTGGGCCCGTTGTAGTAGACCTCGGCGCAGTCGAGCTCGGCTGGCCGTTCGGCGACGACCCGCCAGATCGACATGCCGCTCGGCTGCGGCGTGGTGCGGATGCCGAGCAGCGCGCGGACGGCGGACCTGATGCCGTCGGCCCCGACGATCAGGTCGTAGTCACCGCCCGTGCCATCGGTGAACTCGGCGTGCGCCCGCCGGGAGTCCTGGGTGATTGCCCGCACGCTCAGGCCGAGTCGGACCGTGACTCCCGCGGCGTAGACGTGCTGGCAGAGGATGTCCTGCAGGTCGGACCTGAGGGCGCCCATGGTGGCGGGCAGGTCCGCACCGCCGGTGCGCGGGGTGGGCACCTCGGCGAGCAGCGTCCCGTCGGCCTGCCGCATCCGCAGCTGGTTGAACGGCACGCCGCGCGCCAGCACCTCGTCGAGCACGCCGACCCGCGCCAGCGCCGCGAGCAGGTTGCCCTGCACCGTGATCCCGTGCCCGGCCCCGCGCCATTGCGGCCGTATCTCCGCCAGGTCCACGCTGACCCCGCGCTGCGCCAGGGCGAGCGCCAGCACGCTGCCGGTGATCCCGCCACCGACGACCAGGACCGACGACACGGTCACGATGCACTCCTCATGGGTTCATAGGGGTTCTCAGGCCGGCGCGATCATGCCGGCGGACAGGTCGATATCCGCGCCGCACAGCCCCGGCATGCGCAGCATGGCCAGCACGGCGTGTGCCACCTCGTCCTCCTCAACGAGCCTGTGCAGCGCGGCGCGGGACACGTACGCCTCCTCCGCCTGGGCATACGTCGTTCCGGTGGCGGCGGCCTCGGCGGTGAAGTTCCTGGTCATGCGCGCACCCCGGCACGGCCCCGGGGACAGCGAGTTGACCTGGACGCCGCGCGGCCCGGCCTCGAAGGCGAGGGTGCGGGTGAGGCCGAGCACCGCCATCTTCGACGCCGCGTACGGGGTGCGCCTGGTCAGCGGGCGCTTGCCGGTGACCGAGGCGACGTTGATGACGTCGCCGCTCCCCCGCCGGTACATGGCGGGCAGGAAGGCCCGGCACATCAGGTAGACCGACCGGACGTTCGCGCCGAACACCGCGTCCCACTCCGACGGCTCGATGTCGGTGAGCGCCTGCACCGGGCCGCCGACCCCCGCGTTGTTCACCAGCAGGCTGACGTCCTCGCCCGCGAGCGAGTCGCGCAGCGCGTCCACCGACTCCGGCGACGCCACGTCGCAGGTCGCGATCAGCACCCCGCCGGGGTGGCCGGGCCCTGGCGTCCCGGCCACCCCGGCTAGGTGCTCCGCTGTTTCCCGCAGCGTCTCTTCCGTCCGGCCGACCAGGATGACCCGCGCGTTAGCACCGGCCAGGGCGAGCGCGATCGCCCGCCCCAGGCCGTTGCCCGCGCCGGACACGAGGGCGGTGCGCCCGGCGAGGTCTTCCGTCACTGCTCGTCCAGCGCGGCGGCGAGCCAGCCGGGCCGCGGGCCGTCCACCCGCGCGGCGCGGATGTCGCCGGAGCGGGCGTGGCCCTCGAACAGCTCGACGCGGGAGGCCCGGCCGCAGACCTCGCCGAGCAGCGCGCTCGACTCCGGCGAGCGCACCTCCTGGTAGGTCACGGTCTTGAGGTACTTGCCGACCCACAAGCCGCCGGTGTACCTGGCCGCGCCGCGGGTGGGCAGCACGTGGTTGGTGCCGATCACCTTGTCGCCGTAGGAGACGCAGGTGCCCTCGCCGAGGAACAGCGCGCCGTAGTTCCGCATCCGGTCCAGCGCGTCCCGCGGCGCGGCGGTCAGCACCTCGACGTGCTCGAACGCGAACGCGTCCGCGACCGCGAACGCCTCGTCGCGGTCGTCGACCACGATGATCTGCCCGTGGTCCCGCCAGGCCGGCCCGGCGAAGTCGCTGGTGGGCATGCCGGGCAGGATCTTCTCGATGTAGCCGAGGACGGTCTCCCCCAGCTCGCGGGACGTGGTCACCAGGACCGCCGGGGAGTCGGGGCCGTGCTCGGCCTGCGAGAGCAGGTCGACGGCCACGACTTCGGGGCCCGCGGTCGAGTCCGCGATCACCAGGATCTCGGTCGGCCCGGCAAGCAGGTCGATGCCGACCTCGCCGAACAGCTGCCGCTTGGCCTCCGCCACGTAGGCGTTGCCCGGTCCGGCCAGCAGGTCGACCTTGCCGATCGTCTCCGTGCCCAGGGCGAGCGCGGTGACTGCCTGCACCCCGCCGAGGAGATAAATCTCGTCGGCTCCGGCCAGGTGCGCGGCGGCGACGGTCGCCGCCGGTATCTGGCCGCGGATCGGCGGGGTGCAGGCCACGACCCGCTCAACGCCTGCCGCTTTGGCGGTGAGCACGGTCATGTGCGCGGAGGCGGTCAGCGGGTAGCGACCGCCTGGGATGTAGGCGCCGGCGGAGGAGACCGGCAGGTGCTTCTGGCCGAGGAACACGCCGGGCAGCGTCTCGACCTCGAACTCGCTCATCGACGCGAGCTGGATCGCCGCGAAGCCGCGGACCTGCGCCTGAGCGAACTGGATGTCCTCGATCACCTGCGCGGGCACGAGCCCGGTGATCTCCTCGATCTGGGCGGCCGACAGCCGGAAGTCGTCAGGGGACCAGCTGTCGAACTTCGCCGAGTACTCGCGGACCGCCGCGTCCCCGCGCGAGCGGATGTCCGCGATCACGGACGCGACCGTTTCCCGCACCCCGGCGAGATCGCGAGCGACCCGCGCCGCGGGGACGGCTTCCTTCAGGTAGGTCTTGCTCACGGGGTCAGCACTCCGTTCAGCGCGGATTCGTCCGCGCAGTCGTAGCCGGCGAACAGCCGGCCCGGATCGCGCGCGGTGCGGATCTGCCGGAACCGGTCCCACGCCGCGTCGCTCATGAACCGGTCCGGCCGGACGGTGAAGTCGCTGTCGCCGAGGTAGCAGCCCGCCGAGAACGGCTCCAGCCGGCGCATGGCGGCGTCGACAAAGGACCGGCACACGCCGTCCTCGGCAGCCGACTCGCAGACCACGTACGTGGCGAAGTAGATGTCGGTCTGCAGCGACAGTGCCATGTCGGGCAACGGGCGGCCCGGCAGGTGTGCTAGGTCGAACCACAGTGAGAACGACTTGGCGGTCGGCAGGTCGGTGAACGCCGGCGCCAGTGCCGGGATCAGCGACCCGGGCGACCCGGACAGGTAGGCGTTGTCGACGACGTACCGGTGCCCCTCGGGGTTGGCCCGCACCTGCTCGGCCCGCAGCTCGCCGATCGTAACCGGCTGGCCGACCTTGCTGACCAGTGCCTTGCCCGCGACCGGGCAGCTATCCAGGGCCCGCAGCGACGACGGCCCGCCGTCGAAGCTCACCCCGTCCACCACGAGGACCGGCCCGGAATACGCCACGTCCGGCGGCAGCGGCGGGGTGGTCCCCACCGCCACCAGCTCGACCGACGGCGGCACGTCGTGCCGCGCGTGGTAGAGCCAGCCGAGCACGTCCTGCGCCGCTTCCGCGGGGTACACGTACGTGGTCTGGGTCAGCTGCCGGTACCGCGGCCTGGTCCGCAGCCTGAACGCCGTCACCACGCCGAAGAAGCCGGGTCCCGCCCCGCGGGCGGCCCAGAACAGGTCCGCGTTGGCCGACTCGTCGCACCACACGATCTCGCCGGCCGCGGTCACCACCTGCATCGCCGCAATCGACTCGGCGGCCCAGCCCCAGCCGCGGCAGTTCCAGCCCATGCCGCCCTGCAGCAGGAAGCCGCCGATCCCGACGGTCGGGCAATGGCCCGCGGCGAAGAACCGGTCCGCGTCCGCGAGGAACGGGTCGAGATCCACCCCGCCACGCACCGCGGGACCCGCGGTGACGGTGCCCGCCTCGTCGTCGTAGCTCATGCCGGTGAACGCCGCGAGGTCGATGAGCAGCGTGTCGTCGCGCAGCGACCAGGCGGCCCAGCTGTGCCCGCCCGACCGGACCGCGACCCGCAGGCCCTCGGCGCGCGCCAGCCGCACCCCGGCCGCCACGTCCGCGACGGACGCCGCGCGCAGCACGGCGGCGGGCCGTCGGGACGGCCGCCGCTGGTTGAAGATCCGGCTGACCGTGGCGTCCGCGAACCCGGCGTCGCCGGGGCGCAGCAGCTGGCCGGTGAACATGCCTGACATCAGTGCGGTATCCCTAGATCTTTGGCCGTGCCGCCGAGGTCGGTGTAGATGAAGCTGTTGTAGGCGACCTTGACGTCGTAGAACTTCTCGTCCGCGCGCAGCCGGTACATGATCAGGCCGTGGAAATCGAATGTCTCGCCCATCCTGATCAGGCCGAAGGGCGACCCGGCGTCGTCGGCGAGCACCTCGAAATGCGTGTGCATCTGGATCGCGACGGTCTCCGCGTCGCTGACGAACCGCTCGACGTTCAGCGATTCGCGCATCGCGCCCCAGATCTTGCCGTAGTGCTCCTTGACCTCGCCGACGCCGCTGAGCAGCAGGGTGCCGTTCAGCATCCGCACGTCCGGCGCCATGTAGTCCTCGAAGGCGCCGGGGTCCTCCTCGTTGAACCGGCGGATGTACTCGTCGAATCGCGCTTTGTCCACGACCGCTCCTCCACAGGCTGGCGCTACTTGACGGCGATGGGGTTGACGGGAGCGCCGACGCCGCCGGTGATCGGCAACCCGGCGGCGACCAGCAGGAACTCATACACCCCGTCCGCGGCGCAGCTGGCCGCCAGCGGCTCGAGGTCGAACATCTCGCCGAGGAACAGGCCGACGTTCGGGATCGCGATCTGGTGCAGCGGCAGCACGCAGGGCAGCTCGAACTCGTGCGGCCTGACCTCGACGGTGAACGTGTCGGTCGCGACCGCGGCGATCTCGGTGCCGTGCAGCCAGGCGAGCGTGCCGAACGACAGGCCAGGCGCCGGTCCCGCCATGTACCCGCCCCAGCCGGCCAGGCCCCGGCAGCGGGCCAGGTGGCCGGTCCTGACCAGCACGATGTCGCCGCGTCCCACCCGCGACGACGGTCCCTGTGTGGCGATCGTGGCCCGCAGGTGCTCCTCGGTGATCGCGAACCCGTCGGGGAGCGCCTGGCTCCCGCCGGGCCCAGCGCCGAGCGCGCGGCCGACATCCAGCAGCACGCCGCGGCTGACGAACGAGGACGCCTGCCGCTCCACGCCGGTCACCTGGTCGCCGGCGCCGGTCACCACCTCGTCGCAGCGCCGCCCGTTCCAGGCGAGCGCATTATCGTAGATGTGGCCGAGGCCGTCCCAGTGGGTGCCAGCCCGCAGCGGCATGAACACGACGTCGTCGGCGTCGCCGAAGCCGTGCGGGAAGCCCTCGGTACCCGCGGCGGCCTCCAGCCCCGAGTCGAGCATCGTGTGGATCGGATTGCCCCGGCCGCGGGCGCCGCTGCGCGGTCCGTCCCTGTTGAACTCGATGGCCAGCGAGAACACCTGGCCGGTGCGGGCCAGCGCCGCCGCGGCGGACCGCTTGGCGTCGTCGATGTAGTTCAACGTGCCGAGCACGTCGTCGGGACCCCACCGGCCCCAGTTCCGGTACTTGCGCCTGGCCTCGGCGAGCGCGTCTTCCACGACGGTGGTCATGGGGCGGTGGTCACATCCCTGGCGGCCCCGCCGGCGCCCTTCTCGACGAGCTCGACGAGGTTGCCGTCGTTGTCGGCGACGAAGGCCATCCGCACCCCGGGTTCCGGTGAGGGCCGAGGATCCCAGACTGGTGCCGCGCCGCGGGCGACGATCTCGGCGAAGGCGGCGTCCAGGTCGCCGGTCTCGAACGCGACGTGCCCGAAACCGCGGGTGAGCAAGGCCTGCGGCGGATGGTGCCCGCCGATCCCCGCGGCCGACCCGGCCCGCTCGATGAGCTCCAGCCGGGTGCCGTAGCCCGCCATGAAGCAGCCGCGCACGCCGAAGGGCGGGATCTCGAACGCGTAGCCCTCGGTCATCCCGAGCACATCGGCGTACCACTTCTTCGCGTCGTCCAGGTCAGAGACCGAGACCCCGACGTGATGGTGCTGCAGGTTCATACCCGGTCCCTTATCCTCCGCTCGCGGCCGTACATGGCGACCACGATCATGATCAGCAGCCCGTAGACGATCTCCTGCACCCCCGTGCTGTAGTTGTGGGCGTCGAGCAGGTACGTGACGACGGTCAGGATGAGCGCGCCGAGGACGGTGCGCCAGTAGTCGCCGCGCCCGCCGAACATGGTGCCGCCGACGATGACCGCGGTGAGCGCCTGGAACAGGTACGGGTCGCCGGCGCCCAGGTTGCCGCCGCCGTCGCCGGCGAGCAGCATGCCCGCGAACGTGGCGAGCAGCGCGCTCACGATGAATCCCGCGGTCCACGTCCAGCGGGTGCGCACCAGCGCGCGCTTCGCGGCGACCGGGTTGGTGCCGTTGAGGTACAGGCTGCGTCCCGCCCTGGTCCTGGCCAGCACGATCCCGGCGACCACCGCGAGCACGATCCAGATGCTCACGATCGGCGGGATAGGTATTCCGAACGTGCCCGCGGTGACTGACACAGCTGAACTCGTCCAGGACGGGGGCGTGCCGTTCACCGCGCCGCTCACCCAGCCGGTCAGCACCCCGCTGAGCAGCGCGCCGACGCCCAGGGTCACGACCAGCGGCTCGATGCGGAACCGGTCGGAGATCACGCCGTTGAGCGCGCCGCCCAGGGCGCCCACCGCCAGCGCGAACACGATCGCCGCCCACACCGGCCAGTGGTCCACGCTGGGCAGCTCGGTGATGAACACGCCGCCCGCGGTGATGAACGCGCCGACGGAGAAGTCGATGCCGCCGCCGAGCACGACGATTGTCTGGCCGGCTCCCGCGAGCCCGAGCAGCGCGGCCATCACCAGCATCGACATCAGCGTGGAGTGCGCTGTCCAGCCGGGGACGGTGGCCGCGCCGATCAGGTAGAGCACGATCAGCGCCACGACCTGCACCAGCGGGAACCGCCGCTGCAGGTCGGCGACGTGGTGCCGGGAGGTCAGCTGGCGTGCCGCGCTGATGGTCGTCATGCGGTCCTCGCCTGGGTCGCGTTCGCCAGTCCGGCGCCGAAGATCACGGCGACGAGCAGCAGGCCGCCGTAGACCGCGTCCGACCAGGTGTCGGGTACCCGGGCGGCGCTGAGCACGTTCGTGATCAGGTACATGCAGGCGGCGCCGCACAGCGTGCCGATCAGGCTGCCGCGCTTGCCGTTGAACGCGGTGCCCCCGAGGGCCACCGCGGCCAGCGCGATCAGCGTGTACATGGTGGCGTCGCTCGCCTCGCCCTCCTTCAGCACCGCCATCAGCGCGAGGCCGCCGATGCCGGCGAACAGGCCGCCGGTCGTGTAGGCCAGGATCCGCACCCTGGTCACGTCCACGCCCGCCGAGAACGCCGCCGCGTCGTCGCCGCCCGTCGCGTACAGGTTCCGCAGGAACGCGGTGCGGGACAGGCCGAACCAGATCAGCAGCACGACGGCGATCGAGATCAGCCCGCCGGGGATCGGGCCGAACGAGCTGGCCAGGTCGTTGGTCCACCAGGTGGAACCCTGCGGCGTCGAGCTGCCCTCGATCTGGGTGGCGAGCCCGGTCAGGATGAAGTTCATGCACAGCGTCGCGACCACCGGCTGGAAGCGGAGCACCGTGACGAGCGTGCCGTTGATCGCGCCGACGCCGGCGCCGAAGGCCAGGCAGACGGGCACCACGATCCAGGGCGAGCCGAGGCCGTGTGGCAGCAGGTCCGCCACGATAACCATGTCGATCACGGTCATCAGCGGGCCGATCGAGATGTCGATGCCGCCGCCGCCCGACATGATCGCCGGGGTGGAGGCAAACGCGGCGATGGCGAACGGCGCGAAGATAGCCAGCGTCTCGTCCCAGTTGGACGGGTTGGCGAAAGCCGGCTGCGCGATGATGTTCGCGATCAGCAACACGATGGCGAGCACCAGCGCGAACGCGTAAGGCCTGGTACGCAGGAACCGCAGCACCGGGGCCAGCGCGGGGGTCATCGCGGCACCTCCTGACCGAAGAAGGCGCCAACCAGGGCGGCGCGGGATAGCTGATCGCGGTTCAGCACGGCGCCCACGGTTCCCTCGCGGAAGACGAGCACCCGGTCCATGAGCTCGACGTGCTCGTCCACCTCGGTGGACAGCATCACGACCGCCACGCCGTCGGCGGCGAGCTTGTCGAGCAGCGCGTAGATGTCGCGCTTCGCGCCTAGGTCGATGCCCCTGGTCGGGTCGTTGAGCAGCAGGATCCGCGGCTCGCGGGCGAGCCAGCGGGCGATGATGACCTTCTGCTGGTTGCCGCCGGACAGCGTGGTGATGAGGTCGCTCGGCTTGCCCATCCGGATGCCGAGGCTGTCGCGGTAGGCGGCGAGCCTGCGGCGCCGCGCGGCGTGCGACAGGAGGCCGTACCTGCGGTCGGCGTCCGAGGTGACCACGCCGAAGTTCTCCTGGACCGACAGCGGCGCGAACAGCGACTCGCCGCGCCGGTCGCGCGGCACGTAGCCGATGCCGAGAGCCGCCGCGTGCCTGGCCGACCTGATCGGCGTCTCGGCGGCGCCGGTGACGCGAAGCACGCGTCCGTTCTGACTCCCCTCCCATAGCGCCCGCAGGAAGTCATCCTGACCGTGACCCTCGAGCCCAGCCAGCCCCACTACCTCGCCAGCGCGAAGGTCGAGGGAGACGGGCGCGGCGGCCGGGTGCAGCCGCAGGTCACGGACCCGCAGCACCACCGACTCGGCCATCGGGGGACGCTCGGGGCGCTGGTGCGCGGTCTTGCCGCCGGCCAGGTGATCGGCGCCGGTCATCAGCTGCACGAGCCGGTCAGGGGCCGCCTCGGCGCGGTCCAGCGTGCCGACTGACTCACCGGAGCGCAGCACGGTCACCCGGTCGGCGATCTCACCGATCTCGTCCATCCGGTGCGAGATGAACAGGGTGGCCATGCCACCCGCGCGGCGCCGCCCGATCGCCGCGAACAGCCGGTCCCTGGTTGCGACGTCGAGCGCGGACGTCGCCTCGTCGAGGATCAGCACCCGCGGCTCGCGCAGCAGCACCCGGGCAATCGCGCACGCCTGCCGCTGCGACAGCGGCAGCGCGCCGGCTGGCGCGTCCAGGTCTATGTCGTCGCCGAGCAGCTCGGCGAACAGCGCGCGCGCCCGGTCACGGCGGGCGGCTTCCGGCAGGCTGACGCGGAACACGGTGTCCGCTCCGAGCCAGGCGTTGTCCAGGACCGAGCGGGAATCGACGACGAGCACCTCCTGGAACACCGCCATGATGCCCGCCCTGATCGCGGCGGCGGGGCTGCGCGGCGCGACCGCGGTGCCCGCGAGCTCGACCGTCCCGGCGTCCGGCCTGTGCACCCCGGTGAGGATCTTCACCAGGGTGGACTTGCCCGAGCCGTTCTCGCCCATGATCGCGTGCACCTCGCCCGCGCGGAACTCGGCCGAGCACGTGCGCAGCGCCACGGTCGGCCCGAAGGCCTTGGCGAGCCCGGTGACGCGCAGCGCGACCGGGCCCGCCTCCGCCGTAACACCCGCGGGGCTGTCACTTGGTGAAGATGGCATTGATGAAATCGTTGCTCACATACAGGTTGGACGGCCCGCTGGCGGTGCCCGCCGAGTTGATCGTCCAGCTCGGGTCCAGCGTGACGTACGTGGACAGGTTCGCGTTGGTGGCCAGCGGCGGGTCGATCGACAGCGTGTTGATCTTCACGCCGTCGCCTTCCAGCATCTTGTGCGCCACCTGGGTCGTCGCGTAGGCGAGGCCGTTGGGGGTGTTGGCCAGCGCGACGCCGTTGTAGCTGGACTTGTGCGCCACCCAGTAGGCGAGGCCGCCCACGTCGAGCCCGTTGTTGGTGATCACCGGGACGGTCCGGCCTGCCTGCTGGAACGCCTGGATCACGCCGGAGGTGAATGGCCCGGCGGTGATGACGCCGCTGACCTGCTGCGGGTGCGTGTTGAGGTAGCTCAGCACCTGCTGCTTGGCGATCGACGCCTGGAACTGGGTCTGGATCGACTCGTTGGTCGTGATCTGCGGGCACAGCTTCAGCACGGCGTTCGCGCCGTTGGCGGTGTCGGTGTCGATCGGCACCCCGGCGATGCCGTGGATGAACAGGAACTGGCCCTTGCCGCCGGCCTGCTGCACCACGTACTGGGTCATCTTCATGCCGCCGAGCACCGAGTTCGGCACCACGTTGACCGCGTTCGCGTCGGCGATGTCGTTCAGCACGCCGATCGTCGGGATGCCCTGCTTGGCCGCCTTGTCGATCAGCGAGTTGTACGCGGTCGGGGACTGCACCTGGGCGATGATCATCGTGACGCCGTCGCCCAGCAGCGTCTGGTAGCCCTGCAGCTGGTCCGTCACCGAGGCCGCCGACGGGGCGAGCGCGACGTAGGAGTAGCCGAACGACTTCAGGCCCGACTCCAGGCTGGCCTCCAGCTCCGTCTGGTACGGGTTGTCCAGGCCGTCGATGAGGATGCCGACCTTGACGTTGCCGGTCGTGCCCTTCCACGTGGACCAGGGCGACTTGTAGACCGTGCCGTCGAAGCCGTCGTAGTTCGCGGCGAAGCTGCCCAGCGAGGACACGAGCCCGCTCTGGTCGTTGACGGCGATGGTCGGGATCGTCCCGCAGCTGCCGCTCAGCGCGCTGGACGAGCTCGAGGCCGTGCTGGCAGCGCTCGACGAGCTGGTGGCCGAGGAAGATGAGCTCGAGGAGCTCGAGGAGCACGCCGTGGCCGCGGCGAGCAGCAGCGCGCCGCTGAGGCCGAGGGCCGTCCGTGCGGTTCTATGTCTCATGCAGAATCTCCTTTTACAGGGCCCGGTTACAGGGGCGGGGCCACGAACAGCCCGGGATCAACGTCGTTGAAGCTTTCCTTCGCGACCAGCTCGTTCATCGGGTTCGCCGTGCCCCACTGGTCCTGAACCTTCGGGTCGTGCATGTCGTAGATGTGCGGGTGCCAGCTGTCCTCGTCGAGCTCCGCGAGCTGCGTGGTGTACTCGATCGTGTTGCCGTGCGGGTCGAGGAAGTAGCTGAAGGTGTTGTCGCCGGCCAGGTGCCGGCCGGGACCCCACACGAAGCGGGCGCCGGACCTGATCACCCGGCCGGTGCCGTACATGTACTCGTCGAGGCCGCGCAGCTCGAACGAGATGTGGTGCACGGACACGTGCGGTCCGCGGGCGATCGCGAAGCTGTGGTGCCGCGGGTTGCAGCGCATGAAGTGCATGACGCCGCCGAGGGTGTCCGACAGCCGGAAGTCCAGGTGCTGGGCGTACCAGTCGCGGGTCTTGTCGATGTCGGGCGAGTTCAGCACGATGTGCGACAGCCGGACCGGGATCGACTCCCTCTCCTCGACCGGCCGGTGCCGGCGGACCGTGACGTCGCTGGACACCTCGATCGTGCGGCCGTCGACGTCGAAGAACCGGAACCCGTAGCCGCCGCCCAGCGTGTCCAGCTGGCCCGGCTCGCTGACGAGTGTTACGCCGGCTGTCGTCAGCTGGGCGGCGAGCGCGTCCACGTGCGCGGGGTTCTCCGCGCCGAACGCGACGAGGTCCAGCCGCTTGTCGCCCTCGCGCAGCCGCAGCACGTACTGCTCAGGCGACCCCTCGGCGGCCAGGAACGCCACGCCGGAGTCCCCGCCAACCTGGGTCAGTCCCCAGACGCTGGTGTAGAAGTCCAGTTGCTTCGCGTAGTCGGGCACGGCGATGTCGACATGGCGCAAGTGGGTGATGAGCCGCTCAGGCATGCGCGGTGAGCCCCTCCCAGCTATCCGTTCAGTTGCCGGAATCGTAAGAGCGGGCCTGTGACCTGCAAAATATCGATCCGTAATACCTGGCATGAGCTGCCAGGTCGCGCGGCAGGATCACAGCCGGGCGGCGACTTCCGCGGTGATCGACCGCAGCCAGCGCACGGCCTGGTCGCCGCTGCGCGTGGGGTGCCACCACACCGCCTCGAGGAGCTCGATGGTGCCGAACGGCGGCTCGCACACCGCTACCCCGGCGGTGCTGGCCACCCGGCGGGCGAGCCGCTCGGGGACGACCGCGACCAGGTCCGTCCCGGCCACGACGAACGGCAGCGGGAGCCAGCCCTCCACAGTCACCTGGATGTGCCGCGGCACGCCGAGCGCCACGAGCGCCATCTCCGCGTGGTTGAGGATCTCCCGCTGCCCGAACGTGGCGACGGCGTGCGGCAGTTCGCCGAAGTCGGCCAGGCTGAGGGCGCCGCCAGCCAGCCGCGTGTTGCCCGGGTCGACGAGGCACACGAACCGGTCGCGGAAGATCTCCTGCGACTCCCCGGGGAAGGAGAAGCCGAGCGGGCCGATCACCAGGTCGTGCTGCAGCATGCCCCGGTCGGACTCCGCCAGGTCGGGGGGCAGCGGGTGCACCGTCAAGCCCACCTGCGGGGCTTCCTCGTGCACCCGGCGCAGCAGCGGGTCGACCAGGACGGTGACCGCGTAATCGGACATCACCATGGAGAACGTCCTAGTGCTCGTCGCCGCGTCGAACTCGGGCCGCGCCTCAAGCGTCCGCTCCACCTGGCGCAGCGCGTCGCGGACGTCGGGCAGCAGCCGCCGCGCGAGCGGGGTCAGCTGGTACTGGCGGCCGTCCCGCACCAGCAGCTCGTCGTCGAAGTGCCTGCGCAGCCTGGCCAGCGCGCCGCTCATCGCGGGCTGGCTCATGTTGGTCTTCTCCCCGGCCCGCGTCAGGTTCCGCTCCTCAAGCAGCGCGCCGAGCGCGATGAGCAGATTGAGGTCGATCGAAGAGAGGCTGGCCATTAGGGAAAGCTAGCTGCCCCGCAATTACAGTCCGGTAAACGGCTCGTGACATTTCTGCAGGTAAATGCCAACATATGGGCATGCCGCTCGGAGGCGTCGATCTCAACCTGCTGGTCACGTTGCGGGCTCTCCTCGAGGAGGAGAACGTGACGCACGCCGGCGCGCGCCTTGGACTGAGCCAGCCCTCGATGTCGATCGCCCTCGGCCGGCTGCGGCGGCACTACAAGGACGAGCTGCTGGTCCGCAACGGGCGGGACTACTGCCTGACGCCGCTGGCGAAGTCGCTGCTGCCGGCGGTCACGGAGTCGCTGCGGCTGGTGGACGCCGCTTTCGGCCGGACCGAGACGTTCCTGCCCGGCAAGTGCGAGCAGATCTTCGGCATCACGCTGTCGGACTACGCGGTGACGGTGCTCATCGAGCCGCTGCTGCGCCGGGTGCACGACGAGGCCCCGCAAGTGGGGCTCCGGCTGGCGCCGATCCCGCCGGACATGCAGGAGAGTGACCGGCGGCTGCGCGAGCACGACCTGCTCATCGGCCCGGTGGGGTTCGCCTTCCCCGGCGAGTCTGAGGTGCTGTTCCGCGACAGGTTCGTGTGCGTCGTCGACCCGGCCAACCCCCGGCTGCGGGACGGCTGGCTGTCGCTGGAGGACATCGGCGCGCTGCCGCACGCGGCCGCGTCATTCGGCCACGGCGGGCTGAACCCGCCCGAGCGGGTGCTCGACGAGCTGGGCGTGCGGCGGCGGGTGCAGGTCCGGGTCACCGGGTGGCTGCCGCTGCCGTTCGTGGTCGCCGGGACGGACCTGGTCGCGATCGTCCCCGAGCGACTCGCTCACCGGGTGGCCGACCCGGCAGGCGTGCTGGTGGTGGAGCCGCCGTTCGGCACCGTGGAGCTGATCGAGGCGGCCTGGTGGCACCCGACCCGGTCCGCCGACCCGGCGCTGTCCTGGCTGCGCGGGGTGCTGCGGGACACGGCGGCCGCGCTGAGCCCGGTACCGCGACAGCGCTGAGCCGGGGTCGTGTTACCTTCCCTTCTCATGGGAGAAGACGCTGGCCGCGTAGCCGTGGTCACCGGCGGCGCGGGCGCCATCGGCGGTGCGATCGCGGCCTCGCTCGCCGACGGCGGGCACACGGTTGTCATCCTCGATCAGGCCAGCGATCCGCCGGTAGACCTGGCGTGCGAGGACCAGGTTCGCGCAGCCGCCGCGCGGGTGCTGGACTCCCATGGTCGCTGCGACGTCCTGGTGCACGCCGCGGCCGCGTTCGACCGGGCCGACCTGGCATCGCTCGACCTGACCCTGTGGCGGCGGGTGCAGGCGGTCAACGTGGAGGCGGCGCTGCTGCTCGCCCAGGCTTTCGTCCCTGGCATGGCGGCCCGCCGGTTCGGCCGGATCGTCTTCGTGGTGTCCGACACGGTGTGGTCTCCGCCCGCCGCGGACATGCTGCCGTACGTGACGAGCAAGGGCGCGCTCATCGCGCTGGCCAGGAACCTCGCGGTCGGGCACGGCGCCGACGGGGTCGCCGTCACCTGCGTCGCGCCCGGGCTGACCGACACCCCCGCCGCCCGCCGCGGCCAGCCGGCGGCGCTGTTCGAGGACGTACGGGCGCGGCAGGCGCTGCCCCGCACACTGCTGCCCGGCGACGTGGCGGCCACCGTGGCGTTCCTGGCCTCCGACGGGGCCGCGGCGCTGACCGGCCAGACGCTGTGCGTGGACGGGGGGCTGATCCTGCGATGACCGGTCCCGGCTCGCCGGTCGCGATCGTCACCGGCGGCAGCGGCGGCCTCGGCGGCGCGATCGCGGCGCGGCTGCGCGCCGACGGGTTCCGCGTCGCCAGCGCCGACCTCGACGTCCCGGACGGCGACGACTCCGCCGTGCCGGTGGACGTCACCGACCCGGATTCGGCCGCGGCGATGTGCGCGCGGGTCCTGGACCGCTGGGGCCGGGTCGACGTGCTCGTCAACAACGCCGGCATCGCCGGGCCGACCGCTCCGGTCGCTTCCTACCCGCCGGAGGCGTGGCACCGGGTGATCGCGGTCAACCTGATCGGGGTGTTCCACTGCACCCGGGCCTGCCTGCCGCCCATGACCGCCGCGGGTTACGGGCGGATCGTGAACGTGGCGTCCATCGCGGGGAAGGACGGCAACCCGGAGATGTCCGCCTACTCCGCCTCGAAGGCGGGCGTCATCGCTTTCACGAAGTCCGTCGCCAAGGAAGTGGCGCGCACCGGCGTGCTGGTCAACTGCGTCGTGCCCGGCGTGCTCGACGCGGGGCTGACCGACAAGGCGCCCGAGGAAGAGCGGCGGCTGTTCCTGTCGCGGATCCCGATGGGCCGGATGGGCCGGCCGGAGGAACTGGCGGAGCTCGTGTCCTGGCTGGCGTCCGAGCGCTGCTCGTTCAGCACCGGCGCGGCGTTCGACCTGTCCGGCGGCCGGGCCGTCTACTGACGCGGCCGGATACCTGCTATTCGGAGAGACGATCCCCTCGGGGGATGACCCGGGCGGCGCCGGGATGCTGAGATGGACGCTATGCCTGACATTCCCCGCCGGGTCGTGACCGGACATGACGAGGGCGGCGTCTCCGTCTTCGTCTCTGACGGGCCAGTCCCCATGGTGCGCACCGCGCCGGAC
>Ga0335073_10005501_pt1 | contig 17777 bp, 13 predicted proteins | sample Lox_Sample_22_FD_207093 | JGI IMG/M metagenome (GOLD analysis project Ga0335073, IMG submission 207093) | Soil microbial communities from Loxahatchee National Wildlife Refuge, Florida, United States - Lox_Sample_2.2 | ecosystem: Environmental > Terrestrial > Soil > Wetlands | place: USA...
TGATCTGGAAGCAACGCTGCGGCGCCAGCCGAAAGTGCAGGATTGTGTGGTGATCGGATTGCCGCAAAATGGAAATGCTGAACCGTGCGCAGTGTTGATCATGCGGGAAGGCGGAGACGCCGAAACCGCGGTGCAGCGGGCCAACGAATCTCTGGCCGAATATCAGCGCATGCGCAAATGGTTCGTCTGGAAAGAAACAGATTTTCCTCGCACTTCCACGCAGAAACCGCGAACGAACCTCATCGAGCAAGCCGTGCGAGCAGAACTCGAAGCGCAAACGCTGTCGAGCGCGGGAACCAGCCCCCTGGCGGAGTTGATTGCTCGCACCACAAAGCACGGCGGCAAACTGGATCGCAATGCGAACCTCGAGACCGACCTGAATCTCAGTTCGCTCGATCGGGTGGAGTTGCTGAGCGCGTTGGAGGACCGCTATCAGATTGATCTGAGCGAAACTCATTTTGCGGCCATAAAAACCGTCGCCGATCTCGAGAGCATGCTGCGCGGCCAGCCTCCGCCGCAGAAGCCTTACCACTATCCAGCCTGGGTTCTGCGTTGGCCGGTGACGTGGGTGCGGTTGCTGGCGCATTACCTGTTACTTCGTCCCGCGGTCTTTTTGCTCGGCTGGCCTCGTATCGAAGGCCGGGAGAATCTGCGCGGGGTCAACGGGCCAGTGATTGTGATTTGCAATCACATCGGCGACGTAGACGTTGGTTTCGTTTACACTGCCCTTCCGGCGCGGCTGCGCCATAAAATCGCGACGGCTACCGGAGGCGAGGCGCTGGAAGTGCTTCGCACTCCGCCGCCCGAACGCAGTATGCCGGGCAAAATCTGGGACCGCCTAAAGTGGATTTCAGGAGTTTCGCTGCTAAACCTATTCCCTCTGCCCCGTGAAGCGGGCTTCCGGCAAAGTTTCTCTTACGCGGGTGAGTGTGTCGACCGCGGCTACAGTGTGCTGATTTTTCCTGAGGGCCGCCATACCACTGACGGGAGGATGAATCCCTTCCGCGCCGGCATAGGGTTGCTCGTAAACGATCTACGCATTCCAGTCGTGCCCATGCGTATCGACGGACTTTTCGAACTGAAGCAAGCAGGCAAAAAGCTCGCGCGCCCGTACCAGATCTCCATCAAGGTTGGCGGGCCAATCCGATTTGCGCCGGGGAGCGATCCTGAGAAAATTGCGCGCCAACTTGAGAAAACAGTGGCAAACTTGTGACTCGTACCCACCTGTTGACCTCCGTCTCCTTAAGAGAAAGATTGAAGCAATGTAAAAAATTTGTGCTCCATCTCCTGATGTTGAAGAGGCTGGTATGTTTTGTGGTGGAAGGCGTAGCATTCTGCTGCGGAGATGGAAATTGGCCCGAAGCGCAGTGACGATGAAGCAATCCGCGAGGAAGGAAACCGATTCCACCCGGGAACTCAGGGGCGAGGTTCAACAAGCCTGCCTGGTGGCCCGGGACGCCGCATTTAACTTCCGCGACTTTATTAACGGCGCTTCCAAAATGGCGTTGCTTGCCGTCAAGGACTGCGAAAAAGAACTCGATCGGATCGAGCGTTCTGTGGATGAGAAGATCGCCGGCGCGATCACTGAAGTTACTGAGGCTGAGGCGAGCGAACTTCTCGCCTGCCTGAAATTTATTATTGATCTGGAACGAATCGGTGACCTGATCTGGTCGGCTACCAAGCGGCTGCGCGGCGTAACCACTCACCTGGCCCGCCAGGACAGCCGTGATCTGATGAATATGGCCGGAGTCCTTCAGGAGATGCTGGACCGCATCCATCAAGGTTTTGTGGAGCGCGAGGTTGAGCCGGCGGCCTGGGTGATGCAGCAGGATTCGCAAATCGACACTACCTGCCAGGCTTTCTTCCGGCGGCATCTGGCGGGGATGGATCGCCGGCAGCGCGAATACAGCACGAATCTATTGTTCATCGCGCAGGCGCTCGAACGGGCGGGCGATCATTGCACGAACCTGGCTGAGGAGATTTACCACCTGGTGGAGGGCCACAGCCTCCGCCACGAAGCCAAGCGGCGCAAGCCTCAGGCGTGACCCGTGCCACAAAGTTACGCCGTTGACTTGGGAGCGTCGAAGCGGTAACCCACGCCGCGAATGGTCTTCAAATAGTGAGGATTGTCGGGATCGGCCTCGATCTTCTCGCGCAAGCGGCGGATATAGACGTCCACCGAACGCTGGGTCACGAAGGAGCCCTCGGACCATACCGCGTCGAGAAGCTGATCGCGGGTGAAGACTCGTCCTGCATTCCGCGCCAGATATTCCAGCAGATAAAATTCTCGCGTGGTCGTGACCACTGCCTGGCCGCGCACGGCGATGGTCATGGCGTCGCCATCGATTTCCAGTTCGCCGACTTTCAGCAAACGGGCAGGCTCGTTAGCGCCCCGCAGAACGTTGCGAATCCGCGCCAGAACTTCGCGCGGGCTGAAAGGCTTGGTGATGTAGTCGTCCCCGCCCATTTCCAGGCCCCGAATGCGGTCTGCTTCTCCTGATTTTGCAGTGAGAAAGACAATGCGGGAGCGGTTCAGCGGCTTGGTCCCTCGAATCCGGTTGCAAAGTTCAAAACCGTCACAGCCGGGGATCATGACATCGAGCAGAAAAACCGATGGCTGGTTCCTCACCGCCTCATCGATGACACCGGTAGCGCTGGGAAACCAGCGAGTGCGGTATCCAGCGCCGTTTAAGTGATGACAGATCAGGCCGGCAATATCAATATCATCTTCCACCACAAAAACCATGGGTCGTTCTACGCCAGGGGAGTATTCGTTTTGGGGGATCATCACGCCTGTGGCCGGGCCTCGACGAAGTGGGTCTAATAGGTTCACTTACAACCCCGCAACAAGTTCACATGGGATTTGTTGCAATAACGTTGCTGGTTCGTTAACGGATTGTTAATTTCACCAGGAAGGGAGACCGCGCAGAACCGGCTTCAATCGAGTAAGTTCACCGCTGCCCTTTCGGTGACTCAGGGCGGTCGTGATCACGGGAAAGCTTTGACGTGCTTTCCAACAACGCGCGTACCGAGGGCGCGACCCCATCGCGCCAAAAAAGCCGCAGGGCAATATCATTCAGACTCTCAGCATTGTGGAGGAGGCCTTGGGTTTGCGCATCGGCAAAAAAACGTGCGCGCCACTCGTTGAACGAGAGCGAAACCCTCGTCCCGAAAATCCCGGGGTCGGGCATATGCTTGTCGTCTGCGCTTGACATGGAAGGAACTACCAAACTCTTGATCTCTATCGTCCTCCGGCATCTGGGCGTATACAAGCGCCAAAAGGCGCCAGGATCATGTACAATCCCCTTTTAAGGGTGTTCTAAGAGAGATGGCCACACTTCTCTTCGATCCGAGCCGCGAATTTCTCGACTCCTGGAAGGAAATTGCTGTTTTTCTCAGGCGCGGGGTCCGGACTGTACAACGCTGGGAACAAACTGAAAACCTGCCGATCCGCCGGCATCAACACGCCAAACGTGGCTCGGTCTACGCGGTGCCCTCCGAGCTGACCCACTGGGCCCATCAGCGCAGCAGCGTCGCACCGGTTACTCGACCTAGGGATGGCATGCGCCACTTTGACCAGTTGGCATCGCTAACACGACAGCAAGCCGCGCTGGTTGGGCAGGTTCGATCTCTATTGACAACTCAGGCAGAGACTTACAAACGGATCCAAGCAGAAACCAAAGCCCGCCAGACAGTTCCAACCACCCCTCGGGCAACGGCGACATTTCTCCGCTGATCGCGCTCTATCCTTCGAAGCGAGCTGTTTACCACTCCCCGGCCTTCATCAGCTTGCGGATTTTTCGTTTCATCAGGTCACGTTTCAGCGCGCTGAGGTGGCTGATGTACAGTTGGCCATTGAGATGGTCGGTTTCATGGAGAAATGCGCGGGCCAGAAGTTCTTCGCCGGTTTTCTGAAACCATTTTCCGTGTACGTCTTGGGCCTTCACCGTGACCTTATTTGGCCGAGTCACCGGTTCGCGAAAATCGGGAATGCTGAGGCAACCTTCATTTTGCGATTGCCGGCCTTCGGTATGAATGATCTCCGGGTTCACCAGCACGATTTTGGCATCGGGATCTTCCTGGAAAGTGATATCAATCACCGCGAGCCGCTTGGAGATGCCGATCTGAGGCGCAGCCAGGCCGACTCCACGCGCCGCGTACATGGACTCGAACATGTCTTCAACTAGCTTTTTCAGTTCTTCGTCGAAGACTTTAATTGGTTCGGCTGGTTTTTCCAGGACCGGATTACCAAACTTCACGATGGGATAAATCATTCGTTCGTTGTTGAAAGCTGTTGCCGCCCCAACTCCTAAAAACTCTTTAGTTGCTCCACATAGCCATTGAAGTTTCGCAAAGTCTCTGACAGCGAATCGCCGCCGAACTTTTCCATTGCGCAACGCGCAAGCGTCAAAGCCACCATCGCTTCCCCCGCCACGCCCGCCGCGGGTACGACACAGACGTCAGAACGTTCATACGCGGCTTTCACCGGCTCGCGGCTGGCGAAATCCACGGATTGCAACGGCCGGCGCAGAGTGGAAATCGGCTTCAAATAACCACGCACTCGAATTTCCTCTCCATTTGATACGCCGCCTTCGATTCCTCCAGCATTATTTCGGGGGCGTGTGAAGCCGGAGAAACCCGTGCCGGCCGTGTAACCTATTTCATCATGCACCGCCGAGCCCCGGGAAGAAGCGGCCGTGACGCCGGCCCCGATCTCGACTGCCTTCACCGCCTGCAACGACATGACCGCGGCAGCGAGCAGTGCATCCAGACGCTCATCCCACTGCGCGTAGGTGCCCAGACCCGGCGGTACGCCTTTGGCCACCACTTCAAACACGCCACCGACGGAATCGCCAGTCTTTAAAGCTTTGTCAACTTCTTCCTTCATGAACTGCTCGGTCGCGCCGTCGGCGCAATTGAGCAGAATTTCTGTCTTTTCTGACAACTCACGGAGTTTTTCCCAGGAAGTTTCCGCCTCGACCGCTACGGCGCCCACCGCGACCACATGGCTCAGAATCTCAATGCCCAATTCACGGAGAAATAACTTTGCCAAAGCGCCAATCGCCACTCTGACGGCGGATTCCCGCGCGGAAGCGCGCTCCAACACATAGCGGGCTTCGGGAAAGTTGTATTTCAGCGCTCCCGCCAGATCCGCGTGTCCTGGCCGCGGCGAGGCTACACGCTTGTGTTTGGCTGGATCGCCTTCCGCCACCGGCAGCGACTCCTGCCAGTTCTTCCAATCTTTATTTTCGAGCAGCACGGCGATGGGAGAGCCGATGGTGATGCCGTGCCTTACGCCGGAGAGAACTTGGGCCTTATCGGTTTCGATTTTCATGCGCCCGCCGCGCCCATAGCCTTGCTGGCGGCGCCAAAGTTCACGGTCGAGAAAAGACTGATCCACTTTGACTCCGGCGGGCAAACCAGAAAGGAAAGCGAGCAATGCCTCTCCATGGGACTCGCCGGCGGTGAAGTAGCGCAGCATGGTTAGCGATTGTATCCGATGGGGCGGGTTAGCCCGGACGACCTAGCGTTGCAGGACATTTTTTTGTTGCGTATCCTGTTTTCAGCCCGCGCAGTTGCTACAATAGCCTAACTCTCAAGGACCGTGTTGAACTCGGGTTTTCCGCCTGCTCGACCTCGTAGTTTTCTTTGGGCAAGGTTCTCTGGCCGATTTATTTAGGAGCAATTCGTGTCTTCGCAGCCACAGGCAGTTCTAGGCGGAGCTCCGGCGCGCGGCAAAATCCGTTGCCTGCTGGCGGACGAACACGTGCTTATGCGGCAAGGGGTACGCCGGCTGCTCGAGGATGATCCCGATGTTGAGGTCGTCGCTGAAGCCTGCAGCATTTCGGAAGTGCTGCAAAAAGGCCGTGCGCACAAGCCGGATGTAGTCCTGGTCGTCGCGGGCTTGAGCGGGTTTTCAACCGTGGAAGCTGCCCGTTTGATTCACCGGGACTGTCCCGGGGTCCGGTTGATTTTCCTAGGTGCACCTTCCGCCGAAGAAGCTCGCAGCCAAACTCTCGTGGATGTTCTGAACTACGTGCCCAAGAACGCTCCCGCCCCGCGGCTGATAAGCCTGGTAAAAGGGGAGCATCGGGGCGCAGTTCGCTCATCACCCACTGAGGAGGATCCCGGCCGCTTGACCGGACGCCAGCATGAAGTCTTGAGATTGCTGGCCGAGGGCAATACGGCCAGGAAAGTCGCTTCACTGCTGGGCGTGAGCGTCAAAACGGTGGAAGCGCATAAATTCAATTTGATGCGGAAGCTGGACATCCACAACAAGGCGCAATTGGTGACTTACGCCATCCAGCACGACATCCTGATAGTCCCTTCGAAAACCAAGTAAGAAGAGTTTCGGGTAGGCGATTCACCTCCTTCCGTTGGGATAAACCAGAATTTTGCTGGCTTCTCCCGTCTTCAGCCGCTCCATCCCCTGGGAAAAATCTTTCATTGCGATGCGGTCGGTGATGACAGGATGGAGGTCAAGCTTACCGGCCTTAAGCAACGCCGTCATCTGATACCAGGTCTGATACATTCTGCGGCCGTTAATGCCCTGGATTGTGATGCCTTTGAAGATGATATCTTCCGAAAAGTTGAGGGAGACAGGCTTGGAAGTCAGGCCGAGCAAGGAAATGCGACCGCCGCGGCGAACAATGTCGAAAGCGGTTCGGATGGCGCTGGGATGGCCTGCCATTTCAAGCACTACGTCGGCGCCCAGCCCATTGGTTCGCTCCATTACGATTTCGCGGACATTTTCTTTCGCCGGATCGAGCGCCAGATCGGCTTTCATTTCTTTTGCCAGTTTGCGCCGATGCTCATTGACTTCGATTGCGAAGACCTGTGCCGCGCCGACTGCGCGAGCTACGGCAATGGAAAACAACCCAATGGGTCCGCATCCGGTGATGGCCACGGTCTTGGCCGCGATCTCGCCCGCAAGAACTGTGTGCACGGCGTTGCCCAGAGGGTCGAGAATCGAAGCGTATTCCAGAGGAATCGCAGGATCGAGCTTCCAGATATTTGTCTCGGGGATGACCACGTATTCCGCGAAAGCGCCGTCGGCATCCACGCCGATGATCTTTACGTTCTGGCAGATGTGGGCCTCGCCGGTGCGGCATTGAAAACATTTGCCGCACGCCACGTGCATTTCAGCCGAGACGAAATCTCCTTCTTTGATGCTGGTAACTTCATCGCCGAAAGCCACAACTTCGCCGCAAAATTCGTGGCCGGGAATGAGCGGAGGGTGAATGCGCTTCTGCGCCCAGCGGTCCCACTCGTAGATATGTAGATCCGTGCCGCAGATGGATGCGACTTTGACCTTAACGAGAACGTCATTCCGCCCGAAGCCGGGGACCTTGACTTCGCGAATCTCTGCGCCGGGAGCGGCTGTCGGCTTAACCACCGCCTGCATGGTTTGACTCATGACTGCTTCCTATGAAACTGGATTGACCCGTTGAACTCTCGATTCTAGCACTGGCTTGCCATCAGCTTTGAGCAGCGCGCCGCGGCGGTTGCGTGACGCCAGAGGCTGTTATCTCCAGTTCTATTCCGCCAATCCAGCGCGCCACCAGGTTGTAAAGCCAGGCCATCAAGCCACCAAGCAGAAAGCCCATGCCGCCGTATACGAAGGGAAGGAAAACTGCTAGTAAAAGCAAAGCGGCACCTCCTAAAGCGCCGCCTCTTTGCTGCGAAATCACGGAAACCGCCAAGCAGGGCGAAGGGGATGAAGATCAGTCCCATGCACCCGTAAAGAACACAAAACATTTTGGCGTACGAAAGAACCCCTACTGATTTAATGCGGTGGATCGTACCCTCCGTCGTCTAATTTTGGCGATTAACTTTTCCCCAGCCGCCTCCGCCCGGGCTTTCAATCCTGATCCGCTCCCCTTTTTTCAGCCGCACATTGAATTTTCCCGGCAATTCTCGCTTTGATCCGTCTTGCCCCATCACAAACGCTCGCCCCATCTGTCCGTCTTTTCCGCCGCTTAGTCCCCACGGCCCGCGCGTCCGGCGCTCAGAAAGCAGTGTCACTTCGCAATCGGTAAGGACTTCGATTTCACGCACAATACCGTCTCCACCGCGATAAGCGCCCGAACCTCCGCTGCCGCCCCGCAGCGCATACTTTGTCACCCGCAGAGGATAGGCGTACTCCAGCGCCTCAGCCGGAGTGTTCAACGAATTGGTCATGTGGGTATGAACGCCGGAAACGCCCGGTCTCGTGGGCCGGGCGCCCATTCCACCGGCGATGGTTTCGTAATAGGCGAATGCTTCACCGGTTCGAGGATCGGTTCCGCCGATGGTCAAATTGTTCATAGTTCCCGAGGCCGCCGCGGGAATTCGCTGGGGCAGGGCCTGCGCAAGAGCACGCAACAACACATCGACGATGCGCTGTGAAGTCTCGACATTTCCGCCCGCCACGGCTGCCGGCGGACGCGCGTTCACCACCGTGCCTTCGGGCGCGATCACGCGAATCGGACGCATCAGCCCCGCGGTTGCCGGAACATCTTCCGCAAGCAAGCAACGAAAAACGTAGAAACATGCCGAATAAGTGATTGCCTCCACGGCATTCACGCTACCCTCAACCTGCGGATCACTGCCGGTGAAATCGACAGTAACCGTTTGGGCGCGGCCCGGCGTTTTGCTGGCAAGCCTCCCCGACCCAGAGGTCCGGCTCCGCCCCGAGGCGAAATTCAAAGTCACCGCGATCTTCACTGCTCGATCGCTGATCCCGTCATTATCTAAGAAATCTTCGGCCCGATAAGCGCCAGCCGGAACGCTCGTCAAGAATGCGCGCATCATTTCTTCGGAATAGTTCAGGAGGTCCCCCGCCGCCAGCTGCACTCGCTTGATGCCATAGCGGTCGGTCACTTCCTGTAGCCTCGCTGCTCCGGCGTGGCAGGCGGCAATTTGCGCTCCCAGATCGCCTTCCCGCTCCGCAGGCGTCCGTACATTGTTCAGCAACAGCGCCAGAACGTCCTGCTCCATCTTCCCGGAACGAATCAGGTGAACCGGCGGGATGCGAACGCCTTCCTGATAAATCTCGCGGCACAATCCCATCGATCCCGGATAGGCGCCCCCGACGTCGGCATGGTGGGCGCGCGAAGCGACATAAAAATCCGGATTACCATGGCGCCGCCGCGCTTGCCCGCGTGCTTTGGTCATGGCGGACTTCACGTACACAGGAGCCACCAGTGTGATATCCGGCAGATGCGTCCCGCCGCGGAAGGGATCGTTCAGCATCACCATATCGCCGGCACCCAGTGAACCCGCGTCAATCGCCGCGCGCACTGACATAGGCATGGAGCCGAGGTGCACCGGCATGTGATCGCCCATCGCGATCACCTGTCCGCTGGCATCGAATACCGCGCAAGAGTAATCCCGCCGCTCTTTGATATTCGGAGAAAACGCGGTGCAGCGCAGCGCAGCGCCCATCTCTTCCGCGATCGACCGGAAGATGTTTTTGAAAATCTCGAGTTCGATGGGATTGCGAGGCATAGATGTTGGCCGGCAGTCGCCTGCTAGTGTACGCCCGGTCAAAATTTCGCACTTCCGGCTCGCTCCATCAAAATTCGGTTGTCGCGGAAGCCGCCACCGTGCTAGAAACGGCTATACGAGTCCAACATGCAACGGAAGACACTTAACTGGCGATAAGACGACTATGAGTCCGCGCACGCGCACTGCATCCAAACCGGCGACCAATGCCGATGTGGTAATTCCTGAGAAGCTTTATTTCCGCATTGGCGAAGTGGCCAGGCTTTGCCGTCTTCCCGCCTATGTGCTCAGGTTTTGGGAAACAGAATTTCCCCAGTTGAAGCCGGTCAAGAGCAACACGGGGCAAAGAATGTACCGCCGCAAGGACGTGGAAAACGTACTGCGGATCAAGCAGCTTCTCTACCAAGACGGTTTCACGATTCCTGGCGCACGACAACACCTGCGCACCGAAGGAAAGGCCGACAAGAAACAATCACCGCTGCCCTTTCCGTCCCGCTCACCAGCGGATCTGCGGTACATCCGTCAGGGCCTGCGAGAGATCGTCAGTATGCTTTCGCTTCGGCATTAATCCGTTTGGATTATTCCTCTTCGGACTTTTCTGCTCTCACGTCCTTGCGCATTTTGTGCAATCATTTTCAACGTCGGGTTCTTCTGTTCTCTTCTTGACAGTGCAAGCACCCAAGTGACAAACTTCCCGCCCAGTCCTGCCCAATCAAGTGCTCCATAACGGCAAACGATGTACACCACCCTCCCAAGGAGAACCTATGTCGAGTCAAACTGCTCCCATGAAAATCGGTACGGTAGCCGCCACTCTACTTGCGATCTTGACCCTGGCTGGATCGGGTTTTTCTCAATTGAGCGTTAGCCGCCACGTCATTGCGAACAACACACCTCGCTACCGAGCAGAGGCACAAAACCTCGGGGCGGAAGACGAGTCCAAGCCCATGAGTGTTACTTTGTGGCTGAACCAACGCAACAAGGCTGAACTGGACAGCCGGGTCCAGCAGATGTATCAGAAGGGCTCGCCCACCTTTCATAAATGGCTTACCCGCGAGGAATACAACGCAAAATATGCGCCAACGGCGCAGGATGCGCTGACGGTGCGTAACTTTCTCGAAGCGCATAATCTAAAAGTTTCCGCGATCGACCGCAACAATCACTTCGTCACCGCGGAAGGCAAGGTTGGCGCTGTTGAGAAGGCATTTCAAGTCCAAATCAACCGCTATAGTGTCCGCGGCCAGGTGGTTCGTGCCAATACCTCGGACCCGGTGATCGAAGGACCCGCCGGCGCCCTAGTTTCGGCAGTTAAAGGTATTACCTACCTGACTTACCAACCCGCCTCTAAGCTCCCAGTGGATCCAGGAACCGGCGAACCGTTTCCGCTTGTTCCTTTGGCCGAGGCTGGCCCCAACGGGCTCTTCTACAGTGCGAATTGTTTGCGCCCTCAGGAAACTGACACTTTCGTCACACCCGGGGGTGGGCCCAATGCGAGCTACACGGGAAACCGCTATGGTTCGGCCATCAACAGCAAGCCTCCCAATCTTCCACCCTGCGGCTACAATCCGTCTGAAGTCCAGACCGCATATGGCTTGACGGACGTTTACAAGAAGTGGAAGGGAAAAGGGCAAACCATCATCATCGTCGACGCTTTTGGCTCGCCGACGATTACCGCTGATGCCAATACGTTTTCCGCACTGTACCATCTGCCGGCGCTCACCAGTTCGAACTTTGCCATAATTCCCATCGGTGGGCCTACCGGCTGCACTTCAGGCGACGGTTGCAACCCTTCCAGCTGGGTAGCCGAAACTACCCTTGATGTGGAATGGGCCCACGCCCTTGCTCCACAGGCGAATATTCTTCTGATCGAAACCTACGACAACACGGATAGCAATCTCGATCTGGGAGTGCTCTATGCGGCGGAAGGCGGTTTTGGGTTCAGCTTTGGCAATGTAATTTCCAACAGCTACGGCGGCCCAGAATCGCAGCTCATCGAATTTGAACCGGCAGAGCTTAGGGTCGAAGATAGCATCAACGAACTCGCCGCCTCGTTTGGGGTGTCGGCGAACTTCGCCACCGGCGATGACGGCGATTATTCAACCGTGTTAGGTTACACCGATGTTTCCGTGCCAGCCAGTTCGCCGTTCGCAACTGCAGTTGGCGGAACCAGCCTGTTCATCAACAAAGACAAAACCATGAACTTCCAGACCGGCTGGGGCAACAACATCACGCGGATTGCCGATGTCACTCCCAACCCGCCGACTGTTCCCCCGCTGCTGGAGGGATTCGACGGCGGCGCCGGCGGAGGTACGAGCGCTGCGTGGCCCAAACCTGCCTACCAAAAAAGCTTGAGCGGAGGGAAGCGCAAGCTCCCCGATGTCAGCTTCATCGCCGACGACTTTACCGGGGTTGAGATCGTCATCACTGAAGGGGAACAGCAAGGAGTGACGGTGATTGGGGGCACAAGTCTTGCTTGCCCCACATTTTCCGCGGTGTGGGCGCTGGCAAATCAGGCAGCGGGCGAGCCGCTCGGACAAGCCGCGGCATTACTCTATAGCTTGCCCTCCGACGCGTTCTACGACGTGTTGCAGGTCAGCTCTCCCACCAACCCGACGGGGGTAGTTCTTTATCCCCCGTTTAAACCGGTCACCTATTCTGCAGCGAGCCTGGTGCAGCCTCTCGAGAAAACCAAGAACTTCGTCAGCGGGATTTACAATAGTCCGTTTTCTACGCGCTGGTTCGTGCTGTCTTTTGGCACGGACACGGGATTAACCACTGGCCCTGGCTGGGACAACGTTACCGGCCTGGGCACACCGAATGGCTTAACGTTTATTCAAGACGTGGTAGCGGAGGTATCGCAGTAGTTTCGGTTTGTTACTGAGATGTCCGGTTGCGGAAAGGGCCACCCATGGGTGGCCCTTTTTTCTGGCGCGATAGTCCTTGGTGAGAGGCGCGCTGTTAAGGCGCGTTTGCCGGGGTCGCGCCTCGAACCCCGGTCTGCTTTCTGGACAGCGATGGGAGAGATCGTGCACGCTTGAATGAACTATGACGGTGAAGCAAGCGAGAGAGGCGGCGTGGCAGTGGATGATCGAGGAAGCAACTCGAATACCGGGATTCTGCGCAGCGTACACTGCAGGCTCAACGAACTGGCTTCCCGATCATGCGGAACTGAACCCGGCATCTGATCTTGATATTATGGTCGTGCTCACAGACCAGAATCCGGCTGGCAGGCGTGACAAGTTCCTCTATCATGGCGCCCTTCTCGAGATCTCTTATCTGCGAACCGATCAGTTCCAGTCAGCGGAACGGGTTTTGAGCGACTACCATCTTGCCCCAAGTTTTAGGACAACGAAAATCCTGTTTGACCCGATGGGGCAGCTCACTCCGTTCCTGGCACCCGTGTCCCGCGAATATGCCCAACGACGCTGGGTTCGTCAGCGTTGCGCCAACGCCACGGACAAGGTGCTGGCACATCTCAGGCCCATCAACGAGAAAACGATCGATGAGAAAACGACAATAGAAGATCAAGTGATTGCGTGTCTTTTCGCAGCAGGGGTAACCACGCACGTGCTGCTAGTCGCGGGCCTGAAGAATCCCACAGTGCGCACGCGGTACGTGGCGGTTCGGGATCTGCTGGCAGACTACGGCCAGTCTGAATTTTACGAAGCGCTGTTGCAGTTGCTTGGGTCCTCTCGTCTCAGCCGGGAACGAGCCAGGCATCATCTTGCCACGCTCGTCGAGATATTTGACACAGCCAAAAAATCAATCAAAACTCCCTTTCCCTTCGCATCAGACATCAGCGACCAGGCGCGCGCAGTTGCCGTCGATGGCAGTATGGAACTGATCGCGAGGGGCTTTCATCGGGAAGCAATGTTCTGGATCGGCGTCACGCATTCCCGGTGTCAGAAGGTTCTTTTACAGGATGAACCAGAGCGGCTGACCCAGAGTCTCAAAGACAGCTATCGGGAATTGCTGAGCGACCTCGGCATGTCGAAATTTTCTGATGTTCGGAAACGCGGCGCGGAGATCGAGCGAATGTTGCCCCGCGTCTGCGATGAGGCAGAGAAACTCATCGCGGCCAACCGCGAAATCAAGAATGGTTGACCTGGCGAACTTGAGCGCCTAGAAAGAAAAGCGGATCTACCAGATCAGCTTTAGGCCGAATTGTACCTGCCGCGATGTCGTAGAAGTACTGGTCACGGCGCCCGCTGTTCCTGAGACACCCAAGGGCGTAAACGCAATCAGATTCGGTGTGTTGAAGTTGGCACGGTTGAGCAGGTTGAAGATTTCCGCGCGAAACTGGAGGTTGAGGCGTTCGCGCAGACGCGTGTTTTTCAGCGCGGAAAAATCCCAGGTCGCCAGGCCCGGCCCAATCAGAGTGTCCCTGCCCAGGTTGCCGTAAAATCCGCTGTTAGGCGGCGGCGCCAGAAAGGCACCGGGGTTGAACCACTGATTGGGTTTGCCAAGAATGACCGGTCCGACGAAATCCGGGTTCACGAACGGACGCACGGGATTGCGCGTATCACCATTATTCGAGGGGTTGTAGCTGAGCTGGGGAGTAAAGGGGAATCCTGATTGCAGGGTAATAATGCTGTTCACCGACCAGCCACTGATTAGAGTACTGCGCCAACCTTCCAGATCGCCCGCCAATGCCTGGCCTTGTCCGAACGGCAGGTTGTAAAGCGCGCTGATTACTCCCACGTGCCGCACGTCAAATGTGCCCAGCCCATAGTCGGCTCGCAGGTTGAAAGGATTGGATACCAGCCCCGGGGCATTCCCGGCGGTTGTTCCGTTCAGTGAGTCACCGTCATCCAGTGTTTTCGACCAAGTGTAGACACCTCTCAGAGACAGACCGTGACTGAAGCGCCGGTTCAGATCCACCTGAAGGGCGTTATAGTTGCTGTTGCCGACCGAGAACCAAGTCCAGGTGTTGGCAAGGCTGGGATTTGCCTTGGGAGTGTTAGCGGGAATAAAAAAGCTCCCCGCAGGTACCGGAGCACCGGCCAAGGGTGCGGGAAAGTTGCTCGGATAAGTGGCCGGGCAAGGCGAAGCGGGGCAGATGGTGGGAAACGGCTGGTTAGCGTCGATCCCAATGATTTCATGATAGCCATGCGAGCCCACATACCCGAGGGTGAGAGCGGTGTTGGGCGAAAGTTCCTGTTGCATTCGCAGCGACCATGAGATCAGTGTCGGAGTCTTCATATCCGGCTGGACTCCTCCCGGAACCAACTTGGCATTGGATGGCGCAGGGGCAGACGGGTCGATGGGAAGGGATGAAACCGTCAGCGCCGAGATGCTGTAAGTCGAGTTAAAGGGCGCGTTCTGATCGGCGCGGTAGCCCAGAGCATCTTGCAGATCGTTGTACAAGCCGAAGCCCACGCGAAACACGGTTCTGCCGGCTAGGGGGCTCCAGGCCAGTCCCACGCGCGGTTGGGGCAAGAACTTGGCGTTGTTGGTCGTGAACAGCGCGTCTCCGATGTGCGGTTGGGTCGAGATTATGCCGTTGCTGAATGTGTAATTGGCCGCCCGGCCGTGCGCTTCGTTCCAACCCGTAGTGAACTCCGCCCGAAAACCTAATGAAAAAGTCAGCCGGGGTGCAACGCGAATTGTGTCTTGGGCATACCACGCCCCCAGCAGTGAGCGCCAGTTCATTTCGGTGGGCGCCGGGTTGTAGAGGAAGCTGGACGTGGTCCCCTGCAAGAAAGTTTGCAGACTCGCAAACGTCGCCTGGCCATACTGGCTGAGCGCAAGGGTTTCGTTCGACTGGAAGGGCTGGAACCACGCTCCAAAAGTGAACTGGTGCAAGCCCCGGATCATTTGAAAGCGATCCTCAAAAGTGTACAAATTTCGCGCAACCCGGAGATTGCTGCCGTTATTGCTGCCGGCTAGTCCGATCTGGGCCGCGGGATTCGACGCCGCACTCCCACCCACCACCGCAGCGCCTACGGGAAGCCCGAGCAAAAAACCGGGAACCGTGGCGGCGGGTGTCCCGGGCGTGGGCTTGCCGGTGAAAAAGTAGCCGGCGCGCGAAAAACCCGCACGGGCGACGTTTAGCGTGGAAGCTGAGAAGGCATGGGTTTCGTCAAGACTGATGACCTGTTCGCGGAGCGTAACTACATCCGTGCTATAGGGGTTGAGAGTGGTCGCGGTCAGGTCTTCGCCGTCATCGATGGTGTAAACACCGGACAGCGAATCGCGTGAAGAAAGCACATGGTCCAGGCGGGCGGTTCCAAAATCTTCGCGAATGGTTTGCAATGGGCTGCTGAAAAGCTGCGCGATTCCGTTGAAATCCGGCGCGCCTGCAGGCGCCACCGGCCACAGATTCAGCAAGGGCTGCACACTGGGCACCGCCGCAGCGCGCGAAGCTGCATCAGGAACAAAAGCTGCCGAGGTCTGGTGCAGGCGCTGGCGCAATCCTTCGTAGTTGCCAAACAGGAAGGTCTTGTTGGGCCGGATCGGGCCGCCAAGCGCGGCGCCGAACTGATTGCGTTGGAACGGCGGCGCTGACCCCTGGTCGAAGAAATTGGGCGCATCGAGAGCGTTGTTCCGCAGAAACTCATATGCGGCGCCATGCAACTGGTTCGTGCCTGACTGGGTCACGATGATCACCTGGCCGCCGGGGCGTTTGCCGTACTCGGCGCCGTAGGAATCACGCAATACGTTGAATTCCAAGACGGCGTCTACTCCCAGAAGTTGCTGGCTGGCGCCGCCCGGTTGCATGTTGTTCTCTGCCGCCCCGGTATATTCCACGCCATTCAACAGGAACAAATTTTGTTGCGGACGATTTCCTGAAACGGCGAAGTTGTTTCCTGTGGTGGAATTCGAAACTCCAATGCCGCCTGTCTTTTCCCACGTGAAGTTAACAATTCCGGGATTAAGCGTGAGGAGCAAATCGTAACTGCGCCCGTTGAGCGGAAGGTCCTTAATCTGCCGTTCCCCAACCAGGCCGGAAATGTCTTGCGTAGTTAGGCTCACAACCGCCGCGTCCCCGCTGACCTTGACTTGTTCGTGGACGCTGCCAACCCGCAGTCTTACATCAACGCTCGCGTCCTCTCCAACGACAAGGCGGATTCCGGTCCGTATTTCCTCAGCAAACCCTTTCTTCGTGACGCCCAGTTCGTATTGCCCAACTGGCAGAGCAAACAGGCGATACTGCCCCGTCTGGTCTGTAGAGGTGTTGCGCGAGATGCCGGTATCCAGGTTCTTGGCGGTTACTGTGGCCGCGGACACTGCCGCTCCCGATGGGTCTGTGACCTTGCCGGACAAACTCGCGGAAGCCTGACTCCAGATCGGGCAGGGGCTAAAGAAAGTCATGACAGATATCAGAACCGCAAGCTGGCGCGGGGCGCCTGTGCGCCGGCGAAACGGGAGCGGGTGATCCGATGAAAGAAAAGCAGCGGGCATTGGGGTGTGTGAATTGCGCATGGCGTGCTCTCTGGTTTGGGATCCGTGGCGAACAAAAGTGTATATAAACGATGGTTCAATACACAAATATGACGCGAAAATAGATAAGTGGTCACATGCGGCGAGTTAGAAAAGCGCCCCGGCCAGGAAAGAGGCAGGTTCATTGACCCCGGCGAGTGCTCGCTGTAGGATTTCTTTCCTGAATGGCCAAGAACTCCAAACGACGCCCGCCGGCATCGGAAAGCGAAGAGTTGCTTAAGCCGCGGGAGGCAGCTTTACAGTTACGAATCAGCTTTCCGACGATCAAACAGTGGATTTACGCGCGCAAGATTCGCAGCGTGAAAACGCCGGGCGGACACCATCGGATCCCTCAGAGCGAGGTTGACCGGCTCCTGTTCCGCACTCGGGCCAAGACCGCGCCTGAGCGCGAGAGTCTGATGCGTCGTGTCAGCGGACGGAATCAACTGGTTGGGCGGATTGAGGATGTGCGAATCAGCGGCCTCATGGCGGAAGTGACACTTTCCATCGGCAGCCAGCAGATCACCTCGATCATCACCGCCCGGTCCGCAAGGGAAATGCAGCTCAAACCAGGGCAAGCCGCCGCCGCCCTCATCAAAGCCACCGAGGTCATGATTCTGAGGGTGTAATTGTCGGCCTTAGGTCCTGCTGCCGAAATCCCGAGCGCAGTCGAGGCATCCAGGAAGCAATGGCCGGGACGGGCAGATATGCTTATTCGGCGCATCCGCTGCGCGGCTGCGATTAAACCTTGGGGTGCTTCGTGGCTTGGCAGCGACAAGACAATGCCGCCTCAAAATTACGATCAACGGGAGAAAGCAATGGTCGGGACGGGCAGATTTGAACTGCCGACCCCTCGCACCCCAAGCGAGTGC
>Ga0335073_10005502_pt1 | contig 17775 bp, 15 predicted proteins | sample Lox_Sample_22_FD_207093 | JGI IMG/M metagenome (GOLD analysis project Ga0335073, IMG submission 207093) | Soil microbial communities from Loxahatchee National Wildlife Refuge, Florida, United States - Lox_Sample_2.2 | ecosystem: Environmental > Terrestrial > Soil > Wetlands | place: USA...
GCCCGGTCGCGAGAGGGCTTTGGCATTCCGCACCGGTGGGATTTCGATCGCCATGCCCGGCGAAGCTGCCTGCGGGGACGCGTGGAGTTTCTTAGACGTCGGCCCGGACGGCGGACGAGTGATTATAGCCGATGGCCTGGGCCACGGATTGTTGGCGGCTGCGGCAGCGCGGAGCGCCATCCAGATTTTCGAGCAGTTTCCCGGCGAAGCTGGTGTCCACCTCATGCAACACATCCATCACGCTTTAAGGCCGACACGCGGCGCCGCCGTTGCGGTAGCCGATATCGATCGCGCCACGGGCACCGTCCGCTACACCGGCATCGGCAATATCAGTGGCGTTGTGATCTCTCCGTCCGGCGGCGTGCAGCATATGGTTTCACACGCCGGCACGGCCGGACACGAGGTGCAGAAAATCGTAGAATTCCGGTATGCCTGGGAGCCCGCCAGCCTCCTGGTCATGCATTCCGACGGGCTCGTCAGTCACTGGTCCCTGGCGCGCTACCCCGGATTAGCGCTCCGCCATCCGAGTGTGGTCGCCGGCGTGCTCTACCGGGACTATAACCGCGGCCGCGACGATACTACCGTGGTTGCCGTTCGGGAGGATGGGCCGGCGTGAGCACGCTTCCGATTGTCAGTCTTCAGGTCCGCTTTGAACAGGATGTGGTGGCCGCGCGGCAAAGGGCGCGGCAGCTAGCGGCTCTGCTGGGCTTCGACCCGCAGCAGCAGACGCGGCTGGCAACCGCGGTCTCCGAAATTGCGCGGAATGCCTTTCAGTACGCCCGCGGCGGACGGGTGGAATTCGGCCTGGAAGGCGATACCGCGCCGCAGATCCTCCTGATTCAGGTTTCCGACCGCGGCCCCGGCATCGCGGAACTCGCGCGGATTCTCCATTCTGAATACTCGTCCAAGACCGGTCTGGGAGCAGGCATCGTAGGAGCCCGGCGCCTCATGGACCGCTTCGACATCCAATCGGACCCCGGGCATGGCACCACCGTAGTCATGCGCAAACTCTTGCCGCGTACCGTTCCCGCCATTTCCCCGGCCCGGATCACCGCCATGGCCGGCGAACTCAAAAAAAACGAGCCCCAGGATCTGCTCGAAGAGGTCCGGCAGCAGAATGCCGAGTTGGTCCGAACTCTGGGGGAACTGCGGGAGCGGCAAGAAGAGCTAGCCCGGCTAAACCGGGAGCTTGAGGATACCAATCGCGGCGTGGTGGCGCTCTACGCCGAACTCGACGAGCGCGCCGACCACCTGCGCCGCGCCGATGAGGTCAAAACGCGTTTCCTTTCCAACATGACCCACGAGTTCCGGACGCCCCTGAACTCGATTCAGGCGCTTACCCGTCTGCTGCTCGACCGCGTGGACGGCGAGCTCACCATCGAGCAGGAGCGCCAGGTGCATTTCATTCGGAAAGCCGCCGAGTCCCTCTCCGAGCTCGTAAACGATCTGCTCGATCTGGCAAAAGTAGCCGCCGGCAAGATCGTCGTACGGCCGACCGAATTCGAAGTCGCCGACCTGTTTGGCGCCCTCCGCGGCATGCTCCGTCCCCTGCTCCTCAGCGCCTCCGTTAGTCTGGTTTTCGAAGAGCCGGAGAACTTGCCGCTGCTCCACACCGATGAGGCCAAGGTTTCCCAGATTCTGCGCAACTTCATCTCGAATGCCCTCAAATTTACCGAACGCGGCGAGGTGAGGGTCTCCGCGCGCCTGCAGCCGGATGGCCAGGCCGCGCTGTTTTCGGTCGCCGATACCGGAATCGGCATCTCTCCCGAGGATCAGAAGACCCTCTTCCAGGAATTCGCCCAGATCGAAAATCCCCTGCAGCGGAAAGTGAAGGGCACCGGCCTCGGCCTGCCCCTTTCCAAGAATCTGGCGGAACTGCTGGGCGGATCGGTGAGCGTCGAGAGCGCCCCCGGCATTGGTTCGACCTTCTCCGTCCGCATTCCACTGGACTATTCCGGTCTCGAAACTCGCGGCGACATCGTCATGGCACCCGAGATCGATAGCGCGCGCAAAACCGTACTGCTGATCGAAGACGACATCGAGGTCCGCCTCCTATATGAAAAATACCTCCGCGGCTCTAGTTTTCAAACGGTCCCTGCGCGAAGCGCCCGCGAGGCAGAAGCGCTGCTCGGCAACATCGAGCCGGCCGCCATCGTGCTCGATATCGTTCTGCCGGACATGAACGCCTGGGAGCTGCTGGTGGACCTCAAATCCCGTCCCGCCACGCGCGAAACTCCTATCATCGTGATTACCAATCTCCAGGAGCGGCAGAAGGCCCTCTCGCTTGGGGCCGATGCATTCGCCCTCAAGCCCGTGGAGCGCCGCTGGCTGATCGAGCAGTTGACGGCGCTGACCGGCGGGCACCGCACCGCCAAAATCCTGGTGATCGACGACGAAGAGGTCTCCCGCTATCTTATCCGCCAGCTCTTTCCGCCCACCGCTGTTCACGTGGTGGAAGCCGCCACTGGCGCGGAAGGTTTGCGCTGCGCTCGCGAAGAGCAGCCGGACGTGATCGTTCTCGACCTCCTGATGCCGGGCCTGGACGGATTCCAGGTCCTGGAACAACTGAGGTCGGACGGGCGCACGTCGCATATCCCCGTCATCGTCTCGACGTCCCGGCAGCTCGACGACCAGATTCGCGAGCGCCTCGAGCACAGCGGCGCTAAGCTGCTGCCCAAATCGGCGTTCTCCAACGGCACCGCGGCCGCCGAGATGTCGCGGCTGTGTGCCGAGCTTGGCCTTGCGGAGAGCTTGGCCGTTGTCCGCTCGGGCAGCGGGGAGGTGCTCTCGAGTTGAGCGGCTTCCCCGTTGGCGACGATCGGGCTGCCCCCAGCATTCTGGTGGTGGATGACAATGAAGCCGCGCGCTATGCCAAGTCCCGCGTTTTACGTCAGGGCGGCTACCAGGTTTTGGAGGCCTCGAGCGGTACCGAGGCCCTCCGGTTCGTCCAGGAGCAGAGCCCGGACCTGGTGCTTCTGGACGTGCGCCTGCCCGATATCAGTGGGCTTGACGTCTGCCGCGCCATCAAGGTGAACAGGGAAACCATGCTGATTCCCGTACTGCAGATGTCGGCTTCCTTCCGTGATGACCGTGCCAAGATCGCCGGTCTCGAAGGAGGCGCGGACGGCTACATCACGGAGCCCATCGAACCAAACCTGCTGCTCGCCACGATCGCTGCCTTTCTCCGCACGCGCGCGGCCGAACAGGCTGTCCGGGATCTCGGCCTTCAGTGGGAGGCCACTTTCGAGGCCATTAGCGACGGCATCGCTTTGGTGGATGCGGATGGCAAAATCCTGCGCGCGAACTCGGCGCTGCCTTCACTGCTGGAGCGTCCCCCTGACGAGTTGGCCGGCGCTCTCCTCGATGACCTGCTGCCGCGCGCCGCTGCGGAGCACAGCCTCTGGTCTGACCTCACGCCGGGAGTCCGCCAGCAGACAGAACGGACCCTGAGTTCTCGTACTTTCACTTTGACCCTCGACCCGGTGGTGGACAGCCGCGGCAACCGCGGCGGCGTCTGCATCGTGCGCGACGTGACCGAGCGCAAGCGGATGGATCAGCGCCTTTCCCAGACACAGAAGCTGGAGAGCGTCGGCCTGCTCGCGGGCGGCGTCGCCCACGACTTCAACAACCTCCTGATGGGCATTCTCGGGAATTCGAGCCTGGCGCTTGACAATCTGGATGACCCGGCACTATTGGAAAGGGCCCTGCTCGATATCTCACGCGCCAGCGAGCGGGCGGCCGACCTCACCCGCCAGCTTCTGGCCTACGCGGGCAAGGGCCGCTTCGTGACCGAGCATGTCGATCTTTCACGAGTAGTGCGCGAGATCCTGCCGCTCGTCGAAGGGTCCTTCCTCACCAAAGTCGAACTGGTGCTGGAACTGCCTGGCAACCTGCCAACCACCCGGGCCGACCGCACTCAGTTGTCGCAGATCGTCATGAATTTGCTGATCAACGCCGCCGAGGCGATCGGCGAAAAGGGAGGCATCGTCAAACTCACCACCGGGGCGCGTCATTTTTCGGCCGACCAGCGCCCTCGCTATCTGGCCGAGGCGGAGGTCCGCGGCGATTACGTGACTCTCGAAGTGACCGACAACGGCATCGGCATGGATCCCGCCACCCTCCGCCGCATTTTCGATCCCTTCTTCACCACCAAGTTCCTGGGGCGCGGGCTCGGACTTTCCGCAGTATTGGGGATCATCCGCGGGCATAAGGGCGCTATCCGGGTGGAGAGCTCCCCGGGATGCGGCACCACCTTCGAACTGCTCTTCCCCAGCAGCCCGGAATCGGTTGACGAGAGGGCTCGCTCCATTTCTGCCGCCCGCGACGATTCCGGTGTCAAGCGGGGCCGAATTCTGGTGGCCGACGATGAGGAGGTGGTCCGCGAATTCTTCCGCTCCGCGCTACGCCTCCACGGCTACGACGTCGTCACCGCCGTCAATGGAGCCGAGGCGCTGCATATCTTCGAAGAGGCCTCCGGTCAGTTCGATCTTGTGCTGCTCGACCTTGTAATGCCGGTCCTTGGTGGCAAAGAGGTTCTTCCACTTTTGCTCGCCGCGCGGCCCGACGCTCTTGTTATTGTGACCTCCGGACAGGTTGAGGAGGAGGCCCGCAGCGAGCTCGCCGACTGGAATATCGCCGGCTACGTCCAGAAGCCGTGCACGGCGGGAACGCTGCTGGAAAAGGTCCGCGAATCCCTCGATCCTAAACCGATCAGACCATCGGCGGCCCGGTAAAACCGGCTTGCCCCGCGGCATTGCCGGTAATGCAGGGGTTGACGACAGCGGTCGTTAAAATCCGCAACGATGGCGGATGCCGGAAGCGTTTAGAGCGGTCCGGGCTACCGCGCCGAGCCTGCTGTCGTGATTCTTACGTTCTTGAACTCGGCGGTTTCATCAAACGAGCCGATGCCGACCCTGCCCGGGCCGAGACTCAGGTCCATGGCCGCGACTGCGATCACGGGCTGGCCGTCAACGGTCACCGAAACCGCGCCGGTTCTGGCGTTGTGGATGAGCCTGGCGTGATACCAGCGTCCGGTTTCCGGGAAGGCGGCGGGTCCGCGCTCGTTGCTGATGCGTACCCGTTCGCCGCCATAGACATGAAAGACGCCGTTATGCACGGGCTGCTTCGAAGCGGTATCGGTGGAGAGGTGGGCGTAGTCGAAATGGGCCGGGTCACGGTACGCAAACACGATCATGAGCGACTTCCCCAACGGTTTCACGTCGGCTTCCACGGTCAGCGTGCCATACGAGGGGACCTCCGTCAGCGCGAACTGAAACGGCCTGCGCGGTCCCGGTAGCGGCTCACGGCCCTTGGCGAGACGGAGCGACTCAGAGCCGTTGGTACGGTCGATTTGCCAGTCCGCGGCGGAGTACACGGCCCAATCCCGTCCGAAGACCCGGAGCGTGTCCGCGGCTCCGAGGCTGGAAACTGCGAGCGCTAGCAGGGCAATGAGTTTCATGGGGATATAGTAACCCGGTGATGCCGTGATCTGAATGGCAAGCCGCGAGTTGCGCGGCGATATGTGCTAACCAAGTAGGTCAGATCGCTATGCGGAATTGGAAGCTCTTCGCCCTGACCAGGATCGTCGCGGCGGCCGGGATTCTGGCGTTGGGGGCGGCCGGAGGGCAAGGGCAGACGTCTTCGGATTGGAAAGGGTCGGTACACGATGCCTCGGGCGACGTTGCAGCGAGAGCCGAGCTGGTGTTGCAGGGGCGCGGCAACCGTTACACGGCGCTGGCGACCGAGAACGGAAGCTTTCATTTCGGCGCGCCGGCACGGGGCACGTACCGGCTGACGGTGAGCTTTGGAGGACGGTCGTTCCGGACGGTAGGTTCGGTGGCGATCCCGATTGAAGGGAGCTCAAAAGTTACGCTGCTGGCGGATGGGTCGATTGCGCTGGAGCAGGAAAGCCAGACGCAGGCGAGCGGCGGGGAGACCCTCAACAGCAGTTCTGTGACATCGATCCCCCTGAACAAACGAGACTTCAGCCAGTTGCTTTTGCTGGCGGCCGGCACGATGACGGATACGAACGGCACCACCAACTTCACCCAGCAGTTCGCGGTGAACGGCCAGCGTGGTGTGGAGGCCGTCTTCGCCATGGACGGCGCCGATTCGAGCGATCCGGAAATGGGCGGCGCAACGTTTTCGAACTTCAACGTGGATGCGGTGCAGGAGATCCAGTCATCGTCCGGCTGGATGCCTGCCGAGATCGGTCGGGGAGCGGCGGGGTTCACGAATATCATTACACGTTCGGGTACAAACGAACTGCACGGGTCGGCGTTCGAGTTCCTGCGCAACTCGGCTTTAGACGCACGGAACTTCTTCGATCGCAGCACGCCGGAGAACCCGCAGCGCATCCCGCCTTTTCGCCGGAATGAATTCGGTTTCACAACGGGCGGTCCGCTGACGCTACCTGGCTATACCGGAGGCGACGGAACATGGTTCTTCGTCGACTATCAGGGATTCCGGCAGGTCCTGAACACGACGCAGGTGCTGGCTGTTCCTACGCTGGCGGAACGCGCAGGCGTCGACACCACTGCGTTTGCGGGGGACACGCTCTATGTGCCGGTGAATCCCACGGTCGCGCGCATTTTGAGCCGCTACCCGCTTCCCAACGATCCGGGCGGCGCATTCGGCGCGCGCACGTTCGCGACATCGTCCAAGGTGGTGACGGACGCCGATCAGGTTTCCGGCCGGGTCGATCATCAGCTCTCGTTGCGGGACAAGCTGTTTGTGCGCTTCACCTGGAACAACCTGACCGGACCGACTACGAACCCCGACCAGACAGCGATCGATCCAGCTTTTGGCATCACCTACATCGATCATCAGCGAAACGCGGTGCTGACGTGGACGCACACACCGTCCGCGAGGTTCACATCCGAGTCGTCGCTGAGCTTCACGCGGTCTACGCCGAACTTTCCGACGCCGGACCACACAGATCCCTCGCTCGTCTTCGCCGACGGCCTCTACGAAGCATTTGACGCGGCGGGCGGGTCGGTCACGACGTCGCTGGGTAATCTCTTCATGGGCCGGCAGAGCTTCGCCTGGACCGGTTCGAAACACGCGTTCCGTTTTGGCGGCGAGTTCCGGGCCAATCGCGACACTACGTATTTTGGCACCGCTCCCAACGGGCAGTACGTATTCGGCGGAGGAGCGGCGTATGCGACGAGCGCGATTCGTTCGGCCAGCGGAGCGCACAATATCGCAGCCGGACAGCAATTGCCCGATACGCTCAGCGCGTTTCTTATGGGCAGCGCATTTTCCTACACCGTGGCGGTGGCGCCGCAGCAATTTCCGCAGGGAGACCAGATCGGCGTCGCAGCGATTTCACGCTATGATCTCAACCTGTACGCCCAGGACACCTGGAAGATTTCGCCACGGCTGGTGCTGGATTACGGCCTGCGATTCGAGCTGTACTCGCCGATCACCGAGCGGGCGCGGCGTACGGCGGGCATGGCGTTCCTCGACGGGCCGTCAGGGCCTGAGCAGCTTTACCTGATTAATCCGGAGCCGCCGTACCACTGGCGCGGGAACAACTGGGGGCCGCGGGTTCGGGTGAACTGGCAGGCGGAGAAGGATCTTTGGATCCGGGCGGGCGGCGGACTGACGACGATCCCACCTAATCTGTGGCAGGATAATTCGCTCACGGGAGCGGCGCCCTACGTGGATTACCCGCGTATTACCGCCGCTCCGGGCGCGCCGCTACCGATCGGGACAGCGATCAGGCCCGCGGATCTTCCGGGTGTGTTTACGCCCGGGGGAATCAACATCCTGGCTTCCGGCGACTCGAAGGCCGTGCCCGCCAACACGGTCTGGGACGTGACCCGGTTCGACCAGGCGCTGGCGCAACTCTCGCCGAGCCACCTGATCAGCCCGCTCAATGCAATGGCGATCTCCGGGGACTTCCGGAATGCGTATCTGGGAACCTGGTCACTCAGTCTGGAACGTACCCTGCACGGAATCAATCTGAGCGCAGGATATGTGGGGACGGCAGGTATCGACCTGCCGGCCATGGAATTCCCCAACGCTTTTCCCGGCGCGACGGCGCAGTTTGCGCCCTACACGCAATTCAACGCAGCCGGGCAGATCACGGGTGGATTCGGAACGGACATGCTGGTGACCAACCGTTCCCACTCCACGTATCATTCGCTGCAGTCATCTGCGCAGGGAACCATCGGGAACGGCGGCCCCCAGGTGCAGCTCAGTTTTGCCTGGTCGAAGTCGCTCGACGACACAAGCAGCACGCTCGGTCCGGGGGTCGGGACCACGTCCGGCGCGACTTCGCTTGCATGGCCGCAGAATCCGTTCGATACGAGCGCGGACAAGGGTCCTTCCAGCTTCGATGTGAGCAGAGCCTTCACCGCGACGGTGGTGCAGGCTTTGCATGCGGACCGGGCGCCCGGGCTCCGACTCCTCGGTTCGAAACTGACGGCCGGCTGGCAGGTGCTCAGCATCTCGACTATGACGAGCGGGCTGCCGTTCACGGTCTACTCTGGGGTACAGCAGACCGGCGCGGGGTCGCTGGGCACCGACCGTCCGGATCAGCTCGGCACGCCGGATCTCTCGACCGGCCGCTCCATCCGCGAAGATTACTTCGGTCTGGGGGCGGCGAACGCTTCGTATTTTGCGGTTCCGACCAATCTACCGGGAGGAACCGGACCGAACCAAGGCGTATTCGGGACGCTGGGGCGGAACACCTTTCGCGGACCGGCACTCTACAATTTCGATTTCGCTCTGATCAAGGACACGATGTGGGAAGCGGGCGCATCGCACCGGTCGGCTAACCTGCAATTCCGGGCGGAGTTTTTCAATCTGCTCAATATCGTGAACTTCGGGCTGCCGTCGAACATCCTTACGGGATCGGGTTTCGGCATCATTAGCCGCACGGCGGCCAACTCGCGGCAGATCCAGTTCTCGCTGAAGGCGATGTTCTGACGCCGGAAAACCGCAACTGGCAGCCTTGCCTCCTGCCGGTGCGATGATGAAGATTAGACCGTGCTCTCACGACGAACTTTATTACGGAATGCGGCAGCGACGCTGATTGGTGTTTCGGGCCGCAACTTGATCTCTTCGGCCAAGCCGAAGATTGCGGCTATCCTGACGGCTTACTACCCAAGTTCGCACGCCGACGTTTGGGTGACGGCCCTGCTCGAAGGATACGACAATGGGCAGCCCCGCTCGCCCTCGCTAGAGATCGTCTCGATGTACACGGATCAGGTCCCGAAGAACGATATGAGCCGTGCGATTGCGGCCAAACACGGCTTCAAGATCTTTCCAAAGATCTCGGACGCCCTCACACTGGGCAAGGACCACCTGGCGGTCGACGGCGTTCTGCTCATGGCGGAGCACGGCAACTATCCGGTGAATGAGAGGGGCCAGATTCTCTACCCCAGGTACGAATTCTATCGGCAGATCGTGGACGTCTATCGCCAAAGCGGGAGCACAGCTCCATTATTTTGCGACAAGCATCTCTCGTATGACTGGAGCAAGGCGAAGTGGATGTACGACCAGTCTCATGAATTGCACTTCCCGCTGATGGCCGGCTCCAGCCTGCCGTTTACGTGGCGGCAACCGCCACTGGAGTTCGATCTGGAAACGCCGATCGACAAAGCTGTCGTAGCCGCGTACGGCCCGAAAGAGCCGTATGGATTCCACAGTCTGGAAGCCCTGCAGTGCATGGTGGAGCGGCGCGCGGGAGGCGAGACTGGAATTGCCGCGGTGCAGTGCCTGGAAGGCCCTCAAGTCTGGGAATGGACAGATCACAACGCCTGGGCAAAGACACTGCTGGGTGCGGCTCTGGATCGCGTGAACGAGCGCAAGCCGGGAACGCCGCAAGAGAACACGCCGGAGCCCATCCTGTTCCTGCTGGACTATGATGACGGCTTGCAGGGCGCCGTCTATGTGCTGAACGGATATATCAAGGATTGGGCCTTCGCCGCCAGGATTCAAGGCCGCAATGAAATCGCCAGCACGAAGTTCTGGTCGCGAATGGTCAAGCCCTGGAGCCACGCCACTGGGCTGACGTACCAGATCGAGCAATTCTATTTAAACCGCCGCCCGAACTATCCGGTCGAACGCAGTCTATTGACGACCGGGGCACTGGCGGCGCTTATGGACTCTTCTTACGAAAAAGCGCGCCGGATTGAGACGCCGCACCTGAAAATTGCGTATCGCGCGCCCAAAGAATCGTTGTTCAACACGGGACGAATTCCGCCAGCGGCGTCCGCCTGAGACAAATGCCCTGGCGCGCGCCTCGGCATAGTGGTTTCTTCGGCATACGTGTATACTGGCCAGGTCAAGCGGGCCGAAACGAGGCCGCTACCACCTGGAGGTAGTCCAAATGGGACTAATTGGCCGAAGATCCTTTCTCGGATCGATCCCCGGAGCGCTGCTGCTCGCCGCGGCGCCGCAGTCCAATCGAAACGCGCTGCCGAACCACGCGAAGGTGCCCGGCATGCTGAGTCTCCGGGCCCGGCGGAGAGCAAAGGACGGAACAGCATCCGAGCAGGTGCTTGAATGGCCGGTAGCGCGTACGGCGATCATCATTTGCGACATGTGGGACACGCATACGTGCGCCATGTCGGCGCAACGGGTGGCCTTGATGGCGCCGCGGATGAACCAGGTGGTGAGCGCCGCCCGCAGCCTCGGGGTGATGATCATTCATGCCCCAAGCGACACGATGAAGTTCTACGAAGGCACTCCATGGCGCGAGCGGATGCGCAACGCTCCGAAAGCGGCATCCCCATTTCCAATCATTGCCCGATGCCCGCGTATCCCGGAGGAGGAACGCAACTTTCCCATCGATGACTCCGCCGGCGGCTGCGATGACCCGATTGTAAAGCCGGAGACAGGGCCGCCTTACCCCTGGTCCCGCGAGAATCCGGCGATCGACATCGTCGGCTTCGACGGCGTGAGCGAGAGCGGCCAGGAGATCTACAATTTCTGCAAGCACGAGGGCATCGACAGGATCGTCCTGATGGGAGTCCACGCCAATATCTGCATCTTGAATCGCGGGTTCGGCGTGCGGCAGATGACGCGACTCGGCTTCGAAGTGGTCGTGGCGCGGGATTTGACCGACTCGATGTATGACCCCCGAACCCGGCCATTCGTCAGCCACGCGCGCGGCACAGAGTTGGTGATCGAGCATATCGAGACCATGTGGTGTCCCTCGATTCTTGGCGAGGATTTGACCCGGGTCGTACCGGGTAGCGCGGATGGTGATGCCGGACGAAAAGTGAAGACGGCTGCCCTATAGGGCTCCTGCCGGGCGGGGATGGCGTGCCGGAGGCTCATTGCACTCTTACTTTTGGTTCGACGGACATCCCCGGACGGAGCATGTGTTGCGGATCCTGGCCTTGGTCGAGCACGATTTTGACCGGGATCCTTTGCACCACCTTCACATAATTCCCCGTGGCATTCTCCGGCGGCAGCAGACTGAACCGTGATCCGGTGGCTCCGGCGATATTCAGAACATGGCCCGCATAAGTTTGGCCATAGGTGTCCACGGAAATGTTTGCCGGCTGGCCGGGTCGCATGTATTTCAACTGCGTTTCCTTGAAATTAGCCGTGACCCAGATGTTCCGGCTGTCCAGCGGAACGATGGTCATCAACTGCTGGCCGGGGGCGACATTCTGGCCGGGTTGGGCGGATCGCTGGCCGACCACGCCGCTCACCGGCGCAACGATGGTGGTGTACTGGAGGTTCAACAGGGCCTGCTCCAGCGCTGCTTGAGCACGCTGGGTTTCCGCCCGCGCAGCCCGGGCGCGGGATTGCTGCGCGGAAATCTGTTGCGGCCGGGTCATGGCGGATTTCCTATCGGCCTCGGCCTGCTCCAGCTTGGCGCGTGCTTGCGTAATCCCCTGCTCTGTCGCCTCGGCAGTGTGCCGCGCCGCTTCGACTGCGGCGGCCGTGGCCCGCTGCGTATCCATCGCCTGGGTATACTGCTGCTGCGCAATTTCCTGCTTTATCGCGAGAGGCCTGTAGCGGTTGACGTCATCCTGGGCCTTTAGATCATTGGCCTCCGCCTGGCGCAGCGATGCCTCGGCGGACTCGAATTGGCGCTGGGCGCTGATCAGGCCGGCCGCAGCATTGCTGACCTCGGCTTCGGCAGTGGAGTATTGGCTTGATGTCGTCACGGTGGTGATGGGAACGTTGATCGTGACGGAGGCGGCAGTGGCCTGGTCGTTGGCCACCGCCGCCCTGGCATTCGCCACGGCAACGTCATAATCCTTTGGATCGAGTTGCGCCAGCACCGTGCCGGCCTGAACATACTGATTGTCGTCGACAGTAACGTGAATCACATATCCCGTGACTCGCGAGCTGACCGGATAGATGTAACCATCGATCTGCGCGTCATCAGTAGACTCGAACATACTCAGATAGCGGTAGAGGAGGACCCCGGCTATCGCGATCACGAGGAGCGCGGGCAGGACCCAGCGCATCCTGCGGAGGCGTTTGCGCCGGCGCTTGGGAGGACCGCCTGGCCCGACGGCGGGCCCGCTGGGCGCGGATGGGATGGAGTCCGTTGTTTTTGCTTCGCTCACCGGGTCTGCCATAAGCACATTTGTCGCCTTTTCGCCGGAAAACGCGTTATCTCCGCTGCTGGTACCTCGCCACCGCATCCAGGATGACATCGGTGGCCGTTTCGTCACCCATGCAGGAATTCACCATCAGGTGAAAATGGTGCCTTCCCGGCCATTCCAAGTCGAAGTGCTGTTTAATAAAGTCCGCGCGGTCGCGGTCGACGCTTTCGGCGAGTTCAATCGCATTGTGTTCGCTCTCGCCCGTTGCCCGCAGCCGCCGAACCCTTTCCTGGAAGGGAGCGTAAACGAAGGCGTGAAACGCATCCTCTCGGCTCCCCAGGTAATAGGCCGCCCCACGTCCGACGATCACGCCGTTCCCTTTATCGGCGATTTCCGCCACCAGGAGCCGTGTCACTTCTCCTACGCAATCCGCATCCACCATCTTTAACCGAGGAGCGTTCAGGCTGCCTTCGAAACTCCCCCGCAGAAACGCCTTGAAGAGACGGTGGTATGCCGTGTCCCTTCGCTCTTCATGCTTCTCCACTTCACCGCACTCGCACCCCATGCGCCGGGCGATTTCCTCGCTCAAGGCATGGTCCCAAAGCGTCCAGCCCAGCCGCTGCGCCAAGCGAGCGGCGATCACACCCCCGCCGCTGCCGTATTCGCGCTCCAGAGTGATGACACGGATCGTCATAGGTTCTCGATGGCCCCCGCGACGTCTTCTAGCCCACTGCTACCTCGCCCGCCGCACCCGGAACGTTTCGCTTCAGCCCAAAGGAGAGCAGGCACATAATTGCCGCTCCGATCGCAAGAACCCAAAACACATCGATGTATGCCAGCGTCGCCGCCTGGCCGATTACGGCCTGATAGAGGCGGGCGTACGCCTGGTGGGCGGCCCGCGAGGCGTCCAGGCCGACGATGCCCAAATGCATGGAAAGTGCACGTTGGGCCTGCAGAAACACCGGACGTCCGGCGGTCGTATGGGCTACCAAGTACGTCTGATGGACCTGCGACCGGCGCGCCACCAGCGTAGTCACCATCGACGTTCCGATGCTCGACCCGATGTTGCGCATGAAATTGATCATGCCGGAAACGCTGTTGCTCTTCTCTGCAGCAATGCCGACGAAGGCGGACAGATTAATGGGAACGAACAGGAATCCGAGGCCGAACACCTGCGCAAGCCGCAGGATCGCGGCCGAACGGAAGCTGATTTCGAGATCGAGTTGCTGCGTGGAGTAATACATGGCCAAGCAGATCGACAACCATCCGAACGCGATGATATAACGCGCCTGGACGCGCGAGGTAAGTGCGCCCGCCACGGGCATCAGAAACAGGAGGAGCAGGCCGCCGCCTGAGAGCACCAGCCCAGCCGATTCGGCCGTGTAACCCAATAGGGTTTGCAGAAACTGCGGGATCAGAACCAGGCTCGAAAAAAGGACGATTCCGAGCACGAACATCATAAAATTGGCGCCCGCGAAATTAAGGTTCTTGAAAAGGTGGACGTCGATAATCGGGTGATCGTGAAACCATTCCCAAACTACGAGCGAGACGAGGCAAACACCGGCGCAGATCGCGAGCGTCAGAATGAAGTGCGATCCGAACCAGTCGTCTTCCTGCCCCTTGTCGAGCATCACTTGCAGAGATCCAATGCCCAAACTGAGCAGGCCGAGGCCGATATAGTCCAGCTTCACCCCCGCGTTGCTTGCCTGTCTCACCCACGGCGGGTCTTCGATCAGCCGGAAGATCAGCAAAAGCGTCAGCACGCCCACCGGCACATTGATGAAGAAAATCCAGCGCCAACTGTAGTTATCCGTGATCCAACCGCCCAAAGTCGGGCCGATCGTCGGTGCAATGATGGCGGTCACGCCGTATAGCGCGAATGCCAGACCACGTTTTTCCGGCGGGAACGTATCCGCCAGGATTGCCTGGGCCATTGGTTGCAGCCCTCCGCCTCCGGCGCCCTGCAGAATCCGAAACAGGATAATCGTCCCGAGGCTGGGCGCCAGCCCACAGAGCACGGAGCTCACGGTGAAGATCATGAGACAGATCAGGAAGAAGCGCTTACGGCCGAAGGCGCCGGCGAACCAACCGCTGATCGGCAGCACGATGGCGTTTGCCGCCAGGTAGGAGGTGAGGACCCATGTGCTTTGGTCGTTGGTGGCGCCGAGGCTGCCCGCCATATACGGCAGCGCCACGTTGGCGATGCTGGTATCGAGAACCTCCATGAAGGCCGCCAGCGCGACCACGACTCCGATCAGCCACGGGTTCACCGCGGGCCTCCACGGCTCCGAGGGCGGCGCGGGCGTACCACCGGAGGTCCCGGCGTTGCCAGGTCGCGGATCAGGAACGTTTTCGCCGTCCGGCATGGTGGAAACTCTCCTCGTGCATGCCCGACCCAGGTCCAGCGGGCAGGAATTGAATCATCCGAGATTAATAACAGGATGGCGTGAAATCGGGCCGGCCGGCGCGACGATCCGACCGCCAATTGGTCGACTTCGCCCGGTACGCCAATTTCACACTGTGCGATTCAACGCGATGGGCTCTTCGATTCAACCGGCGGAATGTCACCGCCCGGACGTAGAGCGCCGGCGTGTTTTCCGGTTCCCGGCACAACGCGCTCCTGGCGCGAGGCTGCTGCGGTTACGCAAACTCGAGTTGTCGCGGCAAGATGCCGCTACCTTCGCCAGTGATTAAGAAAGACGAAGGAGCCAAACACACCTGACGTGACGATATCGGGCTGCCCGTCGCCATTCAGGTCGGCTACGGCGAAGTGCGAGCCGGCGCCGGAACGGTTGTGGATCACTTCCGGAATGAACTCGGCGCCGCCCGGGGCGTTCTTATTGCGCACGGTGCGATAGACGTACAGCACACCGGGCCCGTATGGATCGGGATCGGTGTAAGTGAACAGGTGAGAGAGAGAGCGGGGATGCCGTCTCCATCGATATCGGCGAACGCATTGGCATGCGGCTCTGTAAATATGACACCCCCCGCGTTCTTTGTCAGGAAGGTGTCCATGATGATGTGCGCGACGAAGGAGATATTGCCTGCGGAGTCGCGCTTCTGCTCGTACCAGGCGGGATCGGGTTTGGAATAGCGGAGGCAGTTGTTACCGGCGTGAATGACCTCGGGCTTGCCGTCGCCGTCGATGTCCTCCAGCAGCGTCTCTTCGTTGCCAACGGCTCCAGAACCACGTAATGATCCCAGTAACGACTTTCGCCCTTGGGGTTCACGTACAGTGTGCCGATGTCGTTACCGGCGTTGCCGCTCATGACGAGCACATCCGGCCAGCCGTCGCCCGTAAAATCGTAAGCCAGGGTGACCATGTTGTCCTGGGGATAGTCGAGGGCGGGGTTATACGGGAGGGGTTCGTAAATTTCGTGGATTTCCGGTGATTTCTCCGCCGGCAGCTTTCCAGTCCGCCTGCCCGAGTGTATGCCACTGATTCAGCGACGAGCCGCGGAAGACGTAATCGGGACGGAACGTAGGGCCAAGCGCCCACCCGGCGAGGGCGAGCGACAAGGCGCCGATTGCACTCATCAGAACCGCTTTACGAGCCATACCCCACTCCTTAGCTACAGGGCGGTATCACAACGGGTGTGCCGGCTCAGAGGGAATAAGTCTATCGAAGTCGGTGGCGCTACGTAAAGGAAGCCAGCGGACTCGCGCTGTGGAGTGGGAATGGCGGAGCGCGATTATCGTGGCGGCATATAATGCTCACTGTGGAGGAACATCAACCCGGCGGGCCTGGCGACGATCGCGACGAAGAGGAAACGGTCCGGCATGTCTCTCCGGAGGTAATGCTGTATTGCCCGGTCTGCTCCACGCGGCTCAGCCAGCACAAGTGTAAGCTGGTGTGCGCGAAGTGCGGATATTATATGAGTTGCGCCGACTATTATTGAGCGGCTCTCCGGTGCGGCTAAACCTGGGGGCTCTGCTCGGCGTCCTGCCAGCTCGAACGAATATACGCTTTGGCCTGCTTCGGCGCCGCACCAATTTGCGCTGCGGCGGGGCCTGGAGGCCGTGGCGGCTTTTGCCGCGGAAGATGGCGCTTCAGATACCGCTCGATCGTACCCAGAAGCTTTCGGTCCATTTGGCGCCGGCCGGCACGGTTTGCAGGCCGTTCCACTTGCCTTCGTGCTGCAAATTCACACCGCTGATAATCGTGGTCAGCGGCTCGAAACAAATGAACGGCTGCGGCTGCCCATCGCGGCCCGAGGGAAGCCAGACGGTGCATACGGTGAATTTCGGACCGAAGAGCGTCTCCACCATCTTGCCGCCGGCTTCGATCGAAAAATGTGCACGGCCATCCGCATCACGCTCCAGGTCGGTGAAACCTTCGTCCAGCCTTTGCCCTTTGAGCAGCAGCGGATTCGGCACGTCCATGGGACGCATTTCGCCACTCGGGATATTGTGTTCGCCCGGAATCACGTGGATCCTGACAGGAATGTGCGCCTGCCACTCGTCCCGAGGGATATCCGGGATCTGGTAAAACGAGTGGAACCCTAACACCATCGGCATAGCTTCGGTACTCAAATTGGTGACCGTGGTGCGCACTTCCAGTACTCCGCCGGCAAGGCTATAGGTCATTTCGTATTCGTGCGCGAAGGGCCATTGAGCCATAAGATCCGGATATTTCCAGAATTCGAGCCGGCTGGTGACGTGCGCCGATTCGCTGTCGGCCGCCACCTCGGTTACCTTCCACAGGGGCGACGTGACCAACAGGCCGTGACTTGGCATGTTGCCGCGCACATTGCCTAACTCCATGTTGAAGGTGTAATGCTTCCCGTTGGCCCAGAAGCCCGGCTCGTTCAATAAGTCAGCCCAGGGGGCCAGAAAAGGAATGCCGCTCAGCCTTGGGCGGGCTTTGAATTCCCCCGCATCGGCCGAAGCGAAATACAGAATATTTTTGCCGTGTACCTTCATCTCAGTGGCGCGGTTTCCGATGGAGGGCACCACCGTAACCTCGACGCCATGGGACGCATCCGTGAGGCGGACGACGGGGACGTCGTGATCCGTCGTCTCTACGGCCTGGTAATTCTGAGCCAAGCAGATGAAAGGGAAAATCAGCATCATCGCGGTCAAAACGGTAACGGCACTCAACGTCATGGCAAGATCCTCAATTCACGTACGAATGAATACTCGCTCGACGGCCCGGACGGCTGACGGCGCACGCGCCGGTCCAGTGCCGTGAGAACATCATACTCCGCATCCGCAACCATGCGAAGACTGTCTCGGGCATCGCGCCGGCCCTTCC
>Ga0335073_10005503_pt1 | contig 17775 bp, 15 predicted proteins | sample Lox_Sample_22_FD_207093 | JGI IMG/M metagenome (GOLD analysis project Ga0335073, IMG submission 207093) | Soil microbial communities from Loxahatchee National Wildlife Refuge, Florida, United States - Lox_Sample_2.2 | ecosystem: Environmental > Terrestrial > Soil > Wetlands | place: USA...
TTCGGGTACTGCCAATTCCTCTTGCGGGCCCCCCGAGGACCTCGTTTCTCGAGGTTTTCCATCGACGACGCATGATACCGATGGCCCGAGTCGGTAGACTCGTCATTTGAGTTGCCACCTGGCTCTACGATGGCGGATGGCAAACATTTGTCCTTGTGTCAAAGGACAAGACTACCCCACAGTCCCAGCCGGGGACTCGCCACTTCGCCGCGCTATGAGAGCGTAGGGGCAGCGGCCCACCGGCCGCCGCCGAGAGGGGGGCGTTTCACGACCTCGGGTGCGGTCCTTACAAGTCCGAGGGCCGTCGAGTACCCCGAGCCGATGACCGTAGGTGCGGACACTCCACCGATACCGGGGCTCGCCCCCGTACCCGCCCTCTCCTGGAGCATCCCGGGCCTGCGCGATGACCCGACGATGTGCCTCCGATGTCGCTCGGCCCAGCTCCTGTGCGGCAAACCGGTCTGCCCGATCCTGCTCAAGTACCGCGCCTTCGAGCAGACGCTGCCGATGGTCGGTGGGACGCAGCTCGAAGGGACCTCGCCCCCCGGCGTCTTTGTCGGCCGGTTCGGATACCCCAAGGTCGCGCTCGGCCCGCTCTTGAGTCCCCAGCACGGGTCGACCGAGCTCCTCGATACTCCGGAAGAGTGGGTCGGCCGGTCGGTCGCGGAGGTCGTCTCGTTCCGCACCGGCCTCGTCCGGGGCACGACCCGGATCCGGGTGACCGACGCCGAGCGGTCCGTTCCGATGCTTGAGGAGATGCAACTGCTCGGCATCGCCGGAGAGTCGGTGGAGAGCGAGGCGACGTTCCGTCGTCCTCCGCGGGGCCACCTCGCGCTCTCGGACACGTCCCCTCCCTTCGGACCCTCGGCCCCGATCGAGAAGGTACGGCTCGACGTGCGTCGGGTCGACCCCCACCTCGACCGGCTCTCCTCGGACACCGACGCGAACGCGCGGGTCGCGGTCGGGGAACTCTACGGTCGGGGCGTGCGGGTGAGCCGTATCCAGCGGGCGTTCAGCGTCGGGATCCTGGGGCGACATGGCCGCCGTCGGCTCGTCCCGACCCGCTGGAGCATCACGGCGGTGGACGACCTCCTCTCGAAGCAGAACCTCGAGAAGGTCCGCTACCTCCCCGAACTCTCCGAGGTCCTGCTCTACCGACTGACCGCGCTCGACAATCGCTGGCTGATCGCGTTCCTGCCCGGGGCGTACCGGTACGAGTCGATCGAGGCCTGGTACCCCAACACCATGTGGAACCCGAACTCAACCCAGGTCGTGATCATGGGCGATCGCGAAGGTTCCCAGGGGCGCACGACGTACGCCTCGATCGGGGGATGCTACTACGCGGCGCGGTTGGCGACCAGCGAGGCGCTGCTCGCCCTCGGCCGGCAGGCCGGGGTCGTGGTCCTGCGCGAGGTCCATCCGGGAGAGATCCTTCCGCTCGGCGTGTGGAACGTGCGAGAACACGTCCGGGCCGCCCTCCGGACCCCTCCCGAGCGTCTCGCGGGGTTGGCCGAGCTCGAGGAGCGGATCCGCCGCACCTTTGCGATCCCGCTCGAGCGCTGGCGGGTGGCGAGCGCGGTGCTCCACGACGCCCGCACCCAGCGCCGGCTCGACGACTGGCTCGAGCCCCATCCGGTCGCGGCCGTCAGCTGAATCTCGCGCCGCAGCGGCCGCAGAACGTGTCGGTGGGCGTGCGCGCCGCACCGCACTGGCCGCAGACGGTCGGGGTCCGGGGCGTCCCGCAGCCGCGACAGAACGCGTCCCCCGCCAGGGTCGGGTACCCGCACTCGGGGCAGTGCTCGCCGCTCGCCACCCGTTCGGCCGTCTGGGTCGCGTCCGGCGGCGCTGCCCCGGCGCTCCCGTTCGGGACCGGGACCGCCGCGACCCGGGTCGCGGGCGACGGCGGCAGAGCCTCGACGGACCCGCCAAGGGCCCTCCGGCCCTTCAGCGCGAGGCGGAAGGCTTCCGTGAAGTCGGCCCGGTCGAACGCGGCCTGGCTCTTGGCCCGCAGGTCGGCTGCCTCGGTGGTCTCGGCCGCGGCCGGACGCGAGGCCCGGGCGGTATCGAGCTCCTGATCGAGGAGCCGCAGTTGGAACTGGGACTCTGCCCGGTTGCGAGGCATCGGAGCAGTAGCGGGAGCCGGGGATGGGGGTAGGGTCGGCCCGGGGGAAAGGAGCGGCGCCGCGGCGACGTAGGGCGAGGCCGCGCTGGGGGGGGCAGTCGCACGAAGTGGGGTCGAGCCCGAGAGGACCGACTTCTGGCGCGCATCGACCAACGATTCGTGGGCCATCTGCGCGGACTGGTAGGCCTTCTCGTAGTTCCGGTTGTCGAAGGCGGCCTGCGACTGGGCGATCAGCTCGCGCGCCCGGCCGACCTCCCAGCCCTGGCGGGCGACGAGCTCCGCCTCCCGTCGGGCCATCCCGAGCCGGTTGAACGCCCGGTCCTGGATGAGGTCGGGGCGGTCGGTGAGGTCGTGCAGCAGCTGGGCCTTGCGGCGGCGCATGCGCCGCATCATGAACAGCAACATGCCGGCCACAACGACGCCGAGGATCACGACCAGCGTGATCAGGATGATCTCGAGGGACGTGAGGCCCGCCATCGGTGCTTCGCCCCACCTCGGCCGGCCCGGCCAAGATGTCGGCCGATGAACAAGGGGGGGTTGGAGTATTTAGAACGCGGGTGCCGCGGCGCGCTCCGGGGAGGGCGCTCGGACGGCGGGGGTTGCCTGCCGGCCTCCTCGTGGGTAGGGACGACGCCCCGGCGTACCGAGGAGGCTCGCCCCTCCGGTCGGCGCTCGGGCCGTCATGCGGGCCGGCCCCCGGCTCCCGAGGCTCCGGCGCGGCTGACCCGCGCCCCGTTCAATACGTTTTAGCGAAGTGCAATTCGATGCGCATATATACGCGGTCGAAGAATCTAGGTCGCATGCCGAACCCTTCCGAGGGGGCGGGTCCTGGGTCCTCCTCGGTGGGCGGTCGCGACCGACGCGTTGAGCGCGCGGTCGAGGTCGCCCTGGACCGGCTCTTCTCTCCCGAACCCGATCCCACGGGAGCGTATCCCGACGAGAGAGTCGACATCGAGGGGTATGCGGTGGCCCCCGACCGCACCATCACCCTAGCCGTGGTCGCGCTCAGCCCGGGCGCCCTCGACATGCTCGACTCCGCTTGGTCGGTGCTGCGACGCAAAGGGGTCGGTCGACGACGCATGGTCGTACTGGACGATCGGGGCCGCACCGTCTACGTGATGACGCTCGCGGTCGACGCGTCGGACGCGACCCTCCAAACCCTCCGGACGATGGTCGTCGTACCGGTGCATGCCCGCGGGGGGTCCGCCGAGGTGCACTTCCTGGCCACGGTGGAAGAGGCCTCGGACTGGGAACAGCGTCTCGGGGCCGCCCACCCGCGAGTCTCGGAGACGAGCGACGCCGGCGAGCCCCGCCCGAAGGAGGTCGACCCACTGCGTCCAGAAGACTGGGCGTTCCTCGGTCTCCTGTCGAGCGTCGGGGCGTTCGACTCCACCGAGGGGGTGCCCCCGGAGGCGGTCGCCGGGCTCCTCGGGATGGATGCCGAGGCGTTCGCCGACAGGACCGAAGCCGTAGAGCAAGGCCTCGAGGGGCTGGTGTCGGGGCTGTTCACTCCTCCGAGGTCAGCTCCGAGCCTCGATGGCGCGCCGACCGCGGACCGAGGGAACCCCTAAGCAGAGGATCGAGGAGGAACCGTGTTGCACCTGGTCGAGACCCCCGAAGAGCTTCCGCCCGGCAGCCACGCCCTCGCCTTCTACGCATCGCGGCCGGAGGCGGCCCGCAACATGGCGAGCTTCCTCAAAGGCGGGCGCGACCGCGGCCAGGAGGCGATGGTCCTCACGGCCGACGACGGAATGCTCGAGCTCTATCGACGCGAGGTCTCCGCCCGAGTGCCGGAAATGGCCGATTCCGTCCGAAGGATCCCGGGCTTCCACGTCCGTCCGACCCCCGAAGGGCTCCGACCGACCCCCGAGGTCCTGGATTTCGCGAGGACGCACCCCGAGGGAGCGACCATGTGCGGGGATACGATCCCGAGCCTGCTCGACCGCCGAAGCCTGGCCAGTCTCCTCGCCTACGAGGACTGGTTCGACAGCCTGCGGCCGTTCTACCACCGGGGCCTCTGCCCGTACGACCTCAGCCACTTTCCGATCGACCGGGCGCCCCAGGCGCTCTCTCAGCTCGCCCAGACCCACACGCACGCGGTCCTCTCGAACGACCCGAACCCCGGGCCCCGCTTCCTCCAGTTGCTGATCCTGCCGCAGGTTGAGAACCCTCCGGAGCAGCACCTCGGCTGGCTCGCGCGGGCCGTCGATTACGGGCTGATCGAGCGCGACGGGGCCGCCGATGCGGTCGAGCTGACCCCGCGGGGTCAGAATTTCGCTCGCGCCCTGATGGCGCTGCCGGACTACTCCCGTCGGGCGGTCGAAGCCGCCCGCTCGCGGAGGGCGGCTCTCGGAAACCCGCGCGAGCGACGTCCGGACTGACCGCCCCTGGAAAACCGGGGTCTCCCCTGAATCCCTGCGTGGGCGGGCACGTCGGACCCGGTCGTCGGACCCGGATTCGTGAGTACTGCCGCTGCATCCTCGGGCGCGGGGGAAAGCCCGAGCCCTCTCTTCCGTGGCCGGACAACCGGGAGGAACGACCGCGGCCTTCCGAAAACGGGTGCAGCTCGACGGAGTGCGTCGCGTCCGTCCGGGCGACGGTCCGGTACCCTCGACCGGCGGGCCTACCCTAGGGCGTGACCCAGGAGATAGGTCGACCGCGCGCCGTCGACCCGCACCTCGAGCGTCGAGCCGAGGGGCGGACGGTCCTCGAGCACGACCGGAAGGTAGTTCGGCAGTCGAGCGACCGCACTCTGCCCCGGTCCGTACTCCACGACCCGGGCGGGGCCATGGTGCCCGATCCACCGCTCGAGGCGCCGCCGGGCCAAGCGCTGGCGCAGCGCGGTGAGCGACCGGGAGCGCCGCTTCGCCGCCCCGACGCCGACCGGAGGAAGCCGGGCCGCCGGGGTGCCCGGCCGCGCGGAGAATCGCGTCACGTTCACGATCTCGGGCGAGACCTCCTCGAGGAGCGCCTCGGTCGTTCGATGGTCCTCCTCGGTCTCTCCGGGGAAACCGACGATCACATCGGTCGAGAGGGCGAGTTCGGGGAAGCGCTCGCGGGCCGCCCGGACCTGTGCGACGAACTCGCTCGCGGAGTATCCCCGGTGCATCCCGAGCAGGACGGGGTCGGACCCGCTCTGCACCGGGAGGTGGAGGAACCGGTAGAAGCGGTCCGACGCGAGGGCGTCCAGGAAGTTCGGGAGGATCGGTCCGAGGGTCTGGGGGCTGGTCATGCCGACACGGACCCGGAACTCTCCGGGCACCTGCGCGACCGCCCGCAGGAGGTCCGGAAGACGGGTCCCGTCGCTCGAGTCCCGGCCCCAGGCTCCTGTGTCGAGGGAGGTGAGCCGCACCTCGACGACTCCGCGGGCCACCGCCCCCCGCACCGCGCGGACCACGTCGGGGAGCGGGGTGCTCGTGAGCGTGCCGCGGGCGAGCCGGCTGTAGCAGTAGGAGCAGGCGCTCGTGCACCCCTGGGCGATCACGACCTCCTCGACGACCGGGACGCTGGGGGCGAGCGGCCTCGGCGCGGGGAGGACCGAGGGAGCCGATGCCGAGGGAAGACGCTCGAGGACCGCGGGCAGGCCGGCCTGCTCGCGGATCGGCACGAAGGTCGTCCGCGCACGTCCCGGTCCCGTCAGCAGGTCGGTGCGCAGCGGCACGAGGCAGCCGGTGACGACCACGTGGGGCACCCGCTCGGTGAGGGCCCGCCAGCGACGGACCATCCGGGCCTCGGTCGGACCGATCACGGCGCAGGTGACGAGGACGCCGACCTCCGCCGCGCCCGGGTCGGCGACGAGCGCGTGCCCGCGCTCGGTGAGGGCCCGCCCGATCGCCGACCCTTCGCCCTGGTTCTGCGCGCAGCCGTACGCTTCGAGGTAGACGCGCACGGCCGCGCGCTCCGGACCCGGCCGTCCTCCTAGAAGACGGTCAGCTTGTCGGTGAGCAGGCGCCGGGGGATCGTGTCGATCTGGTCGAACCAGCTCTGGGCGACCCCTTCCGCCTTCGCCTTCACCTGGGCGAGCTTGACGCCGTCGGCGGGAAGGATCTGCAGGCTCGCGACCTGCGGCTGGTCGACCGGCTTTCCGATCTGGGAGAGGATGCGGACGTGGACCTCTTTGACGTTCCCCCCGGCCTCCTTCACGACGTCGTTCGCGATCAGGTTGCCGAGCAGGTTGTAGATCTTGCCGACATGGTTGACCGGGTTCTTCCCGGCCGACGCTTCGAGGCTCATCGGACGGCACGGGGTGATGAGCCCGTTCGCCCGGTTCCCGCGGCCGACCGACCCGTCGTCCCCGGCCTCCATGGAGCAGCCGGTGACCGTAAGGTAGAAGCGACCGAGCTCGGGGTCGTCCGCGGTGTTCACGTCGATCTCGACCTCGCGGCGGGTGAGCTTCGCGGCCTGGTCGACCAGCTGGTCGTGGATCTGCGAGCAGACGTTCGCGTAGGCGTCGGCGTCCTCGATCTCGGAGTCGACGAGGGCGGCGGCGACGGTGAGCTTCAGCTTCTGGCCCTGACGGTAACCCATCACCTTGACGTCCTCGCCGAGCGCGTGGACCTTCTTCTTCAGCTTGAGCGTGAGGAACTTCTCGCTCTCGAGCACGACCCGTTCGAGGTCGGAGAGCGGGGCGAACCCGACGCCGAAGCTCGTGTCGTTCGAGAGGACGGCCTTCTGGTCGAAGACGCCGCGCAGGTCGACCGAACCCTGGCCGATCTTGCAGTCGAACTCGACGTGCTTGTCGACGTCGATATGCGCGCACACCGACTGGACGTACTTGCGCGCCGCCTCGACCGCGACGTCGCGGTACGGGAGCTTCTCGCCGTTCACCTCGGTCGTCGCGCGACCGACGAGGAGGATGTAGATCGGGCTCGTGACGCGCCCGCCGCCGAACTTCGGCTCGGAACCGCCGCCGACGACCTGGGTCTCGTCGGTGTTGTGGTGCAGGATCCGCCCGAACTCGTCGAGATACAGCCGGGAGAGCGCCCGGCTGACCGATTCCGAGACTCCGTCGGCGATCGAGTCCGGGTGGCCGAGCCCCTTTCGCTCGACCAGCTCGACCTCTTGGTCCTCGATGTGCACCGTGCGCAGCGGTTCTACCTGGATGTTGCGGGCCATGGGGGTGCCTTCGTGCGGCGGACGGAGCCGGGGGTGGGTTTAAGACTTACGCGACCGGGGGAGGCAGAACCCTCTCCGGCCCTCGTCAGGGGTTGTGCCCGGCGAAAACGCTCTTCGCCATGTGCGCCCCGGCCGATGCGTACCCGCGGGCCCGGTAGTACTCCCGCGTCCCGACCGCGCTCGTGACGTATATCCGGGCGAACCCCTCGGTACGGACCCGCTCTTCGGCCGCCTCGAGGAGCGCCCGGCCGAACCCGCGGTGCTGGTAGTCGGTGGGTCCCCCTCCCGCACGGCCGACCGGGACCTCGCTGCCGAGTACCTTGAGCTCGCGGACCACCGGCGCGTCGAGCGCCTCGCCCGGGTCGGGCGAAGGGAACCTCAGCCGGAGGAACCCCGCGACCGTGTCGGTCGCCGGGTCCTCCCACGCGTAGAAGACCTCCCGGCCCCCTCCGGCCGCGTACCCCGTCTCGGTGAGCTCGAACGACGCGACCGGCGGCGTGGCCCTCCGCCCGACCTCCCGACAGCGCAGGCACCGGCAACGGGCGCCGTCCGCCGCGAGGCGGGCGATCGCCTTCTCCCGCAGGTTGCTCGTCCGTACGCCGGCCGCGATCAGCCGGGCGGGGATGTCCCGCTGGATCCGCTGGATGCGGACCCACGGCGGCAGACGGCGCTTCATCTCCGCGAGCACTTCGGTCGCGGTCGGCGTGTCGTACGGCTCGTAGCGTCCCGCCTTCCAGTCGTCGTAGAGCGGGGTCCCCGGGAGGACGAGGGTCGGATAGACCTTGAGCAGGTCCGGCCGGAACGCCGGCTCCTCCCAGAGCCTTTGGAAGTCCGCGAGGTCCTTCGCGGGGTCCATCCCGGGAAGCCCGAGCATCAGGTGGTAGCAGACCTTGAGCCCGCGGTCGCGGGCCGCCCGGGTCGCGTGCTCCACGTCCCCGACCCCATGGGCCCGTCCCACGGCCGCGAGCACGTCGTCATGAAGGCACTCCACTCCGACCTCGACCCGAGTGACCCCCGCGTCCAGGAGGAACGGAAGGATCCGGCCGTCGCACCAGTCCGGTCGGGTCTCGACAGTGAGGCCGACCATCCGATGGTCGGCGCGCTCGTTCCGGTGCTGCGCTTCCGACAGGCTCGTGGAAGGTTCCCCGTTGAGGCCGTCGTAGATCCCCCGAAGCACCGACTCCTGGTAGGCGAGGGGACGGGACGGGAACGTTCCGCCCATCACGATCACCTCCACCTTGCTGGTCGGGTGGCCGATCGTCTCGAGGGTCTCGATGCGGTTCCGGGTGATCGCCTCGGAATCCCAGCGGAACTGGGCCCCGCGCAACGCGGAGGGTTCCTCGCCGGTATAGCTCTGGGGGCTGCGGTTCTCGACCCCGCCCGGGCAGTAGGTGCACCGGCCGTGGGGACAGCGTGCCGGCGCCGTCATCACGGCGACGATCGCGACGCCCGAGAGCGTGCGGGACGGCTTGCGCCGGACCGCGCCCGCGTACGGGGCCTTCTCGGCGGCGGAGAGTTCGTTGAGCCAGTCGACGTTCGACGGGAGCGGACCGCCTTGTCCGTCGCGCATCCACGCGAGCTTGGCCCGGTGGATCGCCTCGGGCGTCGGCGGGGCCGACCCCGCTACCGACGGAGCCACGGTCGCGTCTCCCCCGAGATGACGTACGGTGCCTTCTGCAGGTCGGCGACCGTGCGTGACCCCGTAAGGAACATCGCGACCTTGAACTCGTGCACCAGCGTCTCGAGCTCCTCGCGGGTCTCGGCGTACCCGGTCGACGCCGCGCGCAGGACGCCGCCCGCGGTCCCGGCGGCGGTCGCGCCGAGGGCGATCGCCCGGGCCACGTCGAGGCCCGAGCGGATCCCTCCGCTCGCGACCACCGGCAGACCGAGCGGGACGAGCTCGAGCACCGACACCGGGGACGGGATCCCCCAGTCCCAGAACGTCTTGCCGACCCGCGCCTGCCGTTCGGCCCCCTGGTCGAGCGCCCGGTAGTACTCGACCGCGGCGAACGAGGTGCCGCCGGTCCCGCTGACATCGAACGCCCGGACCTTGCGTTCGCGCAGGCTCTCCGCCACCGCCTGCGAGATCCCGGCGCCCGTCTCCTTCACGAGGACCGGGAACGCGAGCGCAAGCTCCCCGATCCGGTCGAGACAGCCCCGGGCCCTGCGGTCCCCCTCGGGCTGGACCATCTCCTGGAGGAAGTTGAGGTGAATCGCGAGGACGTCCGCGTGGATCAGCTCCATCGCGGCGCGCACCTCGTCGGCGCCGACGACGCGGTCGCCCGGTTTCTGCGGGATGATCTGCGGCGCGCCGATGTTCGCGAACTTCAACGGGACCTCGTGGCGGGCGACGCAGGCGTAGCTCTCGGGGTATTGTCCCTTCAGCACGGCCGCCCGTTCGCTGCCGACCCCCATCGCGACCCCGACGTCCGCCGCAGCCTGCGCGAGGTTGTCGTTGATCTTCGCGGCATCGGGGAACCCGCCGGTCATCCCCGTGATCACGATCGGGGCGGAGAGCCGGTGGCCGAGCAGCGAGACCGAGGGGTCGATCTCGTCGAAATCGAGCTCGGGGAGCGCGCGGTGAACGAGCTGGATGTCGTCCCAGTAGCGGTAGCGGCCCTCGACCTCCCGGCCGAGGACGACCTTGACGTGCTCGGCCTTTCGATGGCTGAGGTCGAGCCCTTCGGAGCCGGTCGGGTTACCGGGCTCCGGCGTGCGCCCAGCTCCCGTAGACCGCCTCCCCCCGAATCGCGCGTTCGAGCGCGCCATCCGTCAGTCCGCTAATAAGACCTGCGTCGGTTCCGGCCCGCGCGATCGCTCGCATCGCCTCGGCCTTGCCCCGGATCCCGCCGGTGACGTCCCCGGCGCCCGCGGTCGGCCGGAGCGCGGCGATCGTGGCCTCGGTGACCTCGGCGACGACGGAGCGTTTGCGCCCCAGGGGCCCTTCGAGGATACCGACGACATCGCTCACGAAGACGACGCGCTGAGGGTGCAGTCGCGCGGCGAGAACGGTCGCGATCGTGTCGGCGCTCAGGATCGAGGAGCCCCAGTCGTCGTCCGGGACGACGTCCCCGAAGGAGACCGGGACGAGGCCCCGGGTGAGGGCGTCCGAGAACGGAACCTCGTCGAAGGAGGCGAGCTGCCCGGCCCGGTTCCGGGCGTGGGTCGCCGCCGGCACCGACACCGCGGTGAGTCCCGCGTGCACGAGCGCCCTTAGGACGAGCACGTGCAGGCGTCGGACCTCGCTCGCGACGATCGCGGCGCCACGGGCTCGCCGATCCGCCGAGTCGCCCGCCGCCGGAGACCGGGCGAGGCCGAAGCGGTGGGCTCCGGGGTGGCCGAACGACCCGGCGCCGTGCAGGACGACCAGGCGCGCCGCGGAAGGGCGGGCGAGCTCGTGGGCCAGCCGCTCGAGGACCTTCGGGCGAAGCCGCTCGACCTCCTTCTTGCGCGTGATCACGCTGCCGCCGAGCTTGACGACGACCAGCGGCCGCGTCGGCGGTCCCATCGTTCCTGTCCCGCGCCTACGCGTGGTCGGGGCCGGTACCGCGCATGAAGAGCATCACGGCGCCGAGGATCAGCGGGATCAACGCAGCGAAGTAGAGCCAGTTGAGCGTGATGAGCCAGAACGACATTCCGAAGAGCCCCACGCCGCAGAGCAGCGCCGCCGCGAGGAGGTACGGAAGCGAGACCGAGTCCCGGGCGGACTCTGTCGAGGAGGCGCCCTCGGGGTGGCCGTACTCCGACATCGGGCTCGAGGAGAGAATCGCCCCTTCAAATGGCTTCGGTCGCGTCCGAGACTCCGTTCGGGCGCCCGCGCGCGACGATCCCGGTCGCGTCGGCCCCGGTTTCGCTCTCGAAGCTGCAAAAGTTAGATATGGCTCGCGCCCCTCGCACCCCCGCCCGAGGCCCGGGCAGGCTTAGACGGTGTCACCTGCTCCCGAGGACCGGCCGGCGGAGTCGCCGGCGCGGCCCGAAGCTACGAACGCCGCGAATCCGGCGGTCACGCCCGTCGGTGACCGCCGCCCGGCCGGGGGGCCTGCGAACGCTGCCGCGACCGGTGGCGCTCCCTCCCCGACCGGGACCCCGGGCACGGCGAGCGAGTTCCTCGACTCGATCCTCCTCAACAAGAGCGAGCTCTATCGGGCGAGCCGCGAGGTGCTGCGGGACTCCTACGTTCCGAGCCGCCTCCCGCACCGCGAGCAGCAGATCCGCCAGGTCGCCGAGGTCCTCGCGCCCGCGCTGCGCGGGGACGTTCCGTCGAACCTGCTCATCTACGGGAAGATCGGGACCGGGAAGACGGCGGTCGTAGCCCAGGTCCGACAGGACATCCTCAGGCGGAGCGAGCTGGCGAGCCACATCAGTTTCGTTTCGCTCAACTGCGGCAACATCGACACCCCGTACAGCTTGCTGCAGACCGCCGGGAACAGCTTTGCGAAGGCCGAGGCCGAGCGCATCCCGACCGGCTGGTCGCTCGACCGCGTGCAGGCGGCGATGCGCCGCCTGATGGATTCGAAGGGAGGCACGATCATCCTCGTGCTCGACGAGATCGACCGGCTCGTCGCGCGCAGCGGGGACGGGATCCTCTACACGCTGAGCCAGATCAACACCGAGCTCGAGACGGCCCGATTGGTGCTGGTCGGGATCTCGAACGACCTCAAGTTCACGAACCACCTCGATGCCCGCGTCCGCAGCCGGCTGAACGAGGAGAAGATCCTCTTCCCGCCGTACGACGCGGTCCAGCTCCAGGACATCCTGCGCGACCGCTCCCTCGAGGCGTTCAAGGAGGGGGTCGTCGATCCGGGGGTCGTCGAGCGGTGCGCCGCGTACGCCGCCCTCGAGAACGGGGACGCGCGCCGGGCGCTCGCGCTGCTGCGGCTCGCCGCCGAGATGGCCGAGCGTGACCACGCGAAGCGGATCACGCCCGACCACGTCGTGAAGGCGAAGAACCGGCTCGAGCAGGACATCATCGTCGACTGCTGCCGGACGCTTCCGCCGCACTGCAAGGTCCTCCTCTACGCTATCTTGCAGTCGTACGAGCGCCGGCGCAACGGCGTGCTCACGGGCGAGGTCTACGAGAGCTACAAGCGCCTCGCCGAGCGCCTCGGGCTCCAGCCCCTGCACGCGCGGTCGATCTCGAACTACGTCTCCGAGCTCGAGTCCCTCGGACTCATCCGCGCGACGATCGTCTCGCGGGGACGGGGAGGCCGGACCCGGGAGATCATCGTGGACGTCCCGATCTCCGAGACGATGCCGGCCCTCGAGGAGGACCCGCTCATCGCTCCGGTCGGCCGGCCGAAGTCCCGGGGGCAGATGCTGCTCACCAACTTCGACAACCCCGGGCGCACCGGACCTTTCTAGGGGTCGTGGCCGCGCCCCGGGACTCAGGGTAGTCCGACCGACACCGTGCCGGTGTACCCGTTCTCTCCGGTCGCCCCCAGCAGGAGGTTGTGACCCGTCGTCGGGGTAGTTTGTCCCATGTCCGCCACCAGGATGTCCGCCAACGTGAGCAACGTCCCGCCTCCGACCCCGTCCGCATACGCGGTCCATCCGCCGTTCATTTCGAAGCCGCCGGGGCCGATCGCGGCGAGCGCGATCACCTGCCCGCCCGGGCCGAGGACAGCGAACGACGCGAAACCCGACGAGTCGAACGGCGCGCCGTTCGCGGAGTAGACCGTGAGGGAGAACTCGTCCAATCCGACGGACGACGAAGCGACCGGAACGCTGTACGTGTAGTCGGCGGGGGTGCAGCCTCCCGTATCTCCCGGAGCGGTACCCGAACCGGCCGGACAGCTAAAGCCCTGCGGAGTTCCGAACGAGAGAGCGGTGCCCAACGGCAGAGTCACCGGTCCGCATCCCGCTCCGGTGTACGACTCGATCGAATTGCCCACCACCGTGCCGTTGCTCGCGTCCATCTCGGCGTCGAACTCCACGGTGCTTCCGCCCGAGCAGGCATCGTAGTTGAGGATCCACTGAGGGATCCCGAGAGCGAGGCCGCCGTAGGTGTTGTAGTCGAGATAGTAGGTGGCATTCGCCTGCGCAAACTCCGAGACGAACGCCGTGCCGTTCGCCGTCGCGACGGCCGCCCGGGCGGCCGCCGTACTGTCGATGAGGTCGGACGGCAGAGCGTGGAACGGCGTGACGATGCACCCCGGGGTCGTGATCTCGCCGACCTCCGAGACCCCCCCGTCCTCCGCGAATAGGATGAGCGTGGCCCCGGTTCCGTTCGTCGAAACGTAGACGAACAGCCACGCTTCGGCGAGGCCGTTCGAATAGGTCCCGTTGAATCCTGGGACCGTAAGCTCCGAGATCGTCGACCCCTCGAGCGGACAGGAGGTGTTGCCGAACAAACCGGCAACCGGCGAACTCACGTTGGCCGTGGACTCCACCCCTTGGGCGCCGGTGAGGTTCCAGGGTCCACCGGGGACCTGGGCGGCATACTTCGCGGCCGCGTTCGCCGCGGACTGCTCACTCACCTCGGCGGCCGGTCCGGTCGAGGAACCCGGACCACCGAGATTCCCGACGAGCAGGAGCGCGGCGACCACCAGCACGACGACGACGGCCACGACGACGATGAGCCCGAAGCGCGACAGACTTCCGCGCGGGGGCGGACGGGCCAACGAAGAGGAACCGGTCGGCGGGGGAGAAGGACCCGAAGGTACGGCGGCCACGGTAGCCCGAACCTCCAAGGATGCGCGGGTTATCCTACTTTTCGCCGGAGCCACGGAAGAGCTGCGTTCCAAGTACCGGCGCAGAGGGAGCTATCGGGCGGCGGCGGAGCGGTACGGTATCCCTTCCCTAAGACTCCGCGCGGGACTCCGCCGTCGGTTCGGGGACGAGGTTCGGGACCGCGGAAGAGGCACGGCGACGGGCGCGTTCCTTCCGCAGCTCGCGCAGGTCCCGCTCGAGCTCGTGCAGGTCGCGGGCGGCGCGTCGGACCCGGAGCTGCACTGTGCGCTCGAGCAGGGCGATCTCTCGGTCGACCTGCTCGTCCGTCCCTCGGAAGCCGCTCATGCCGCCGTTTCGGAATCGATCTGGGCCTTCTGCAGCTTCGAGGAAAAGTCGACGAAGACCGTCTTGATCTCGGTGAACTCCTCGACCGCGACGCTGCCGGCCTCGCGACCGCCGTTCCCCGTGTTCTTGATCCCCCCGAACGGCAGCTGGACCTCGGCTCCGATCGTCGGGGCGTTGATGTAGGTGATCCCGGCCTCGAGGTCCTGGATCGCGCGGAACGCCCGGTTGACGTCGCGCGTGTAGATCGAGGAGGAGAGGCCGTAGTCGACGTCGTTCGCGACCCGCACCGCCTCGGAGTAGTCGTCGGCCTTGAGGACGGAGAGGACCGGCCCGAAGATCTCTTCCTTCGAGATCCGGCTGCCGTGGGTCGTTTCGAAGATCGTCGGCTGGAGGAAGTAGCCGCGGTCGTACGCGCCGCCGGTCAGCTTCTTCCCGCCGTAGCGCAGCTTCGCCTCCTTCCGTCCGACCGCGATGTACTCGAGGATCTTCTGCTCCTGGTCGGCCGAGGCGACGGGGCCCATCCCCGTGGCCGGGTCGAGCGGGTCCCCGACCGAGAAGTGGTCGAGCCGGTCGGTCAGGAGCTCCAGGAACTCGTCGTAGACGTCCTTGTGCAGGATGAGCCGGCTGGTCGCCGTGCACCGCTGTCCCGATGTGCCGAACGCCCCGAACAGCACGCCGTCGAGCGCCAGAGGAAGGTCGGCGTCCTCCATCAGGATCACCGGGTTCTTCCCGCCGAGCTCGAGGTGGACCATCTTGAGCCCGCGGGCGCCGCGCACGTAGACCTCGCGACCGGTGTCGACCCCGCCCGTGAACGACACGGTGCGCACGCGGGAGTCGTCGACCAGCGCGTTCCCCACGACGCCCCCGGAACCCGTGACGAAGTTCAGGACCCCCGCGGGAACCCCCGCCTCCTCGTAGATCTGGACGACCTTCGCGCCGCAGCACGCCGTGTTGGTCGCCGGCTTGAAGACCACCGTGTTGCCCGTGATCAGCGCGGCGGCGATCTTCCAGTTCGGGATTGCCGTCGGGAAGTTCCAGGGCGTGATGCATGCGACCACGCCCTTCGGCTGGCGCACGGTGAGGCAGAACTTCGAGCGGAGCTCGGAGGGCACGGTCTCGCCGAACAGGCGCCGGCCCTCTCCCGCCATGTACTCGATGAAGTCAATCGACTCTTGCACGTCGCCGAGGCCCTCGCTGATCACCTTGCCCATCTCGCGGGTGACGGTGCGCCCGAGGTCGTCCTTGGCGCGCTTCATGAGCCGGGCGGCTTCGAGGAGGATCTCGCCGCGCTTCGGGGCCGGCGTCTCTTTCCAGCCGCGGAACGCCCGGTGCGCGGCCCCAACGGCCGCGTCCACGTCCATCGGCGTCCCGGTCACGAACGACCCGACGACCTCGCGGGTCGCGGGGTTGATCGTCTCGAACCGCCGGGCCCGCGCCGGGACGGTCCACTTGCCTCCGATGAACAGCCCGTACTGCTCCGCCTTCGCCGGCATCCTTCGAACCTCGGGCGCGGAGCACGGTCCTCCGCGCTAAAAGCGTCGCCCGCCGACCCAGGGATAAGGGTTTTCGCGGGGAGGTGGTTCGGCCGGCGATGATCGACCTCGACCTGCTGCGCAGGGACCCGACGAAGGTCGAGGAAAACCTGGCCCGGCGCAGGAACCCGGAGTACCTGCGACTCTTCGAAGAGGCCCGGGCGAAGGACGCCGAGTGGCGGACGTGCCTCGCCGAGGCCGACGCGCTGCGCCGACGCCGCAACGAACTCAGTCATCAGATCGCGAAGGCGCGCGCGACGTCGGCGCCCTCCCCCGAGCTCGAGGCCGAGGCGAAGGCCCTGCCCGACCGCCTCAAGGGCACCGAGGCGCGGGAAGGGGAGCTCCTGCGGGCGCGGGATGCGGTGCTGCGCCGGCTCCCGAACCTCCTCGACGGATCCGTGCCCTACGGGAAGGACGACTCGGAGAACGTCACGGTCACGACCTGGGGGGAGCCGGGCCCGGCGGCCCCCGAGCTCCGGTCCCACAGTGAGGCCCTCGAGGCGCTCGGCATGGCCGAGTTCGACCGCGCCCGGCGGGTGAGCGGCGCGGGTTTCTACTACCTCACTGGCCCGATCGTCCTCCTCGACCTCGCCCTCCAGCGCTTCGCCCTCGACCTCTTGGTCGAACGCGGGTTCACCCCCGTGCTCCCTCCGCTGATGCTGCGGCGCGAGCCCTACGAGGGCGTCACCGACCTCGCCGACTTCGAGAACGTGATGTACAAGGTGGAGGGGGAGGACCTCTACCTGATCGCGACCAGCGAGCACCCCCTCGCCGCACTGTACCAGGGGGAGATCCTCGACGAGGACCGCCTTCCGATCCGCCTCGCGGGGGTGAGCCCGTGCTTCCGCAAGGAGATCGGAGGGCATGGGGTCGACCAGAAGGGGATCTTCCGCGTCCACCAGTTCGAGAAGGTCGAGCAATTCGTCTTCTGCCGGCCCGAGGACTCTCCCGCGGTCCACGAGGAGCTGCGCGCGAACGCGGAGGAGGTCTTCCGACGTCTTCGGGTTCCCTACCGCGTCGTGAACGTGTGCACGGGCGACGTCGGCACCGTCGCGGCGAAGAAGTACGACATCGAAGCGTGGTTTCCGCGCCAGCAGGCGTACCGCGAGGTCGTGAGCTGCTCGAACTGCACCGACTACCAGGCCCGTCGGCTCGGGATACGGATGGGAAAAGCCGGCCGGCCCGGAAAGGTCGTCCCGCACACGCTCAACTCGACCGCGGTGGCAACGTCCCGGGCCCTCGTGGTGATCCTGGAGCAGTACCAGCAGCCGGACGGTTCGGTCACCGTGCCGGAGGTGCTGCGACCGTACCTCGGAGGGCGCTCGACGATCTCCCACCCGCCCGGGGCCCTCTGACCCTCCGGTCGGGTCCGGAGGATGAAACGACGGCGCTCGTCCTCAGGCGGGATCGGCCGGAGGGGAGGAAGGGGTGCTGAGCGGCACGCGGGGCCCGTATCGGTCGGAGGTCGAACGTTGAGTCCCCAGCGTCGACTCGACGACTTCTCGACCGAAGGGCCGGTCCCTCCGATCGTCCCGGTGCCCGCGGGACGAGCCCACCCCCCGGGGCTCGCGGGGGTCTGGAAGGTCGCCGACGGGTGGATCGAGCACCCGCTCCTGCGGTCGAACGAGATCCGGGCTCTCCCGTTCCAGGTCGACATGGCCCGGATCGGGCTCGAGGAGGATCTCCTCGTCGTGCTCCCCACCGGTCTCGGAAAGACGGTGATCGCGGCGCTGGTCGCCGCCGAGATCCTGCGGGCGAGGGACGGCAAGGTTCTCTTCCTCGCGCCCACGCGCCCGCTCGTCCAGCAGCACGCCGACGCGTTCGCCCGGTGGCTCGAACCGCTGCGGCGCGCCCGGTTCACGGGCACCGTCACGCGGCCCGTCCGGGAAGGCGCCTGGGAGAACGCCGACGTGGTCTTTGCGACCCCCGAGATCGTCCAGAACGACCTCACGGCGGGGCGGTACGACCTCAAGGACGTCGCGCTCGTGGTCT
>Ga0335073_10005504_pt1 | contig 17774 bp, 16 predicted proteins | sample Lox_Sample_22_FD_207093 | JGI IMG/M metagenome (GOLD analysis project Ga0335073, IMG submission 207093) | Soil microbial communities from Loxahatchee National Wildlife Refuge, Florida, United States - Lox_Sample_2.2 | ecosystem: Environmental > Terrestrial > Soil > Wetlands | place: USA...
CCGTGCACCGCGATCTCGGCGCAGTGCCGGAACAGGCCACTGCGCTGGAGCCGTCCCAGGTGATCCTTGCCCTGGTGCGCCTCGGGGATGCCGCGCCTGGCCTGCTCGGCCTCGACCCGGCTGACCGCGCCGTCCCAGGCGGCCGCCGTTTCCCAGTCGATCCACGGCGGCCAGTCACAGTCGTAGGCGGCCAGCACGCCGCGGGGACGCAGCAGCCGGGCGATCTCCGGCAGCGCCCGGTCCGGGTCGAACCAGTGCATGGCCTGGCTCGCGGTCACGACGTCGGCGCAGCCGTCCGGCAGCCCGGTGTCCTCGGCGGTCGCGGCGGCGACCGTGAACCGGGTCCCGCTCCCGCTCCCGGCGCTGGCACTGGGTCCGGCCCCGGTGCTGGCATCGGCGATCCGGCGCTCCGCGAGGCGGCGCATGGCGCTAGACGGCTCGACGGCGGTGACGTGACGAGCGCTCCCGGCCCAGACCACGGCGGACAGGCCGGTGCCCGCCCCCAGATCGACCACGTCCGGCCGGGCCACCCCGGCCCACTGAGAGATCAGGGCCAGCAGGTCGGCGGGCGGCCGCGGCCGCACGGCGTCATACTCCCCGGCCACCGCCGAGAACCTGGAAACAGCGTCAGTCATTGGCACACCTTCCCCTCGCGGCCGGCACGGTGGTGATCGATGTACCAATGGTTCCGAAAGAACGGGCCCTCTGGTACATCGACGGGCGGCGCGGAAAATCGCTGGCCCGCCGCGGGCCGGCCAGCTCATCATTGGCGTTATGTTCCGGCACGCCGTCTCTGGCTGGCTCGCGGTTGCGGGCCTGGTGGCGGCTGCCCCGGTGCGCGCGGCGGCGGAATCGGCCGCCGGATGCCCGCTGGCCGGCAAGCGAAGCTGACCCTTTCCCGCTTCCGCCCGACGCCCCGCATCGGGGTCGCGGGGAGGCCCGGCGGGGGAGGGTGGCCACGCATGCGGGCCTCGCCCAGGTCATCGCCATGCACCGGAGGAAGGAACATGCCCAAGCAGGCGTACGCGCGCACCAAGCCGCATCTGAACATCGGCACGATCGGTCACGTCGACCACGGCAAGACCACGCTGACCGCCGCGATCACCAAGGTCCTGGCCGGGCGGGGGACGGCGGCGTACGTCCCTTTCGAGCGCATCGACCGTGCGCCGGAAGAGACCGAGCGCGGGATCACGATCAACATCGCGCACATCGAGTACGAGACCGCGACGCGGCACTACGCGCACGTGGACATGCCCGGTCACGCGGGCTACGTGAAGAACATGATCACGGGCGCGGCGCAGGTCGACGGGGCGATCCTCGTGGTGTCCGCGCTCGACGGCGTGATGCCGCAGACCCGGGAGCATGTGCTGCTCGCCCGTCAGGTGGGTGTCCGGCACATCGTCGTGGCGCTCAACAAGGCCGACGCCGCCGACCCCGAGCTCGCCGACCTGGTCGAGCTCGAGGTACGTGAGCTGCTGGCCGGCTACGGCTACCCGGGCGAGGCGGTGCCGGTCGTTCGGGTGTCGGCGCTGCGGGCGCTGGCGGGCGACCCGCAGTGGGTGTCCGCGGTCGCCGTGCTGCTCGACACGCTCGACGCCTGCGTGCCCGTGCCCGCGCGGTATACCGGCGCGCCGTTCCTGCTGCCGGTCGAGAACGTGCTGACGATCACCGGCCGCGGGACGGTGGTCACCGGCGCGGTCGAGCGGGGCAGCGTCCGGGTCGGTGACACCGTCGAGGTGGTCGGGCTCGGCGGCGGGCTCACCGCGGTCGTCACCGGCGTGGAGACGTTCGGCAAGCCGATGGAGCGCGCCGAGGCCGGCGACAACGCGGCGCTGCTGCTGCGCGGTGTCCGCCGGCACCAGGTCCGGCGGGGCCAGGTGGTGGCGCAGCCGGGCAGCGTGGCACCGCACCGGCGGTTCACCGCAGCGGTCGAGCTGCTGAGCGAGCGCGAGGGCGGGCGGCACACGCCGATCGCCACCGGGTACCGGCCGCAGTTCTTCGTCCGCACCACCAGCGTGGTGGGCGAGGTGGACCTGGGCCGGCCCGGGACCGCGGCCCCGGGCGACGCGCTGGAGCTGACCGTCACGCTCGGCAGGCCGGTGGCGCTGGACAGCGGCCTGGGCTTCGCGATCCGCGAGGGCGGCCGGACGGTCGGTGCCGGAACGGTCACCGCGCTGCTCGACTGACGCGGGTCCTGATGTCAGACCCGGGTGATAACGATGAAACGGGGCTGAGTCAACCGCAGGAGGTGCTCGTGGAATACCGGGAGGCCGCACGCCGGTGGGCCAGCGCGTGGGTCAGCGGCTGGCCGGCCAAGGACGCGGACGTGATCCTGGCCCGGCAGGCCGAAGACGGCGACCACTGGGCATCGATGTTCCGGCCGTACCGCGGGCGGGCAGGGCTGCGCGACTATCTCGAGGAGTGCTTCGCCGAGGAGACCCGGCCCGCGCGAGTCTGGTTCGCCGAGCCGCAGGTCGACGGTGCCACCGCCGCCGTGGAGTACTGGGCGCACGTCTGGATCCACGACGGGCCGATGACGATCTCCGGCTGCACGGTACTGCGTATGGACACCTCGGGCCTGGTCGCCGAGTCCCGCGACTACTCTCACGTCCAGCCGGGCAGTCACCCGCCGCCTGCCGGCTTGTTCGGGTGATGGCCGGCAGGCCACCGCGGAGGTCCGCTCAGGCGTTGCCGCGCGCCAGCGCGATCAGGCGGTCCAGCACCTTGCCGTTGCTGACGCGCAGCCCGTCATGCTCGTATTCGTTCGTGATCCACGGCCGCAGGCCGCGGATGGACCGGGCGGTCGGCACCGAGAACTTCCGCGGCACGTACATGTCGTCGTGGTAGACGGCTGCGGCGGCCGGCACCTCGTTGGCCCGCAGCCGTTCCGCGTCGTACAGCGGCGGCCAGACGCGCCCGGCCAGGATCTCCGCGGCCTCGGTCAGCGGCGCGAGCACCGGATCGTTCTCGACCATCCACGGGTAGATCATTTCCCCGGTGAACAGCAGCCGGCCGTCACCGTCCAGCGCGGTCAAGGCGTTGAACTCGGGGAACTCGGCGCGCACCCGCTGCGCCGACCACTCGGTTGCGCTCCCGTTGGCGTAGCAGGCCTCGTGCACCAGCGCGTACAGCGGCCCGGCGGAGAATGTGACGTGCTCCTGAATCTGCTGCAGGAAGCTGTCGGACAGCTCCTCGCCGATGGCGAACGGGTCCTCGAGCAGGTAGTGCAGCTCGTGGCTGCCGGTGCTCGAGCCCAGCATCCGGCCGAGCGACTGGAACGCCTCCACGGTCAGCGGCGCGCCGTTGGGCAGCCGCACGTCCCCGGGCCGCAGCCGCCGGGCGATCTTGATGGCACGCTCCACGTCGCCCGGATAGCGCGCGTAGTGCTCGGCGTTCTTGCGCGCGACGAGGCCGTAGGTCGTGCGGTACAGGTCGTCGGGCGGCGCGTCGAGAGGAGGCAGGCCGCCGGTGATGAGCGCCTCGCGCATGCCCTCCGGCGCCTGGGACAGGTAGCTGACCGTGCAGAAGCCGCCGAAGCTCTGGCCGAGAACCGTCCACGGCCGCCCGCCGGTGACCTGCTTGCGGATCAGCTCGGCGTCGGCGACGATCGCGTCCGCCCGGAACAGCGCGAGGTAGTCCGCCTGGGCGCGGGCGCTGCCCAGCCGGGCCAGGGTCAGCCGGTTGGCCGGGGTCGACCTGCCGGTCCCGCGCTGGTCGAGCAGCAGCACCCGGTAGTCGTTCAGGGCCCGGTCCAGCCAGCCGTCGCGCCCGACCGGGCGCGGCGACCCGAACCCGGGCCCGCCCTGGAGGAACACCATCCAGGGCAGGTCGTCGGTCATTCTGTCGGCGGCCACCACTTCCCGCGCGAAGATCTGTATCTGGTCGCCGTCCGGCTTGGCGTGGTCCAGCGGGACGGTGAAATTCCGGTCGGTGAGCACGGTTCCTGGCTGGCGGTAACTGATCATGCACCGCACCGTACTGGGCCCGCCACGGTCCCGGATAGAGCGGACCGGGCGCTCAGGTCGCGCCGGCCTCCTGGTACAGCTCCCCGAGGCACCGCACGGTCTGCTGCATGCGGCAACGCAGCGCGGCCGGGGAGAGAACCTCCACGTCGGCCCCGAGCCTGAGGAACTCGGCGAGTGCGTGGTCGGCGGACTCGATCGGGACCACGGCCGTGACCCAGCCCCGCCCGTCCGCGGCGCCGGCGGTCCGCTCGGCCGCCTCGATCACCGCCGAGCTCATCAGCTCGCGCATCCGCTGGCGGCCCGCGGGGGAGAGCCGGATCGTGGCCTCGTCCTGCTGCAGCCGGGAGCGGAAGTCGGTGACGCTGGCGGCCCAGTAGGCCGGCAGGTCGAAGCCTGCGGCGCGCTCGAAGCGCTCGCGGCGCGCCGCGAGGGCGAGGATCTGGCTGACCCGGTAGGTCCGGAACCGGTCCCCGCACCGGGCGACCAGGTACCAGTTGCCTGCCTTGAGAACCACGCCGTGTGGTTCCAGCGTCCTGGTGACGTCGGTGGGCGGCGCCCAGCGGCGGTAGCGGACCTCGATCCGCCGCTGGTTCCATACCGCGTCGGCGACGGCGGCGAGCAGCGGCGGCGCGTCCCCGTCGTAGTACCAGCCGGGGGCGTCCAGATGGAAGCGCTCCTGGATCCGCGCCGCCCGTTCTCGCAGTTCGGGGGGCAGCGCCGCCCGCAGCTTCAGCTGGGCCGCTGCCGCCGCCGTGCCCAGGCCGAGTTCCGCGGCGGCCGACGGCAGGCCGGCCAGGGCAAGCGTTTCGGCCTCCCCGGCGGTCAGCCCGGTCAGGCGGGTGCGGTAACCGTTGAGCAGCTGGTAGCCCCCGCCGTGGCCGGCGTCGCCGTAGAGCGGGATGCCCGCCGCGTGCAGCGACTCCATGTCCCGGTAGATCGTGCGCACCGAGACCTCGAGCGTGTCCGCAAGCTCCTGCGCCGTGAGCCGGCCGCGAGTCTGCAGGAGCAGCAGGATCGAGACGAGCCGGCTCGCGCGCATGCACTGACAGTAGTTGTCAGGGAACAGCGCTTAGCGTCCGGTATGACTTCTACCGAGACACCCACCAGCGGCACCGGGGACTTCGACTTCTTCACAGGATCCTGGGACGTACGGCACCGCAGGCTGAGGCGCTGGCTGGCCGGCTGCGACGAGTGGGAGGAGTTCGGCGCGACCACGGAGTGCTGGCCGCTGTTTGGCGGAGCAGCCAACGTGGACGAGCTCCAGGTGCCGGAGCGGGGCTTTACGGGGCTGTCACTGCGGCTGCTGGATCCGGAGCGCGGGGAGTGGACGATCTACTGGGCCAACAGCCGCGACGGCCGTCTGCAGCCGCCGGTGACCGGGCGTTTCCGCGACGGGGTCGGCCGTTTCTACGGCGACGACACCCACGACGGCCGCGCTGTCCGGGTCCGCTACACCTGGTCGGCGATCACCCCGGTGTCGGCCCGGTGGGACCAGGCGTTCTCCGCAGATCAGGAGCAGACCTGGGAGGTCAACTGGATCATGGAATTCACCCGCCGGCCAGGGCGGTGATGACCTCACGCGCGGCACGCCGGCCGGACTCGGCCGCGCCGTCCATGTACCCGGCCCAGCGCAGAGCCGTCTCGGTCCCGGCCCAGTGCAGCGGGCCGATGGGCGGCCGCAGCGACCGGCCGTAGCGGGTCAGCGTGCCCGGGGTGGCGAACGCGCCGTAGCAGCCGCGCGAGTACTCCTCGGCGGCCCAGTCCAGCTCCAGGTAGGCGGCCGGGTTCCCGGCCCTGGGCCCGAAGTAGGCGACCAGGTCCGCGACCGCGAGGTCGCGCCGCTCCTTCTCGCCGAGCCCGGCCGCGGCCTGGGCGTGGGCGCCCTCGAAGAAACCCACGAGCACACCGGGCCGGCCCGCGGGCGGGGTGTTGTCGAAGACCGTGCCCAGCGGCCGGACGTCGCTGTTGGCCTGGCCGGCGAGGCCGTCGGCGCGCCAGAACGGCTCGTCGTAGACAACATTGACCTTGATCGTCCAGCCCATCGGCATCCGCTGGGTGAGCTGGTCGCGCTCGGCCGGCAGGCCCGGATCGAAACGCACCCGGGCCGCGAGGGGCGGGGGGACCGCGAGCACCGCACGGCGCGCCCGGACCTGCGTGCCACCCGCGCGGGCCAGGACACCGGACCCGTCCCAGGCGACCTCGGTCACCGGCGCGCCGGTCACCACCCGGTCGCCGAGCGCGGCCGCGAGTTCCAGCGCGATCCGCTGCGACCCGCCGACGATGCGGTCCTGCTGAGCGCCGCCGGCGGTGTTGATCAGCGAGTCGACGCCCCCGCCGGAGTGGATGTAGAACAGCGCCCACAGCGCGGACATGTCCTCGGGCTCGGCGGCCCACACCGCCTCGGTCACCAGCCGGCTGAACGCGCGGCCGCTGGCCGTGGCGGCCCGGCGGTTCAGCCAGGTCGCGAACGTCTGGCCGTCGAGGCGTGCCGCGCCGGGGGCGGTCCACGGCGCGTCGAGCGGCACCCGCCGGGCCGCCCGGTCCAGGCGCACCTGGCTCTGCCCGATGTCGGCGATCACGGCCGGGTTCAGCCGGGGAACGCGCCCGCCGTAGCGGGTCCGGGAGCCCCTGAGCTCGGCGAGCTTGTCGCCGGTGTCATAGGTGGGGAACGTCGCCAGGCCGAGCTCCGTGATCAGGCTGGCGATCCGGTCCTGGCCCGGCCCGACCCACTGCCCCCCGGCCTCGACGATCTCGCCGTCGGCGCCGGGCAGGGGGGTGTTGAGCATCCGGCCCCCGACCCGGTTCCTGGCCTCGAGGACCAGGACGTCAAGCCCGGCGGCCGCGACGTCGCGCGCGGTGACCAGGCCCGCCAGGCCCGCGCCGATGACGGCCACATCCACGGAGTGCTGCGGCATCGGATGAGCATGACACGAGCGGCCCGGCCCGGTCGACCGCGAGACGCCCGCGCAGCCGTCAGTCCGCGCCGGCGGTGACGATGTCGCTGGCGAGCGGGGCGACCGCGCCGACGATCTGGGTGACCGTGACGTCGGGGACCCCGGCCGCGACGAGCGAGGCGACGAGATGGCCGGCGACGAGATCGAAGTGCCGCTGCGCTATCGCGCGCCCCCGGTGCGCGTCCCGCATGGACGCCCCTGTGTAGGGCACCGGGCCGCCGAGGGCGGCCGCGAAGAACTCGACCTGCCGTCCCTTGAGCCGGGTCATGTTGGTCCCCGCGAAGAAGCCAGCCAGGTCAGGGTCGGCGAGCACCCGGCCGTAGAAGTCGTCGACCACCGCCACCAGAGCGGTATCCCCGCCAATGGCTTCATAGATGGTGGGCTCGGCCGCAGTGGTCATTGCGTTCCTCCTGCTGTGGTTATACCGGGGCCGGTGTAGGCATGCGAGAACAGGCCGGGCGCGCGAACGGCCGGCCGACGTGCATCGAAGGGAGAGATCGGCAGGCGGGTGCCGCGTTCCCGGGGGTTCAGCGGGGCTGACAACCCGGCCCGCCGGCGCCGTAATGAATCGGCTGCCGTGGGCACGCCCGTCACGTCGCCATCCCGCCTATCTCGGGTCACCGCTCCCTCATTGTGAGGGAAACAACGCTTACAGTAGCGAAGTGATGCGGCCGACCGGTAGCCCTGTGAAGCGGATAAACAACGAAAAGTGACTAGAAATGCGTGTGGAGGTCAGGGCGAGGTCCCCGAAACGCAGCGTCGGCAGCGGCTCCTCGAGCTTGAACGGCGCTGCCGCGGCGAGCATGGCCTGCAGCGCCTCGTGGATCGCTTCCCGCCCGACCGTCTGCTGGCCGGGCGGGAAGGCGAAGACGGCGTCGGTCTCGTACAGGTCGGCCAGCGCTACTCCACGGTGACGGACTTGGCGAGGTTGCGCGGCTTGTCGATGTCGTGACCGAGCGCCAGCGCCGCGTGGTAGGCCATCAGCTGCAGCGGGACCGTCAGCAGGATCGGGTCGAGCTCACGCTCGTTCTTGGGCACGACGATGCGGGGGATGTCCAGCTCGCCGATGTCGACGCCGGGATGGGTGACGGCGACCAGCGGGCCCTTGCGCGCGACGATCTGCTGCATCGCCGCGATGTTCCTGTCGGTGAGCTCGTCGGCGGGCAGGATGGCCACGGTCGGCAGGTCCTCGCAGATCAGCGCCAGCGGGCCGTGCTTGAGCTCGCTGGTCTGGTACGCCTCGGCGTGCCGGTAGGAGATCTCCTTGAACTTCTGCGCGCCCTCGCGTGCCACCGGGAACCCGCGGACCCGGCCGATGAAGAACAGGCTCTCCGCGCCGGACAGCCCCCGGGCGACGCCGGCGATGTGCTCCTCGTCCGCGAGGATCTCCTCAATCTGGCCGGGCACCTTGCGCAGCCCGGCGATGACCCGCTGGCCGTCGGCGATCGACAGGTCGCGCACCCGGGCCAGGCAGAGCGCGAGCAGCGCGAAGCCGATGCCCATGTGCGTCAGCGCCTTGGTCGACGCGACCGCCACCTCAGGCCCGGCGTGCAGGTAGACGCCGCCGTCGCATTCCCGGGCGATCGTGGAGCCCACGACGTTGACCAGCCCCACGATCTGGCCGCCCTTGCGCTTGACCTCCTGCACGGCGAACGCCGTGTCCGCGGTCTCACCGGACTGGCTGACCGCCACGTACAGCGTGTCGGGCTCGACGATCGGGTTCCGGTACCGGAACTCCGACGCCGGCTCGGCGTCGGCGGGAATGCGGGCCAGTTCCTCGATCATCGCGGCGCCCATCTGGCCCACGTAGAACGCGGAGCCGCAGCCGAGGATCTTCACCCGCCGGAACGAGCGCAGCTCGCGCGGCCCGAGGTTCAGCCCGTCGAGGCGCGCGGTGCCGAACCGCTCGTCCAGCCGGCCCCGCAGCATCCGCTCGATCGTGGAGGGCTGCTCGATGATCTCCTTGCGCATGTAGTGCCGGTAGCCGCCGAGCCCCACGTCCTCGAGGTCGACGTCGATCGTGGTCGGGATCTTCTCGGTGTTCTCCTGCTCCTGGCTGAACGTGCGGAACTCCGTGGCGCTCACCGTGGCCAGCTCGCCGTCGTCCAGGTGCACGACCGAGGTTGTGTGCCGGACCAGCGCCGACAGGTCGCTGGCCACGAACATCTCCCGGTCGCCGACGCCGAGGATCAGCGGGGAGCCGTTGCGCGCGACCACGAGCCGGTCGGGGTGCTGCGTGTCGAGCACGGCGATGGCGTACGTGCCGGTGATCCGCGACAGCACGTCGAGGACGGCGCCCTCGAGGGTGGGTGCCTCGGAGCGCGCTATCAGGTGCGCGATGACCTCGGTGTCGGTCTCGGAGGTGAACTTGACGCCCTTGGCGTCCAGTCGCTCGCGCAGGGAGGCCGCGTTGTCGATGATGCCGTTGTGCACGACGCTGATCCGCCCGTCCTCGCTGGTCTGCGGGTGAGCGTTCTCCTCGGTGGCCGGGCCGTGGGTGGCCCAGCGGGTGTGCCCGATGCCGACCTTGCCGGCCAGGCGCCGCGGCAGCGACGCCTCGAGGTCACGGACGCGGCCGACTCGGCGGAAGACCTGGGTGCCCCGCGCGCCCAGGATCGCGATCCCGGCCGAGTCGTACCCCCGGTACTCCAGCCGGGACAGGCCCTCGATCAGGATGGGCGCGGCGTTCTGGTTGCCGATGTAGCCGACGATTCCGCACATACAGGTTGCTCCCCAGTGTTCAGCCGTAGATGATCCGGCGCAGCTGGCGCTGCGACAGAGGTGGCGCCGCGACCAGCCGGTCGGCCAGCTCGCCGGCGATCAGATCGAAGATCTCCGGATTGCGCTTGCCGTACAGCCGGTGATACGCGTGACGGCGCCGGACGTACTCCTCGACCGGCTCCCGGTACCAGGCCAGCACGTCCTCGACCACCCGGGCCGCCTCGGCGGGCGTCAGGCCCGTGGAGCCGGCCACCCGGTCGACGAGTTCGCGGTCACGCACCGGGCAATCCTGTCCCCGCGTCTGCCTCCATGCCAACTTCCTGCCCGGATCCGGGCAGGAAGGCGAGTCTCGGCCCGTTATTGAGTCGAATTCGTTACACTGCGCGCCCGCTAGAGCAGGTCCTGATTGCGGGCGAGGTAATCGTCGAGCGCCTCCCGCAGCAGACTGGCCTCCGGCCGCCCGGTCCGGCGGGCCAGCTTCGTGAGACGGTGCAGCGAGGGCCGCGGGTAGTAGCTGCTCTTCAGGATCATCCGCTCCTCGACGTGGATGGCGATCCGGTTGCCCCCGGCGCGCTTGGCCCGGACAAGGCCGGCGTCGGCCGCCTCGAGCAGCTCCTCGGCCGTCGACCCGTGCGCCGGCCGGCCCGCGATGCCCATCGAAACGCCCAGCCGCCCGGCCTGCGCGGCCTGCCCGGCCTGCCCCGGCAGCGGCTCGCTGGCCGCGAAGCCGGCCCGGACGGCCTCGAGGGCGAGCAGCGCTTCCTCGCAGCTCGCGTCCGGCAGCGCGACGGCGAACTCGTCCCCGCGGGAGTGCGCGATCAGCGCGCCCTGGGGGAGTCCCGCGGCGAGCGACCGCTCGAACGCCCCGAGGACCGCGTCGCCGGCCTCGGTGCCGTGCGCCGCGTTCAGCGGCCCGAACCCGTCAAGGTCGGCAACGGCCACGGAAACCGGCAGGTCGGGGTCGAGCAGGTTGATCTCGGCGGCGAGCCCGTTCAGTGACAGTGCTTGTGAGTGGTAGGTCATGGCTCAAGTATGTCGGTTGAATATATATATATGAAGTATCAATATGGCTACGTGGCCCTTGCCGCGTGGCTCACAGGCCCCCCCTGCCACGTGAGCAGCAAATTCAATGGATGCTGACATTAGGGGTCAACCACTAGATTCATCGAGTGTTGATCGCGGCGCCGGGTCGTGGCCGTCTGATGCAGACTGCGGGCATGGACGTTGTCCTGTCCGCGCCCTCGCCCTCCGACGAGGCCGATTTCATCGACGCCGTGCGCGCCAGCAGCGGCCTGCACGGCCCCTGGCTCGCGCCACCGGGCACGCCGGAGCTCTTCGCCGCCTACCTGGAACGCGTCGCCGGCGACGACCAGGCCAGTTACCTGATCCGGCACCGGGCGTGCGGCGGCCTCGTCGGCTTCGCGAACGTCAGCAACATCGTGCGCGGCGGCCTCCAGTCGGGGTACCTGGGCTACGGCGCCTTTGCGTCGCATGCCGGGCGCGGACTGATGACGGAGGGTCTGCGGGCAGTGCTCGGATCGGTGTTCGGCGAGGTCGGCCTGCACCGGGTCGAGGCGAACATCCAGCCCGGCAACACCCGCTCGATAGGCCTGGTCCAGCGCCTCGGCTTTCAGAAGGAGGGCTTCTCCCGCCGTTACCTGAAGGTCGGCGGAGAATGGCGCGATCACGAGCGGTGGGCGCTGCTTGCCGAAGACTTCGCCGGCTGATCCTGCGTCAAGATCCGCGGGGGCTGTGCCGAAGGCCGCCGCCGCTTTGGCCTCATTTGCATCAGACATACCAGATAGGGGGATTATCTGGCGATCTGTGATATCTGGCTGCGAGACTGCCGGTATCTACGCGGGGATAGGGGATCCCCGCTATCGCTCGAACGGGGAATTCTCATGCCAGCACGATCACAGAACGGCGTCGTGTCGTTATCGTTCCAGCCCGGCAGCCCGTCCTCGCTGCGACCGCATCGAGAGGGTGACTGAGATGGCAGACGGCAGCACGGTCGCCGGCATCGCCCGGGCCAACCTCGGGAAGATGTACGACTCGGTCAACAGCGCGGGCGGCACGGGTTACTACACGAGCGTCACCGGCCAGCCCTGGTGCGCCGACTTCGCCAAGTGGTGCTGGGCGCAAGCGGGTGCCGATGTCAGCGGCCTCGATCCCGGGGCCGTCAGCTTCGCCCAATACGGCGCTCTCGGGGCCACTCCCCAGGTCGGGGACGCCGTGGTGTTCGGCGTCAACGAATCCAAGACCTATGCACAGCATGTCGCGCTCGTGGTCGCGGTCGACGGCGGGAACATCGTGTCCATCGGCGGCGACGAAGGCACCGGCAGCCCGCCGCAGAACAAGGTCCAGCAGGACGGGCCGTACTCCTCCGCCCTGGGGCCCAGCTCGTACTGGGGGGACGGCTTCCCCATCAGCGGCTACGTGTCACCCAAGGGCCTGGCGGTGCCTGCGCCCGGCCGGACCGTCCGGTCGTCGGCCCAGGTTCCGCCCGTGGTGACCTGGGCGGAGCACGTCCTGCACGTGTTCGCGGTGGCGGCGGACGGCTCCGTGGAGTACCGCCCCTGGACCGGGAACTCCTGGAACGACTGGGTCAATCTCGGCGGCGCGGTCGGCTCGGCGTACCCGACTCCGATGCCGGTCGCCTGGGGCGTCAACCGCCTGGATGTCTTCTGCCTCGGCAGCGACGGCAACCTCTACCACAAGGGCTGGGACGGCACCCACTGGGCTTCCGACTGGGACAACCTCGGAAACTCCGGCGAGCAGGCGGCGTCCGCGCCGATCGCGGTCAGCCAGCAGGAAAACAGCCTGGACGTGTTCCTGATGGGCCAGCATCACCAGACCATCTGGCGCCGCTCCTGGCGGGGCTCGTGGGCCGACTGGTCCAGCCTGGGCGAGATCGTCAGCGCGCCCGGGTCCGCACCCGCCGCGTGCACCTGGGGGCGGGACCGGCTGGACGTCTGCGTGGTAGGCGCGAACAAGACGATCATGCACAGCGGCTGGGACGGGGGCGCCTGGAGCGGCGGCTGGCAGGACATCGGCGGAAACCCCGCCTGTGATCCGGCGCTTGTCTCCTGGGGGTCCGAGCGCCTGGACCTCTTCATCGTGGGTACCGACGGCGATCTCTGGCACAACTCCTGGAACGGCAAGTGGCTGGGCTGGGAGAATATGGGGACTCCCGGCGAGGCCCTGGGCTCGGCGCCGGTCGCGGTCTGCCAGGCAGACGACAGCGTCGACGTGTTCGTGATGGGCCGTCATCACCAGACGATCTGGCGACGTGCCTGGAACGGAAGCTGGAGCCCGTGGGAGAGCCTCGGCCAGATCGTCAGCTCGGCGAACGCTCAGCCGGCGGTCGCCGCCTGGGGACCGGGCCGCCTGGACGGTTTCGTGCAGGTCGCAGCCGACAGCGTTTACCACAGCGGCTGGGGCGGTGGCGCCTGGAGCGGTGGCTGGGAAAACCTCGGAGGCGATGTGAAGTTCTTCTAGCTCGAGGTCCGCTGCTGGCGAACGTTCACGGCCGGGCCGGGCCTGGATCGGCGACGCCGAGCAGCGGCTCGTCGGCGGAGCGGAGGTCTGCGGTGGGCAGGCCGCCGGGGTACAGCTGCCGGACCCTTTCGGCCACGGCGATGGCGATCTCGACGTGCTGGCGCCGGCTGGCGGCGTAGAAATCCTGGGCGTCCGCGCTGAGCTTGGGCCGGGCGTGCAGAGGCTTGTCGCTGACCGCGAGCAGCGTGGCGGTGGGGATCCGGTAGCGGAACCCGTTCGCGGCCACCGTCGCGGATTCCATGTCCACGGCCAGAGCCCGCGACAGCCGCAGCCGCTCCTCGGTCGTGGCCAGGTTCAGCTCCCAGTTCCGGTTCGCGGTGGTGAACACGACGCCCATCCGGCTGTGCAGGCCGCGGGCGGTCAGCTCGGCGAGCAGCAGCGAGTTCAGCGTGTAGTTGGAGACGACCGGCACGCTCAGCGGCAGCACCTCGTCCAGGACGTGGTCGTCACGCATGTACGCGGTCGCCAGCACCAGGTCCCCGATGTGCTGGTGGTTACGCAGGCCGGCGCAGTGCCCGATCATCAGCACCAGGTCCGGGCGCAGCACGGCGAGGTGGTCGGTCAGCGTCTTGGCGTTGGACGGGCCGACGCCGATGTTCACCATCGTCAGGCCGGAGCGCCCGGGACGCATGTGGTGCCAGGCCGGCATCTGGCGGCCATCGGAGTCGGGGCCGGCGCAGTCCGGCAGGGCGGCGCGGAACTCGGCCACGTGCCAGTCGTAGTTGGTGAGCAGCACGTAGCGCTGGAACATCTCGGCGCTGGTCCCGGTGTAGTGCTTCAGCCGGTCGATCGACAGCGCCATCCGCTCGGGCGCGAACAGGAACAGCTTCTTGCGCCGCAGGTCCCACCGGGTCTCGTCGACGGCGGGCCCGAGGGCGGCGTCATGCAGGTCAAGGGCCTCGCGTCCGGGGGAGACCAGGATCCGCGCCCCGGCGGCCGCCAGCTTGCCCAGCTCCCGCTCCAGGTACCAGCGAATGGCCCGTGGGCACGCGAACTCGCCCTCGAGCACGGGATTGTCCGCGGACCATGGCCGCTGGACCGTCAGCCGGGGGTAGCGGCCGGCTTTGTCCGCCGACTCCATGGCGTCGCAGAGCCGCTCGATCTCCGCCGGGCGGCTGCTGTCGGGGATCACCGAAAAGTCCGCGGACAGGTCCACCCGGTCATCATGCCAGCACCCCGGCGGGCGGCCGCCGCCGCTGGGGGAGCGGCGCACGCGCCGCGGCCGCTGGGGCAGCGGGCCACGCGCCGCGGCCGCTGGGGCAGCGGGCCACGCGCCGCGGCCGCTGGGGCAGCGGGCTACGCGCCACTACGCTTATCTGCCGTGCACCAGGTGGCGGTGATCGCGGCGGGCGATGGCTTCCGTGTCGCCGACGTACGCTGCGCCGGCGGCCCGGCAGGCTTCGACGAGCCCGAGATCGAGCGCCGATATCAGTTCGTCGCCGCGCGGCGCGGCGCGTTCCTGCGCCGGGAGGGCGGGACTGAGGTCCTCGTCGACGGCACGGTCGCGTACCTGAGCGCGCCCGGGCTGGCCGAGCAGTTCGCCCACCCGCTGCCCGGCGGGGACACCTGCACGGCCATCACCCTCGAGGAGTCCCTGCTCGCGTCGCTGGCCGGCGGCGACCCGGCGGCCGCGCACGCGGTGCTGCCGATGGACGCGGCCAGCGAGCTCGCCATGCGTCGCCTCACCGCGCAGGCCCGGCACGGCGATCCCGGCGGCAGCGTGGCTGAGCACGTGGTCCGGTTCGCCTCGGCGGTGCTCGCGCGCCGGGTGCCGGAACGGGTCGCGAGCGGCCACCCGGGCACCGCGGCGGCACGACGGCGGGCGGTGAGCCAGGCCAAGGCCGCGCTGGCCGCCGATCCCAAGCTCGGGCTCGTCGCGCTCGGCCGGGTCACCGGCTGCTCATCGCACCACCTGAGCCGGGTGTTCACCCAGCTCACCGGGCTGACCGTGAGCCAGTACCGGAACCGGCTGCGGGTCAGCCTGGCGCTGGAGCGGGTCGCCGAGGGCGAGCGCGACCTGGCCGGGCTCGCCGGTGACCTCGGCTTCGCCGATCACGCACACCTGACCAGGACGGTCCGGGCGGCGACGGGCTGCACGCCCAGCTCGCTGCGCGCCGTCTTCCGCGACGCGGGTGTCCGTGAGTCTGTCGGTGGCCGCCCGTAGCCTGAGGCGATGGACATCATCCTGATTCCCGGTCTCTGGCTCGACGGCTCGTCGTGGGACGAGGTCGTTCCCGTCCTCGAGCAGGCGGGCCACCGCACGCACCCGCTCACGCTGCCCGGCATGCAGTCCAAGGACGCCGATCGCTCGGAAATCACCCTGCGTGATCACGTGGACGCGGTCGTCGGGGTCATCGATTCTCTCGACCCGGCCGGCGGCAAGGTCGTGCTCGCCGGGCACTCCGGCGGCGGCCTGATCGCCCACGCGGCGGCCGACGCGCGGCCCGACCGCGTCGCGCGGGTGGTCTACGTGGACAGCGTCCCGGTCGGCGACGGCAAGCCCATCAACGACGAGCTGCCGGCCTGCAGCGGCGAGGTCCCGCTGCCGGACTGGGAGCTGTTCGACGACGAGGATCTGTTCGACCTTGACGATGAGCTGCGCGCGGCGTTCCGCGAGCGGGCGATCCCGTCGCCGCTGCACGTCACGCGCGACCCGCAGCGGCTGTCCGACGACCGGCGCTACGACGTGCCCATCACCGTGATCGCGTGTGAGTTCCCCAGCGCGATGATCCGGGAGTGGATCGAGGGCGGCCATCCGTACGTGCAGGAGCTCGCGAAGATCCGCGACGTCGACTACGTCGACCTGCCCACCGGGCACTGGCCGCAGTTCACCAGGCCGCAGGAACTCGGCCGGGCGATCCTCGCGAGCGCCGGGCCCGCGTGATCGCCCGGGTCCGCTACTGGTACGTGTACCCGGGGTCCTGCTCGCCCCTGCGTGCGCACCGCAGGCTCAGGCCGTCCGGCTCGCACCACTCCTCGTAGCCGCTGCGGAACGGGTAGCCCGCCCACTGGATGTTGTCGTTGAACAGATGGCCCGGCGTGAAGCCGACGTAGCTCGAGGCGTCGTCCGGGTTGCCCGAGCCCGAGTACTTCACTTCCTCGGGATACGGGTAGACGGGCCGGGTGAACTCGACCGTGCCGGTGGCGGCGCCGGTGCCGGCCGCCCCGGTTCCGCCGGTCACCGCCGCGGCGGTGACGCTGCCCGGCGCCTGGCCCTGCTCCACCCAGTTGATCAGCGGGGTCAGCAGGTCGAACACGTTGGGCCCATAGCCGCCGCCGCAGTGGTAGACGCCGGGGAACATGTACAGCCGGTAGAACTTCGCCGCGGTCTGCGCGCCCATCGTGGCGATCACGGCCTGGCGGTAGGCCACCGATCCGTACGGCGGGATGAACTGGTCGGCCCAGCCCTGCCACTGGATCAGCTTGCCGCCCGCGCGGTAGAACGCGGTCAGGTTGGGGTCGGTGGCGTCGACGACGCTGGACAGGTTCTGCGGGTTGTCGTGGCTGGCGTACTGCTGGAACGTCTGCTGGTCGAACGGGAAGCTCGTGTCGAGGCTGAGGCTGAGATTGTCGTGCCAGAGCCCGACCCAGCGCAGGTAGCCGATGCCGATGCTGTGGAAGAACGTCGTGTCCTCCGGCGACTGTCCGGTGGCCGTCGGGGAGGTGGTCGCCGGGATGACGATCCCGGGCCAGGCGCCCTCGGCGCCGTAAGGCTCGCCGTCGGTGTACAGATGCTCGCCGTCCGGGGCTACCGCCCCCGCGTACAGCCGCTTGGCTGCGGCGACCTGTGATTGGGTGAGGCAGTCCGACGTGTTTGTCGCGCCCGCGGCGCACGTGATCGCGGCGTAGTTGACGTCACAGTCACGGGGATCCTGGATCGTGCCGTCCCGCAGGCCCGGATCGGCGCACTGCGAGATCACGGCGTTGTGCAGGACCTGCGCCGCCGCCGCGGTGAGGATCGGCTCGCCGTCGGCGGTCTCGTCCGCCGTGGACTCGTACGGCTCCTCCATCGCGTTGAGCGCGGCCTGGTTGAACGCGGGCGCCCCGGCGATGATGCCCTGGAAGTCGTCGGGGAACCGCTGGGCCTCCATCAGCGCCTCGCGGCCGCCGTCCGAGCAGCCGTCGTAATACGAGTACGCGGGCGCCTGGCCGTAGAACGAGGCGATGATCGCCTTCGCGGCCACGGAGAACACGTGCTCGGACAGGTAGCCGAAGTCGACCTTGAGCATCGGGTCGTCAATGGCCCACGCCTCGACGTTGCCGCCGCCAATATGGCCCTCGTCATCCTGGCCCAGCACGAACTGCCCGTTGTTCAGCGGCACGCACTCGTCGATCCCGGCCTGCCCGCTGGCGGCCGGCTGGCTGACCCCGACCGAACCGCAGTAACCACCGCAGCCTTCCTGCAGGTACCGGCCGGTGTAGGTCTGCGTGGGGAGCTGGAGCTCGAACTGAACCTGCGGGGCCACGATGCCCGACACGTCGCAGTAGGGGAACGTCACGCCGTTCGTGGCCGACGGGGAGACCAGCGTCGCCGACAGGATCGTGGTCGGCGCCCCGCGCACCTGACTGAAGTCCT
>Ga0335073_10005505_pt1 | contig 17773 bp, 19 predicted proteins | sample Lox_Sample_22_FD_207093 | JGI IMG/M metagenome (GOLD analysis project Ga0335073, IMG submission 207093) | Soil microbial communities from Loxahatchee National Wildlife Refuge, Florida, United States - Lox_Sample_2.2 | ecosystem: Environmental > Terrestrial > Soil > Wetlands | place: USA...
GACGTCGACAAGCCGAAGACCGGCGTGCCGCTCGGCCGCACGGTCACGAACCCGGTGACGGGCCAGCAGATCCCGATGTACGTGTCCGACTACGTGCTGATGGAGTACGGCACCGGCGCGATCATGGCCGTCCCGGCGCACGACCAGCGCGACTTCGACTTCGCGAAGGCATTCGGTCTCCCGATCCGGCACGTCGTCGCGCCCGCAAACGCAAACGACCGGGACCAGCAAGCAGAAGACAGCGCGTTCACCGCGCACACCGCGGACGAACAGCTCATCAACTCCGGCCAGTTCACCGGGATGAACGCGGTCGACGGCCAGCGCGCGATCGTCGAGTGGCTCGACCTCGAGGGCAAGGGCCATTTCTCCGTGAGCTACAAGCTCCGCGACTGGCTCGTCTCGCGCCAGCGCTACTGGGGCTGCCCGATCCCAATCGTCTACTGCGAGCGGTGCGGCATGGTCCCCATCCCCGAAGACGACCTTCCCGTCGAGCTCCCTGAGATCGAGGACTACCAGCCGAAGGGCCGCTCACCGCTCGCCGCCGCCGAGGACTGGGTGAACACACGCTGCCCGGACTGCGGCGGCCACGCCAGGCGCGAGACCGACACGATGGACACGTTCGTCGATTCGAGCTGGTACTACCTGCGCTACTGCGACGCCCGCAACGACCGCGCCGCGTGGGACCGAAACGTCCTCCGCAGCTGGATGCCCGTTGACCAGTACATCGGCGGCGTCGAGCACGCGATCCTGCACCTGCTGTACTCGCGCTTCTTCGTCAAGGCACTCGCCGACATGGACCTGATGGACGTCCAGGATCCGTTCCGGGCGCTGTTCACGCAGGGGATGATCCTCGGCCCGGATGGCAACAAGATGTCGAGCTCGAAGGGCAACGTGATCGCCCCGAGCGAGATCATCGAGCGCTACGGCGCCGACGCCGCGCGCTGCTACGTGCTGTTCATCGGCCCGGCCGACCAGGACGCCGCCTGGTCGGAGACCGGAATCGACGGCGTCTACCGGCGGCTGCTCGCGCGGCTGTGGCGCCTCGCCGACGAGCTCCTCGACAACAGCGGGACGACCGAAGCCGCCGATCAGCCGTCAGACCCAACCGGTGACGACCTCACGATCGTCCGCAAGGCGAACTGGGCGATCGACAAGGTGACGCGTGACGTCGCGGACCGGTTCGCCTTCAACACCGCGCTCTCGGCGATCATCGAGTTGATCAACGAGATCTATCGCTATCCCGACGCGGATCGGCAGGCCCGGCGGTTCGGGGCCGCGACCGCCGCCTCGCTGGTGTTCCCGTTCGCGCCGCACCTGGGCTCCGAGGCGTACGAGATGCTGACCGGCCGGCGCGTGTGGGAGGAGCCGTGGCCCGACGCCGATCCCAACATGCTCCAGACCGAGACATTCCAGCTCGTCTGCCAGGTCAACGGCAAGGTCCGCGATCGGGTGAGCGCGCCGACCGGGGCCGCGAGGGACGAGCTCGAGCGGCTGTGTCTCGAGTCCCGGGGCGTCAAGACCCATCTCGACGGCCACGAGATCGCCAAGGTGGTCGTCGTCCCCGACAAGCTGGTCAACGTCGTCGTCCGGTGAGCGACGGTGGCGCACCGGCCGTATGTCGCGGTCGTAGGTCCGAGCGACGCGACCTCTCAAGAAACCCGCGCCGCTGAGAAGATCGGCCGGGGGCTCGCCGAGGCCGGCGCGATCGTCATCACCGGCGGTCTCGGCGGAGTGATGGCCGCCGCCTGCCACGGGGCGAGCGCAGTCGGCGGCACGACCGTGGGTTTCCTCCCGGGGACGGACCGAAACAGCGCCAACGACTACCTCCAGGTCGCGCTTCCCACCGGCCTCGGTGAGCTTCGCAACGGTCTGATCATCAGGGCGGCCGACGCGGTGATCGCGGTCGGCGGCGCGTACGGGACCCTGTCGGAGATCGCCCTCGCGCTCAGGACCGATGTCCCCGTGATCGGCCTTGACACATGGGACGTCGAGGGGATCGAGCGCGTCGGCACACCCGCGGAGGCCGTCGAGCGCGCTCTGCAGAGCGCCGGCCGCCGACCGCGCTCATAGACTCGAAACTGCGATGCCCACGTTCAAGTCCGCCTACCTCATCCACGGAGACGACCACGGCCGGATCGCCGAGCGCCGGCGTCGGCTGCGAGCGCTCGCCGAGAGCGAGAGCGGCACCCAGGGGATCGAGATCCTCGAGGGCGACGGCGCCACGCCCGAGGCGGTCGCGAACGCGCTGAACGCCCTCACCTTCGCGATCGGGCGCCGGTTCATCATCGTCGATGGCGTCGAGCGCTGGACCGACAAGCTCCTCGAGCCGCTCGAGCGCACCCTCAAGGAGATCCCCGAAGACACGACCGTCGCATTCTTCGCGCGCGAGGACAGCAGGTCCAAGGCCCCCAAGCGACTCTTCGACGCGGTCGCGAAGCTCGACGGCGACATCCGCGCGGAGGAGAGCGTCAAACCCTGGGAGCTACCGAAGTGGGTGATCGCGCAGGCCAAGCAGCTCGGCCTCCAACTGGAGCCCGACACGGCTCGGGCGCTCATCACCCACGTGGGCGATCGCCAGCAGCGGCTGCTCCGCGAGCTCGAGAAGCTGGCGCTGTACGCCGGCTCGGGCGCGCGCCTCGACCAGGCGATGGTCGACGAGCTGAGCGCTCCGTCGGCCGAGCACAAGGCGTGGTCGCTCGCCGACGCGATCCTGTCCGGCGACGCACAAGTCGCCACCCGCGAGTACCTGACGCTCCGCAGCCAGGGCGAGCGGCTCCCGAGCCTCCTCTACTGGATGAGCCAACGCGTCCGGACCGCGCGTGAAATCGCCACCGCCCTCGAGGCCGGCGAACCGCAAGCGCAAATCAAGCGAAGACTCCGGATGCCGTCCAGGGCGGCCGACCGGCTGATCGCCGATGCCCAGCGCGCCGGCGCCGCGAACCTGGAGCGCACGATCGAGGAGCTCGCCGATCTCGAGCTCGCCTCACGGGGTGGCGGTACCGGCGCTGCCGGCGAGGACACGGCCGCGCTGCTCGCGATCCAGCGCGTGGCCGCAGCCGCCTAGATGATGTGCAGCAGGAACCCGACGACGATCGCGACCAGGATCAGGACGATCGCCGGGAGGAAATGAAGGATGCGGCTCGATTCGCGGCGGAACGCGGGCGGGGTGTTGGCAGCGTTCCGCATCACCATCGCGGCGCCACGGGACGCGACTGCATCGTCGCGCTCGGCCCGGAGTTGCTCGAGCGCCGCTGCCAGCGCCTCGCGTTCGGCCACCGTTTGTTCGTTCGCGGCCACGGCGCCGTCACGCACGCGAACCGCGTCGTCGCGGTCGCCGAGCAGGGCGTCGCGCTCGGCGGCGACCCGATCGCGCGCCTCGAGCGCTGCGTCTCGTTCGGCTACGGCTCGTTCGCGAGCGTCGTCCAAGCTGTCGAGTCGCGCGGCGATCTCGTTGCCGTAGTCGATCGCGGCACGGCGCTCGGCCAGCGCCTCGTCGCGGGCCGCCATCGCGGCGTCCCGCATCCGCAAAGCTTCGACCCGGGCCGCGGTGGCCTCGTCCCGTTCGGCGGCCGCCTCGTCGCGGAGCTTCAGGGCCTCGCCCCGAGCCTGCACAAGCCGGTCGTGCTCGGATGCGGCGGTCTCGCGCGCCTCGCGGGCGGCGTCGCGCGCTCCTGAGACCTCCTCGAGCTTGGCGCCGCGCCGCTCGAGCTCGGACGCGAGCTCCGCGATCTCCGCTTCCTTCTTCTCGAGCTCGCGCTGCGCCCGATGGGCCTCGCGGCGGGCATTGACGAGTTCCTGCGACGGCGCCCGGGGACGCCTCGGAGGTGCAGCGACCTCTGAGGACTCGGGCTCGCCGCGCCGTGCGGCCGCGGCGGCCGTTCCACGAGTGGGGCCGGACGGTGGGGCGGACCCGCGCCGGCGCGCCCGCGGCCGCTTCGCACCGGGCAACGGAAGCGTGATCGTGATGTCCGGGGCCACGTTCAACTCGGCCTCGACCCAGCTGTCGACGTCCTCCTCACATGGGAACGCGGCCTCCCACGGCTGGCCGTCCTCGGCCGCCCACGGCTTGTGCTCGAGGTCGGCGAGCAGGCGCCGCTGCTCGTCGTCGGCGACCAGCGTCAGGCTCGGACGGATGAACCTCCGGCCGCGTACGCCGAACCAGCGGCCGTTTACTTCAAACCGCTCTCCATCGGCCAACTCGAATCGATCGAGCTCGAATCCGACGCCGTTCGCTCCGGTGGTTGCCGGCTCGAGGACCTCTGCCATGGGAACCCAAAGTTACCCGGATCGAGGAAAAAGGGACGTGCCCGCAAGCACCTTTGCAGCCTGTGGCGGCTTGCTCGCGCGCTTGACCCGCGCAGAAAGCGTCTAGCCGCGCCGCACGCGCGCCGCCCGAGACTTCTTCCGCGCGCCGGCGTTGCGGTGCAGGGCGCCGCGCTTGACCGCCTTATCGATCGCCTGGACGAGCTCGCGATGCTCGGTGTCGGCCTGCGTGCCGTCCCCGGCCGCGACCGCCGTCTCGAGGCGACGGAAGAACGTCTTGATCTTCGACGTGTAGCGGCGGTTCTCGAGGCGCTCGCGCTCGGCGCGAAGGATCCGCTTCTTCTGTGACTTGATGTTTGCCATGAGCAGAGGAAAGCCACGGCTTCCCTCGCCGCGGCGCGCCCTACTATAGCCAGCCCTGGCCCAGATCGACACAAGAGCGGGGACTTCCGGCAACGGCGTCCCACCCCTACCTCCCGAGGGGCCCGGCGCACCGCCCCAGGGACCTGGCGCGACCAATCCTCCGCGCCGCCGCATTGCCGTCAACACGGCCATCTTCGCGTTCGCCACCGCGCTGTCGCGGATCGCGGGTCTCGGGCGCGAGGTCGTCCAGGCCGCCTACTTCGCCACCTCGGCCGCCGCGTCCGCGTTCACGCTGGCCTCGCAGGTCCCGAACCTGTTCAGCAACCTGTTCTCGCAGGCGGCGCTGTCGGCGGCGTTCGTGCCGGTGTTCACCGAACTGCTCAGCAAGGGACGCAAGCGCGAGGCGTTCCGCGTCGCCTCAACGCTGTTCTGGGTGATCCTGATCGCGCTCGGCGCGCTGACCGTGGTGTGGACGCTCGTCGCGGGACTAGTCGTGCCGGCGTTCACCGGGAGCCACATCCCGAACGGGCTGACGGCGGGTCTGTCCCGGGTGCTGTTCCCGGTCGTGCTGCTGCTGAGCCTGACCGGGCTCCTCGTCGGGATTCTCCAGTCCTACGACGAGTTCACGATCCCGGCGATCGCGCCGGCGGTGTGGAACCTCGTGATCCTGCTCGGACTGGTGACGCTCTACCACCGCTTCAACGGCAACGATCGGATCTATGCCTACGCGATCGCGTGGCTCGTGGCGACCGTCGTGCAGTTCCTGATGGTGTTCGCCGCGCTGCGCCGGATCGAGTTCCGCATCCGGTTCGTCTGCGACTGGCGGGACCCTCGGGTGAAGCAGGTGCTGATCCTGTTCATCCCGGTGACGATCAGCATCGGGATCGTCAACCTCGACATCTTCCTCAACGCCGGCTTCGGATCGCTGGTCTCGAGCGCCGCGCCGGCCGCGATCAACGACGCGTTCCGGATCTACATGCTGCCGCAGGGGATCTTCAGCGTCGCGGTCGCGACCGTGCTGTTCCCGACGCTCAGCCGCATGGCGGCACGGCGGGACGCCGGCGGGATGCGCAAGACGCTCGGAAACGGCATGCGCCAGATCAACCTGCTGCTGATCCCCTCGTCCGCGCTGCTGCTGGTGCTGGCCACGCCGATCACGCGGCTCGTGTACCAGCACGGGACCTTCCACACCACCTCGACCCACCTCGTCGGGACGGCTCTGTTCTGGTTCTCGTTCAGCCTCCCGTTCGCCGGCGTCAACCTCCTGCTGACGCGAGCCTTCTTCGCGCTCAAGCGCCCGTGGATCCCGACCAAGCTGGCCGCGATCAACATCGTGGTCGACGCGATCGTCAGCATCGCGCTGTACAAGCCGCTCGGCATCGCCGGCCTCGTGATCGGGACCGCGGCCGCCAACGTCGTGATGACCGTGCTCCAGCTGTGGCGGTTGCGGATCGGCTTCAACGGCTACCTCGAGCTCGGCCAGACGACGATGATCACCGTGCGCATCCTGGTGGGGACGGTCATCATGGCCGCGATCGCTCGTGGCATCTGGGCCGGGCTCGACCATCTCCTCGGCCAATCGCTGCCGGCGCAGATCTTCTCGGTCGGCATCGCTTCCGCGGTCGCCTGCGCCATCTACGCGAAGCTCATGCTGACGATGCGCGTGCCCGAGGCCAGGCAGATCCAGGGTCTGATCATGGCCCGCCTGCGCTCCAGCTAGCCTCACAGGGCGATGAGTCTGTACCAGCGCCACTTCGCCAATCCACGTCGCGAGCGCGCGTTTCTGAGCGCGATCGGGTTCACGACCGCGTTTGCCACCGCGCGCGGGATCACGCACGCGATCAAGGCCGGCGTCGGCCCGTTCCACAACATCTCCGAGGGCGGGCGCCACATACATCACTCGACGTTCGGGATCCTCGGGCTGCTCGGGATCGGATACCTGTGGACCTATCAGCTCGGGGTTGGCGTCGGCCAGTGCCGGCGCTGGCCGTCGCGCGTCAGCGCGGCTACCTACGGGATCGCCGCGGCGCTGACGCTCGACGAGTTCGCGCTGTGGCTCGACCTCCACGACGACTATTGGAACAAGCAGGGGCGCAAGTCGATCGACGCGGTCGCGATCTTCGGCGGGCTGCTCGCGATCGGCGTCGCGGGTCGCGGCGCCGCCAACGAACTCGGGCTCGTGCCCAAGGCGCTCGAGCACTGGGCCGAGGATGTTTAGGGGCCTCGCTCCGCTCGGCGTCCATGGGGCCGTTCCGCCGGGCGTCCATGCCCGGCGGGCGCGGTCACACCCCTAAACCGGCTGCACCTCGACCAGCCGGGCGGCGATCTGGCCGCGCCCGCGGCTGAGGCGGCTCATGATCGTGCCCTCCTTCGTGCCCAGCGCGTGTGCGGCATCCCGGTAGGACAAGCCGATCACGTCGACCGCAACCACGGCCTCGCGCAACGGCCGGCTGAGCTCGCCCAGTGCCTCGTACACGGGCCCGATCTGGATCGCGTCGTCGATCACGTCACGGTGCCCGCCGAGGCGCTCGAGCTCATCTCCGGAGGCGGGAACGGTGAGCGCTCGTCTCGCGCGGGCGGAGCTGATCCAGGTGTTGCGCATCACCTTCAGCAGGTAGGCGAGATCACCGTCGCGACGCACGAACCGCGGTCGGCGAAGCACCCGCTCATAGGTGTCCTGCACCAGATCCTCGGCGTCCTGCCGCGATCCGCACAGACCGTATGCGGCCCGGTACAGCCTCTGCACATGGGTCCCGAGCGAATCGGGGTCGAGCCGGTGCGCGGTCACTCGAGCATCCTTGCGAGCACAGCGGGATCGCACATCGGGCAAACGCACATTTATCTGCGGATCCCTTTAGTCGGCTGTTTAGGGACCGATCCGAAATACCCTTGTACTCATGGCCGACCAGGCTCACATCCGCAACTTCTCGATCATCGCGCACATCGACCACGGCAAGTCGACGCTGGCCGATCGCATCCTCGAGCTGACCCACACCGTCGACCCGCGTTCGATGCGCGCCCAGGTGCTCGACTCGATGGAGCTGGAGCGCGAGCGCGGGATCACGATCAAGGCGCAGGCGGTGAGGGTGTTCTACGAGGCCGGCGATGGTCAGGCGTATCAGCTGCATCTGATCGACACGCCCGGCCACGTCGACTTCACGTACGAGGTGTCGCGGTCGCTGGCGGCGTGCGAGGGCGCGCTGCTCGTCGTCGACGCCTCGCAGGGCGTCGAGGCGCAGACGGTCGCGAACACGTATCTCGCGATCGACTCGGGGCTGGAGCTGATCCCGTGCCTGAACAAGGTCGACCTCCCGGGCGCCGAGCCCGAGCGCGTCGCCGAGGAGATCGCCGAGTTGCTCGGCGAACCGGCGGACTCCGTAAGGCGGATCAGCGCGAAGACCGGCGAGGGCGTGACCGATGTGCTCGACGAGCTGATCGCGCGCGTGCCGCCGCCGAGCGGCGATCCGGACGCGCCGGCGCGGGCGCTGATCTTCGACTCCGAGTTCGATCAGTACCGCGGCGTGATCGCGTACATCCGCGTGGTCGACGGGACGTTCACGAAGGGGGAGGCGATCCGCGCGATGCAGGCCGGGACCGAGGCCGAGATCGACGACATCGGCTTCTTCACGCCGCAGATGACCTCGGCCGACGAGCTGCACGCCGGCGAGGTCGGGTTCCTGATCACCGGGATCAAGGACGTGACCAAGCTCCGCGTCGGCGACACGCTCACGACCAAGCGGGACGCCGCCACCGATCCGCTCCCCGGCTACCGCGAGGTCAAGCCGATGGTGTTCTGCGGGCTGTTCCCGATCGACTCCGACGACTACGCCGACCTACGCGACGCGCTCGAGAAGCTGTCGCTCAACGACGCCGCGCTCAGCTGGGAGCCCGAGACGAGTGACGCGCTCGGGTTCGGGTTCCGGTGCGGGTTCCTCGGGCTGCTGCACATGGACATCGTGCGCGAGCGCCTCGAACGCGAGTACGACCTCGAGCTGCTGGCGACGATGCCGAGCGTCGAGTACGAGGTCGAGCTCACCGACGGGGTCACGATCCCCGTGCACAGCCCGAACGACATGCCCGAGCCGACGCGCGTCGCGGTCGTCCGCGAGCCCTACATCCGCGCGTCGATCCTGACCCCGAAGGAGTACATCGGACAGATCATGGAGCTCTGCCAGGAGCGCCGCGGCGACCACGCCGGCCTCCACTACCTCTCATCCGAGCGCGTCCAGCTGACCTACGACCTCCCGCTCGCCGAGATCGTGCTCGACTTCTTCGACCAGCTCAAATCGCGCACGCGCGGCTACGCCTCGCTCGACTACGAACTGATCGGCCTGCGCGAGTCGGACCTCGTCAAGCTCGACATCCTGCTCGCGGGCGATCCCGTCGACGCGCTGTCGATGCTCGTCCACAAGAGCAAGGCCTACGACGCGGGGCGGACGCTCGCCGAGCGGCTGCGCAAGACGATCCCGCGCCAGCAATACGACGTGCCGATCCAGGCGGCGATCGGGTCGCGGATCGTCGCGCGCGAGACGATCAAGGCTTACCGCAAGGACGTCACCGCCAAGTGCTACGGCGGCGACATCACGCGCAAGCGCAAGCTGCTCGAGACGCAGAAGAAGGGCAAGCAGCGGATGAAGCAGGTCGGCCGGATCGAGGTGCCCCAGGAGGCGTTCCTCACCGTGCTCGAGCTCGGCGAGAAGAGCTAGCCCTTAGGTCCGACGGCCGCTGTCATGGCCCCGCTCGCCCCGGCGCTGCATCCAGTTCGCGAACTCGTCGAGGCCGTCGGCGAAGATCTTCCCGAAGCTGTCGTCGGTCTTGACGTAGCCGAGCTCCTCGTCGGACGGCCGGTCGGCCCGCTTGGTCTTCGAGCGTGAGGTTGTCGCGGCCGCGGCGGCCTCGCGGGCGGCGCGCTGGGCGCGCTCGCGGGCAACGCGGGCCTTTTCGCGGAGCTCTTTCTCCAGACCGGCCAGCCTCGCCTCTACGTCCGGGCTGGTCGGCGGGGGCGGCGGTCCGTACGACGGCGGGACCGGGCTTCTGCGTCGCTGCCGCATGATGCTCCCGTACGCCTCCTGGACCTCCTCGAACCGCCGCGCGGACTCGATCGAGCCGCCGTTGTGGTCGGGATGGTGCTGCTGGACGAGCCGCCGGTAGGCGACGCGAAGCTCCTCGTCCGAGACGCCCGGCTTAACGCCGAGAACGGTGTACGGATCGCGGCGCAGCGGAGCTCAGACCCAGGGACGCGGCCTCGGGCCGCTCGGGCGGCCGGCAGGCCAGCGGCCGTACGCGTGCAGCGACCGGCGATAACGATTGCCGTAGTGGCGATGACCGCGCCCGAACACCCACCAGGCGGCTGCCAGCACGACCGCCCAGGCCGTGAACAGCGTCGTGATCACGACCACCGCCGCGATCAGCAACGAGACGATCACCGGCAGCAGGAACACGAGCAGGACGATCACGCCGGGGTGCGGAATCGAAAGCGACCGCGACGCCTGACGACGGCGGACAGCCGGGGCGCCGGGCAGGTCGGCGACGACCGCGTCGAGCTCTCCGTACGTGCGCGCCGTGAACACGGCCTCGAGGCGCTCCTCGAGCTCCTCCGCCAGCAGTCGGCCCTCGGCGGTCGCGTGACGCAACCGCTCGGCGACCTGTTCGCGATCCGCGTCCGATGCCCTCAGGGTCGCTCGCCTAGCCATCTCGCTGTTGCTCCTCGTTGCCCTCTGAAGTTTCCGAGTGTGCGACGAGGCTACCGGGCCTCGCGGCTACCCACAAGCGTACCGAGCCGCGATCATGGGCATCTTCTCATATGCCTTGACAGTCATATAGCTAACTGGTTATATATATGTGGTGTCGTCCGCCTGGTCCGCGCTCGCCGATCCCCATCGCCGTGCGATGCTCGAGCTTCTGCGCGAGTCGCCGCGGCCGGTCGGGGACCTCGTCGCGCGGACCGGACTGACCCAACCCGGCACGTCGAAGCATCTGCGCGTCCTCCGCGACGCCGGCCTCGTGATCTCCCGCGCCGAAGGCCAGCAGCGGATCTACGCGCTCGACGTCCGCCCGCTGGCGGAACTCGAGGCGTGGCTCGAGCCCTACCGGCAGGTGTGGGAGCGGAGCCTCGATGCGCTCGAGCGGCACCTCGACCAAACCGCAACCCAGAACCAGGAGGACTGACCATGTACGGAAGCTACGCCACGATCCAGGACCAGCCGACGCTCACCTTCGAGCGGTCGCTGTCGCATCCGGTGGACCGCGTGTGGCGGGCGCTCACCGACCCCGCGGACCTCGAGCACTGGTTCCCGTCCAAGGTGTTGGTCGAAGAGCTGCTGCCCGGGGCCGAGATGACGTTCGAGTTCGAGGACATGCCGCTCGACGCCCCGTCGACCATGGGCGGCCGCGTGACCGACTTCGAGCCGCCGCGGCTATTCGCGTTCTACTGGGGCGAAGACCACCTGCGGTTCGAGCTCGAGCCCGCCGGCGACGACTCCGGGTGCGCGCTGCGGCTGATGGTGGCGCTCGGCACCCGCGACAAGGCCGCCCGCGACGCCGCCGGCTGGCACGTGTGCCTGGATCGCCTCGTGACCCGGCTGGGGGAGGCGAGCGACAGCGGCGAGTGGCGCGACTACTACGACGAGTACCAGCGTCGCGGCGTCCCCGCCGGGGCGCCGATCCAGGGGGAGTGACGCGCTACACGAGGACGCGCCGGCGGAAGTTCCGCAGGCCCAGCCACAGGAACGCGGCCGAGAACGCGACCAGCACCGGATAGATGATGTACAGGTGCAGGTGGGAGAACGGCGTCAGCCCCGCGCGCATGCCCTCGGTCACGTAGATCAGCGGGTTGATCAGCACGAGGATCTGGAGCCAGTGGATGCCGGCAACCTCGACGGGGGCCAGCTTCGTCCACTGGTAGTAGGTGCCGCCCAGGAACGTGAGCGGGAGCACGACGAACCCCCACATCAGGCCGATGTTGCGGGGCTCGAACGTCGTGCCGAGCACCAGCCCGAGCGAGGTCATGGCCAGGCACGCGAGCGGGATCAGCGTCAGGATCACCGGCCAGTGGACGTGGAGGTGGGCGTTCACGCCGCCGGCGTGGACCACGGCCGCGATCGGGAACACGATCAGCGCCGCGAGGATCCCCTGCACGCAGCCCGACAGGACCTTGGCGATCGCCACCAGCGAGATCGGGCACGGTGCCTGGACCCGGTCCTCGATCTCGCGCGTGTAGCCGAACTCTGTCGACATCGGCAGCGCCACTGCCTGGATCCCCTGGAACATGATCGAGATCCCGACGACGCCCGCGACGAGCACGGTCGCGAACGCCGACTCCGACGCCGGGCCGTGGCCGCCGCCGATGCCCTGACCGATCGTGGGGAACACGTACAGGAACACGAACACGAGCAGGAACGGCTGGATCACCGTGCGCACGACGAACTCGGCGAAGTGCTTGCGCAGCACGGTCAGGTCGCGCAGGATCAGCGCCCACAGGGCCGACCGGCTGGCGGCGAAAGTCGACCGGGTGGGGGTGAGCGGGATCGCCGTCTCCGACGCGGATGCGGGGGCCTGCGTGGCGGTGGTCATTCGCGGAGGTCCTTGCCGGTCAGGTTTATGAACACGGTCTCGAGCGTCGGCTCGGCGACCGACAGGTCGAATAGCTCGTACCCGGCCTGCTCGGCGGCGGACACGACGCGCGGGACGATCCGCTCGGCGCCCGTCACATGGAGCTCGACGCCGCCGTCGATCACACGGGTGCGCGTCACACCTTCGACCCCGCGCTCCAGCGTTTGCGCCAGCTCGTCCCCGTCACCCGAGGCCTTGACGGTCACGATCGTGTCCGCGCCGACCGACTGCTTGAGCCCCGACGGAGTGTCGAGCGCGAGGATCTTGCCGTGATCCATGATCGCGACCCGGTTGCACAGCCGGTCGGCTTCCTCCATGTAGTGCGTGAGCAGCATGATCGTCTGGCCGTCGGCGTTGAGCTCGCCGAGGATCTCCCACAGCGCGAGCCGGCTCTGGGGGTCGAGGCCGGCGGTGGGTTCGTCCAGGAACAGCACCGCGGGGCGATGGAAGATCGCCCGGGCGACCATCAGGCGCTGCGCCATCCCGCCTGACAGCGCGTACACCGACGCCTTGGCCCAGCGGCTGAGGTGAAACTGCTCTAGCAGCCGGTCGGAGATCCGCCGCGACTCTGGGGCCGGGATCCCGAACAGTCGGCCGTGGAAGTACAGGTTCTCCCACACGGTCAGCTGCCGGTCGAGCGTGTTCTGCTGGGAGACGATCCCGATCAACTGCTTCGCGAGCGCCGGGTGGGCGATCACGTCGACGGTCCCGACGTGGGCATGCCCGGCGGTCGGGACCACGCGCGTCGTCAGCATGCCGGCGGTCGTGGTCTTGCCGGCGCCGTTCGGCCCCAGCAGACCGAAGATCTCGCCGGCCTCGATCGTCAGGTCGAGCCCGTCGACGGCCTTGAAGTCGGTGTCGGGGTATTGCTTGGTCAGGCCGTCGGTGCGGATGATCGCCATGGAAGAATCACCAAGTATGGACCTCGGCCTCCGCGATCGTGCCTGCATCGTCACGGGTGCATCGGGGGGTATCGGCCGCGCTGTCGCGGTGTCGCTGGCGGGCGAAGGCGCGTCCGTTCTGGTCGTCGGGCGCCGCTCGCAGACGCTGGCCTCGGTGGCGGGCGAGTGTGAGCGCGCCGGTGGGCGTGCACAGCCGTTGGCGCTCGACGTGACCGCCCCCGACGCCGGTGATCGGGTCGCGCTTGCTTGCGTCGAGCGGTTCGGCCGGATCGACGCGCTCGTCAACAGCGCCGGCACGAGCGCGGTGCGCTCCGTCGATGAGCTCACCGACGAGGAGTGGCAGGCGCAGTGGGAGCTTCACGTGATGGCGCCGATGCGGCTGATGCGCGCAGCGGCGCCCGCGATGGCCGACCGCGGCTGGGGCCGGATCGTCAACGTGTGCTCGTCGTCGGGTAAGCGCCCGTCGTCGACCAACATGGCCTATTCGGTGACCAAGGCCGCCGAGCTCTCGCTGTCGCGATCGTTCGCGGACCTGTACGCGTCTCGGGGAGTGCTCGTGAACTCGGTCTCGCCAGGGCCGATCGCCGGCGACCTGTGGCTGGCTCCGGACGGGCTGGCCGAGCAGCAGGCCCGAGCGCGGGGCGTGACCCGGGAGGAGGTGCTCGAGTCGGTCGCCGCGCGCCAGCCGCTCGGGCGGCTCGGCACCGAGGGGGAGATCGCGGCCGTGATCGTGTTCCTGTGCTCCGAGCCGGCGTCGAACGTCGCCGGCGCGTCGTGGTCGGTCGACGGCGGCGCCGTGCCCGTGATCATCTGAGAGACTGCGCCGCCGTGCCCGTGAACGCAGACGCGATCGGCAAGACGTATCCGGTGAACACGTACGCGGTTGGCCGCGAGAAGGTCCGCGAGTACGCGCACGCGGTGGGCGAGACCAACCAGCTGTACTTGAATGTCGAGGCCGCGCGGGCGGCCGGGTACGCGGACGTCGTCGCGCCGCCGATGTTCGCGGTCGTCTACTCCGGCCGCGCGATCACGCCGGCGTTGTTCGACCCCGACGTCGGGATCGATTTCCCGAAGATGCTGCACGGAGGCCAGGAGTTCCGGTGGGGCCCGGTCGTCGTGGCCGGGGACGAGATCGCCACGACCACGACGGTCAAGGACATCTCCACGCGGGGCGGGATCAACTTCTACGTGTTCGAGACCGACTCGCGCAATCAGCGTGGCGAGACGGTGTGCACCGGCATGTGGACGAACCTGGTTAGGGAGGACTCGTGAGCCTCGATACCGGCGACCCGGTTCATCTCGAGGTCACCCCGGACCGGTTCGTGACCGTCCGCTACGCCGGCGCGTCGGGGGACTTCAACCCGATCCACATCGACGAGGAGTTCGCTGTGAACGTCGGTCTGCCGGGTCGCATCCTCCACGGGCTGTGGACGATGGCGCAGGTGGCGCGCGCGCATACCGACGCGGGCGGTGGGCCGGAGAGCCTGAAGCGGCTATCGGTGCAGTTCCGCGGCATGGGACGGATGGAGGAACCGATCGTGGTGTCGGGCTCTGTCCGCTCGGTCGAGGACGGGATCGCGGTCGTCGACTCGCAGGCCGAGCAGTCGGGCCACCGGATCATCCGCAACGCGGTCGCAGAAATCTCAGTCGACTGAGCGAAGATCCCCGTCGCCCGACCGGCCGGGGACCGCCAACGCCCGACCTACAATCAGCGGTTGATGCTCACTTCGCGCCAGGAGCTCGTACTGCGCAGGGTCGTCGAGGAATACCTCGACGGCGGGTTGCCCGTGGGCTCGAAGGCGCTGGCGGTGAACGTCCAGTGGGGCCCGTCGACGATCCGCAACGAGCTCGCGAGCCTCGAGGAGCTCGGGCTGCTCGCGCACCCGCACACGTCCGCCGGCCGGGTCCCGACGGAAGCCGGATACCGGTACTTCGTCGACCGGCTGCTGCCGGCGAAAGAGCTGGAGCCGACCCACCCACGGCTCGCGTTGTCGCTCGTGCGCCGCGAGCTCGATGAGGCGATGCGGGTCACGACCGAGGCGCTGTCGCAGGTCACGAACCTGCTCGCGATCGTCACCGCTCCCCCGATCGAGACCTCGACGATCCGCCACATCGAGGTGCTCGTGCTCCAGCCGCAGGTGCTGATGGTCGTCGTGATCACCTCGACCGGCGGCGTCACCAAGCGCCTGTTCACGTTCGCCAGCCCCGTCGATTCGGGCCTCGCCGACTGGGCGGCCAGCTATCTGAACGAGCGGCTCGTGGGCCTCGGGCTCGGCGCGCGAATCCTGCAGAAGCGGCTGCACGACCAGTCGCTGTCGCGCTCGGAGTCGGACTTCCTCGAGGCGCTGTCGCCGGTGTTCACCGATCTCGAGGACGGCGCGCACGAGATGTTCTACGTCGAGGGCACGGGGCGGCTCCTGCGCGACGACCGGGTTGGCGAGGTGACGGAGCTGAACGCGCTGATGGACATGCTCGAGCGCCGTGTGACGCTGCTCGGCGTGCTGCAGGCAGCGCTCAACGAGCGCGACGTGCTCGTCCGGATCGGCGCCGAGAGTGGCGTTCCCGGGCTTCGCTCGATGGCGCTCGTCGCCGCCGGCTACGGCCTGCCGCAGCGCCGGCTCGGCACGGTGTCGGTGATCGGCCCGCTGCGGATGGACTATGGCCACGCGATCACATCGGTCCGCGACGCCGCCGCGCAGCTGTCGAGCTTCATCGCCGAGGTCTACGACGAACGATGAGCAGCACGCGTGATTACTACGAGGTGCTGGGCGTCACGCGTGACGCCGATGAGGCGACGATCAAGAAGGCGTTCCGGCGTCTGGCCCGCGAACTCCATCCCGACGTCAACCGGCACGATCCCGACGCCGAGGAGAAGTTCAAGGAGGCCGCCGAGGCCTACGAGGTCCTGTCCGACTCCGATCGCCGCGCAACCTACGACCGGTACGGGCGCGAGGGCCTGCGCAGCGGCGGGTACGCCCCGAACTTCGAGGCGTTTGGGTCCGTGTCGGACATCTTCGAGGCGTTCTTCGGTGGTGGCGGCGCGTTCGGCGACCTGTTCGGCATGTCGGGCGCCGCCCGCGGCGGGCCGGTCCAGGGTGGCGACGTGGCGGTGACGGCCGAGATCGATCTCGTCGAGGCCGCCGCCGGAGCGAAGGTCGAGGTCAGCTACGAGGCGGTCGAGGTCTGCGAGCACTGTCACGGCAACGGAGCCGAGCCCGGCACGCCGATCGAGACGTGTCCCCGCTGCCAGGGCACCGGCCAGCTGCAAGCGGTGTCGCGGACGCCGTTCGGGCAGATGGTGCGCGCGACCGTGTGCGACGTCTGCCACGGCGACGGCAAGGTCGCCCGCGATCCGTGCAAGGTGTGCCGCGGGCGCGGCCGGAAGGTCGAGCGCCCGAAGGTGAAGGTCGACGTCCCAGCGGGGATCGCCGACGGCCAGCGCATCCGGATCGCCGGCCGCGGCCACGCCGGCGATCGCGGCGGACCGCCCGGTGATCTGTACGTCTTGGTCCGCGTCCGCGAGGATCCGCGCTTCGTCCGCGACGGCGACGATCTCGTGACCGCGGTCGACGTCTCCGCCCCGCTGGCGGCGCTCGGAACCACGGTCGAGGTCGACACCGTCGATCGCGGTCCGGTCGAGGTCGAGATCCCGGCGGGCACGCAGCCGCACGAGACCGTGATCGTCCGCGGCGCCGGCATGCCGTCGCTCCGCGGCCGACACTCCGGCAACCTCCGCGTGCTCGTCAACGTCGTCGTCCCCCGCCACCTGAGCAAGGAGCAGCGCGAGCTCGTCGAGCGGCTCGCCGAGTCGATGACCGAGCACAACCTGCGGAGCGACGAGGGCCTGTTCGGGAAGCTGAAGCGCGCGTTCGGCGGGTAGGGCGCGCGTGCTCCGGCTCGCGGTTCGCGTCCGGCGCGAGCAGGCCGAGGTCGTGCTCGCCGAGCTGCTCTCGCTTGCGCCCTCGGGAGTCGAGGAGGTTTCCGTCGGCTCCGACGTGGTGGAGTACGCCGTGTACGGGGCGCCCGGCGAGCTGCCGGCGCTGCCCGATCTGACCGCGGCCGCCGGCCCCGCTTTGGTCGAGGTCCGCACGTCGGAGGTGGCCGACGACTGGGACCAGCGGTGGCGGTCGTTTCACCGGCCGCTGGTGCTCGGTGATCGGCTGGCGGTGCGGCCGCCGTGGGAGCCTCCGGTGGGTGCGGCGGTCGAGATCGTGATCGATCCCGGGCAGGCGTTCGGGACGGGCTCGCACGCCACCACGCGGTTGTGCCTCGAGCTGATGCTCTCGCTGGCTGCCGGTGGCCCGTTTCTCGATCTCGGCTGCGGGTCCGGCGTGCTCGCGATCGCGGCCGCACGGCTGGGCTGGGGCCCGGTGGCGGCGCTCGACTACGACCCGGCGAGCGTTGTCGCCACCGAGGTCAACGCGCGCGTGAACGGGGTGGCGATCGAGGTGTCACGGCACGACCTGCGCGCCGATCCGGTGGTCGTGGCGCCGACGGTGGCGGCGAACCTGCTGAGGCCGCTGTTGCTGACATGGGCGTCGCGGTTGGCGGCGGCGGCCGTCACGGTTGCCGAGACCGTGATCGCCAGCGGCCTGCTGGTGGGCGAGGCTGACGAGGTGGCCGGCGCGTTCGCG
>Ga0335073_10005506_pt1 | contig 17770 bp, 25 predicted proteins | sample Lox_Sample_22_FD_207093 | JGI IMG/M metagenome (GOLD analysis project Ga0335073, IMG submission 207093) | Soil microbial communities from Loxahatchee National Wildlife Refuge, Florida, United States - Lox_Sample_2.2 | ecosystem: Environmental > Terrestrial > Soil > Wetlands | place: USA...
ATTAGCTTGTGCTCCTGACCCAAGTCCTCAGTAGAAAACCTTGAAGATACATGATTGAAACAAGCATGAAAAGACTGGACCCAAGAGTAACCAAATTGGGTTGACTTTGTCGAAGCAGAGATTCATATATTGCTTGAGATTTGATTCGGCGAGATAAAGCTAGGTGAACGAGACATTGAATTGAGCCATCAAACTCTGCTCCACGGCCAATATCGATCGTGACAGCCTTGTGGTGTACTTTGCTTACTAGTAGACACATTCGTGATTTCAACACAGGAAGAATCAACGGACTTGGCGTTGTTGATTTCGCATAAAGAGCTTGTAAAGTTGTACAAGCACTAGGAACATGGAAAATGCGATATAACAGCGGTTGGGTGGCATGATTGTAATGAGAAATGGTCGAAGAGAGGCGATGCAGGAAAAATTTGCAGAATGCAGTAAGTAACCCAAAAAGGTCTCCTCAAATCATTTCCCAATTGGGCGATTTGAGGATGAAAATCTGGAAGAAAAAAAGAGCAGAAAAAGTTTGCAAGTGACTAGTGTGAACACGATTTCGTCAAATTTATACGGAGTGTGGATACAGGAAAGCGTCGGTGTGAAGGGGGCCATTGCGATGTGCCTGCTAAAGCGGTCACCGTATCCCCTCTTGTAAGTTGGTGCGACTGTGGCACAGCGACGTCACACCTCTATCGATCCGCTTTGATCGGGACAGCCAACCAAGTGACCGACACCTCCACGCCCACGTCTCTTTCGGCGCGGAAAGTCGCTCGCCGACAATCGCTTGACCATCCAACCAACCAACCAACCACGCACGTGGGTGAACCTCTCCCAACGCATAATAGCATCCGCCCATTGACAGCACCTCGTCTTTAAATTGACTTTGGCGCCGAAAGTGTTGGACAGAGACTAATGGCGTCACTCCCACTCGAAGCCGTCGAGGACTTTACTCCCGATCAAGTCCAATCTCTCTATCCATCCAACCTCACTCTCCAATACGTCCAAATCTTCTTCCGTCATGGTACCTGAATCCCCACCCATCCCACACCCACCACTTGCTGACACCCCACTTGTTTCCCAGGTGAACGTACTCCCGTGCGAAAACGGTTATTACAGGCTGGTCTTCCCGGAAACTGGAGTCTGTGTAGCGTGGCAGACGAGTTCCGTGAAGCAGCTCTCCATCCAACAGGACAATTTCACACTCTGCATTATCATCGTAAAATCGAGGTCCCTGAACAGGACGCCCGTCTCCGCGATGTGACCAAGAGTGCCGATCGATATTGGTAATTGTCTCTCGTTATGAGAGGGGTTGATGGGTAGTATTTTAGGGGAGTTGACGGACCAGGGGAGAGTGACGACTTTGGCTTTGGGACAGAGACTGCGGAGACTGTATGTTGATCAATTGGGATTTCTTCCCCCGAAATTTGAAGATGACAAGCTTCTGTATATCAGGTACGAATTTCCTGAGATTGGAGGATAATGGGGGTAGAACGTCGTTTATTCAGCGGACGATAGATAGCACGATTCAAGTCTTCACAGGACTTTATCCGCCAGGTCAAGTCGGTGCAGTACCAAACTTCCATCGCCGTCTCACAGATCAAGAAAATCTATATCCTAATGAAGATCACTGCGAGTCCCTCTCCCATACCATAGCTATATTTCTGACCATTGCAGTCTCCTGAAAAAACTGTCCACGGAATACTCTGTCAAGGCGGCGACACAATGGGATCCGAAATTACGTATCTCAGGTGAGATTGTTGAGAAATGGATCCCAGATGGCGTCAGAGTCAATGGACGACCAAAGGCTACTGGCCTACTCGACACCATCAACGCTTCCATGTCCTCCTCCAACCCATTCCTGTGTTAACGGATCGTAGTGCCAATGATATGCCATTGCCGTCGGAAATGATGGATGTGCAATTACGACAAGATTTAGAATCCGCCGCCGTGGCAGAATGGTTCAATGGATACCTCGGTATCGACCTCCATCTCAATAAAATGTGATGAATTAGAAAATGAAACGTACAAACGCCTTGGGGTAGGACCTGTTTTAGGCGATGTAGTCGACCGCTTCACTTTTGCGACAAAAGTCTCTTCTCCCCAGAAAATGGCGTTGTACGGCACCCACGACACCACCATCGGTGCCTTCCTCTGCACGTTTGGCGTCTTTGACTCGCGTTGGCCCCCGTTCACTAGCAACATCACCTTTGAAATGTTCAAAGCCGCCCCCTCCAAGGGTGGGTTTCTGCGATTTCTCAAGACGAAGGATGAGTATTTCGTGCGGATGCGGTATAATCAGAGTGTGGTTGCGTTACCGGGTACTCTGCCCTCCAAGTTTGGTTTAGAAAGTGGGAAAGCTGACTGTGAAGGATGTAAGGAGAAGGGAAAACATCATGAGGGAGATGAGACGTTGTGTACTCTGGATGCGTTCAAGGAGATTGTGGAGAAGGTTAGGCCGGTCAATTGGAAGGAGGAATGTCGGGTTCGAGGTACATGTCCTAACAAGTTCAACGCTAATTGTGTTTAGAGGCGGAGAAGGAGCCCAAATATCATCACGGAGACCATCAGTAATGAAGTGAGTGACGGGCATTTACAGGGACTTTTCAAATTCCGTAGACTTTTCGTACGGCCTATCCTAGCTGAGATAGAAAGCTCAACTCACCATGTGAGCATAAACTTGGGACGACGATCAATCACCACCATCAACAAATGCCATTTGTGCCATGAACAACAGTGCCGCCTTTGACGCTCCCAATCCCTCCAACTCATCCGCTTCCCTGCCCTTTGACTTCAACCTCAATCAAACCGTGCACACTCACCTCTCCAATCTCTCTGATCATCTCCACACTCTCAAAACCCTCCATTCGCAAACCCACCCGCTCAGCGCCTCACAACCTCCCGTCCAAGCCAATGTCACGTCCGATATCCTCACTCTCTCCGCCTCGCTACAGAACTATCATGCGACGTTGGCACAATTAGTTCAGCCAATCAATGGTGAGCCGATCCTCCTCGGCGCAGAACGGTTTGTCGCAAAGTTGAAGGAACATGCTGCATTCCTTTCCCGATTGGAAACGAGAAAATGTGCAGTCCGACAAGTCAAAGACGAAATAGCCAAAGTTCACACTTCAAAAGGCAGCCTAAGACAAGATTTGCGGTTCACTGCTCCCAGAATAGAAGCACTCATTAAACAAATGGGGTAACTCTCCCTACCCACCCTTTCCCAGCGACTAACGAAACATAGACTCCTAGTTTACGCCGACGAAACAGGCTCCGAATTATCCAGCAATACAAGACGTCTAACCTTTGGCGGCAAACTCGTCGTCATAGACATCGACTTTACAACCACCACCCCAACAACTCTCATCCCCCCCATCACTAAAATAACCCTCTCCATCGCCCCCGCAGACGACGAATCCATCTCCTCCCTCGGTCCCGCCGCAGCTCACGTCCTATTCACCAACTTCCAAGAACAAGACGGCGAGACCTTTGTCCGCAATCTCACCAACATTGCCCGCTGGGACGCATGTTCTGACCCCCCAAATGAGGGTCTCAACTCTTTCGCCATACTCAAAGGCGTGGCCGACGCCCTCGAACTGATTTTCGCCGAAGAACGTAAAACCGCAGACGAAACGCAAGTCGTTTCCCGAGGATGGGGGAAGCCGGAACGCAATGCCCTTGGTCTCGTAGGACTGTCGCTTTGTTATGCGCGGACTCGGGAACGGGGGAAAGGGAAGTCGTGGTATGCGAATGTGGGGTTGGAGTCTCGACGGGCTACATATGTGCATCCTATTTTGCAGACGGATTATTTACGGGCCGAGGACCCGTTTATGGTGGATCAGATTGACATGTTCCCTCCGACGAGTGTGTTTTTAGGGAATCGGGCACCGAATTGGGTTGAGGTGGAGTATACCGGGGATATGTTGATTCATGGCGCGAGTTGTAGTTTCGTCATGGATTTGGAACCTGCGGTGGTAATGAGTGTGGAGGCAGCGAAGAAGGTATGTGAGATTATTGGGTATGGAGGGTGGGGGGATGTTCTTCAGGGTGTGGCGAAGCATGAGTGGGTTGGAGAGGATGTGATGTTGGAGGATTTGCTGGTATGATCAAACTTTCCCGGGAGTAGTCATTGACGTAGTTTGGGAGTATGCCTGTGGACGCGACGGTTGAGGTTGTGGTTCCGAGGGCCAAGGTGGAACACAAAAACTTTTATGTTCCTGTTCAACCGATACCGGCGAGACGGGTGCAGAGAATCCCGTTCTCTCATCCAAGACAGATATTCCCTCTGCTAAAGGTACGTCACTTCAACTTCCAGCTAACTTTTAGCTTTTGCGTCAATGGTCCAAGTTCGGCGAACTCTTAACCGACTGTTTCCCACAAAGCACCAAGGACATTAAGGACAACGATCTGAACTTGGAAGACATTTTAGATGGAGCATGGGACCCTGTTCCGGCGATCAGTATTTCGCCTGTAGCGTCGCCACCATCGTTCATCATCATGTTCCCTGTGGACGGGGGGCATCATGGCGTTCGATTATCTGTCTTGGAGAATGGAGAAATAGACGTGGACGTGGACGAACAACTCAAAGAACGAGCATCCGCATTGATCGAGAATGTGGGAATCGGCGTTGGCATCGAGTTTCTCAAGAAGGAGTTTGCGAGGAACTAGGTATACCCATCTGAAGAATGCTATCCTATTTGGATCCATAAATATCTGTATAGATTCTATCAAGGTCGTCCATCTGCTTTTGATCCACATCTCCCAACGTCCCAAGTATTACAGTCGTACATTGACTCCAATCTTGTCGCAAAATTTCCGCATGCGATTCACTCCTCGGCACAATCCTAGCCTTGAACGGAGAAGGTTTCGCTAAACCTCCACCGGCATACGCATTAACATCAACGTCAATCTCCCTACCCATCTCATCCACCTTCCGAATATTAAACATCCACAGCACTCTCGACACCAACAAGAACAGAGTAGTTTCCGCCACATGAATTCCCGGACATATTCTCCTTCCTACACCATATGCAAAATGGTCTCTCTTTGTTGGATCCTTTTGCGCCGCTGCCTCTGCCGCTGAGAATTCCCAGTTACCATTCATCCAGCGTTCGGGTTCAAAGTTGTGTGGGTTGGGATGTCGTTGGGCATCAAAGTACATGCTATAGTGGTTTGCAAAGACTTCCGTTCCAGCGGGTATGAGGTAGTCTTTGTAGATGTTGTCTTTGGAGGTGGTGTGCGGGAAACACCCTGGAGCCACAGGTCTTGAAAAGGATTACGAGGAGAAATACAAATGTCAATTTGCGCCTTGAGGACAATATTTCCTCCGAATCACTTGAGGATATCTATCGCAAGATACACGAGAAGGTCCGCGGCGAGTCACAGACTACTTCGTCACCCGAAATCTCATCCCTGTTCTTTGCCCATTCCAGGACCGCCTGAGAGTTTCGTATCGATTCGTTCAGTGGGGATCACACAGAAAATCTTATACTCCAGGATCGCCATACGTCCGGGATCGCCCGCTTCCTACGTACCCTAGGTTTCTTAAATGGGGACAAAAAAAAATTCCTGCAGATCCACGACCGTGATGGAGGACGCTAATGATATCGATGAAGAGCACAGCCCTTCGAATGTCACGTTCTCGTCTCTCGGACTCGACGATTGGCTTGTCCACGCTCTAGCAGCGATGTCTATAAACCGACCCACTCCGATTCAAGCGGCTTGTATCCGTCCTATCCTTGAAGGTGTAGATCCAAAAGCTCTTTTGTTGACCGAAGGACGGGACTGCATTGGAGGAGCCAAGACTGGATCGGGCAAAACAATAGCATTTGCGGCACCAATACTTCAAAAATGGTCTCAGGATCCATACGGGATATTCGCGCTAGTCCTCAGCCCGACACGAGAACTAGCAATGCAGATAGCGGACCAGTTTCTCGCTCTGGGAGCGTCCCTTTCACTCAAACTAACCACAGTCCTCGGCGGCACTTCGCAACTCACTCAGTCTATATCTCTATCTCGTCGTCCGCACATCGTGGTTGCGACACCGGGACGGTTAGCCGATCTAATCACGTCTTCTTCGGGAGAGGATTTAACCGGGGGATTTAAACGATGTAAATTCTTGGTTCTGGATGAAGCGGATCGATTGCTTGAGCCTTCTTTTGCGGAGGATTTGTCGATATGTATGGATGTCCTCCCGAAAGCCTCACAAGGTCGACAGACGCTAGTTTTAACGGCGACCATCACCGATGAGATTCGAGAAATCAGATCCCGGCCACTGAAACATGGTCAAAAAGTGCCATTTCTTACAGAAATAAATGCGGAAACGTATGTATTCCCGTCCACTCCTTTATTGATCATTCAAGCATGGCTGTTCCCTCTTCATTAAAACAAAGATATCACCTTCTGCCTCACGTCATTAAATTACCCACCCTACATATACTTCTCCAGCACCCTTCGTACAAAGACCGCCCAACCCTCGTCTTTGTCAATAAAACCAAAACAGCAGAACTCCTCCGTCGAACGCTTCGTCTCCTCTCCCACAAAGTCACTTCGCTCCATTCCCAACTCGCACAGCACGAACGGCTCAATTCTTTGGGTCGTTTCCGTGCTGAGGCAGCCAAAATCCTGATCGCAACGGACCTTGCTTCTCGGGGACTGGACATCCCGGTCGTGTCTTTAGTGATAAATTTCGATTTACCACAGGCACCTGAGGATTATATTCATCGGGTGGGACGAACAGCGAGAGCAGGGAGACGTGGGATGGCGATTTCGTTTGTTGGGGAGAGGGATGTTTTGCTGATTCAGGGGATTGAAGAGAGAGTAGGACGGGAGATACCCAAATTGGATGGGGAGGAGGGGGTTAAGGAGAAGGAGGTAATTGATGTGATGAAAGAGGTGGGTGAAGCGAGAAGGATGGCTGTTATGATGATGGATGAAGAGGGATGGGCGGAAAATAAGAAAAGGAAGAGGGGAGTATGATTTTGGGATATCAATGCATGATGATTGGCATGCACAACCCTCTCGGGAAAACCGTCTTATCTATATTATACCATCTCAATGATCTATGCCAGGGAATCAGGCTTGCATCTTGTTTTCAGTAGTAACCAAACCAAGTACAATTTCTAATTCGAAGATTGTGAAGCACAATCGGTTGATACGCGCCGGAGTAATGTGGAAGAAGATCAGCATCTCGACGACGAGATTATCTTTGCATAGTGATGAAATAGTATAATTTGAAAGCATCAATGGAAAAAGAAGTCGGACATAGTCATCTTCCAATTCGAGTTGAGCCACGTTTGTCCCAATTTGTCCTGAACATACTCAGAGCATATGATATATGGACACAGACATGTTAAACCATCTGCAGTTTGACATGACCATCCTTATGAAATGCAAATGGTATAGTTACATTCCGATGCCCTTTCCAGTTCCCGCCTCCTGATACAAATGATTAAGCAAGCCTAAAACTCCCTGATTTCCCCCCTCTGAATCTTCCCCTGCATCTTCTACTGCCTGACTCGGTGTCATAAATGAATCCCCCAGTTCGCTGTCAAACTTCCGATCTGGTAATTGATCATCCATTTCTCTCAGCAAGTCAGAGTTTGCCGTTTGTGGCCCCGGTGATCTAGCTCCTGGGCTCAACATGGGCTGATTGCTTCGGATAGCAGGACTACATGGAGGAGATCGACTGTCTCTTTGGGTGGTGAAAGCCCGACTTTGATCAACTCGGCTACTTTGACCGACATGTGTGTTTGCGGCGAACCCAAGAAACGGTTGACTGGGCCTTCTAGCATTTGTGACACCCATCCTGTAGGCGTTCACAGAACGAAGCGGGTCGTTGACTCTATTGACATACGCGCTTGAATCATCGTCGTCAATGTCAGCTGGCATCCAGTCCGGGTGAATCGCGCGGAAATTCATAATAGATTGCTCCATCTTTTGATTCGTTCTCTCGTCGCGATTTAGCTGCCTCGGCCCCCGAGCAGGGGCATCCTGCACTGTTATTCCTGAAAGTTTGACCCGGCAGTACCTTTCCATGTCTCTTGAAGTCAAAGACAGCAAAGCTACAGACATAGCCAATCCCGTCAACATGGACTGTGAATTCACGGAAAAAGTCGACGACTTTCTCGCTGCTGTTGGGAAGAGAAAACCATAGAATACAAGGTGTTATCAACACACTCAGGATTTCTTCTAAAAATATCATGATTTTTAAGTCGTATAACGAGCTGAACTCTCGCTTCACCTGCCAAAGTCAGTACAAGAAATGCACACAGAAAAGGACCTCATCTGAATGCAATTTGCCATTCCAATGACTTGGACAGTAATGTGTATATTCAATAACTTGGGTGAGCATCGCTTCTGGTTCAAAGACCAGGTTCTCTTCGGGGATCATGCCGCGGCTGACTGCGAGAATAGTTCCAAACAAGCCGAGATAGAATAGAACGGTGCGATCTTTTGTAATTTCGAATCCCAGAAACAGCTCGGGATCGACAAGGGAGACCAAAAAAAGCACGGCCGCAAAAGAACCTGAAATGAAGGCGACAAAGCTACGTTTCGTTAGGAGACCGTCTTCAGGATAGTACCTAGATATTTGGGCGGTCTTTTCCTTCGGAAATTGATCAATGTATTTCGAGGCGAACTTGTGGCTAAAATCGAGCCGTTTCTTAAATATGTGATACAACTCATTGAATTCACGAAATTTCCACTGCGCAAATGGTTTGTACTGTCTTGATCCTAGGGCCCCTGGATTTTTGTGATACTCCTATTTATCAGCTGGGTGATAAAGATGATGGAGACCTCGAAGTAGCGAAAGAAGTAAAGCAGCAGGAGATATATGACGATGAACGGAGCAAAAATCAAGTTCATAAACCCTGCGAAGATAAATCGGCGTTTCAATCTGATGTCAGCTGCAAAGTCAATTGTCTTGTACCCATCTGCAAGTAGGCGTTTGTGAGTATCAGTAATAAATGCGGATCTCAGTTGCCCTTGATCGTCGAAAACGTATTTCATAATGCATAAATTGATGTTCCATTCCAAGATTTTGGTTAACAAAGGCCGAGTATTCAATATCGGCACGGGGACTGTCAAATCTAGCACATCTCTGTTCATCATGGCGATAAAGTAGTTGTCTTTGCGCATGATCCGATTTGCAATGTCGTGCGCATCCATACGTTGTTTCGAGAAGAGTCCATTCAACCTAGGACGGCTGTGGTCGGCCGTATTTGGGTTGGCGTCGCGTAGTCTCATCAGCTTCTGGACAACCTCTTGCCAGGAGATTGTTTGAATGTCGACCTAGATGTAAGCAGGGAACAAGAAATTGTGTTCTACGTCCCGAATTTCAAGAAGATGATAGTAAAAACTCTGGAGTTCGCGAAGTCTTTGGAGGTCAACGACGTATTGAAGGAGTTTGATCATCCAAAATAAGGCAAAAGACCACAGCACAAATGTTCCCGTGTATGATATTCTTCCCTGTTCAGCACGAGTCAGTCCAAAATGTACCTGGATAGTCCATGAGGGATGATGATCTCGCTCAACGTATGACTCCCTCGGATCTTTGACCAATCTATACAGGCAATTAAAAACGTTGAAAAGCCGACGACAAAGGCAATGGTTCTGGTTGTCAGTGCACCCTTAACTAGAGCACATACGCCAGATTCAAAAAACGGGCGAGGACAATGCAATATATCCCTTTGCCGATGTAATAGGCATAAACCTAGTTGTGAATAGTCAGCAACGGCATGTGGTGTGCCATTGGTACCTGTTGGAGGAAGACATCCAGATTCTCTACGTTTGCCCATTTCCACATCGCGCGCTCCTTTGGATCGACGAGCCCCAGCCAGACCGTAGGGTCCGGTGTCCGACTGCCGCCACGAAGTGGGGGCGATGTTAATCCTCTCTCCATGTTGTCGATGACTTCTTCCCTAGTCGAATCAAAGTGTTCGTAGAATCCAGGCTGGTGGTTTTCTTCGTTCTCATGGTGCTGGTCTTCGACCAGGAGCGATCCAGGGACATCATCATTGCCGTCTTCTTCGTTGAGGTTGGGTAGGGTGTTTTCGTAGTGGCGGTAGAGCGAGTTTGTTGGGAGATGATGACGACTGGATCGAGATGGATGCGCACCTCTGCTCTGCAAGATGAACGACTCGTTCCTGGGGTCTATTCCCGAATACTGGGGATCATCATGAGTGAGTCCGCTGTTGTAGAGGTCGTAGCCGGGATGGTCGTCATCGCGTAGATCGAGAGTTTCATAGATGGAACCTTTCCCAAAGACCCGAGACAACATCTCTCATGATTCCAGTATTGATAGACAGATGCGATGAGATTCCGATAACAAGACAGTGACGAGTCAAACAGCTCTCATTAGCGGCCGTCAATCGGCGTGTTCACACTTGTGCATAATATTTTTAGGGCTTTGATTTTCGGTCAGGCCCTGCTGAGCTAAGCCGCCTTTGGCGGCGCGAAGCCCAAACCTGGAAGCAATCACATTTATTTATCTAATGCATACAATCCGAGGTATCTCATCTTACAAGGGCGGTATACTTAATCTACAAATGGATTTTACTTGAAAATACACAAATGTGGTACAGCTCTCATATCAATCCTTGCATAAACATACCAGCCTCTGCCATTGCTATTAGAGACAACAATATTTTCGTCGAGTTCTCCTCAAAAAATACATCCCCTGCCAACTCCTTCCCGGAAGCCCAATAATTGAATCCTCCCATCGCATCCGTAATCCCACTAGAGCCCTCCCATCGTAGAATGCGATCATATTGAAATTGGACGCGAATAAATACTTTCGACTTTGCAAGACGAGGATAACTGAAACTCACAGCTTTAGGCCTGCGCTAACTATCTCGTCCTCAGACCCTTTGCAAATAAACGCACCCGAAGTCTCCAGAGTTCTGCGACGTGTAATATTTGTCATAAATTTACTTGTTGAGTCAATTTTTTTTTTGCTACGTGGCTCAATTTTGCAGGACCGCGTGTCATCTTTAAAACTTAGCCACGATCTCGAAATTTCTATTGCATTTAAAGAACGACGCCCACCTACCCCCGATAGTCTCCACACCTCTTTTGTTCTTCTTCTCCTGTATTTAACCTCCTTTTCGTCCCTTTTTCTGTTCACCACTCGCTATCCCCGTCCTCATCACAGCCAATATTCGTAGATTGCGCTCGCGATGAAGCAGTTCAACATTGTCAAAGTATTTCTATGGGCATGCGCCTTCTTCACCGTCCTCTGTCTCTTGCCCTCCTTTTTCGCAAGTGCAGAAGCAGATGAGAATTACGGGACCGTCATCGGAATCGATCTTGGAACCACGTACAGTTGTGTCGCCATCTTCAAGGGTGGTCGCGTAGAGGTACCCATTCATTCTCAAACTAATTCCACATTTTTTGAATGCGCTGACATAGTCTCAGATCCTTGCAAATGATATGGGAAACCGGATAACGCCAAGTTATGTCGCCTTCACGCAAGATGAACGGCTCATTGGCGACGCTGCAAAAGCGCAATATGCCGCCAATCCCACAAACACCGTATTCGACATCAAGTAACCCTCCCACCAATCCATCCCTTCTTTTCCCAAGACAAGCTAATTTTATTCAGACGCCTTATCGGCCGTCGGTTCGACGAGCCCTCAGTCAAGGACGACATCAAACACTTCCCCTTCCAAGTCGTAAACAAGGACGGCAAACCCGCCGTCAAAGTCGAAGTCAACGGGGAAATGAAAGTCCTCACCCCCGAAGAAATCTCTGGAATGGTCCTCTCCAAAATGAAAGAAATCGCCGAATCGTACCTCGGCAAAAAAGTCACTCACGCAGTCGTCACAGTCCCGGCATACTTTAACGATCAACAACGTCAAGCAACAAAGGACGCCGGTACAATCAGTGGCTTGAATATTCTACGAATCGTCAATGAACCCACGGCCGCGGCCATGGCCTACGGACTCGACAAGGGCAAAGGGGAACGCAAGATTGTGGTCTTTGATCTTGGTGGGGGTACCTTTGATGTCTCGCTTCTTTCGATTGAAGACGGTGTGTTTGAGGTTCTTGCCACGGCCGGGGATACACATCTTGGAGGAGAAGATTTCGATCAACGTGTCATTGATCATTTCGTCAAAATTTTCAACAAGAAACACGATGTGGATATCACCAAGGATCTCAAGTCGATGGGCAAACTCAAACGCGAAGTGGAAAAGGCAAAACGAACTCTCTCGTCACAAATGTCTGTTCGCATTGAAATAGAGTCCTTTTTTGAGGGAAAAGATTTCAGTGAAACCCTCACTCGTGCCAAATTCGAAGAACTCAACCTCGATCTCTTCAAAAAGACCATGAAACCCGTCGAACAAGTCCTCAAAGACGCCAACGTCAAGAAAACCGAAATCGACGATATCGTTCTCGTTGGCGGATCGACGCGTATCCCCAAAGTCCAACAATTAATCGAAGACTATTTCGGCGGGAAAAAGGCCAGTAAAAACATCAACCCCGATGAAGCCGTCGCTCATGGCGCGGCCGTTCAAGCGGGTATCCTCTCGGGCGAAGAAGGCATGGAAGATCTCGTTCTCGTAGACGTCTGTCCCTTGACCCTCGGTATCGAAACGACAGGTGGTGTCATGACCAAACTTATCCCTCGCAACACCGTCATCCCCACCCGGAAATCGCAAATCTTCTCCACTGCGGCCGATAACCAGCCTGTCGTCCTCATCCAGATTTTCGAGGGTGAACGATCAATGACAAAGGATAATAATCTTCTGGGAAAGTTTGAGTTGACCGGCATTCCCCCCGCTCCTCGTGGTGTTCCTCAAATCGAAGTCACATTCGAGATTGACGCAAACGGCATCCTCAAGGTTTCGGCATCGGATAAAGTTGCGGGCAAGAGCGAAAGTATCACCATCACCAACGATAAAGGTCGTCTTTCCAAAGAAGATATCGAACGAATGGTCGAAGAAGCCGAAAAATACGCCGAAGAGGATAAAAAGAACTCCGAACGCATCGAAGCAAAGAATGGTATCTCCCCCTCCCTCTGTCCCGCCAAGTTCTCTAATCTTCTTTTAGGACTGGAGAATTATGCGTACACGCTCAAAAATCAAGTCTCGGATGAGGAGCAACTTGGTGGGAAATTGGACGCGGAGGATAAAAAGAAACTTCTCGACGCGTGCAAGGAAACGATGGATTGGCTCGACGATCATGCCTCGTCAGCGACAAAGGAAGATTTCGACGAACAAAAGGAGAAATTGTCGCAGGTGGCTTATCCCATCACTAGCAAGTTGTACAAGGACCAGAGTGCTGGAGGAGAAGATCCTTTGGCTCATGACGAGCTGTGATCCGGCATTGCGTAGCATACATTTCAAGTAGTGTCAGAGTACCAAGAAATTTGTTTAGATTGGATCCGTCGATGCCCAAGTACACTTCTTATCATCTATTGTCTCTTCCCACTACCTAGGAAATCAAAATTTGTTCAGACGGGCAGGAGATTAAACCCTCCCACAACCACTCGGGTTTAACTGGCTGACCTTATCGGTGAGATCCGACGACTGGATGATTTGTATATCTACAAGCATGACGAAAGTCATCTGTCAGTGGTGGGTGTTATAAGTGGCGGGTGGATCTACCGCGGCATATAAAAGTCCGGACACTTTGTCAAATCGTCCCGCTTTTCAAGCTTCTCGCATCTCTGCACGACATGCCTGAACCATTGCAGCTAGAAGCATCATGCCACTGCGGCGCAATCCAATTCAAGTACATTGCCAATCTTGAATCCCCCCAAGCAGCTAACGGACAGAGTTAAATCAAAGACCCCCGTTCCCTTTTGTTGGTGCTATTGCTCCATCTGCCGCAAGACGAACGGGAGTGGCGGATACGGAATCAATATTGCTGCAGAGGTGCAGCCTCCCATTCAATCTCGAGTGGCTCACTTACATGCAGAGAGACACCCTCGAATTCATCCAGGGGGAAGATAAGCTCAAAATCTACCAAGCCAACCTGGGCACCAAAAGCAAACCGCGGAAGAGGTTCTCCCTCACTGTATTATCAACTCTAAAAGTTAGCGGAAATCAGCGCCACTTTTGTACCGAGTGTGGCTCGCATTTATATGCGTATGATGAACGGTGGCCGCAGTGGATATATCCGTACCCTTCATGCATCGACACGCCCCTCCCTAAACCGAAGAAGTACGTGTACATCTGTCTGGATAGCAAAGTTTCGTGGGTAGAGGTCCCGAGAGGAGGGGAACATTGTCAGAGATTTCCGGATAAGGGGATTGAGGAATGGCATAAAGCCGAAGGGTGTTTCTATGGTGGAGACGAGGAGGTAGAAGAGGAAGAAAAACCAGAGGCGAAGAAGCAGAAGAGGGGAAACAAAAAGTAGCCGACCGTATACCATACGTGCAATGTCTCTACATGGAGTCAAACCAACCTGCCTATTAAGATTTTGTAACTAACGTTGTTTAACACTTTGCTCTTGACTTCTCACACGTTTGACAGATCTCTTTTTGCGTAAGACACTGTCCCCAGAAACACTGCCCGTATCTCCATCGAGATCAACGTTGGCGCTAGTGTTACGAGAGTGAATACTTCCTCCCCCTTCCCTTGGACCCAGATGAATTGTTCGTACGGCAACTCTCCGTTCTTGCTCATCTGAATGTGTGATCCACAATGCCGACAATTTTCGTTCCCGAAGCGTCTTTTCCACCAACTGTACTGCCTCTTCGTCAAGCGCTCTGTTTAAGCTCTGTCAGCACGATCCGACTGTCAAGACAGGGGCATAATACGAAGTAGGCTCATCGAGTAGCAAAATGTCAGGTTTCAGACACACGGCAACAGCCAACATTGCACGTTGTCCTTCCCCTCCACTTGCCTGGGACCACTCCTCGTGCCATATCCGCGGTGGAAGACCCCATGTTTCGCCTAAACTCACTGGATCGTCGGCTTGTATCTTCCTCCGTGCTCCAAACTTCCTTACTGCCTCGAAAAACTCCATCGGAGTGCCCGAAGTCACCGCTGCCCAGACATTAAAACACTGAAAAGCGATGGAAGACGTGAGAGTTACGCGGTCGTTGCGGGACGTAGAGTACTTTTGAACGCCAACATGGAAAACCCCAACTTTCGGGAGTTTTGTGCCATAAGAAGGGTTTTCCTTCATCGAGTAGAATTAGTTGGGCGACACATTTGAGAAGTGTGGTTTTCCTTGCAAATCAGACAACAGGCAAGGGAACGAAGGGGGATGGAGAATGAATACCCGCAACCGGAGGGGCCTCGAATCGCGATGACGTCTCCTCGATTGAGACTGAATGACAGGTCTGGAAGATTAACGGGTTGTTAAGTCGGGGGCAGAGTGCCACCTTTGAAGAGAAAGTGGTCGGTCTCAGGGATCTTTTTCCCGAGTTTCAACGCCTCGAACAACTTCTCCGACATCCGAAATGTCTTAACGGTGGTGGGTTGTGGTGGTCAATCACGGAATCGTCGTTCGGCCGATGGATCACCCACATACATATAGTAATGCCACTCGGCTGTACTAGTCTACGGCACTAGTCAGCCAGAACTTGAACTCGACTTCGGCGTGCCCGATCGGCGCGCCTTGGTCGCTTTACACCATGCACTCAGACAATCCCAATACCAGCTGTCCGCCAGCTAAGAAGGTATCCTCCTCTTGAGTCCATTTTGATACCTCAGAAATGGGTTCCCTTGGAATCTGATCCTGTCATTCTCACGCAATACAGTCAAGCACTTGGCCTCTCATCCTCGTTGGCGTTTCACGACGTGTACAGTATTTCAGACCCTGACCTCTTGTCATTCGTACCCCGTCCAGTTCAAGCCCTCCTCCTCGTTTTTCCTGTCACCAACACATATGAAAACTATCGTAAACTGCAAGACGAGGGGAAAGACTTGGACATGAGAGAAAATCCTGTGGATGGCGATATCGTCTGGTTTCGCCAAACCATTGGCAATTCATGTGGGACCATGGGTGTGATCCATGCACTGTTCAACGGAGAGGCGGCGACTCACTTGGGTATCTTGCAGAGTTGTGTGGGAATCTTATACTGACTGTTTTAGAACCAAACTCTCCATTTTCCAACCTCCTCGACAAAGCAAAGAAAATGAATACCCTCGAGCGTGCCAAGTTGCTCGAGAATTCGAGCGAGCTTGAATCTGCGCATACCTCCTTCTCCCAACAGGGTCAGACGGCTGCTCCATCCGCCGAAGAAAGCGCGGAAACACATTATGTTGCGTTGGTCAAACACGTCAATCCAGAGACAGGCAAAGCTATGCTCTACGAACTCGACGGACGACGAATGGGGCCTGTGGAACGAACGGAATTGCCTGCTGGAGAAGACTTGCTAGGGCCGACTACATTGGCTGTTGTCGAAGAGTTTATGAAGAGGGAATCGGAAAGTGGAAAGTTTGATTTCAGTCTCGCTGCACTTGCACCAAGTTTAGATTAGCAGAATTCGGATAACATGAGTTGTTCTTCTGGCATGAAATGGATAAGGTGACTCACCCCACATCAAAGAATCCTCCCATTACACTATTACACACAAACCAGTAACTGAGTCCAAGCTGTAGTCCAATGGATTTCCCGTAGGTTAATTCTCGTTCATTCTCATTGCGTTAAATAATCCATGCCAAGCGCATCTGCAACCTGCAACCAGTAGTCTACTGGCGATCATGTTGGACGTCAACGTCCTTCTTTCTCCTTCTCCGCGGCTAATGCGGTCTTTCTAATGACTAGTTATACTGCTTTCCGCTTGGAATTTGAATCTTCCAAAAGTTACTGGGATATCTGGATATAATCCAACAGTTCAAATCTACCGTACATATTCGTGTAATGTACCTGTCGGAAGCAATTCAAGCAAATACCATGATGGAAACCTAGTCTCGCCGCCAGGCTGATCTGCGAGGCTAATGGAAACCCTTCTTGAATAGCTTCGCCGCCAGGCCAATCAGCAATCGCTGATTACCGTGTGATCAGCCTGGCTGCGAGGCTAGGGCAGCGGGGCTGCCCACTTTAAGGCGCAACGCCGCAGGTCTCTTGTGCCGTTATTGTGACCAGCTAGAGCAGTGTCTTTGATACTTGAGTTATTACCACTCGTCTCCTAATATTCTTTATTAGGGTCAATATGCGGCCGGTCAACTTAAATGGAGGTTGGGGGGCCTATTGTCAGGTGATATAACGAGCGTATCTGAAGACCTGTTTCTGTTAAGTTTTATTCTCATTAGAGACTCACACAACGGGTTACCAGGGGAAGGGAGTGCATCGGCCATAGCCTGAGGTAATGCACATGCGTCCATCGGGGAAGAGGCTGATCTTAGGTGCCTGGGAAACTCCAGCCCTTTTGCTCCCTCTGCCCTGTCAGTCCCATCCCACCCAGGTTGTTTCCTTCCATTCTCAGAGCCGCTCACAATTACCTGTAACCTGTTGAGATTGTGCACTACTTGTGTACTGTGTGGCGACAGCCCTGGCACGAACGGATTTGGAGCGGACTTTTTTGGCAGTGGGGTGGGCATGACGCGCAGTGGTGTGAAAGATGAGATCCTTCATGGTGTCGCGTGGATCTGGCAAGTCGAGGATTGAGTCGTGACGGAGGACGTGCTGAGTGGGGCCGGATCTGTGGACTTGTGAGTAGTCTCGCACACCATACCCACCACATACATAGCACAACCGAATTTTTAACTCGTTCTACTTTGCTTTACACAGCCACAGCACGCTTTCACCATGGTTCTAAGGGCTCGAAAGATGCGTCGATGTCTTGAATACCCTGACTTCAGATTGGATTGAAAAGATC
>Ga0335073_10005509_pt1 | contig 17767 bp, 14 predicted proteins | sample Lox_Sample_22_FD_207093 | JGI IMG/M metagenome (GOLD analysis project Ga0335073, IMG submission 207093) | Soil microbial communities from Loxahatchee National Wildlife Refuge, Florida, United States - Lox_Sample_2.2 | ecosystem: Environmental > Terrestrial > Soil > Wetlands | place: USA...
GAAGTGGCGCCGCATGCGCTCTTCCACCTGCGATAGCGCGGGCAGCGATTTCTCGCCGTAACGGTCCACCACATTGAAGGCGACTTGCGCGTCGAACACGACCTTCGGTAGCTGCTGGAAGGAGAGCAGGTTCACCGTCTGCTCGTGCAGCTCGTCCATGCCGCGGCGTCCGTGTTCGGAAGCGGGCTCCAGCACTGTCGCAATCGCCCGCGCGATGCTGCCGATTTTTTGTGCGCGCAGCATCAGCAGCGCCAGCGCAATCGCGCCCGGATGGGCGACGACCACGGGCGCGTCGGAGAAATCGATCTTCGGGGTTGCGCCCAGCTCGCGCTCCACCCAGGGCGCGCGCAGCAGCGCGCCGGGCTGACTTTCCAGCGCGTAGGAGAGGTCGATGATGTCGCTGCCCGATTTGCGCGCCAGCTTCCAGGTATCGCGGGTGAAGTTTTCATCCGAAGCGAAGAAGGTGAAGTCCACACCCTCAAGGTGCTCGGGCAGGACGCTCTGGATGAACGTCGGCTCCTCGCCCACCGCCTGGAGCTGACCGAGCGATTCCTCGTCGTCAAGCAAACGTACATCCGTGCTGGGAAAGTTGCGGTCCGCGAGCACCTCTTTCAGTTCGCGGCCTTTGAGCGTGGCCGCGCCCACAATGGCGACACGAAACATGCCGCCCCAGTGTCCTCCATCGCTGCGCGCGGGGGGATTGTGCATTTCGTTCTTCATCAGGCGTGCGATGCCTCGTCTTGCCGCGGTGGCGGGGGGACCGTGGGCCGGCGAAACACGAACGACAAACGGGCCAGGACACCCGAAAGAATATAGATGAGCGCCAGCGCAAACAATACATATTCGGAGGAAAACCAGATCAGCGCGATCACCGCGCCCATCGCGATCAACCAGCGAAAATTCTGCGGCTGGCGAAAATTGATGCCCTTCAGACTGAAGAAGCGCCAGGTGCTCACCATCAGGAACGAGATGGCAAACACGAAGACACCCCATCCGAGCGAGAGCCACCAGATCTGCAGCGGATTGCCCTGCACCAGATGGACCACCGCCGCAATGGATCCCGCGCCCGCTGGAATCGGCATGCCGACGAAATACTTGCGTCCCGGCCGGCCTGGGTTCGAGGGCTCCGGATTGGTCTGAATGTTGAAGCGCGCCAGGCGGGAAGCACCCGCGAGGAGAAAGACGAAGGTCGCGATCGCGCCCAACTGCAGAACGCGTGCATACAGATGAGGATCGCTGTCCACCGGCAGCATGCGGAAACCCCACATCAACGCCAGCACCGCAGGGGCAACACCGAAGGCGATCACGTCGGCGAGGGAATCCAGTTCGCGGCCGAAGGCGCTGGCCGTGTTGGTCAGGCGCGCGATGCCGCCATCGAAAAAGTCGAAGAGGATGGCGAACCCGATGGCCTTCGCCGCCTGATCGAAGTGCCAGGGATCGCTGGCCGTCCCCTGCACGGCCTGCGAGATGGCGTAGTAGCCCGCGGCCATGTTGGCGGCGGTGAACATGGAGGGGAGAAGATAGAGTCCCTTACGAACGCGGCGCTGCGGCGGTCTGTCGGTCTCTCGTCGCTCGTAGCGTTCGATCATCGCGCCTCCGCCAGGTCATGCAATTGCGGTGCAACCGGACGCGGCTGCGCGATCGCAAGCACTGTCGAGCCGCCTTTCACATGTTCGCCGAGGCGCACCTTCATCGCGGCGCCGGCGGGAAAGATGACGTCGGTGCGCGAGCCGAACTTGATGAGGCCCACACGCTCGCCGCGCTCCAGCGTATCGCCGACTTTCTTCGTGAATACGATGCGCCGCGCCAGCAGGCCGGCAATCTGTTTCATGACGACCATGCCGGCATCGCCGCGGATGATGACGACATTCTGCTCGTTCGTCTCCGCCGAGGCCGCTGCCATGGCATTGCGGAACTCGCCCTTATGATAGCGAATATCTTCAATCACGCCGCTGACCGGAGAGCGGTTTACATGCACGTCGAAGACGCTCAGGAAAATGCTGATGCGGGTGCGGCCCTCGCCGTTCTCCTGAAAGCTGGAGATGTCGGTGACTTTGCCGTCGGCCGGCGAGACGATGGCGCCCTGGATCGCGGGTATTCTGCGCTCCGGATCGCGAAAGAACCAGAGGAAGAACGCGGCCAGCAACAAGGGAATTGCCGCCACCGCCGGGACCGCGAGCCACGCCACCAGCGCTGCCACTAGTATGAGCGCCAGTCCGTAATAGATGCCGTCGCGAACCATGGAATGATTTGATTATAGAGGCAGCGCGACGGCTGCCCTAATTCGATCGTCCCACAATTTCCCGCGCCAGCTGATCCATCCGCTGCTGTACTTCCTGATACTTTTCTCCCGTCGATGGCCCGGTAAAGCCGGCCAAGATCGCGTGCACATGGCCGTTGCGGTCGATGAAAATCGACGTGGGGAATGCGCCGAAGCCGACCAGTTGCGGCAGCGTTTTGGCGATCTGTCCCTGGTCCGTCGTCCCGGCGAGCAGCAGCGGAAATGTGATGCCGAACTTTTCGCGATAAATCGCGATCTGCCGCAGGTCGCGTTGCGTGTCGTCAATGTACTCGTAAGCCAATCCCACGATCACCAGCCCCTGGTTGCGATACTTCTGATACAGCTTCTCCAGCACCGGCGCCTCGTCGTGGCAGTTGGGGCACCAGGTGCCCATGATGTCGACGATCAGCGGCTTGCCTTTGAAACGCGGACTGTCCTGGTCAACGGTCTTGCCGGATTGATCGATGCCGTGGAAGCGGAATGGCTCGGAAGGGTCTTTCACCCGCGTGAGGGTTTCACTCAGAGCGTTGGGATCGGCGGCGCTGGCCACGTTTTTGCCGCACTCGGCGGTAAACGAAGTGAGCGAAACGATTCCACCCTGCTCGCCCTTCAAAGTGCCGTCCGGCTGAAAGGCGCCATTGAGCGCAAGCACATGGATGCCGTCGAAGCGGCTGAGGTGAAAACGCGTTTGCCCGTCCGGCGCCTTGAAGACGCTGCCATGCAGCAGGCCCGTGTCACCGCTTACCGGCTCAATCACTCCCGTGACCGCAACATGGCCGTCGGCGTTGGCAATCTTTTGCTGATCGAACTTCGCCAGGGTGGTCTTCTCGGCGCCTTGTTCGCCGCTCCAGTGAAAGAGCCAGTCGCCCCACAGGCTCAACCCGGTCCATGGCTTGCCGGGCGCGACCTCCTGATGCGGTGCCAGGACAACGGGAATGTGCACCATTCCCTTGCTGGTGAGGCGGGAGTACTCGCCCTCCAGGCGCATGGGCGAAACGGAATGCAGCGTGAGCACGCCGTCGTAATAGTTCATGTGCAGCGTCAGCACGCCGTCTTTCCAGTCGGCGCTGCTGAACGGCTGACGATCGGTTGCGTTGATCAGCGTAGCCTGCAGCGTTCCCTCCGGCTGTTTCTGCAGTTCGATGCCGAAGGTCACCTCGCCCGCCTTGCTCTGGATCGTGCCGTCCCACAGACCGGTAGGAGCCGCGATGGGATTTTGCGCCATGAGAGGTAGAGCACAGCAGAAGAAAGCAATGATCAGACGGGGAACAGAATGGAATCGCAATCGAAGGCTCCTGACGAGTGGATTCGCGAGGCAGGAACTAGGATACCGAATTGCGGAATTGAAGCGAATTTGAAGAGAAGAGGAATTCCGCAAGGCACAAGTCAGGGCACGACGTGATTCGCAGGCTAGTGGATACACTTGGCGGCTGGGGCGGGCTGTGCCCCTGATGGTTTCCGCCGCAGAGCGCGGCGATGCTGTTATACGACCTGATGGCTGGCGCGATACCGCTGTTCCAGGGTTTCCATCTGGTCTTTCAGGCGGAGCTTCAGCTTCTTGAGGCGCACTTCTTCCAGCTTCTCGTCTTCGGATAAATACTTTTTGTTGATGAGAGAATCGAGGCGCTGAGAATATTGCGAGTGCTCATCCACCAGGCGGCGGAATTCCTCGTTACTGGCGAGAAGCTGATCGCGGACCTGAGTTGCCATTCACGAAACCTCCTGTGAATCTACGATGAAAACGCTAGCACACGGCCTATTCTGCTTCAAGCGCTTTTGTCACAAATTTCGAGGGGAAAATCTTAGAAGCAGGGCATCCTCTTGCGGTTCCCGATAATAGTGCGAGCGGCGTCCCACCTCCGTAAAGCCAAGCTGCTCATAGAGTTGGCGGGCTGCAATGTTGGACTCGCGCACCTCCAGCAGCACCGAGGGGACGGCTGCGGCGCGGGCGGCGCGCAATATTTCTCGCACCAGTCGGCGGCCGATGCCGCGACGGCGATGCTCCGCCGAAACCACTACGTTCTCGATTTCCCATTCGTCCGGGCCACAGCGCGCGATGGCGAAGCCGAGCAGATCCGCCTCTTGGGCTGCGACAAGCGCGATGCGCGCGGGAGCTTCGGGCGCGAACAATACGCTGTATTCGCGCTCGCTCCAGTGGGCCGCGGTGGCGGTTTGCTGCTCGAGGGCGCGGATCGCCGGGACGTCTGCGGGAGTGGCCGGGCGGATGAGCACGAGCTTAGCGCTTCGGCGCGGAGAAGATTTCCGCGTCCGAGCGGCGGATGTAGTTGACATCAACACTGGCGTGGTCGGCAACCTCGCCGGCCAGCAGCTTGCGAAGGCCGATGCGGCCGACCTCGTCGGCCTGCACCGGCGCGACCAGCCGAATGTCAACGCCGTTCGCCTTCAGAAAATCTGCGACGGCGGCGTCCGGAGTCAGCAACTCGCCGGCTTCGTGCGGGTCGGCGAAGGCTGCCAACCTGCTGATGTACTCGCGGACCAGCTTGGCGCTTTGTGCCAATTGTTCGTAGTCGCCAACGTACACTTCGCCGCGTCCGGCATCGAGAACGGCGGTGACGTTCTTCTCCGCTGGACCGCGCCTAAGGACAACAGCCTCGAGCATCGAAACGGTGACTAGCGGCTTCCGCAGGATTTCGCAAAGTCCTTTCACCGTCGCCAGTCCCACGCGCAGGCCGGTAAACGAGCCTGGGCCGGAGACGATCGCGAAGCCGTCCACGTCCGTCATGTTCAAGTCCCTGTCTCGCAGCATGGCGTCGATGACGGGCACGAGGCGCGCAGAATACGTCCCGCCTTCGAGCTTTGTCAGTTGCAGAGTTTCGCAACTATTCGCGTCGCCGCGGCAGAGCGCGACACTGCCGTGCCGGCCAGAGGTGTCAATGGCGAGAATTAGCATGGAGAAGGGGCGCAGCTTTAGCTGCGCCGAGAGCTTCCAGATAATTGACTTTGCTGGCTTCGGCCGGCAAATAAGCCCAGCGGCTAAAGCCGCTACAAATCATTAAGGCATCCTACGGCGCACCTGAAGGTGCGCCCCTTCAAAGCGCAGCCTTCGGTGCTCCACTTCAACGCGCCGCTTCAACGTACCACCTTCACACGCCCTGGGGCGCGTCTTCCACCAGCTCCAGCAGCACGCCGCCGGCGCTGGAGGGATGTACGAAGACATACATGTGGCCGCCGGCCCCGACTTTGATCTCATCCGAGATGAGACGCGTGCCGTTGGCCTTCAGGCGTCCCACCGTTGCCGGCAAATCGTCAACATGCAGTGCGACGTGGTGCAGCCCTTCGCCGCGCTTGGCAAGGAACTTTGCGATCGGCGACTCGGGCCCTGTCGGCTCCAGCAACTCGATGCGGCTCTCGCCCACCGGTACCATCGAGACCCGCACTTGCTCGGCGGCGACCATCTCTTCCGGCATCGGCTTCAGGCCAAGCTTTTCGTAGAAGCTCTTGGCCTCCGCCAGCGACTTCACAGCGATTCCAAGATGATCAATTGCGCTCATCAGGCCTACCCAACCCTTCCACGATCTTTTCTACCAGAGAATAAGGGTCGCGTCTGTGATCGGCAACCTCGGCGGCGTAACGCGCAGCCTCGCCTTCGCTCAGGTAATACGACAGCACGCGCTGGAAGAGCGCGTCGCGCAGCATCTCCGCAATGCGCCCGCGCCAATTCGCGATGCGCCGGGCGCGCGCCTGATCGCTCTGCTCCAGATACGATCGATAGCCTTCGATCGCCTCGACCAACTCATCGATTCCAGCGCCGCTGGTGGCGACGGTCTTCACGATCGGCGACGTCCAATCGTCTTTGCGGATCGCCAGGGTCTGCATGGCGCGGATTTCGCGCTGCACGCGCTCGGCGCCGTCGCGATCGGCCTTGTTGATGACGAAGATGTCGGCGATCTCCATGATGCCGGCCTTGATGGTTTGCACATCGTCGCCCATGCCCGGCACCAGCACGACGATGGTAACGTCGGCCAGTCGCACGATGTCCACTTCGTCCTGGCCGACCCCCACGGTCTCGATCATCACGATGTCACGCCCGCTGGCGTCGAGCACCGTCGCCACATCGGCAGTGGTCGAGGCCAGCCCCCCCAGCGAGCCGCGGGTGGCCATGCTGCGGATAAAGATGCCCTGGTCTGCATGGTGCGACTGCATGCGTATGCGGTCGCCCAGGAGCGCGCCGCCGCTGAACGGGCTGGTAGGATCGACGGCCACAATGCCGACCGTCTTACCGGCTTTGCGGTACACGCGCGCGACCTGATCGACCAGCGTGCTCTTGCCCGCGCCGGGAGTGCCGGTAAAGCCCAGCAGGATGGCGTTGCCGCTATGTGGGAACAGGGCCTTCAGCAGCGCGGTCGACTCGGGCGCGTGATTTTCGACGGCAGAGATGGCGCGCGCGAGGGCGCGAATGTCCCCGGCGCGAATGCGCTGGACCAAGGCTTCGACGTGATTTGTGGAGGCGTGCATTGCAGGGATTAAGTCGCCTTGAAGGGGCGCAGCTTTAGCTGCGCCGTTGCGACCCTTCTTACTTCCTTGTCATCCCGAACCGACTTCAGTCGGTGAGGGATCTGGGGTGCGGCACGAGAATCCATCCTGCGCGAGCGAACCGCGAATCCGTCGGCTCCGCTCAGGATGACAAGAAGATAAAGTGTACGCTTTCGACGCGAGCCTGTAGGCCCGCTCTGCCTTCAGTCCTTCAGCAACTGCCGCGCGATCACCAGTCGCTGGATCTCGCTCGTCCCTTCGCCGATGGTACACAGCTTCACGTCGCGATAAAACTTCTCCGCCGGATAGTCCTTGATGAAGCCGTAGCCGCCGTGGATCTGCACGCACTCGTTAGCTGCGCGGACAGCCACCTCGCTGGTGTAAAGCTTTGCCATCGACGACTCCAGCGTGGTCTTCATGCCGGCGTCTTTCATGGCCGCAGCGCGCTGCGTCAGCAGGCGGGCCGCATCAATCTCGGTCGCCAGGTCGGCCAGCTTAAAGGCAATCGCCTGGAACTCGCTGATCGGCTTGCCGAACTGCTCGCGCTCTTTCGAGTAGTTCAGCGCCGCTTCATAGGCGCCCTGCGCCATCCCGAGCCCGAGCGCCGCAATCGAAATGCGCCCACCGTCGAGCACCTTCATCGCGTCGACGAAACCTTCGCCTTCATGACCCAGCAAATTCTCTAGCGGAATCTCGCAATCCTCGAAGATCAGCTCCGAGGTATCGCTGGCGCGCAGGCCGAGCTTGTTTTCTTTCTTGCCGGCGCGAAAACCCTTCGTCCCTTTCTCGACCACGAACGCCGAGAGACCGTGGGTGTGCGCCGTCTTGTCGGTCACCGCGATCACGACCGCGACATCGGCGTAATGCCCGTTGGTGATGAAGGTCTTGTTGCCGTTCAGCACCCACTTACTTCCTTTGCGCACAGCGGTGCAGCGCGCGCCGCCGGCGTCGGAACCGGAGCCCGGCTCGGTCAGACCCCACGCGCCGAGGAATTCGCCGCTGGCCAGCTTCGGAATGTACTTGCGCCGCTGCTCTTCATTTCCGGCGACGAAGATGTGATTGGAGCAAAGCGACGTATGGGCGGCGACAACGATGCCGATGGAGCCATCCACACGCGAGAGTTCCTCAACGGCAGTGACGTACTCCACGTATCCCATGCCGGCGCCGCCGTATTCGACGGGGAAGATCGTGCCCATCAGCCCCAGCTTGCCGAGTTCCTTGATGACTTCCAGCGGAAAGGTTCCGGGCTCGTCCCACCTCATGACGTTGGGCGCAATCTCGCGCGCGGCGAACTCGCGCACCATCTTCTTCAGTTGTAGTTGTTCATCGGAAAGCTGGAAATCCAAACGATTCCTCCGGGCTGGGCAGAGCGGCACGCACCAGAGTGCTGTCACTCGGCATCAGACGAAACATGCGGTTATAACACAATGCGCGGGATATTCGAAAACGTACGTCCGGCAGGAATTCACCGGCCCAGGGGTCCAATGGGTTGTCGATGCTGTGCAGCAGCCGCGCAGCGGCGGGATGATGTTAGACGGGGCCGTAAGGCCCCGGTCAAGAGGAGAACGAATCTGAGCCGCAGAGCGGCGACACAATCGGTCTGGCTACTGCTTGCACCCTCCCGCGGTTACCGTTGCGATCGGCAGCGCCGCAGCCTTGCCTCCGAGCATGGCATTGAAGTGCGCGATGTCATGCTGGTTCAGTTGCTGCCATTGCGCCAGCGCTTTGTCCAGGCTTTCGCAATTCTGTTCGACGGCGGCCTGAACCGTTTCCGTGGGGCTGATGTCCGCGTTTTCCACGCTGAAGATCAGCCGGGCGAGATCGCGGTTGACCGGCCCGAAGCCGGGAGCGGTCCTGGTGCCTTTGTCGACGGTATCGAGCTTCTTGCTCAGGGCCGTAGCGGCCGTTTTCGCTTTCTCGGCCCTGGCCCCGGTGAGCGCCTTCTGCGTATCCTGCAGCGCCTGGCGCAGGGCCGCGACCTGATGATAAGCGTCGTAGCTCGATGCCATGCCGCGGCTGATGGCCAGCGCCAGATCGCGCTGCGCGACCAGATCGGCTTGTGAAGCGTGGATGCGAGGATCGGGTTCGACGGTGAGCTCTGCGCTTGAATTTGTGCCGCCATAGCGCAGGTTTAAGTTGTATTTGCCGGGAACGACCAGCGGACCGCGCGGCTGCACGCGCGGAGTCAGTCCGGGAACCGCATGGTCGGCAAGTGTGTACTCGGTGTAGTCCAGCAGTTTGCCGTAGTAGCCGTAGGGCAGCGTCTTCGGCGCGGGATAGCGCAGGTCCCAGGCGAAACGATTCACGCCGGCTTCTTTCGTCAGCCCCGTGGGAGGAGCGAACCAGTATTCCGGAGCATTCGCCGGCGGAAGGTCAAACGGCTTGGGATCGCTGGTGAACTCCGCGATTTTATTGTTGCTCTCGTCGAAGATCGCAAGTGTGAGGTCGCTGGTAGCTGGGTTCTTGAAGTAATAGTCAATGATTGCGCCGTCCGGCGGGTTCTCGCCGGCAGGCGTTTCAGGCGGAAACGGCGTGTCCTGATAATTGTCCCAGCGCACCCGGATCGCTGTTTCCGGCTGGAACATCGAATTGTCCATCCCTCTGATCTGATCATTCATCTCGCGCAGCGGCGTGACGTCGTCCAGGATCCACATCGCGCGCCCGAATGTCGAAATCGCGAGATCGTTTCCGTGGACCGTGATGTCGGTGATCGGTGTCGGTGGCAGATTCAGCGAGAACGGCTGCCAGGAATCGCCATCGTTCCATGAGATGAACACGCCGGTATCGGTGCCGGCGTAGAGCAGACCTTTGCGCTTGGGATCTTCGCGCACCACGCGCACCATATCGTCCTGCGGAAATCCGTTAACGATCTTCTGCCAGCTCTGTCCGTAGTCATGGGTGCGCAAAACATATGGCGGCGTTGATTCGCGCATGGCGCCGATGGTGAGGTAGGCAGTCGCAGCGTCGTGGTGCGAGGCTTCCACGTAGAGGATGCGAGTGGGATCTTCCAGTCCCGGTGGCGTCACCTTCTGCCAGGTCGCGCCGCCGTCGCGCGTGAGCTGCACAATGCGATTGCTGGTGCCCGCCCACATCACGCCCGCTTGCACGGGCGAGGGTGCGAGCGCGGTGATGGCCGGCGGCGGGTTCTCCTCGTCGGCCTTCTGCTCTTCTTCCGGCTTTGCGACATAGCCGGTGAGATCGGGGCTGATTTCTTGCCAGCTGCGTCCGCTGTCGGAGGTCTTCAGCACCATCTGCATACCGAGATACAGAACCGAGGGGTCCTGCGGCGAGAACACCAGCGGAGGCATGTTGCTGCCGCGATATTTTTGCCCGCGCTCCAACATGGTTGCGATCTCGCCGGTGGAGCTGTCGAAGCGCACCACCGACTCATACCAGCCATTGCTGAAGACAAAGTTGGGATGCACCGGGTCGGGCGCGATGAAGGCGTACTCGAAGCCGCCGATCGAATACCAGTCCTGCAGCAGAATTTCGCCGTAGTCGCTGCGGCTCAGGACCGCGGCAGTGCCGCTGTCCTGCTGCGCGCCATAGACGCGATAGGGGAACTGGTTGTCGGTAGAAACGTGATAGAACTGCCCGGTCGGCTGGTTGTACCACGAACTCCAGGTCTTGCCCGCGTCAACCGTCACGATGGCGCCCTGGTCGACGCCGAAGATCATGCGGGCCGAACTCTGCGGATCGATCCAGGCCACGTGGAAGTCGTCGCCGCTGGGCGCTCCGGCAAACGCTTCGAAGGTCTTGGCGCCGTCGGTGGAGCGATACATCGAGGTCTGCGCCGTGTACAGCACGTCCGGGTTGCGCGGATCGGTGAAGATGCGGCTGAAATAGGGACTGCCGATCACGCGCGGATCCTTGGTGGATTGATACCAGGTGGCGCCGCCGTCATCGGAGCGGAAGAAGCCTTGCTGCACGATGGCGTACAAACGCCGGCCGCCGGTCCCCGCCGCAACCGAAAGGCCCAGCCGGCCGCGCGCTTTCTCCGGCAGACCTTGGCTTACAAGCGGCGACCAGGTGGCGCCGCCGTCGCTGGACTTGATGATGTCGGAGGTCGCGGCGACTTCGGATTTGCCTTCGCCGGTTGGGGGAATGTAGACCGCGGCGAAAATTGTCTGGGGATTGTCGGGATCGGCGCACATGTCAACCACGCCGAGATCGGCGTCGCTGGCGTAGACCTTCTTCCAGGTCTTGCCGCCGTCTTCGGTCCGGAAGATACCGCGATTGTCCGTAGCTGCAGACTTGGGGATCGGATGCCACAGAATCGTGAATCCAAGGGAGTTCGCGCCGACTACGACAATGTCGGGGTTGTGCGGATCGACGACGATGGCCTGGATGTAAGGAACATCTGCGAGGCCGACGCTGCTCCAGGTTGCGCCGGCGTCGGATGAGCGGTAGATTCCCTTGCCGCGGGTCTGCTCGCCAGTGCCGACGTAGATGATGCTGAAGTTCGACGGTGCGACCGCCAACGCCCCGATCGAAGGCACGCGAATTTGGTCGAAGATAGGTTGCCAGACACGGCCGCCGTCCGTGGTCTTCCACACACCGCCGCCCGGAGTGCCGAAGTAATAGGTCCGCGGGTCGCCGGGAACGCCGGCGACAGCCGTCACTCGGCCGCCGCGGAAGGGGCCGATCAGCCGCCACTTCAGCCCGGGAAATTGAGTGCTGGAAAATTGCTCCTGAGAAAGCAGAGCGGTGGAAAATGAGAAGGCGATGAGTGCGATCAGAACGGCGCGAAATGGCCGCGCAGCCCGCGGCGAGATGAAGCGCATTCGTATCTCCAGTTCAATTATCGTCAGCGGATGAGGGTACACCGTTGCGACGTCGACGAGCAATCGTGGCCGCGAGACCTGCGTCATCGACGGGCCGAATCGACTATGATTCGGGGCGGGATGCAGACTGCCCGCTCTATTCGCGTTCGCGGCATTGTGCAGGGAGTTGGTTTTCGCCCGTTCGTGTATCGGCTGGCGCGGGCGCACGGGCTGGCGGGCTGGGTGCTCAACGGCGAAGAAGGCGTCGCTATCCACGCCGAAGGTGCGAACGAGGCGCTGCTGGCCTTCCTTGAGCGACTGCGGACCCAGGCTCCGCCTGCTGCCGTGATCGCGGAAATTGACGTTCAGGAAATCGAGCCCACGGGAATCGCCGGTTTCACTATTCGCGAGAGCGAGCGCCGCGATCGGCCCACGGTGCGCGTCTCGCCCGATCTTCCCGTCTGCGCGGAATGCCTGGCGGAGCTGTTCGACGCGTGCGACCGGCGCTATCGTTATCCCTACATCAACTGCACCAATTGCGGACCGCGATACACGGTGATTCTCGCGCTTCCCTATGACCGGCCCAATACCACAATGAAGGACTGGCCGCTGGATTCCTATTGCGCGGCCGAGTATCACGATCCCGCCAATCGCCGCTTCCACGCTCAGCCCGTAGCCTGCCCGCAGTGCGGCCCGCATTACTTGTTGCACCACGGAAACGAGATCGTGGGCGGCGACGATGACGCCGTACAGAAGACTGTCGAACTTCTGCGCGAGGGGAAGATTGTAGCGGTGAAAGGTCTGGGAGGATATCACCTGGCCTGCGATGCGCAGAGCGCGGCAGCAGTGAATGCGCTGCGCGAACGAAAGTATCGCAAAGAGAAGCCGTTCGCGGTGATGGTCAAAGACCTTGATACGGCGCGAACTATTGTCGAATTGAATGCGGAAAGCGAGGCGCTGCTCGATTCGATCGCGCGCCCGATTGTCCTCGCTGCGGCGAAGCTGGAACTGGCCGGCGTCGCGCCCGACAATGACGAGCTCGGCGTGATGCTGCCCTACACCCCGCTGCATCATCTTCTGTTCGCGGCGGGTGCGCCGGAGATTCTGGTGATGACCAGCGCCAACCGCTCCAGCGAGCCGATCGCTTATAACGAGAGGGATGCCTTCGATCGCCTTGCCGGCGTGGCTGATGCGTTTCTGGTTGGCGAGCGGCCTATCGCGCGCCGGGTGGACGATTCTGTCGCTCGCGTGGGAGCCTTCGGGCCGGCGATTTTGCGGCGCTCGCGCGGCTACGCTCCCGGAGCGGTTGCCGAGCTTCCCATCAAACGGCCAGTGCTCGCGCTCGGTGCAGACTTGAAGAACACAGTAACGCTGGTGGTTGATGGGCAGGCTTTTGTCAGCCAGCACATCGGTGACCTCGATCACTTCCAGGTATTCCAGGCGTTCGAGGAGACGGTCCGCGATCTGCTCGCGATGTACGACGTCGACTGCAACGAATTGTTGGTGGTACACGACGCCCATCCGCAGTACTTGTCGACCTCGTACGCTGCGAGGTTATCGGCTGCGCAAAAGATCGCGGTGCAGCACCATCGCGCCCACGTTGCTTCCGTGCTGGCGGAGCGCGGCGAGTGGGAGCGGCGAGTTCTGGGCGTAAGCTTCGACGGCACCGGCTATGGCGACGATGGCGGCATTTGGGGAGGCGAGTTTTTCTGCGGCAGCCTGCGCGCCGGATTCGAGCGCGTCGCGCATCTCCGCCGCGCCAGCCTTGCCGGTGGCGACGCCGCCGCGCAGCATCCCGTGCAGGCGGCGGCAGGATTCCTGGCGCAGATTGAAGATCTGCCGGATCTCGGCGCGTCCCCGTTCAATTTTCCCTCACGCTATCGGCAGGCGCTGCAGCTCGTAAGAAAAAACATTCGCACCTTCGCGACCAGCTCGATTGGGCGGCTCTTCGACACCGCCGCCGCTCTGCTGGGCTTCACGCGCGGAATCACGTTCGAGGGCCAGGCCGCGATGTGGCTGGAGAGCCAGGCGCGCCGCAGCTCCCGTTCCCATATTTATCCCTTCCCTTTCGCAAACGGAGAACTCGACTTTCGCCCACTGCTGCTCGCCGTTGCCGAAGAGCGGAAGCGCGGCCGCGAGGCTATGGATATCGCGCGCGCCTTTCAACGCAGTGTCGCGCAAGCTGTCTGCGATGCGGCGATCGCGCTCTGCGCGGAATACGGCATTGATACAGTTGTCCTCTCCGGAGGCGTGTTTCAGAACGAGCTTCTTCTATCGGACATCCGCGAGCTGATCGGCCCGCCACAGTTGCAGGTCTGGACCAATCGCGCAGTCCCGCCAAACGATGGGGGAATCAGCCTGGGGCAGGCGGCGCTGGCGGCATTCCTCACAGCAGAGGGGCATGATCCAAGGGCGTAAACGTCCTTCCGCTGGCAACTCCGGCCGTAGGGGAAGCCTCAGAGCTACGATTTCGTGCGCAAGCGGCGCGAGGGCGGTCCGCTGATGACGGGTCTGATACTTTGCCGCAGATGCGGCGCCTGAGCAGGTACAATAAGGGTTTCCTATGTTCGCCTTAACTCTGGGCAGGGAAGGCGCCAGTCTACTGGAGCATTTCAGCCGGCACCTGCTGTGGTACGCAGCCATCTTCGGTTCGTTCACCTCTACGGTATTTCTGGGGATGGCGCTCGTCGCGGCGCTGCGCTATTGGCTTCGCGCGCGGGGATTGCGACAGGCGACGGCATCCGTCCCGCCGGAGAATTTGCCCGCGGTCAGCATCCTGAAACCGGTGCACGGCCTTGAGCCGCGGCTGGAAGAAACGTTGGAGAGTTTTTTCCGGCAGGACTATCCCGACTTCGAGATCATCTTCGGCGCGCGCCATGAGCAAGACGAATCGCTTCCTGTCATCGCGAAGCTGCGCGCGAAATATCCCCAGGTGCGCACGCGCGTGGTGATCTCAGGCGATCCCTCGTGGCCAAACGCAAAGGTTTTCTCGCTCGCCAAGATGATGGGCTCCTCCGACAATTCGCACTTCGTCATCAGCGACAGCGATATCCTGGTGGGCCGCGATTTCCTGCGCAACGTGGTCCCGCCGCTGCTGGATCCGCAAGTGGGACTGGTCACCTGCCTGTACCGGGGTATCCCGGCCAACGATGTCTGGTCACAACTGGAAGCGCTCGGCATGTCGGTGGAGATGCCCGCCGGCGTGATGGTGGCCGACATGATGGAGGGAATGAAATTCGCGCTGGGAGCGGCGATGGCGGTGCGGCGCGACGCCATTGATGCCATCGGCGGCATGCGCGAGGCGGCACAGTTTTACTCTGACGACTTCGTGCTCGGCAATCTGATCGCCGCTGCCGGCTACCGGGTGGTGCTCTCGCACTACCTGGTGGGTCATGTGCTCGTCGGCCGCTCGTTGCGCCGTACCTTCGGCGATCAACTGCGCTGGATGAAGAGCACCCGGTTCTCGCGACCGTGGGGACACGTCGGCTCCGGCCTGACCTATGCGGTTCCCTTTGGTGTGCTGGCGCTGTTGCTGGGACTGGGTAACCACCACCATCTGCGTCTAGGCGAGGAGTTGTTCGGACTGGCATGGGTGAACCGCATGGTGTTGGCCCTAGCCGTCGGCTGGCGTCTGGCCCGCGATCGCCGTTGTCTTTGGCTTTGCTGGCTCTATCCCTTGCGCGATCTGCTGGGCTTCTGCATCTGGGCGATCAGCTTTACCGGCAATAAGTTCTTCTGGCGCGGCGAACCGTATCAGTTCGGCGAGGAAGGCCGCATCACGCCGGTGCAGCGATCGATTGAATTTGTGCGCGACCGGGTGCCACAGGCGCACGACTAGGTCCTCTCCAGCTTCCCCTTGCGCAGCCTGAAGCGCAGCCCCCGCCATTCCACCGTGTTGCCCATGTAACTTGCGATCCAGATCGCCAGCGCAACGAAGTCGCGCAGGGGTACGAGCCACAGATCGCTGGCGACATGGTCGTCGTCCAACACGCCACGACCGACAACGATCGCGGCTGCGAATCGTGCGGCTACGGCCAGCGCTAAGGCCAGGCACGACCACCAGCTCAGCCAAAACATGACCGCCAGAATCGCCCACGGCAATCCGAAGGTCACGCCGAGGCCGATGTACTGCGCCGGCCGGCGGTCCTTCACGTTGCGCGCCCAGCGCATCTGATGTTGCCAGAAACGGCGAAATGAGTAATCGGGCAGCGCGGTTTCGACCACAACGTCGGACAGCTCGACCTTATAGCCGGCAGCGGCGATGCGCGCTCCCAGTTCGTAATCGTCGCCCAGATAATCGGCCAGCGGCTCCAGCCCGCCGATCTGGCGCAGGATGGTCTTTGTCGTCGCGATGGTCGCTCCCAGTCCGAAGCGAATGCCGCCCTCCAGCGCGCGCGCGATCAGCACGCCGCCGGCAAAGTCGCTAGCGATTCCGAGCGCCTCCAGCCGCGAGCCCAATGTCGTGCCCGGCACGGCGCGATAGAGTGCGGTCACCATGCCGACGCCGGTTGTCGCGAAGGGTGCCAGTACCCGCAACAGGTAATCCTGCGGAACCAGAATGTCGCTGTCGTTGAGGATGACGTGTTCGTATTGCGCTTGCGGCAGCATCTGCGCCAGCGTGCTGACTTTTCCGTTCGGTCCCAGCGTCTCCGGACAATGCACCAAGCGGATTTGCTGCTGCGGGAATTCGGCGCGCAGTTTTTCCACCAGCGCCAGCGCCGGCTCATCGAGATCGTGTACGCCGAACAGCAGCTCGTATTCCGGATAATCGAGCAGGCAGTGGCTGCGGAACGCCGCGTACATATGCGGATCGATTCCTTTGAGAGATTTCAGGATGCTGACCGGAGGAATAAACGCGCGATCGACCGTGCTCGCGCGGCCTGATTGAAACCGTTTCGCAGCCCAGATGGCGAGCGCAAAGTAGACTGCTCCCGCAGCGCCCAACAGCGCAAGGATTGCCGATATCGGAGTAGAAATGGAAGCCATCCGAAGCTGTTCAGATTAGCACCACAACCAGAAAGGACGAGTGTAGCCGGATCGCGTTCCCGCTCCCAGAGAGGAGTTCGGGAAATCACGGTCGAGGCTGCTCGGAATTGTGGCGAGCGAGTTATCATGTTAGCTGTTCGCCCAGGGAAACGCGCATGATTAATGGCAAACGTGTGGCCGTCGTAATGCCTGCCTATAACGCGGAGCGGACGCTGGAGGCGACCGTCCGCGAGATCCCCGACATTGTCGACACCCGCATTCTGGTTGACGATTACAGCAAAGACCGGACGGTTGCAGTGGCCAAGAAGTTGGGCCTGCTGGTCTTCGTACACGACCGGAACTACGGTTATGGACGCAACCAGCAGACCTGCTATCGCCAGGCGCTGGCCGCGGGCGCCGATGTCGTCATCATGGTGCACCCGGATTATCAGTACACGCCGCTGCTGATCACCGCCATGGCCAGCATGATTGCCTACGAAGTTTACGACGTGGTGCTGGGCTCTCGCATCATCGGCGGCCAGGCGCTGCACGGCGGTATGCCGCTGTACAAGTACATCTCCAACCGCTTTCTCACCGCGTTCGAGAACCTGTTCCTGGGCGCCAAACTCTCCGAGTATCACACCGGCTTTCGTGCCTTCAGCAGCCGGGTGCTCACCACGCTGCCGCTGCTGGAGAACTCGCCCGACTTTGTCTTCGACAACCAGATGCTGGCGCAGTGCGTGCATTTCGGCTTTCGCATCGGCGAGGTGTCGTGCCCGACGAAGTACTTCGCCGAGGCGTCGTCGATCAATTTCCGCCGCAGCGTGAAGTACGGCTTCGGCGTGCTGGGTACGTCGCTCGAGTTCAAGTTCAACAAGTGGGGATTGATTCGCCAGCCCCGATTCAGCCCGCAAGGCCGGAAGCTGGAGCTTCCGCCGGAAGTGGCGAAGGCGTCGTCCATGGTTGGCACGGGATGAATCGGCAGTCAGAGAGGTCGGGCATTAGGGATTGGGAATTAGGGCCAAAGGTTAGGGGCCAAGCCCTGGCGACTCTAATGGGAACAGGCTGATCGTTACTCTACGGCTCGGCCCCAATCTCCTGCCTCCAATCCCCGAACTATCCTCCAGCCCCCAACCCCCATCGCTAATTGCTGCCGACTGCAACTTTCCTGCACTTCATCTCGTATTACCTGTGGGCGAGTCTGGCGCACCGGTAAAATGGTTGCCACGGCTACTTGTCGCCGGTTCCTTCATGACCTCATCTA